>SMVA01136038.1_pt1 | contig 89887 bp, 94 predicted proteins | sample 2456451 | NCBI WGS metagenome assembly SMVA01 (sample SAMN11095933, study PRJNA526329) | marine sediment metagenome | biome: Marine sediment; feature: Surficial sediment; material: Deep marine sediment; isolation source: Hadal surficial sediment | place: Pacific Ocean | collected 2014-05 | depth...
GAGTTGGACGAGTCGGTTGCGCTCGTGTACGTGCTTGACGGTGAGGTTGACGGATTGCGTCGGCGCTTTCCGCATGCACTGTTGGTCGCCGCGCCGGCCGTTACCGGCGTCGACCTGCCAATCGTGCAACAGCCTGAAAATCAGATGATCGAACAGTTGTTTGCTCACGCAGAGACCCAGTGGGAGCGCAATCTCAAGGTCGGCGCACTCTACCGGGAGGTTGGCTCGCGCAGAAAGCGCATGGCGCAGTTCTCCGATATTGCGTTGTCGCTCTCTACACAAATGGAGTTCGACGACCTCCTGCAGACCATTTTGCTCGAAGCACGCCGGCTGGCCGATTGCGATGCGGGATCACTCTACCTTCTCGATGAACGCGATGATGAAACCTCACTCATCTTCAAGTTGGCTCAGAACGACTCTGTGGATGTACCGTTCATGGAAAAGCGACTGCCCGTCACTTCCACATCACTGGCCGGTTACGTTGCAGCTTCCGGTACAGAACTCGATATCCTCGATGTCTACGATCTCCCGGCGGGTGCGCCTTATCAGTTTAACCGCAGCTTCGATGAAGAGATGAACTACCGGACACAATCGATGTTGGTCCTACCCATGCGGGACCATCGGGGCCAGGTCGTGGGCGTGCTGCAGTTCATCAATCGACTCGATCCCGCCACGGAGCAGCCAATTGCTTTTGGCGAAGAGATCGTGGAGCTGCTGCGAGCTGTCGCCAGTCAGGCGGCGGTATCGATCCAGAAAAACATTCTCATCAGGGATATCAATGCGCTGTTTGAGAGCTTCGTTCAGGCTTCGGTGAAGACCATCGAGCAACGCGATCCGTCCACCAGTGGACACTCGGTTCGGGTGGCTGAAACGACGGTTGCGCTGCTGGAAGCCCTGCCGCGCTCCGACGTGTCCAGATTTTCGAATTTGGAGTTAAACGATGAACTCATTAAGGAAGTCAGATACGCAGCGCTCCTGCATGACTTCGGCAAGGTCGGTGTGCGCGAGAATGTTCTGACGAAAGCTAACAAACTGTCCGACGATCGACTGGAGATGATTCACTATCGCATGGAGCTGCAGAAAGAACGTTTGCGACGTCATGCGGTTGAACAGGAGCTGGAGATGCTCCACACCGGGGCAAACGACATCGACGTAGCGCGGCGCCGCGTGCACCGTGATCTCGAAGCACAGATCAGTATGCTTGATGACTTCTTCCAGCTGATCAGCTGCGCCAATATACCCAACGTGCTGGATGACGGTAACTTTCAAAATCTGAAAAAAATCCGCCAATACGACTACCGGGAGTTTGATGGCACACTCAACGGTCTGATTACCGACAACGATCTTCTCGCGCTGTCGATTCGCCGCGGCAGCCTGACTCCTGAAGAGCGGCGCGAAATAGAATCGCACGTGACCCATACGCGGGAATTTCTAGCTGTCCTGCCCTGGCCGCCAGAATTGGCGCGGGTGCCGGAAATCGCAGGTGCTCACCACGAAAAACTCGATGGCAGCGGCTATCCCCATGGGCTCGTTGGTGAACAGATACCGTTGGCGAGCCGGGTGATGACGGTTTGTGATATCTACGACGCCTTGACTGCCATGGACCGCCCCTACAAGAAGGCCATGCCGTCGACAACCGCGCTGCAGATTCTCGAAGAGGAAGCTCAACTGGGCATGCTGGATTCCGATATGGTGCAGATATTCATCGCCAGCCGCACGTTTGAGCTGACCGAGCAACGACTGGACAAGAAAGCGAGTTAGGGAGCCTCTGAACAAGTATTCAACGTCTCTGCGTGATATGAAGCGTGGTACTGCAAGGCGCAAGTCGCCGTTAATGGCCATAGTCCTTAACAAGGCTTGCAACGCCGCAGGAGCACGCTTCAGATCGCGCCCGCAGGGGCCTTCAGAGCAGCCGCATCTCAGCGTTGGGTTCCTTTACAATGTCCAGACATTGCTGCAGGAACCCGCCTTGATATGCGGCTGCTCTGCAGGCCAGAGGCATCGAATACTTGTTCAGAGGCTCCCTAATTCCTGTCCAGAAATTCCTGCACTCCGTTCGATGGTGACCGCGTTGCGGCCGAAGGTTGTATATGCGGACGCCGCGCAATCGCTCTGCGAGCCCCTCATTTCGCGAACTTGCCCGAGGACGGTCAATTCGCTCATTCGGTTGCGCGGTCACCGCCCGCATATACAACCTTCGGCCGCAACGCTGACTGAAGCCGGATTCGACTATTCTGGCCAGGTACGAGCTGGTTGCAGGTTCAGTTCTCCCAGCCGTCCAGTACCGCAATATCGACCAGGTAGTCTGCGGTCGCAAAAACCACTCCGTCTTCCGTAATTTCGCTGAGATAGAGCGCCCCCAGGCTCTCGCCTTCGGTCAGCCGTTGGCCATTTACGACTACCGCCCGCAACGCGGGATCCTCCGCATAGACATGGGTGGAAAAGACCAGTTGCGGAAATTGTCGACGCGCCGCCGCCGGTAGTGCAGCCAGCGTGAGCCGTCGTTGCAGGGTTGCCGTGGTGATCGGGGCGACTTGCACAGTCTCGCTCGGTAATGCCGCGGGCGCCTGCGGAACTGCGACCGGCAGTTGCTGCGGCACGGCTGTCAGCGGCTGCGCTTGAGTAAGCGGCTGCGCCTGAGGGGGTGCTAATGTCTGCGCGGTTTTACTCTCGGTGGGTGCGTCGCGCAGGACGAACAGCCACAACAATACCGCAGCATTGATGAGCAGCGCCGCGGTGACGAACCCCTGAATGACTCGCTGGCGGCGTCGGTCAACGCGATCTATCGCCAGGGATGCGCGCACCTCCGGATCGTTTTCGGACTCTGTTTTTTTCAACGCATCCAGGATATACGACACGTTACGAATCCAATTTCGGCGCGGGTAGATTCAGTCGTTCAGCGAGCCGGATCCAGGTTGCCGGGCCAACAATGCCGTCGGTCAACAAACCCTCGCGCTGCTGGAACTCGACAACGGTGTCATGCAGCCCGGCGCCGAAAAATTCTGGTTCGTTCGTTGCTAGTGGCTGCGCGTCGAGCGCGGCTAGCTGCTGCCGCAACCAGCTGACTGTCTCGTGATAATCACCTTGACGCAGGCTGCCGTGGTAACCGGGCGGGGTTTGCCAGAGCACGACGTAAGTGCCGTACCAGGTATCGCGCAGCTCCCGCGGTGTGGTGGCAACGACTGTGGCGCCAAGCTGTAGTGTCAGAGCCTGGGACTGCGCCCGGACCAGCGCACCGTAGTAGGGGCCCGCTTCGTCATCCCAGAGTTCGAGAATCACCGGCAGGTTGAGCTGCCGGATGTCGCTCCAGCTGCCGTGTCTGGTCAGGCACTGCAGTCCTGCAGAAGGCGCGAAATCACAGGGTATGAGCTCCTCAGGCTCGCGCAGATAGCCCGCCCCCCAGCGCTCGAATACGGCCGCATAGGCTTGCCGTTGCGTGGCATAAGTAGTGCCTGCGGGACGTGCGACTGCGCTTGCGGACCGAGGATGCTGGATGACTTCAGCCGTTGCGGTGCGCGGTCCGATGGTCCACTCGGCCTGCAGGTCATCGTTTGTGATGACGATGCCTGAATCACTCACAGCGGGTTGTGTGCCTGGCGTTGCAGGACTATTGCTGCGGCTTTCAGCGGCTGCATGGGTCGCGGGCAATGTGCTCTGCGGTGTTTGCAGTGCCACCTGTGATGGTGTTGCCTCGGCTTGACCGGGCAACTGCGCAGCGACCGCGGCCGGATCCATGGCCAGATTGGCCGGGAAACCGGGCACTGCCGGGAGAAAATACGCCGTGGCAACGCCGGCCAGGCCGATACAGACTGCGGCGGTAGCTGCCCAGGTGCGTATCCGCGTTTGCCGTCCCAATACTTCGTCGGCGGCGCGCGAGACGACCGCCGCGGTCACTCGCTGACGGTCCTCGACATAGGCGCCGAGCAGCGCTCGATCGGCGATTACGTTGATGACTCGCGGTATGCCTTTTGCCAGACGGTACAGTCGCGCCAGCGCACCGTGGGTGAAAATGTGTGGATTACCGCCTGCCCGGCTCAATCTGTGGATGACGTAGGCATAGCTGTCTTGCCTGTTGAGAGCTGCGAGGTGGTAGCGGGCGGTTATGCGCTGGGCAAGTTGCCGGAGTTCGCGACGTGCAAGCAGTTCGGCGAGTTCCGGTTGACCGAGCAGAATAATTCGCAGGAGCTTTTTTTCATCGGTCTCGAGATTTGTCAGGAGCCGGATCTGCTCGAGTACCGCGGGTGACAGATTCTGCGCTTCGTCAATGATGACCACCGTGCTGCGGCCATCGTTATGGGTTGCGAGAAGGTGGCTGTTCAGCGCGTCGATGAATTGTTTGACGGTCTGTGTCGACTCGGGGTCGTAACTAACGGCCAGTTCATCACAAAGTGTTTCCAGCAGTTCACGAACGGTGAGCCTCGGGTTGAGTATGAAAGCGACATCGAGATCGGGTGGCGTTTGTTTCAGCAGGTTGCGCAGCAACGTCGTTTTGCCGGTACCGACTTCGCCGGTAATGAGCACGAAGCCGCCGTGAGAAAACCCGTACGTCAGATGGGCGAGCGCCTCGCGATGAGCGCTGCTCAGATACAGGAAGCTCGGATCCGGCGCGATTGAGAAGGGTTCCTGGTTGAGATGAAAGTGTTCTAAATACATTACAGCGCCACCTGTGAAGTTCCGGCGACGCCGCTCGTGGTGCGCAGGCGGTCATCCTTCTCCCGCCAGAGGTCTTCAACCCAGGGCGCAAGGGCAAGGCGTTTGTCTTCAAACTCATGGCTTGCCGCCACGGTCGATGGGATTTCACGGCAGTGCACGCGCATCCGGACATTGTGGCACTCGCCCTTCATGAACGCCCAGAATGTTGGAACGCCATCGGGGTATTCGATCGTCACATCGAGGAAATAGTGGAGCCGGTCTTCGAGTGCTGTGAGCGCATATACGAGGCCGCCGATCTTCGGGTTGAGCAGCGACCGGAACCTGGCATCCTGCCGGGCATGTTTCTCAGCCGTGAAGCGCGTGCCTTCGAGAAAGTTTAGTACGGTCGTTGGGTGATTGCGGAAACCGGAGCAGGCAGCGAGGGTCGATTGCCGGTCGATCTCTGCTAACTGCGGATTATCTGCAATCTGCTGCCTGCTCATGCGGCGGACGTAGGGGAAACCCAAGAGCCACATCGCAACTCCGAGAAACGGAATCCAGATCAGTTGTTGCTTGGTGAAGAACTTGATGGGGGGGATGTGTCCGAACAGGCGGGTTTGTAGTATGAGAATATCCGCCCAGCTCTGATGATTGCTGATCACCACATACCAGCGCTTTTTACTCAGGCCCTCGTTGCCATCCCAGGTGACCTCGACATTGGTGATCCGCAGCAGGTCGAACAGGATGCGATTGCAGGCGACCCAATATTCGATGACGAGATCCATGCTGCGGTCCAAACCGGCGCGGGCAGCGCCCGACAGCGGCAAACGAATCAGACCAGCCAGAAACAAAGGAGTGCAGGCGATCACGGTGTTCATGATCACGAATATTGTCGCTAAGCTGCCTTTCATGAAGTTCATGGGTCGATTACTTAACATAGGACCTGCTCGTGCACCAGTTTCCTAGGAAGCTTGCCGCCGGCGCTGTCTTTGCCTCAGTGCTCTTCGTCGGCGGTTGCGAAACGCTAGGTTACTACTCGCAGGCGATCTCCGGCCAGTTGCACCTGCTTGCGCAGCGTGAGCCGGTAGCGGACGTGTTGCGTGATATCGGTGCCCGCGGCGAGCCCAGCGCGAGCGACGCAACGCTGCGCGGTCAACTGCTGCTCAGTCAACGGCTGCTCGAATTTGCCAAAAGCCGTCTGCAGCTCGACCCCGGGAACAGATATCGCACCTATGTCGCACTTGAGGCGCCTGCGGTCGTGTGGAATCTGTTTGCCGCTCCCTCGTTGTCACTGGAGGCTGAAACCTGGTGTTATCCATTTGTCGGGTGCGCGCCTTACCGGGGTTATTTCGATCGCAGCCGCGCCGTGGCTTTTCGCGAGAAGCTCGCTGGCCGTGGTTTTGATACCTATCTTGGTGAAGTAGCGGCGTACTCGACGCTTGGCTGGTTCGATGATCCGCTGTTGAGCACGTTTCTGAGCTGGCCGGAAGCCAATCTTGCGCGGCTGCTGTTTCACGAACTCGCCCACAGCAGAGTCTGGCTCAAAGGGGATGTGGCGTTCAACGAATCATTTGCAAGCTTCGTTGGCGGTGAAGGCATGGCGCAATGGCTGGCCGGGGAGAACAAAGCGGCGGACTATTCCGCTTATCTCGACCGCCGGCGCGACTGGCAACGACTCCTCGTTCTGCTGGAGGCCGCCCGCGATGCTCTGCGCGAACTCTACCAGGCAGGGTTGCCGGGAGCTGCGAAGCTGGCGGCCAAACAACGGTTGCTCGACGAGACTCGCGCCTGCTATCACAGCAATCGTGAGGCATTGGGCGGTGGTCGTTACGATCGGCTGATGCAGGAATTGAACAATGCTTTTCTGGTTTCGCTTGCGACCTATTCTGAGCATGAGGGTGCGTTTGCTGCATTGTTTTCAGACAGCAACCAGCGGTGGGCGGTTTTCTATGCTGCCGTGGAGGATCTTGCGCGAAGCCCTGAATCCGAGCGGGATGCACAACTGGTTCGGTTAAGTGAGAAGCAGGTACAACACGCCGGTAACAACGAACGCGCCGATGATGTTCAATGTGAATCCTTCACGAGCCATGGTTTCGATCGAGAAACGGCCGGTGCTGAACATGATGATATTCGGCGCAGTCGCGACGGGTAACATGAAAGCGCAGGAAGCACTCATCGCGGCCGGGATCATGATCAGCTTCGGATCAATACCGGCACCCAGCGCGACGGCAGCAAGTATTGGCATCAACAGCGTCGTGGTTGCTGTGTTACTCGTGGTTTCCGTTAGAAACGTCACAACAAGGCAGATCGTGAGCATGATCAGGATGATGGGCAGTTGCGCAATGCCGGAAAGGCCGTCGCCAATTGTCTGACTCAAACCCGAGGCGGTGAACGCGGCGGCGATCGTGATTCCGGCGCCAAAGAGAATCAACATGCCCCAGGGAATCCGCGTGGCCGTCTCCCAGTCGAGCAACTTTTCACCTTTACCGTCAGGCACGATGAACATGACGACGACCGCTAGCAGAGCGACCATTGCGTCGTTGGTCTGTCCCAGCGAGAACCATTCGGTCCAACCACCAAAGGGTTGCTTGCGGGTCACCCAGCACAAAGCGGTCAGTGCGAATACGATCAGCACCCGCACCTCTGCCGCTTCCCATCTACCGACTTCCGGGAGCGAAACGGCACCCTGGTGACGCAGGTTCCGGGTCAGCCACAGTGCCATGAGGGGCAGGAAGATGACCACCACCGGTAACGCCCAACTCATCCAGGTGAGAAACGGAATCTGCTCCCCGAAGGTGTTCTCGTAGACTCCCATAAATACGACGTTGGGCGGTGTGCCGATGGGGGTGCCGACCCCGCCAATGCTGGCGGCATAGGCGATCCCCAGCAGCAGCGGCGTTGCCAGCTGCGGGTCTTCGGACTTCTCCAGCGTCGCCAGCGCGACAGGCAGCAGCATCAGTGTGGTGGCCGTGTTCGAAATCCACATGCTCATCAAAGCGGAGGCGGCCATGAAGCCGAAGACCAACCGGCGAGACGAAGTGCCGCCGAATGCGCGGACCATGGTGAGTGCAATCCGCCGATGGGCACGGTTTTTTTCGAGCGCGGTTGCCAGGATGAAACCGCCAAGCAGCAACAGGATGAGTGGGCTGCCGTAAGCCTCGGCGACCTGCACGGGCGTGAGTACGCCAAGCAATGGCAGCAGGCCGAGCGGAATAAACGAAGTGGCCGGAATGGGGATGGGTTCGAACACCCACCAGACAATGCAGATCACGGTGACGCCCAGCGTGATAGAGGCATCCGCCGAGAATCCACTGGCTGACATGAGGTATGCTGCCGCCAGGGCAAGAATGGGACCCGCTAGAAAGGCGAGTTGCTTGAATGACTTGATTGACAGAGCGTCTGCGAAGAACATTTACGGCCTGATACCCGGATATCTGGCCGCAAGGTTGCCAACGGCACCGACCGAAAGCAACTGATCCGACTAACTCATCTGCGGCGATTCTATGACAAACAGTCTCTACTGGTACGATCTGGAGACATCGGGGACGCAAACTCGTTGGGATCGTGTGGTCCAATTCGCAGGATTTCGCACGGACATGGATCTCAACCCCATTGGTGATGAGTACTGTACTTACGTCAAGCTGGCCGATGATGTATTACCTGCTCCTGATGCAACGCTCGTTACGGGCATTACGCCTGCACAGACGTTGCGCGAAGGCATCAGCGAGTGGCAGATGCTCACCCGGGTGCAGGCGCTTTTCAGTCAACCTCAGACCTGTGTCGTCGGCTACAACAGCCTGCGATTTGATGATGAGTTCATCCGCAATGGCTTTTATCGGATGCTGCTCGAGCCTTATGCGCGGGAATGGCAGCACGACAATTCGCGCTGGGACATCATTGATCTCGTTCGAGCCTGTGGTGCACTGCGCCGCGACGGTATCCAATGGCCGGTAACTGAGGAGGGTTTGCCTGTTTACAGGCTGGAGCTTTTGACGAAAGCCAACGGACTCGAGCACGGTAATGCACACGACGCGCTGTCGGATGTTCGGGCAACGGTGGCGCTGGCTAAGCTCATCAAAACAGCACAACCTAGGCTTTACGATTACTACTTTAATCTGCGTTACAAGAAACAGGCCAGAAAATTACTCGAACCCTATGGCTCGCGAATTTGTCTGCACGTATCGGGCATGTATCCACGTGAGCGATACTGCAGCGCGCCGGTGGTGTCGGTGTGTCGGCATCCCACGAACAGCAACTCCATAATCGTCGCCGACCTCAGCGAGGATATCGAGCCGCTCCTGCAATGGTCGCCCGAGCAGATCCGCGAGAATCTATTCAAAGCCGGTGCAAAGCAACGTCCGCCGCTCAAAGAAATCAGAATAAACCGCTGTCCCTTTATCGCCGGTTTCGACGTGATGACCGAGGAGAATTTTGCCAGAATTGGATTCGATAAAAAGGCGATAGAAGAGCGCAAACGGCGCTTGCAGAAGCCAGGAATCGTGCAGAAGATCGCCAGCGTCTACCGGGACAGCAAGCAGGAAGTGGCGATCGATCCTGAGGCTGCGTTGTACGATGCTTTCCTGCAGGATTCCGATCGCAGTCGTTGCGCGTCGTTGCAGGAAGGATTGGGCACGGGTGAGTGGCTGGACCTCGATTACCACGATAAACGACTCCTGAGTCTGAGCCAGCGGCTCAAAGCGAGGCACTTCCATGAATTGCTGAGCCCTGCAGAAGTTGCCCAATGGCGGGAATTTGTGACGGCCAAACTGCATGCTGAAGAAGCCCCGTGGCTCACGCTGCAGACGTATACGCAGCGAATTGAAGCACTGCGGGCGCAAGAGACTGACACCGAGTGTGTGACTGCCGCTGAAAGTGGGCGTCGGACACGGCTGCTCGATGCGCTGGCGGAACATGCCGCGACGCTGGCCGAGCGATATCCGCGGTGACCTATTGCGTCGAACTCTCAGGAGTCAGCAAATCTTTTCTTCCCGGTCAAAAAGTTCTCGACGACGTCCACCTCGCACTACCTAAAGCTGTGACAACGGCCGTCGTCGGTGAGAGCGGCAGCGGTAAAACCACATTGCTGCAACTGGTCAACGCGGTGTTGGAGCCCGATTGTGGCGAAGTGCGCGTGTTCGGGGCTGCCATACCGGAGGATCGGGTCCGCTTCCGACGCAGCATCGGCTACTCCGTGCAGGGGGCTGGTCTGTTCCCTCATCTGACGAATCGTGACAACGTAGTGTTGCTCGCACGGCTCGAGAAGTGGTCTGAAACGGCGATGCAGGAACGTTATGTCGCACTGCTCGGGCAGATGGGTCTTTCTGAAGAGGTCTCGCAGCGCTACCCGATAGAGCTTTCCGGCGGTCAGCAGCAGCGTGTGGGTTTGTGCCGGGCGTTGATGCTCAAGCCGAGTTTGTTGCTCCTTGATGAACCGTTTTCGGCCGTGGACCCGATTACCCGGGTGGGAATCTATGAACGCTTTCAGTTCGTGCAGGAGCACGAAGGTGTCAGCACGCTGCTCGTAACCCACGACATGCGTGAGGCCGTGCGCCTGGCCAATCACCTGGTCATCCTCAAGGGTGGCAGGATTTTACAATCCGGGCCGACGCACGACGTGGTCGCTGCACCGGCAGATGAGTACGTGGCCAAGCTCCTGCGGGATCAGTTGTAGATGCGCGCGTGGCGCCTGACGTTCGGCTGCAGAATTGGTTCCGCGTGCAGGGCGATGGTCGTGCTGCTGCTCTTTGCGTTGGCTGGCGGGACTTGCGGTGTTTCGTTCGCCGCCGACAGCGCGCCGATCCGGGTGGCCAGCAAGAACTTCAACGAGTCTTATCTCCTGGGAGAAGTTGTCGCGCAGGTCCTGGAGGAAGCAGGTTTCAAGGTGGAGCGGCGCTTCGGCCTCGGCGGCACGCTCATCTGCTTTGAGGCGTTGGTCAACGACGAAATCGATCTCTACGTGGAATACACGGGCACCCTCAGCCAGGTAATCCTGGCCGCGCCCGAGCTTACGACGCTTGCAGAGATCGACGCGGCAATTGCCGACCGGGGCTTGAGTCTGCTGGCGGCTTTCGGTTTCAACAATACCTACGCGATGGCTGTCAGGCGCACCAAGGCAGAGCAGCTGGACCTGCGGACAATCGGCGACATCGGTGCTCATAGCGAACTGAACGTGGTGGTCAGCCACGAATTTCTCGCGCGCGAAGATGGTTGGCCGGGGCTGGTGGCAACCTATGCTCTGGATCCGGCGGTCTCGGGAATCGAACACGGTCTGGCTTATCAGGCCCTAGAAGACGGCATCATCGATATCACCGATGCCTATTCGACCGATGGTGAACTCGAACGCTATGACCTCGTGCTGCTCGAAGATGACCAACGTTACTTCCCGCAATACCTGGCCGTGCCGCTCATCCGTGATGAGCTGCCGGATCGTGCGAAAGCTGCTCTTCTCCAGCTCGCCGGTCGACTCGATGATGCGCAGATGCGAGCACTCAACGCACAGGTGGTCGTCAGTGGTCGATCGTTTGCGAGTGTGGCGAACGAGTTTTTGACGGCGCTGGGGCTTGCCACTGCGCGCGTTACAGACGACCGTTTCTGGACATCGCTGATTGCAAACACTGTTCAACACCTCAAGCTGACGCTCATCGCGCTGGTCGGTTCGGTGTTCGTCGGCATCGGCCTCAGTCTCGCGGTATTTCGCATGCCCCTCGCCGCACGCGCGGTGACCTACGTTTGCGGATTGCTGCAGACCGTGCCATCGATTGCGCTGCTCGCACTCATGATTCCTGTTTTCGGAATCGGCATGTTGCCGGCAGTGATTGCGCTTTTCCTCTATTCCCTGCTGCCGATACTGAGAAACACGTTGACGGCGCTCACCACCATCGATCCGACTCTAATTCGAGTCGCCGTTGCAATGGGCCTGACTGACAACGAGCAGGTCAGATATGTGTTCGTGCCTTTGTCACTTCCGAGCATGTTGGCGGGAATTCGCACCGCTGCCGTCATCAGCATCGGCACGGCAACCCTGGCTGCATTCATCGGAGCGGGCGGCTTAGGCGATCCTATCGTTACCGGTCTTGCGCTCAATGATATGGGGCTGATCCTGGAAGGCGCGGTCCCGGCGGCTATGCTTGCGCTACTGACGGAACTGTTGTTCGAGGGAGTTGAACATGCAGTGTTGCCCGGGCACCTGCGGCGCTGAACTCTTAAACCCAGGAGTCCACGAACTCCTGGGTTTAAGAGTTCACGAACTCATTAAGCTCATGAGTTCGCGAACCCCAGGGCTTAAAAGTTCACGACCTCACGAGTTCCCGAGTTCACAAGGTGCTCAGATAGGCGTTGTACGACGACCTTGCGGGATCGAAATCGATGTCTGGCGGTGTGTCGCGCCACAGTGCCAGATACCAGTTTTTGTTGCCAGCACCCTGCAATCGTTGCGCATCCTGGACGGTTTCCTGCCATGGGAAGTGTTCGTCACCGAAATAGTTTTCCGGTGAGTCGCCCACGAACAACGCCAGCTTCGCGCCTTTTTTCATCGCGCTCAGTATGGGCTCCGGTGCTTTATGCTCTGCCGCATATTGTGCCTGGCGGCGCATTTCCTCTTCGTTGAGCGCGACCAGACGCCAGATCTTCCCGTTGGCCTGCAGCAGAATGAGGCCCGGTGGGTCATCCACGAGGTAATACTCGATCAAGCCTTCTCGCTCCATCAGCGCCTCAACGTACGTGGCAATTGCGGGTTCGGTGAGAAATTTTGGCGGATCAATGGCCAGCGTGCTTTTCAATCGGGCGGTGTACTGACTGAAGTATTCCTGCTGCAGGTCGTCGACAAATCCTAAAATGACGTTGATGCCCGTGTTGTTCTGTTTCGGGATGAAGCGATGGATGAGCCCTGCGTTAAACGCTTCGACCGCAATCTTCTCGTCCGCGACACCCGTCAGCATCGCTTTGCGTAACAAGGGGTCCGTTAGTGCCGCGCAAAATTCGAGACCATTGATCACCGGCATCGCGTAATCAACCACCACGACAGACACGCGGGCGAACCGGTCACGATGGTTGATTTCCTGTTCGATGAGATTGAGATCGAGACGAATCAACGCTTCAGAAGGAGACCGCCGTTGCATCGAAAAGCAACGATCCATCAGCGGTGGCACATTGGGTTGGCGCTGCACGAAATCCAGCGCAATCTGGGGATCGGTGAACGTCTTGCACGCCCAACCCCCGGGTAGCTCGAGATCCAGCGTGCGCAGAAATGACTCATTGTCATCAATGAAAACCACGGTTGTGGGATGGTGATACGGTGCAAGTGCGAATTCGGTCATGCTGTGTGCGCTATCCGACCAGGCGCAGCAAGGCGTCTCGTTTGTCTGACGACAGACGACGGTAGCTGCGCAGCATCTGTTCTTCCTGCATGGTCAGATCTCTGCGAAAAAGCGATTCGAATTTTTCATGGAGCGATGGCACTAACTCGTCGCTTGGCGTTTTGGAGAGACCGCTGAACGACTCATGGAGACGCGCTACAATGTCTGAGTTCATACTACGTCTGTAGTGTCGTGCTGACTCGGCAATGAGATCCCGCATGTGTGCGGGAAGACGGACCATGTATTTGTAGGGTTGTTCTTTCATCCCCAATACCCCCAGGGTATGGCGTTCTTTTCAAAGTGCCTCACCAAATGTATCGCTGAATTCGAAAGCTGACAAGAGATGGCAAGGTGATATCAGATTTATGCAAGCACTGACGCAAGACAACATTCGGCTCGCGGCTTCCATCATCCTGCTGAGATCAGGGTCGGCAGGTCCGGAAGTGTTCATGATGCAGCGCCCGGGCGGTGTGGATTTCCCCGACCTCCATGTCTTCCCCGGCGGCAAGGTCGATCAGCAGGATTTTCTACCGGATTTTGTCGACGGTTGCGATGAGGCCTCTGCGAATGCACGCCTTGGTGTAAGCGGTGGCGGCTTGCGTTACTGGGTCGCAGCGATCCGGGAGTGTTTCGAAGAGGTCGGCGTTCTCCTGGCACGGCGTGAAGATGAAGGCCTCAAGTTAGTGGATGACAACGAAGTCGCGCGGTTCGACTGTTATCGGCAACAGCTCATCCGCGGCGAACTCAGCATGGAGTCCTTGTGCCGACGCGAGGGGCTGCAGCTGGCGGCCGACGGCATGCAGTATTTCAGTCACTGGCTCACGCCGGAAAGCGCGCCGCGGCGTTTCGATACCCGGTTTTTCATAGCCCAGATGCCGGCAGAACAGGAGACTGCCGCTCATGCCTGGGAAACAGCGGACGCCGAGTGGGTCACGCCGGCCGCGGCACTTGCCGCAGCGGACGCGGGACGCTGGCAGATGATTTCACCAACACTCGTTACCCTGGCGTGCCTTGCGCGCTATAGCGGGGTTGCCGAGATACGGGCTGCGGTGTCGCGCGAGGAGCACATCGGTGAGCTGACGCAGGCGTTGCGCTATCAGGGGATGCAGCCATTGCGATGAACTGGATCCTGCAGGTTGCTGAAGTGTCAAAAAGTTTTCCCGATGGCGCCGACACGCGCAGCGTGCTCGCCGCCGAATCGTTGACAATTGGCCCCGGCGAAGTGCTCGCGCTCACAGGACCGAGCGGCTCGGGTAAATCGACACTCCTGAATCTGTTGGCCGGTACGTTGTTGCCTGACAGCGGGCATCTGTTGTTGCGCATCGCGACACCCTCCGGTGATGAGGTGATCGTGATTGATGAACTGTCACAAGCCGCGCGAACCCGCCTGCGGCGGCGTCACATCGGTTATGTCTTTCAGTTTTACAATCTCGTCCCCACATTGACGGTACGGGAAAACGTGCTTTTGCCGCTTGAACTCAATGGTCTGGAACGGTTAGCGGATGAAGCGCTCGGCCGCTTGTCAACGCTCGGACTTGCAGACAGGTCGGACGATTTTCCGGATAACCTCTCCGGCGGCGAGCAACAACGCACGGCGATCGCGCGGGCGCTGGCGCACCAGCCGGTGCTGGTGCTGGCCGATGAGCCAACCGGAAATCTGGATGCCGAGAATGCCGAGCACGTAGTCGATCTTCTCATTGGTCAGGTTCGTGCATTGGGCAGTGCGATGGTGCTGGCAACTCACAACGAGACCATCGCCGCACGGGCCGATAAGATATTGCGTCTGGCGCCATGAAGGGTCGAACTGGCGCAAGGTCCCACGCAGCGCAGCGTTGGCCGATGTCAGTGGCCGGCTGAAGATGCTGCCGTGATGAAACTGCTCGAGCTGAGTCAGGTGCGTTTTCTGTTGCGCACGCCCTGGAGTACGTTGACGGTCTGGACGGGAATCGTGCTGGGCATCGCATCGGTGGTCGCCGTCCATCAGATCAGCATTCGGGTGGACCGCTCACTGCAGAGCGTGACACCCGCGCACCTCGAAAACGTTTCTTTTCTGCTCGAGAAACCCCATCTGAGCGCAGCAGACTATTTCGGCCTGCGCCGCGCCTGGCGCGCCGGTGAGCATCCCGAAATCCGCTGGCTCATGCCGGTCGTTGAAGGAGAAATACGATTGCGTGGGCGCACGGTGAGCGTGATCGGCGTGGATGCGCTCGCCGGTGATCTCGCGGCTGGCGCGCGGGGGATTGCGACATTCTCCATGCCTCGAAGTGTCGCGGCGAGTGCGCCGCTGGGCATGGCGGTCGGCGAAAAGTTCAGCGTGGCGGATGTCGAATATTCCGTAGTTACCACCTTCGACAGCAATGCCGGTGCGTTGTTGTTCGCCGATCTCGGCACCGCGCAGGAATTGCTGGGTATGCGCAGCGGCGAGCTCAGTCGTATCGCGGTCAACGTGGCCGAGCCCTGGGCGGCGATACGGCAGTTTCTGGATCAGTTGCTGCCGGGGTTTGCGGCAGGCTTTCCGATGCGTACCTGGGTCCTCGACGGTTGGCAGGTGAGGTCGCTGGACACGGAATTACCAAGCCTCGCGTTCGCCCGATCCGTACTTTTCAATCTCGGTGCCCTCGGCTCGCTGGCACTGGTTGTGTCCTGGCTGCTCGTCTACCAGGTCGGGCTAATCTGGTTGCGTCGGCGGCGCCAGACAATGGAGCGGTTACACCTGCTCGGCGTCTCGAAAGCGGAGCTCGCCTGGGGATTTCTGCGCTCGCTGCTGGTGCTTGGATTGGCGGCCACGGTTGCAGGCATTGCCGCCGGTTACTATCTGGCGCAGATCCTGAGTTTCATTTCGACCTCGGGTCTCGCTGTGGCGGAACCCCTGCCAGGGCTCGATCGCTGGGTTCTGCTCAAGGCAGGTGTCAGTGGGGTGGCGGTCTGCCTGCTCGGTGGCGCGCTTGCGTTCCAACAGGAGTGGTCGGTGCCGGACCCTGCGCGCGATCTGCGCCGGCGAATCAAGCAGATCGGAGCGATTTGCCTGCTGCTCGGGCTGGGTGTTGCAGGCACCGTCTGGGTGGCGGAGTTGTGGGGCGGTTTTCTGAGCATTTTGACTGCCGGGCTCGCGACCGTCGTCGTGGTCCGACCGTTGCTCGAAAGCCTCAACCGCCAGGTGCGCGCACCCTGGAAGAAACGTCGATCGCGCTTGTCACTCCTGGCACGGCTTGGCCTGCGGGAACTCGTGTGGTATCCGCGGGATCTGGCGGTCGCCATTGGCGCGCTGGCGCTGGCGGTGTCCACCAGTGTTGCAGTTGGTCTTATGGTCGAGAGCTTCCGGCACGATTTTACGGCGATGCTGGACCAGCGCCTGGCGCACGATCTGTTTGTTCGTACTCCTGTTGAGGCCGGTCCTGAGGCGCTGCCAGCGACACGGGATATGGTGGAAGTCGCATCCTGGCTTGCCGGGCTTGCGACGGTCGACTCGGTGCAGGCCTATGGCCACCAGCGTGGCCGTCTGCAGGGCCGCGTGATCGAAGTCGGCTTCACGGAGTTCACCACGGCGGAAACAGCGCGTTATGGCGTCGACGGCGCGCTTGCAACCGGAGAAGCCCTGCTCAGCGAACGGCTGGCCAGGGACCTCGGCGTAACCATTGGCGACTCGATCACCCTGGCGGATTCGGCGTTGCGAATTCGCGGCGTTTTTCCGGGCTTCGGCGATCTGCGGCCACGCGTGCTCATCGATGCGGCAACGGCCGGCGATCTTGGTATTCCCGTGTACTTCGATCGTCTGAGTGTCATGACTGATTCGGCGGAGCAGGTTGGCCAACTGCTCAACGAACGCTATCCCGAGCTGAGGGTGCAGCGGCGTGATGGATTGCGCCATTCGGCACTACAGATTTTCGATCAGACCTTCAGCATCACGCGCGCGTTGACCCTGGTTGCTCTCGTCGTTGCGAGCATCGGGCTTTACAACGCGTTGCTCGGTCTCAAGTTGAATCAAGCACCCACTCTGGCGTTACTGGAATCTATGGGAGTGAGTGCGCGCGAGCGAAAATCCCTGCAGTTGTGGCGGGCGTTGGGGGTCGGTGCGACGGTGTTGTTCGTTGCTCTGCCGATCGGCATCGTGATGGCGTGGCTGTTGTGTACGGTCGTCAATCCACGGGCCTTTGGCTGGAGCCTGCAGCTTACGCTCGCGCCGAGTGCATTTTTGACGCCGCTGGTTACGGGACTTATCGCAATTGCGGTGACGAGCTTGTTACCAACGCCACGCGAGCGACTAGATGCGTGTTGAAAAACACGCTGCCAGGCGAAGTCGGGGAAGGTGTATGAGAGTCTGGGGTGGCACCGGTTTGTTCCTGTCTAGAATATTCGAATCCGGAGTCGCTAGGCGTTGCGGTCACCATCGAACGGCGTGCAGGAATTTTTGGACAGGAACCAGCCTGTTCTTAGCGTTATTTGGCCTGGCAGCCTGTGAACCGTCTGCCGAGTCAGGGAGTGCGCTCGGGCAGTTGCGCCTGGGTGGGGTGTTGGGGGATACGGATCTAACCGGCTACAGCAGGGCGCGAGATGTCGTCGAGTTCCGGTTCCCGCGCGATCACCTGGCGCACGATACGTTTCGCAGCGAATGGTGGTATTTCACCTTCATGCTGCGTGATGCGACTGGTGCGGAATTCGGCGCCCAGTTCACGGTGTTCCGGCAGGCCCTGCAACCTACACCGGTTTCAGAGAACCCATGGCAGACCAATCAGGTATATCTCGGTCATTTTGCCATCACGGATGTCGCGGCGGGCGAACATAGAGCGTACGAGCGGGTTGCCAGGGGCCATCCGGCGCTCGCTGGCGTGCGCGAAGAGCCGTTTCAACTTACGCTGGACGGCTGGCTGCTCGAGGCCCTTGCCGGTCGGCCGGGCTGGCATCTGCGGGCAGATTCTGCGGGGGATGCGCTCGATGTGACAATCACGCCCGAAAAACCAATCGTCCTCCACGGTGAGGGCGGGTTGAGTGCCAAGGGGCCGGGCAATGCGTCCTACTACTACTCCATTTCCCGGCTGTCCGTCACGGGTAGCCTGCGGGCAGGTGGCGTGGAACATCAGGTCACCGGTAGCGCCTGGTTCGATCGCGAATGGAGCACGAGCGTGCTCAGCGGCGATCAGATCGGCTGGGACTGGTTCGCTTTGCAGTTTGCCGACGGCCGCGATCTCATGGTGTTCCAGTTGCGCCGCCGCGATGGCCGCAGAGACTCGTATGATCAGGGTCTGTGGGTGGCGCCGGACGGCCGCAGCCGGTCACTGCGCTCAGAGGATTTCAGCCTCGAGCCCGTTGCCTACTGGCACGACGCCGACGGGGTAGGCTGGCCGATTCAGTGGCGGTTGCAGACGGCCGCCGGCAGTTGGCGTATCCGTGCCGCGCTCGCCGATCAGCGCATGGCGACCACTCTCGTCTACTGGGAAGGTTTGATCGACATCTACGACATGGCGAACCGGCGAGTGGGTAGGGGCTACATGGAACTGACGGGATATGGCGATGACGGATGAGATTGATGACGCAGTGACGCGACCGAGCGACGATGAGCTTGTCTGGCGCCGTCTGGGTTCGCAACCGGGACCGGAACTGCAGCTCTTCGGAGTGCGTTTGGATGAGATGGAACATCCACGGTCGCACGAGGTCATGCAGCGGCTGGTGCTGACGTCCGTCGACTGGGTGAACGTCGTGGCAGTGGCCGATCGTGGCGGCGTGGTGATGGTGCGGCAATATCGCTTCGGTGCAGGTTATACGACGTTGGAAACTCCGGGCGGCATGGTGGATCCGGGCGAAGAGCCGCTCGCAGCGGCGCAGCGTGAATTGGCCGAAGAGACAGGCTACAGCGGCGGCGACTGGTCTTATCTGGGTGCCGTGGAGCCGAATCCGGCGTTTCACGACCACCTGTGCCATCACTACCTGGCACGCAACGTCGTGCACTCGCAGCCACAAAAAATGGGCGGTGGTGAATTGATCCGGGTCGATCTCATGTCTGAACGGGCGGTGCGACGGGCGGTGCTGGACGGGACGATCAGGCATGCGTTGGCACTGTCCGCGCTCTCGCGGGTGTATGAACTGTGGTCGCGGCCCTTCATCCAGCCCTAACCCGTCCGCTGGGAGCGAAATCCGTCCGCTGGGAGCGAAATCCGTCCGCTGGCAGCGAAATCCGTCCGCTGGGAGCGAAATCCGTCCGCCGAAAGCGAAATCCGGCCTCTGCAGATGGCCAAATGGCAGCTTGTGGGCTCGCTGATCGGAATTTTTAAGTGGACGCAACACTAGGATACGCCAGCGAAATTCGTCACAATAACGCCACCAGCTCCACGTGTATGGGGACAATAGTGGTATGAGCGAGAGCGGCGCTGTGGGCGTATCGAGCCCTAGAGAGTCCTTCTCGAGATTGTTCAAAAGTGACCAGGCGCAACCCGCGATGGCGGGTGCCTCCATCCTGCTCGTGGATGACAAGCCGGAACTGCTGAACAGTCTCTATCAACTTCTTCTGCTGAACGGTTACGAACCGGATAAAGCGCTTGGTGGTGCCGAGGCGCTGGATGCGCTCGGCCGTAAACCATACGACGTCGTGCTGCTCGATCTCATCATGCCGGGCGTCAACGGGCATGATGTTCTGGATTTTGCGGAAGCGCAAAAACTCGACTGTAAGATCATTGTCGTCAGCGGGGATTCGAGCTTCAGCGGGGTAAAGCATGCCCTGCGCTGCGGTGCCTTCGACTTCGTGAAAAAGCCGTATGAAGCGGGTGAGCTGATCGCCACCATGGAAACCGCGCTGCGCCAGTGTAAGTTGGAAAATCAAAACCAGCTGATGGCGGACAAGCTTGCAAAGTCAGAAGAGCTGCACCGTTTCATCGTCAATTCTTCCCCCGATCTCGTCTACATGCTGGACCGTAACGGCTGTTTTACCTTTGTGAATGATCGCGTGGAATCGCTACTGGGTTTCAGCAAGGAAGAACTGATCGGCCGGCACTACACGGAAATTGTCGATGAAGATCATCTCGATGAAGCGCGTAGCGTGTTCAATGAACGACGCACCGGAGAACGGGCGGCGCGTAATATCGAACTGAAACTCCGCAGCCGGCTCAGCCGGCGCGGTCCACGACTGTTTCATGCGCAGTCCCTTTGGATGGAGCTCACGGCGGAAGGCGTGTACTCCGATTCAAATGAGCGGACGCGCGAAAACTTCGTGGGAACCTACGGCACCGCGCGGGATATCAGCGAGCGCAAGGAAGCCGAGGAGGTTATCAATTTCCAGGCGTATCACGATCTGTTGACGCATCTGCCGAATCGGGCGCTGCTCAAAGACCGCCTGTCGCTGGCAATCGCTCATGCCCGCCGCAACAAGCGCAAGCTTGCGGTGATGTTTCTCGATCTCGATCGCTTCAAACTCGTCAACGATTCACTGGGTCACACCATGGGAGATCGCTTGCTGAAGGCGGTTGCGAATCGCCTGCAGAGTTGTCTGCGCCAGGGCGATACGCTGTCGAGATTCGGTGGTGACGAGTTTACGTTGTTGTTGCCTGAAGTGAGAACCAAAGACGATGTGGTGGTGATCGCGAGTAAAATTCTGGATCGATTGAACTCGCCGTTCGTCATCGACGGACACGAACTGTTCGTGGGCGCCAGTATCGGCATTTCGATTTATCCCGAGGCTGGCGATTCTGAAGAATCGCTGATTCAGAACGCGGATATCGCCATGTACCAGGTCAAAGGTCGTGGCAAGAACGGCTATCAGTTCTTCTCCGAAGAAATGAACCACAAATTCTCCACCAGACTGTCGCTTGAACGCGAACTTCGCAATGGCATTGCGCAAAGCGAACTGCTGGTCTATTACCAGCCGCAGGTTTCGCTGCGCGACGGTCACATTACCGGTGTTGAAGCGCTTGTCCGCTGGCAACACCCCGAGCGCGGTTTGATCGAGCCGGCGGAATTTCTACCGGTCGCCGAAGAGACGGGCCTGATCACTAAGATCGATGAGTATGTGCAGAAACAGGCGTTCGCAGATTTGGCGGTGTGGCGCGGCAAGGGATTTCCCGATGTTTGCGTGTCGGTCAATCTGTCTTCGACACAACTCGAAAAGGAAGGCTTCATCGATCGATTCGTCGGTGCGATGAAATCTGCCGGCCTCATGCCCGACGCGGTGAAGCTCGAAATTACCGAAAACACGCTCATGCAGGATATGGAGGTCATCATTCCGAAGCTCAAGGAGCTCAGGCGTCTTGGGGTTCGCATTGCAATTGATGATTTCGGCACGGGCTACTCGTCACTTTCATATCTCCAGCAGTTTCCGATCCAGACGCTGAAGATCGACCGCAGCTTCGTGGCTGATATTCGCGCCGACCAGAGTGACGCGAGCATTATTAATGCCATTGTCGCCATGGCCCGCGGCTTGAAGCTCGATCTCATCGCCGAAGGGGTCGAAAATCGTACGCAGCTTCGTTACCTGCATTCTCAGGGTTGCAACGAGGGCCAGGGCTACATCTTCAGCAAGCCGGTTCCCGCTGATGAAATCCAGATCCTGTTGCAGGAAAATCCGTTCGAAGCGCTGATACGCCGCGAACAGCTCGAAAGCGCCACCGTCTGATTCTGCGAGCTGATGAAAGGCTTCACCACCCGGATCGTGCATAGCGATCGACGCGAAGCGATTGAACATGGCTCCCTGCAGAAACCAATTCATGCCACCGTGGCGTACGGCTATGAAGATGCGCGCGATTTAGCCGCGGTTTTTCAAGGCAAACAGCCCGGGTTCACGTACGGCCGGCAAGTCAATCCCACGGTCGAGGCGCTGCAGAACAAAATCAGCCAGATGGAAAACGGCGCGCAGACCGTCTGCTTCGCAACGGGTATGGCGGCGATTGGTACGATGCTTTTTGCATTGCTCCGGCAAGGTGACCATTTCGTCTCTTCGTCGTTCCTGTTTGGCAATACGAACAGCCTTTTCAACAGTTTTGCGATGCAGGGGATCGACGTCAGTTTTGTCGATGCCACGAGCGTAGATGCTGTCGCAGACGCGATAACGCCTGAGACCCGACTCGTATTTGTGGAAACCATAGCCAATCCGCGCACGCAGGTGTCCGCGCTGGAGGAGATCGGCGAACTGTGTCGCGAGCGCGGTCTGGTCTACGTGGTAGACAACACGATGACGTCGCCGTTTCTGTTTCAGCCGCTGAGCGTCGGCGCCAGTCTGGTCGTGAACAGTCTGACGAAATACATCGGTGGTCATGGCAACGCGCTGGGCGGCGCGATTACCGAGATGGGTCAATTTGACTGGCGGAATTTCGAAAACATCTACGACACCTACAAAACCGGTGGTTTTGAGAAGTGGGCGATCACGCAAATCAAGAAGAAGGGTTTGCGGGACTTCGGCGCTTCTCTTGGACCCGAAGCGGCGCACCACATTGCAGTGGGTGCGGAAACGCTGGCGTTGCGGATGGAACGTCAGTGCGCAACTGCTTTGCTCCTCGCGGAGTATCTTGCGGGTCATGCGCAAGTCAAAGCCGTCTACTACCCCGGCATGACCGACCATCCAGAACACGCGCGGGCAAAGAAACTTTTTCGCTATCCCGGTGCGTTATTCAGTTTCGAACTTATCGCGGAGGTCGACATCTGGACGTTCATGAATGCGCTGAACGTGATCGTCAAATCGAGCAATCTGGGTGACAATCGCACGCTCGCCATTCCGGTTGCGCACACGATTTATTTCGAGATGGGACCCGAGCGCAGGGCAAGCATGGGGATCGATGAAGCGCTCATTCGCATTTCCGTGGGCATAGAAGAACCTGACGACCTGCTGAGCGACTTCGATACAGCGTTTGCGGCGGTAAGCGGCGATTAACGGGTGCTTTGCAGAACATTCGAATCCGCCGTCACTGAGCGTTGCGGCGACGCGGAACCGGCGCAGGGGTGCAGGAATTTCTGGGCAAGAACCAACTAACGACAGTCAGCACTGATAAGGATTTCCATGGATCGACTCAATGGCAAAGTAGCCGTTATCACCGGTGGTGCCGGTGGCATTGGCCGGGCGACCGCTGCGTTGTTCGTGGCCGAAGGTGCCAACGTGTTGCTCGTTGACCTCGATGAACGGGCGCTGGCGGCGGCAGTGAGTGAAATCGGTGCCAATCAGGCCAGTGCGTACGTTGGGGATGTCACAAGCGCTGAGGACAATGCGTCGATGGTTGCTTGTGCGGAAGAACGCTACGGCGGACTGGACATATTCATTGCCAATGCAGGAATCGAAGGTGACGTCGCACCGCTGATTGAGTACGACGAAGCGTGCTTTGATCAAGTGATGAATGTCAATGTCAAAGGCGTGTTCCTCGGACTGCGCTCGGCAATTCCCGCGCTGCAAAGGCGCGGTGGCGGCAGCATCGTGATCACTTCTTCGATAGCCGGGGTGCGCGGTGCGCCTGGTATCTCAGCCTATGCAACGAGTAAGCATGCGGTCATTGGACTGATGCGTTCGGCGGCAAAAGAATGTGCGGCGTTGAACATCCGGGTGAACACGGTCAACCCATCGCCGGTTGAAACCGCGATGATGCGACGTATCGAACAGGGCATCGGTGAAGATGTTGCGCAGATAAAGCAGAATGTGGTGCAAAACATACCTATGAATCGTTACGCAGAACCCGCAGACATTGCCAGGGTGATGCTGTACCTGGCGAGCGACGATAGTGCCTGGGTCACAGGATCGGTCAACATGGCAGACGGCGGCCAGACTGCTTGATAGGGGGAAATCAGATGATGGGTGCATTGCTGGAAACAAATCTCGATTTAGGCCACCGGCGCAGTGGCAAAGTCAGGGATCTCTACGACGTGACTTTGGACAATGGGGAAGAAGCGCTGCTGATTATCGCGACGGATCGCGTCAGTGCGTTTGATGTAGTGATGGCCAACGGCTTGCCCGGCAAGGGTATTGTGTTGACTCAGCTGTCGAAATTCTGGTTCGACCATTTTGCCGATGCAGTGCACCACCACCTGCTGTCGACAGACGTGGCAGATGTGCCAGGCTTGAGTGATGAAGAGCGTAAGCTCCTGGACCGCCGCATCATGTTGTGCCGTAAAACGACCGTGGTGCCGATTGAATGCATTGCCCGGGGCTACATCACCGGCAGTGGCTGGAAGGACTACCAGCTTAACGGTGAAGTCTGCGGCATTGAACTGCCGGTCGGACTGAGAAACTCCGATCGGCTCGAGGAGGCTTTGTTTACGCCGTCCACCAAGGCGGCAACCGGCCATGATGAAAACATCAGTTTCGCCAAAGGAGTCGAGATTGTCGGTGAAGAACTCATGTCCTGGCTCGGTGCTACGACGCTCGAACTCTACGGCAAGGCGCGCGACTATGCGCTGGCGCGCGGCATCATCCTCGCGGACACAAAGTTCGAATTCGGTCAGATCGACGGGCAGAGCACGCCGCTGCTGATCGATGAGATCTTCACGCCGGATTCTTCGCGCTTCTGGCCGGCTGCGCAGTGGCAACCGGGTCAGGAGCAGCCGAGTTTCGACAAGCAGATCGTTCGCAACTACCTCGAAACGGTAGTCGCCGCCGGCGAATGGGACAAAACGCCGCCCGGTCCGATGTTGCCGGAGGAGGTCGTCGAAAAGAGCCTGTTGCGTTATCTGGAAGCCTATGAACTCCTGACCGGGTCTAGCCTGGAACTCTAACAGCCTGTTGAAAAAAGCGCGGAGCGCGCTTTTTTCCCGCCTTCGGCCATCCCTGGCCTCGGGGCTCCCCCATTTATCAAGCACTTAGCCGCTCGATAAATGCTCGCGACCTGGCGCGAGACTAGCAGCGTGTCTTGCAACTCGCTGCTAAGGCCGGCGGTCAGGGTGCTACGTCCAACAGGTCCTTGAAGCCGTACGGCTCATAAGCACCGATCACGAACTGCTCTAAAACGCCTTTGCCCGTGCTGAGGTCTCCGCCAGCGTCGAGTTCGACTGCACAGATTGCCTGAATGTGAAAGTAAGCGGGATCCGCCGGATTGATGTCGTCGAGATCGTAGACCTCGAAGCCCGTCGCAAGCTCACCGTGGTACAGACCGTGGCCCCACTCCGGATGAGTGTAACCAAGACCCCGCATGTAGAAATTCGTTTGCGGTGTCAGGTTAAGTTGCAGGGATTGACCGTTGCTGCGCGTCATCGAAATTGTGGCGTTTTGCGCATAGCGGGTTCCGCTCAAATAGGTGAGTTCGCTGGAAACATCGGTTAATTCCTCATCGACGGTGTCGCTGATGAGGCGGCCGCGCGTGTTCCATGGCTCGCCTGCGGCATCCGCGTTGAGGTGATAAAACGTCGCTGAATGTTCGAAGTTCACGGGTGACCAGAGCCAGAAAAACTGTGGCGTACCACCGTACGGATTGGCCTGTGGATCGCGCATGCCGATACTGCGTATGCCCCAGGAGCGGTCCCGCGTGCCCCACCAGTTGTCGCTGGTCACGTCGAAGCGTTTGCCCGCAACTTCGAAGTAGCCTTCGTAGACGCCGTTTTGCGTAAGACGGGTATAGTCCATCGCCGTGATGCTGCCAACGCGGCGGATGAATCGGGGTTCCTCGATGGCCGGAAACCGGGCGTTGAAGATGAGATCGGCATGGACTGCGTTGGCCGGATCGTTCACCGCGATGCGTAGAATGTTGAGCGGTTCGATGATCTCGATTTCAATGGGACCCACGCGTGTATCCAGGCGTTCCATGTGCAGCGTTTTCGAAGCGTGGACGTTGTACTGCTTGCCGTTCGCGACGATGCAGAAGGCGGCGTCCATCACGTTCAGATGCGGGTAGATGCCCATGGCCGCGGCAAAAAACAAGTCGCCGTCGCGCTGATAACCGTTGAAAAAGTATCGATCGTAGAAGTTGCGGTCGGTACCGGAGTAAGCGATCGGCTCCGGCGTCTGGTGGATGGGATAGTCGTCGGCTTTTGTTAACATCGCCCGCTCTTCAACTGTGGTGAGACCAGAGATTAGCCGTGGACTGGGAGTGCTACAAGCAACTGTGTGATCAGCCCAACGTGCTGACGCGCTGGCTGCTCGAACAGACGCAGGAACTCGCCGAGCAGGTGGCGAGTCCGATTGTGCCGTTGCTCGCCGCCGCTCTGCAGGGCGCGCCCCTGGCGAAACCGCCCGACCAGAAGGAGGCGCGCGCGACCGATATGTTCAAACTGACCTGGTCACAACGCGAGGCGGCCGCCGTCGTCGAACTCGTGAGTGCCGCCCGCGCCCGGGGTGCTGCCACATCGGCAACGCGCCTTCGCGGACTTGGCGGCTTCGTCGAAGCCTGGCAGGAATATGCGAGCTACCTTGGTGACCAGGGAGTGTCGTAGTGCTGCCGACAAAGGTGTTGATCGCCAACCGTGGCGCCATTGCTCGCCGCGTGATCGAGGCGTGCGCCAGCCTCGGTGTTGCGTCGGTCGCGGTGTATTCCGAAGTCGACGCAGGCGCGCCGTATCTGAAAGAAGCTTCCCACGCGGTCGCACTTGCGGGCAACCGCGCGGCTGAAACCTATCTCAACCAACCGGCGTTGCTTGCAGCACTCGCTGAATCCGGTGCGGATGCCGTGCACCCGGGGTATGGGTTTCTCGCGGAGAATGCTGACTTTGCTGACGCCGTCGTGGCGGCGGGTGCGACCTTCATCGGACCTGCCCCGCACCTGTTGCGAGCCCTTGGTGACAAAGTGGCCGCCCGTAGGCTGGCGGCCGAACATGGCTTTCCGGTGTTTGCGGGCAGCGAACTTCTCGACTCGCTGGAGGCCGCTCTGAGCAATGCCGACGAGATCGGTTATCCGCTCATGTTGAAACCGGTTGCCGGTGGGGGCGGAATTGGGATGCGCGTTGTCGCTGATGCGGCAGCGTTGCGCAACGCATTCAGCCCGGTCAGTGAGCAGGCGAGGCGCAGTTTTGGCGATGGCGGTATTTATCTGGAGAAGTGGCTCAGTGAGCCGCGACACATCGAGTTTCAGATCCTGGCCGACCAACACGGTAATGCGCATCATCTCTTTGAGCGGGAGTGCTCCATCCAACGCCGGCATCAGAAGATTATCGAAGAAACACCTGCGCCTGGCGTAGACGCGCAGGCGCTGCTTGAACTGGCCGAGCAGGCAGCCGTCATGGCGCGTGAGCTGGGGTATGACAACGTCGGCACCGTCGAGACCCTGCGCACTGCGGATGCGCGCTTCGGCTTCCTGGAGATGAACACCCGCATACAGGTGGAACATGGCGTGACAGAAGTCGTCACGGGTGTGGATCTGGTGGCGCAACAGATCAGATTGGCCGGCGGCGAGCGCCTTGGAGACATGCCTGCGCGCGACGGATTCGCCCTTGAGGTGCGGATATACGCCGAGCACCCTGTTTCACACCTGCCGTCGACCGGCCGCCTTGCGGTGTTCCGGCCGCCGCGGTTGCATGCAGTGCGGGTAGCCACGGGCTATCAGGAAGGGCAGTGGATTTCGCCTTACTATGATCCGTTGCTCGCCAAGGTGATCGGTCACGGCAGCACTCGCGAGCAGGCCCTGGGGCGCGTGCTCGTCGCCTTGAAGGGATTTGCCATTCAGGGGGTGCATTCCAACATCCCGTTGTTGCTGGCTATATTGCAGGACGAGGAATTTCTGGCGGGGCAGATCGATACTGGGTATCTGCCGCGTTTTATGAGTCGAGCGGGTAAAGGAGTAATTGATGCGGCATGAAGTTGAGAGCGAAGTCCAGGGCAATGTCTGGAAGGTTGAAGTTGCGGTAGGCGATCGCGTGGCGGCGGGAGATGTGCTGATCATCCTCGAGTCGATGAAAATGGAGATTCCGGTGGAAAGTCCGGTTGCGGGGATTGTCAGTGAGCTGAAGGTCGTTGTGGAGGCTGCCGTCGAGGAGGAAGAAGTCGTTGCCGTCGTCGAGAGCGATGACTGAGTTGCAACCGGGCACCCGGCCGGTGCCCAGCACGCCGCGCGCGCGGTAATTTCGCGGCGAGCATGTTAACTTATTCCGGTCCAGAATCGGTCACTATCGAAGGGAGCGTAGAAAGTTCTGGACAGGAATGGTTTTGGGCTTTTTGCCTGCGTGGGCGTTGGGTACGTCTGACGCGGCTATCCAGGGGGAACGATGACCGATCTCGTCACGATTGAAGTGAACGCGGGTATAGCGGATGTCCGGTTGAACAGACCCGACAAATACAACGCGCTCAATCCTGCAATGTTCAAAGCGATCATCGAGGCAGGTGAACAACTCGCCGAGGCAAAAGATGTGCGGGTGGTCGTCCTGTCTGGCAATGGCCGGGGCTTCTGCGCCGGGCTCGACATGTCCGGGTTTCAGGGTATGGCGGACAGCAGCGGCAGTGAACGCGATCCCACCGGTACGCTGTTGTCGCGAGACGAGCGACCCGAGAATCAGGCGCAGCGGCCGGCCTATGTCTGGAAGCGTATGCCGGTGCCCGTCATCGCTGCGATCCACGGCGTGGCCTACGGCGGTGGTTGCCAGATCGCGCTCGGCGCCGATATCCGAATTGCCGCACCGGACGCCAAGATGTCGATTATGGAAATCAAATGGGGTCTGATTCCGGATATGAGCATCACCCAAACGCTCAGAGATCTTCTGCCCCTGGATGTCGCCAAGGAGCTCACGTTCAGTGGCCGCATCCTCAGTGGCGAACAGGCCCAGGCACTGGGTCTGGTGACGCATGTCAGCGAAGATCCGCTGGCAGCGGCGATGACGCTGGCCGCAGAAATCGCGGCGAAGTCGCCGGATGCGGTCCGCGCCGCCAAGCAGTTGTTTGAAAGCAGCTGGCATGCGGATGAGCGAACGGGACTCGCGCTGGAGTCACGCTTGCAGGTCGAACTGATCGGCTCGCCGAATCAGGTTGAGGCGATCAAAGCCAACTTCGAAAATCGTTCGCCCGATTTCACGGACTGAGGCTCGTCACAGTCATGAGTTGGGAAAACGATGTCCGTGAGATCGAACGCCGGCGTCACCTTGCGAAGCAACAGGGCGGCCCCGAAGGTATTGCCAGGCAGCATGCCAAAGGCCGTTTAACCATTCGCGAGCGCATCGATGCATTGCTGGATGCGGCATCGTTTCAGGAACAGGGCAAGGCGACGGCCTTGCCCGAGTACGACGAGAACGATCAGCTGACCGGCTATGTGCCGGCGAACTACGTTGTTGGATTCGGCAAAATCGATCAGCGGCGCATCATTGTCGGCGGTGAGGACTTCACGTTGAAAGGGGGCTCCCCCAATGCTGCCGGTTTACGCAAGAGCGTCTATGCCGAACACCTGGCGGCGCGCTATAAGTTGCCGCTGGTGCGCTTGCTGGAAGGCGGTGGTGGCAGCGTCAAGGGATCCGGGCGCCGCGGTGGCACCGTCGGCGAACCGGTTTATGCACAACCCCGCTTCAAAATCATCGCAGATGTGATGGGCAAGGTGCCGATCGTATCGGCTGCGATGGGTGCGGTTGCAGGATTTCCGGCGGGCCGGCTCGTTGCCTCCCACTTTTCGGTGATGACCCGCCACACGGCTCAGGTGTTGATAGGCGGTCCCGCGCTGGTTGAACGGGCGCTCGGAGTGCGTCTGACGAAAGAGGAGCTGGGCGGTGTGGACGTGCATTCGATCAGTGGGATCGTCGACAACATTGCCGAAGATGAGTACGACGCCTTCCGTCAGATCCGTCAGTTTCTGAGCTACCTGCCGAGCAACGTCTGGCAGCGCGCACCCAGGCTCGACTGCGAAGACACCCCGCAACGCATGGAGCAGGAGCTGCTGGACATCGTCCCGCAGGACTCCAATGCGCCTTTCGACATGCGCGCCATCATCGAAATGGTGATGGATACGGATTCGGTGTTCGAGATTGGCGCAACGTACGGACCGAGCCAGATCGCGGCACTGGCCCGGCTCGACGGTCAGCCGGTGGGCGTGCTTGGTAACGATTGCCAGCACTATGCCGGCGCGATGACCGCAGAGGCAGCGCAGAAGTATCGCCGGTTCGTGGAGATGTGCGATATGTTCCACCTCCCCATCGTCAACTTCGTCGATCAACCCGGCTTCATGATCGGACCCGAAGCAGAGAGAGCAGGGACGATACGCTATGGCATGGCGGCGGTCGCCGCAGCGGTGCAAGCCAGCGTACCCTGGGCATCCATCCTCGTTCACAAAGGTTTTGGAGTCGCAACGGCCGCGCATTTCGCCGAAAATACCTATGTCCTGTCCTGGCCTTCCGTGGAATCCGGCGCGCTGCCGCTGGAGGGTGGCGTTGCGGTGGCTTTCCATCGTGAGATCGCAGCGGCGGCCGATCCCGATGCCAAACGCAGGGAACTCGAAGGCAAGCTGCGGGAGGCGCGCTCGCCATTCCCGCGCGCGGAATCGTTCTCGGTCAACGAACTCATCGATCCGCGAGAGACGAGGCCCTGTTTGTGCGAGTGGATCGACTGGATACAGCCGTTGCTCGAAACGCTGACCGGACCCGTGCAGTTCGACATAAGGCCCTGAGATTGCACGGTACCGGGCAATCGTGAGGTAAAATTGTGGGCTTGGATTTTTATTCGACTGGAGGTCTGGATCGATGAGTTATTCATTTGCCGACAGGGTTGCCATCGTCACGGGTGCCGGTGGTGGTCTTGGCCGTTGTCATTCACTGGAACTGGCAAAGCGTGGCGCGAAGATTGTGGTAAATGATCTTGGCGGCGCGATTGATGGCACGGGAGGTTCTTCCGATTCTGCGATGGCCGTAGTCGAGGAAATCAAAGCCGCAGGCGGTGAGGCAATCGCCAATGGTGGTTCGGTAGCGGATCGATCGGGGGCGCAGAGTATGGTGGATGACGCCATGAACGCCTGGGGCCGGGTCGATATTCTGATCAACAATGCCGGTATTCTGCGGGATAAATCCTTCGCCAAGATGGATTTGGATGATTTCCAGATTGTGTTGGACGTGCACCTGATCGGTGCGGTAAATGTCACCAAAGCCGTCTGGCCCATCATGCGCGAACAGAACTACGGCCGCATCGTCATGACAACTTCGCCAACGGGGCTCTATGGTAATTTCGGGCAGACGAACTATGGTGCGGCGAAACTCGGGCAGGTCGGGTTCATGCACAGTCTCAAGATCGAAGGAGCGAAGAACAACATTCACACGAATACGATTGCACCGGTTGCCGCTACGCGCATGACCGAAGATCTGATCCCGGAAAGCGCGCAAGCCACTCTCGGTCCGGAACTCGTGACACCCGCGGTTGTCTACCTGTGCACGGAAGATGCGCCAAATGGGGTCATCCTGCAGGCGCAAGGCGGTCAGTACTCGATCGCCTGCATCGTTGAGAATGTTGGAGTTAACCTCGGTGCAGATGCCAGCGTCGAGGATATCGCTGATAATTACGCGAAGATCAGTGACCTGACGGGAGCAAAACCTCGGGGTATGCTGCAATTGAACCAGATGTAGAGCGAAGCATTAGAGGTCATGGCAGCTGCGATCCTGACACTTGTTCTTTCTTTCGTCTCCGGGGGCGCGATTCTGCTCGCTGCGGGTGCGCGCTTTTCGTTGCATGAGGATCGAGAACGCAACGAGCTGCTTAACCTGCTTGCTTACGTCGGCCTGCTGTTGCCGGCAGTGTTTCTGATCGTCTTTTTTCTGATAGAAATGATTTGAGGTACGCCTCGGGCAACCGCCGATCGACCACTAGCAGCGTGTTGAAAACACGCTGCTAGTCTCGCGACAGGACCTCGCGAGCATTTATCGAGCACGTAAGGGTTTGATAGATGGGGGAGCCCCGAGGCCAGGGATGGCCGAAGGCGGGAAAAAGGGCAGCGTGTTGAAAAACGAGCTAGTTGTAGCTTCGCACGAACGAATCTTTGTTTTTTGCCTGCACGCTGCGACCGCGTCGGCCGCCAGATCTGAATCCCACAAGGGACCCGCGGTACTCTTCGTGTCGTTCTTTTGTCTTTGCTGCCTGGAGGGGTGAGCGTTTTTTGGTCTTAAACATGACTACGTCCGTACTACATCCAAAACTACGTACAAAACTGGATTCAAACATCCGAGCTGCGCCGTTAATATTCCTAACAGGTAAACAATTACAGCAGCAGCGCCGCGAAGTTTAGTGTCGCGCGTTGAAATTGCAATGATGATCTGCACGTTTTCACAATATTTTTCGAAATTCCGACGAGCGGTAGCATGAAGCTGACTATAGACCCGGAGACCGTCAAAGGTTTCCTCGACCCGAGGGAGGGCGCCAGGCTCTTCGAACTGGCCGCCGGTGCCGCTTTGCACGGGCCGATCCTCGAGGTGGGTTCTTACTGCGGTAAATCAACGGTTTTTCTGGGTACGGCCTGCCGCGATTGCGGGCAGGTGTTGTACGCGGTGGATCATCATCGCGGATCAGAAGAACATCAGGCTGGCGAGGAATACCACGACCCGGAGTTGTTCGATTCTGCGATCGATAAGCTGGATTCGTTCAGGGAGTTTCGCCGCACACTGGACCGGGCGGATTTGACCGACACGGTAGTGCCGTTGGTTGCGTCTTCTGCGCTGGTGGGAAAGAACTGGTGTACGCCGCTGTCTTGCGTCTTCATCGACGGGGGACATAGTGAAGAAGCCGCCCTTGCGGACTATCGAACCTGGGCGCCACATGTGATGACAGGTGGCTACCTCTTGATTCACGACATTTTTCCTGATCCCGCCGACGGCGGCCAGGCTCCCTACAAGATTTACCAGCTTGCGGAAAACTCGGGTCTGTTCGAGAGCCTACCTTCGACTCACACGCTCGGTGTGTTGCGGCGCATTGGCTGACTGATCAGTCAAGAAAAAATCCGCGGCGGCTGTATGTCCAGTCAGCGCGTCCAATGCCAGCAGGACGGCTCCAGCGGTCCAGGTAGGTCGCTCCTCCGGCCACATCACTTCATCTTTGAAAGCGTAGCCCGTCCACCAGGAGCCGTCTTCCGCCTGGTATCGAGACAGGCAATCGAACAGATGTTGAGCTTTGCTTCGTTCTCCTGCAGCCAGGCAGGCGAGCGTCAGCTCGCAAGATTCTGCGACAGTGACCCAGGGCTGGTCTGAGACGCAGCGACACCCCAGCTCCGCTTCGACAAACAGATCCCAGCGTTGCGCCAGACGCGCACGGGCTTCATCCTCACGTATGATCCCGCAGAGCACTGGATAGAACCAGTCCATCGAATAGCGTTGTTTGCTTTCCCAGGTCCGGTCGAAGCGTTCCGGCTTCGTTCTGATTGCAATCGCGAGCGCATCCCGCCGCGCTCGCCAGCCGGCGGCCGGGATGCCGAGTTCATCGGCTGCGGCGATGGCGCACTCCAGACTCTTGTAGATTGCACTGCAGCCCGTCACAAGAGCGTCTTTGTTAATGCCGGTGCGAGTATCCCAGGCCCAGAATATCTCGCCAGTAGGCGCTTGCAGGCTCAGCACGAATTGGATCGCGGCCGCCACAGTGGGCCACATTTTCACCAGAAAATTACGATTTCCGGTGATGGTGTAGTGGTGCCAGACACCGGTTGCGATATAGGCGACGAAGTTCGTTTCCGCGCGGGTTCCGTCAACGACAGCATCGTCCTTGTAGGCAGCCAGCCAGTGGCCCTGCGGCTGTTGCCGGGCTGCCAGCCACTCATAAGCGGCCTGTGCCTGTTCATGGTGGCCGCCCACGGAAAGTCCCATTGCGGCTTCGACGTGATCCCAGGGGTCCAGTGAGCCGTCGACAAACCACGGAATTGCCCCGCTGGGTTGTTGGATTGTGGCGATGTAGTCGGCGGTGTGAGCGATGATTTCTGAGCGCACTATGAGTTGTCCCTGACAAAGTACATAACCACGCTTTTGCCCCAGAGCGGATTGCAGATTCGATCCAGCCAACGGGTGAGGGCGGGCTGCTGCATGAGATCCCAGACGAGCAGGCGGTGATAGAGGCGAACCGGCCAAACGTCTTCACCTTGCGACCAGAAAAGACAGCGCAACCACCAGTAAGGCGAATGCAGACCGTGTGCCCAGTGCTTGTCGTAGCGATGCATATGGCTGCGTTCGATGGCCGCCTGCAACTCACGGCGTTTGAAAATACGTATGTGCCCGCCTGCCACCTGATGGTATGCCGCGGACAGGCGCCAGCAGATCCACTCCGGGCCGAATCGCGGTACGCTCACCGCAAACAATCCACCCGGTTTGAGGACTCGGCGTATTTCACTCAACATCGACTCGTAGTCAGGAATATGCTCAAGCACCTCAGAACAGATGACTTTGTCGAAGGTGGTGTCAGCGAATGGCAGACGCAGTCCGCTGGCACACAAAAACGAGACGCTGCGCGCAGTGTCCGCTGGATCGCGGAACTGGCCAAAGCGTTCGCGGGCGGTTGCCAGATCGGCGGTGGAGAGGTCGAGCGCGATTACGTCTACGCGTTCCTGTAGATAAGCGGTGATTGAGTGCCGGCCCTCACCGCAACCGAGATCCAGTACTTTGTCACCGCTGACGAGCTCAAATTTTCCGAAGTTTATGGTTTCAAGACTCATGGTAGGGTCCTGCGATCTGCTGGTAGAGCTGCGTCATCTGCTCGGCCGCACGCTGCCAGGAAAAACGTTCGATGATTCGCTGCCGGCCGATTCGGCCAAGTCGCTCGCGGGCGCCGTCATCGCGCAGCAACCCGGCGATGGCATCACCAAGGGCCTGCGGATCTCCGACGGGTACGACCACCGCGGCGTCGCCGACCACCTCGGGCAATGCACCACCGTCGGTCGAGACGACCGGCACGCTACATGCCATCGCTTCACCTGCCGGCAGGCCGAATCCTTCGTATTCTGATGGGACGACGGCAATCGCGGAACTTGCATAGAGAGTGCGGATCGCCTCGGGGCTTATGCCGTGGACGAACCGAATACGATCTTTGATGCCGTGGCGTGCCATGAGCTTCTCGGTCTCGCCACCGGGTTTCGGACGGCCAATGAATACCAGGCGCAGCTTGGGAAATTCTCGGATGAGCCGGGCAAACGCCGGAATGAGGTGCTGAGTACCCTTGAGCGGCTGATCGGCGCTCGCTGTTGTAATCAGTTGCCACGGGTTGCGCGCGATACTCGCCTCCGGGCGAAACACCTCGGTGTCGATACCGTTGTAGATGACATGTATGCGCGCGGAATCGATGTCGAATGCATCGCCTATATCCTTGCGTGAGCGCTCACTGACCGTAACGATGTGCCGCAGCTTCTTCGCGACCGCACGTTGCATGTTGAGAAAGTTGTGCCAGCGACGGATTAACAGCCGGTGTTGCCAGGACGGTGCATGATTGAGCGCGATGTCACGGTCCCAGGTAATGGGGTGGTGGATCGTCGTCAGCAGCGGCGTGTGTTGCTGCAAGCGCAGCACGCCGTAACTCAGGGACTGATTGTCGTGGATGATGTCGTAACCGTGCCCGGGTTGGCGCAGGTGACGGGCGACGCGCCGGCCAAATGTATAGGGTTCCGGAAACCCGCCGCTGGCCATCGAAAACCATTCGAAGAAATCGGTCGTACTCAGCAGATGGCGCGGACGAAGTGCTGTGAGGTGGCTCTCCTGCGCAAAGAGGTTCAGGCCGGGGAGTTTGATGAGGCCAACTCGTTCGTCGAGTTCGGGGTAGGGCTCACCTGATATCACGTCAACCTGATGACCTGCATCCACCAGAGCCTGCGAGATGTACTTCAGATAGATGCCCTGGCCACCGCTATAGGGATTGCTGCGATACCCCAGGAGGGCGATTCGCAGAGGCACACGTAGCGTGCCGGCATCACGCAATGCCAGTTCAGACATGACAACCCCAGACAAAGAGCGGGGATTCTAATCACTGGGATCTTTGTTGACTACCGGTTGCTGATGGCAATCTTCGGGCGCTTGGCGCCGATAGCCGGAGTTTTCGAAGCACCGGCTGCACCCTTGATCGGCTCCGCTGAATCATTCTCAGGACTGGTGGAATCAGCAGCGGGGTTGGCCATCTCGCCGCGGACTTGCTGTTCGTGGATATGGTGGAAGAGATTCGCAATCCACTGTTGGCCGTCCTGGGTTTTTCGCAGGAAGCGCAAACCTTCGGAGATATAGGGATAGACCTGCTCGTAGAAGAATTCCGGATATCCGAGACGCAGTTCTTCCACGTTGTTATACCCGAGACGCTCAGCTTCTCCAGTTTCGACAAATTCCTGGAAGAGCCGGGAAAGCTTGTTCGGATAGAGCGGATCACCCATCTGGCCGATCAGATCGGCGGCGCGTACGAGACCTGCGAAGGTGTCGACCTTCTGGTAGTACTGATCCTCCGGCACCGGAAAGCGCGTCATCTCGATGTAGCTGGCGATCGTGGAAACGTCGATCAGCGGATCGGCGGCAAATCTTTCGTGGACGAAGATGCAGCCGCGGGTGACGTGATACGGCATCATGAAGGCATCTGTCGCACCGATTGGCGGTGTCACGCGGGTGCCGGCTTCATCGGCGATGTAACTGTTTTCGGTGTCTTCGCGCAACAGCCCGCGCAGGTAACCGATGTCATGGAACAGCATCGCGATGACTGCGTGCAGCCACTCGTGCGGGCTGACATCACCGCGCGCAAGGAGTCTGCCACGCAATATCGCCTGGCCGACATCCGTCACCAGCATCGTGTGCTGATAGTCATGGTAGGGGCAGTCGCAGTGCAGCAGAGATTCCAGGGAAATTCTCACCGCCTGCTCGAGCAGGTCCTCATGGCCCGCCGCACGGCCCGGGAAGGCTTCGCGGTAACGTGCCACACTGTGCTCGACAAAGGCGTCGATGATCCTTTGATTCGGATTGAACATGGGTCTTCCGCTGACTTCGAGTGAAGTGTAATGGACCCCTGTGGGCTGCTACGTGTCCTATGCCTCATTTTCTGGCGCGCTCTGGGAGGGCTACCCATAGGCGAAAACATGAATATAATGCATGTTTATAGACAATAAGCTGAGAAAAGCTCATGTCGAACATCGAACTGCGCCATCTCAAAACCCTGGTGGCACTGCGCGACACCGGTAGCCTCGTCGAAGCTGCTGAGCGGGTTTTTCTGACCCAGTCGGCGCTGTCTCACCAGATCAAGGATCTGGAAACTCGAGTCGGCTGTTCGTTGTTCATTCGCAAGACTCGCCCGGCGCGATTCACCACGGCAGGTAAACGGCTGTTGAAGCTGGCGGATGACGTACTGCCTTGCGTCCACAGTGCCGAACAGGACATTGCCCGCCTGGCCGGGGGCGAATCCGGCAGAATTTTCATGGCCATCGAATGTCACAGCTGCTTTGAGTGGCTGCTGCCGGCGATCAACGAGTATCGCGAGCACTGGCCGGATGTGGAACTCGACATCGCCAGCGGCTTCCATTTCGCACCGTTGCCCGCACTCGCCCGGGGCGATCTGGACTTGGTGATTACTGCCGATCCCATTGCCGAACTGGGCCTCGCCTACCTGCCGTTGTTCAGCTACGAGGCACAACTGGCGCTACCGCGGGATCATGAACTGGTGGATAAACCCTGGATCGAGCCTGCAGATCTCGCGCGCGAGGTGCTGATCTGCTATCCCGTTGATCGTAGTCGGCTCGACATCTTCAGCAGTTTCCTGGAACCGGCAGGGGTGGAACCGCTGCGGGTGAGAAACGCCGAACTCACTACGATGATGATACAACTGGTAGCGAGTGGCAGAGGCCTCACCTGCTTGCCGAACTGGGCGCTGCACGAGTATCGGGAACAGGATTACGTCGTCGTGAAGTCTCTGGGTGAGGAAGGTGTCTGGCCCACGCTCTATGCAGCCGTGCGCGCCGACCAGCAAACGGCCGCCTTCATCGAGGGATTTGTTGATGTCGCGAAGCGGACCTGTTTTGCCAACCTGGTCGGCATCGTGACGGCCGATCTGTGACGCGTAAGAAGCTATGGGGTCAGAGTAAAGGGTCAGAGTAAATAGCCTACAGGGCCAGAGTAGCGGGTCAGCGTCGGTTACTCTGACCCTTTACTCTGACCCCATGTGGCTCTGATCTGTAAGGGTGCTCAGGGGACCAGGACGCGTTCCTGCCAGACTTCATCGGCAAGCGCATAGCGGCGACGATCATGAACGCCGTTTGCCTGTGCAAGGTCCAGGCGCTCGATGAGCGTAGCGCGCAGATACAACCCGCGGGCCGTTGGCGGCGCATCCGGCGAATCCTCCAGATCCAGTGCCGCCAGGCGGGCGAGGAGTTCGTCACGGTCCGCCACTGCAGAACTTTGCGGTTGTTGCATGGTGTAAAACCAGTCCATGCGCTTAGGTGGCTCAGGTCGCAGATGCCAGCTTGCGTGGACGACGTGTTCCGCGATGGGGTCCGTCGTGCATGCCAGGCGATACTGGACCTTCACGCTCGGCAACCAGACGACCACGTGGACCTCGGCGAGACGTGGCCATTTTGGGCTCGTGGCATTGACGAAAATCGCCAGCTCCCCTTCGATGTCGCGCAGCACGAGTATCCGCGCCTGGGGTCTGCCGTGTTCATCGACGTTTGCAACCGTGCAGACATCGGCGCACGGATCCTGTCTCGACCGGGCGACGCTGCGGTCGTTGTGCAACAGCTCCAGCGGGTTCAACGGCCTTGGGCACTGGCCAGCAGTATCTGAATCCAGCGCTCTTCGTTGATGAAGCCCTGACCGAATCTCTCCCAGCGTGCCTCGAGGCCCGCCGCGATGATCTCGTCGGGACTGGAGCCGGCGGCGATGGCTTGCGTCACCGTGTTATTGGTCGCTGTGATCATCTCCAGACTTTCCGCGATCCCGGCAACATTCGTGATCGCACCGTGGCCGGGGATCACGATGATGTCCTCGGGCACCATCTCCAGAACCTTTGCGAGATTGTCGGTGTAACCAGCCACCGAACCACCGCTGGGAACATCGATATAAGGAAAACTGCCGTTGAAAAGCTGGTCGCCCATATGGATCACGTTAGCGTTCTTGAACCAGATCACGCTGTCGCCATCGGTGTGCCCGGCGGGCATGTGAATGACGTCGATCGTGTCGTCATTGAAGAACACGCGAATGCGGTCCTGGTAGGTCACGACCGGCAGTGCTACCGGGTCGACTGAGTCTGCGTTCACCAGTCGAACACGGACGTTTTCGTGCGCGATGATGGTACCTGCCGCGCCAAAGTGAGCGTTGCTGCCGGTGTGATCGCCGTGATAATGAGTATTGAGCACGAGCTTGGGAGTGGCGCCACCGGATTCATTCACTGCGTTTTGAATGCGTTCAGCGAGAGGACCATACTGATCATCGATCAGCAGAGTGCCGTCTTTGCCTACGGAAAGGCCGATGTTGCCACCGGCACCCGTCAGCATGTGGACGCTGCCACGGACATGTTGTGCAGTGACTTCGACCGCGGCAAAGCGATCGGTTTCACTGGCGAGCGCTGCGCCGGTGATCAGCCCCGTGGCGAGGGTGGCCATAATTGTCGCCACGATTGTCACCAGATAGCTGCGGACGTTGACCCCGGACTGGCTCATGGCCCGGTTTCTGGTTGTTTTCATCGGTGTCTCCCCCAGTCTTGCTTTGTATGAGTCTTACTGTATTAGAGTCGCATTTTATAAGAGTTGAATTTCAACAGAGTCGAATTTCGTTCTCAAATATCTATGTAGAGCCCCGTTGCCTGATGATTCGCCAGCTCCGGCGGCGCGTTGGCCTGATGGCGTTTTGCCATTGCGTAGACGAAGCCGTGGCCACTGGTGAGCAGAGAATCTCTGATCATGTTGTCTGGGTCGACTTCTTCGGCACGTTTCATCAGTCGTTCGAAGACAAAAATGAAGTTGTTGCTGTGTCTGGCACGCGTGGTTGTTCCGTAGAACAGATCGTATTGCTGTGCTTTATCGTTGTTCAGCCGGATGTGGAGTTGCAACAACCGGCGGGAAAATACCTCGGGCTCCTGGCTCGACTGGCGGCGGAACAATTCACTGACTTCTTCGGGTGACACAGCATCATTTTCGCCTGGCCCTGCTCCTGTTCCCTGACTCGAGATGAAGAGAAATCCGCTGATCTGACCGAGCTGGCCGCGCACGCTCTGAACGATCTGCAGGAAGGTGTCCTGCCTTGCGTGAACTTCCGACTCGCTCATCTTCTGCGACTGGATGACGGCCTGTTCGGCGGAGCGATGAAACTCCTCAGCCTGAGCCTGTAGCGCGCGGGTGTTCTGCTGAAGCTCCTTCTGTTGGAGAAAGTAGCCGATCACCAGCCACAGAAACGCCAGCGGCGCGAATGCGCCTTCGAGAAAGCTGCCGAGATCGTTCGCTGGAAGATAGGCGAGATTCTGCCAGCCGATCGATTGCGAAATGTAGGCAGCGCCCAGGATGAGCCAGGCCAGTGAGAAACTCAGACCCAGCCATATGCGCCAGTCAGGATTGCCGCTCAATGGACCCGCTTATTCTGCAGACGTGGAATCGTCGGCAGCAGACGCCCCTGCGCTCGGTGTCACCGAAGGTTCAATCGGGGCCCCGTCACCGGCCATGCGCCGACGAATGTCGGCGATGTCGCGTTGAATTTCACTGAGCCGAAAAATCAGATCGGGTAACTGATCGGTCACGCGCCATAACAGGTATGCGATTGCGAGTAGCACGATAAACGACAGAAATGACATCCCAGGTCTCCGCTGTTGAATGTTGAAGGTGCAGGTATACCGACTCTGGTGGCGCTAGTCCAGAGACCCGATGACGTCTGCCGCAGGCTTTGCAAGTTCCATCAGGCATTGTCGATTGGGGCGGGCTACATTTACCGGCGGCAGAAGGGTGCCCAGGGTCAGTTGCGCTGCAGTGACTTCGGCGAGCTGAAAAGTTCTGATGTACATTGGCCGAACTGCAGGTCCAGCCACGGGCGGTCGCAGCACAGTCGAACAACGCCGAACGTCGGCAGGTTCACAGTAACATGGCCGGCGAGACCGTTGACCAGAGCAGTCAGTCCGGGGTTGTGGGCGACAATGGCGACATTTTCAAATTCGACGGGTGTCTGTCGGATGACGTCCAGCAAGGCATCTGCGGAGGCGTGGTAGAGCGCATGGGTCGCTTGGAGGTGGTCGGCGGGCACGCCGAAGCCGGCTTTCACGAACGCGGCAGTTGCCAGCGCGCGTTTGGCATCGCTGGTCCACAGCCACTGGGCTTTGTGAGTCTGTTCGGCCAGCCAGGCCTGCATTTTCGGACCATCGGCGTTGCCACGATTGTTCAATGGTCGATCGAAATCCTTCTGTTCCGCGCTCGCCCAGGATGATTTCGCATGCCGAATCAGCCAGATTCTCATTTGACTCTGCTCGCTGAAATCATCTTTTTGTCTTTTCAGAGTTAGGGTTCGAAGTCTATCATCGTTGAGTTTTCTACATGGCGGAGGGGTTAAATGGGATTACGCGGTGACGCGGCAGTGGTCGGATATACTGAGTACAAGCACGAGCGCAAGTACTCGGGCCCACGTAAATTCACGATCGAGCAGTGGGCCGACCTAGCACAGATGGCGCTGGCGGATGCGGGACTGAAAGCGCCGGACATCAACGGCATAGTCTGTTCGGATATTCGTGAGTCGGGGATGTTCACGCCGGCCACCATCGTAGAATATCTGGGACAGCCGGTGAACTTTGCCGAGCGCGTCGATCTGGGAGGGGCGAATGCTGTTGGCATGATCTGGCGCGCGGCCGCGGCAATCGAACTGGGTGTTTGTGATGTCGTGGTGTGTGCGTTGCCCGCGCGGCCAATCCCGTCCAATCCGCAGCCGCAGCCCATCAACCCGATGCGTTACTTCGGTGCTTCGAGCATGAACTGGGGATCGCCGCAGGCGGAGTTCGAAGTCCCCTACGGTAATCTGGCACAGAATTGCGGCTATGCGATGATCGCGCAACGCTACGCCGCCGATTACGGTTACGATGCGGCGGCGATGGCCAAACTCGTGGTCGATCAAAGGCGCAGTGCAGCGCTCAATCCGAATGCCGCGTTTCACGGCCAGCCGATCGAAATCGAAGACGTGCTCAACAGCAAGCTGATAGCCGATCCGTTGAGAATGCTGGAAATTGTCATGCCGGTCACCGGTGGCGGCGCAGTGGTGGTGGCGAGCCGGGAAATTGCTGCGAAGTGTTCCCGGCGGCCGGTCTTTGTAACCGGCTTTGGTGAGCATTTGACGATTAAAACGCCAACGTATGCGGAAGATGCCTGCTTTACCCCCGTCGGCCCAGCATCTCAGCAGGCATTCGAAATGGCTGGTGTGACACCCGGCAATGTCGATGCTGCGCAGATCTATGACTGTTACACGATAACTGTCCTGTTGACGCTGGAAGATGCAGGGTTCTGCGACAAGGGTGAAGGTATGCAATTCATTGCCGAACACGATCTGACGTTCTCGGGTGATTTTCCCATGAACACGCATGGCGGCCAGCTAGGCATGGGCCAGGCGGGCGTATCAGGCGGCATGACACAAACCATCGAGGCTGTGCGGCAGATCATGGGCCGCGCCGCCGAACGGCAGCTGGGCAGGTGTGACACCGTGTACGTGTCGGGCACTGGCGGGGTCATGAGTGAGCAAAGTGCACTGCTGCTGCAGGGAGGCTGAGAATGGACGGTGATTTTGCAAAACCCCTGCCGTTACCCACGCCAACCAGCCAACCTTTCTGGGACGGCCTTGCGGCGAATAAAATCATGATTCAGCACTGTGTGGAATGTGCAACATGGGTGTTTTATCCGCGTAACCGGTGCTCACACTGCCTTTCAGACAATCTCGAATGGCGGGAAGTAACCGGCGACGCTGTGCTCTACACATTCACTTTGACAAGACAGCCAACGTCGCCCCATTTTGCGGACGACGTACCGCAAAAGCTTGCGGTTGTGGAGCTCGCTGAAGGTGTCAGGATGACATCGACGCTGATCAACATCGATGAGGCGGATGTGAGGGTCGGCATCAAGCTGAAACCAGTGTTCGACAAACGCGACGGCGTGACGTTGCTACTGTTCGAGCCGATATAAACGCGTCTAACGCTCAGGTTGAGCGTTAGACGTGATGGTTTCGCTCAAGAGAAACAGGTCGGTCAACACGGCGCGCAGATGCATGGATGCATTCAGATTGTCAATCAGTTCGCTGCTGATGCGTGGTTGTGCCAACACCAGGGTCAGTGCTTTACGGGTTTTGCGGATGTCTTCTTCGACGACGCTGCTGAACGCGATCTTTTTGTCCAGCCAACCCAGAATACTCGCAAGCGCAGCGTCCAGCTCCATCACGATTTCACGTGATTTCCGGCCGGGACCGGCGACGTCGTCGGCGCGGCCTTGCGCGGCATAAGCCAACAGAAATTCGTAGGCGGTTTCCACCGCTTCGATGTCGGTAGCGGCTTGGTCGGCTGTGGACTGTTGCACGTCTTGAAGGGCTTAGCTGCGCTCAGCGGGATTCTTCGCCCGCAGCACCCGCGCGTGCGCTCGCGGGCATCCAGCGCTCCGGGTCGTGATTCGCGGCGTGTTCATTCTCCGAAATCCAGCCGCTTATCATCGAACGGGTGTAGAAGCGCTTTTCCGGCCTTACTGCGAAGTACACATGCAGTGCTGTCAGGCCGATCAGGCCCAGTGTGGACAGGCCGTGCAGGAGAAACATCCAGCCGAGGGTAGATTCCTCCAGCGCGTTGGACCTTTCCCAGAAAGGTGTGTCGATCACCGCCAACAAGACCAGCCCTGTCGCGATTACTGCCAGCACGAGCAGAGACATCCCGTGGTGCATGCCTTTTTGCGCGAGCGAGTATTTGCCGGACTTGATGCTCGCATCGAATGGTTCCTGCAGATCCTTTGCCTCCACCCACATCGATTTCGGACTTTGCCAGATCAAAGATCGGACGATGTGGAATGCAACAAGCAGCGTCAACAGCACACCAACAATCCAGTGAATCGTCAGCCAGGAAAAGTTGAATCCGATGATGGGAAGCACGCCGGTTATGAGGAGAGCGAATACCGACAGTGCCATCAACCAGTGGAATCCGCGATCGATGTTCGCGTGCCGGGTCAGCCGTGCTCCAGCGGCGGAAGGTCTATCGGCTTTGTTGAGAAATGCCATCACCAGCAGATGAATGACGATGGCGGCGAGCGCCAACGCGACCACGACCCACAGCAGGTCCCAGGAAACTCCGAGGATAACTTCCCGGCCCCAGACGTCTTCTTTGGTGGTTACGATATCCACGATGACTTCCCCTAAGCCCGGAGGGCGCGCCGCACCAGATTCTCCATGAGCGGTAATTTGAAGTGGTTGTAGTTCAGCGTCCGCGTGCCCAGGGTTGCCAGGCTCACCACACTGTCCGCCGTTTGCTCATTGCGCGGTTTACCGACGACGGCACGCTCGACCTCCGGCAGCCGTCTCGGCACGCAGGACACAGCGCCGCAGACAAATCTGGCTTCTCGGATGATCGTGCCTTGTATTCGCATTGCGGCAGCGATGCTGACGAGCGCAAAATCCCAGACGTTTCTGTCTGCGACCTTCTCGAAGTAGAAGTCGGCGCCTGCCCAGGTGTTCGGCAGCTCGATTGCGGTCAGGATCTCGCCGTCGCGCAGAGCAGTCATGCGCTGGATGTTCACTGCGGGGCCGATGAAGAAATCCTGCGCTGCGAGACGACGTTCTTCGTCGATGCTGCGGATCACCATGGTGGCGTCCAGTGCAACGAGTGCGGTGGCGGTGTCGGAAGGACTGACTGCGACGCAGCGACTCGCATCCAACACGCTATGTTCTCTATTCATACCTTCGGGACTATCGGCGTAACAGATGTTTCCTCCGGCCCTGTAACAGGATAGTCCACGCCGGTAGTACCAGCAGCGGGTGTCCTGACAGACGTTGCCGCCGATCGTCCCCTGGTTGCGAATCTGTGGACTCGCCACATGTCGTGCCGCTTGTGCAAGGAGATCGAAACGATCCCGAATCAGTGAATTGCCGCTGACCTCGGTCAGGGTCGTCATGGCACCGATCATGATGCCGTTCGTGGTTTCCCGGATGCCCTGAAGCTTTTCGATTCCGCTGAGGTCGATCAGTGCCTGCGGATGCTTGGCGCGATCTTTCAGCCAGCCGTAGGTGTCCTGACCGCCGGCCAGTAGCCAACCGGCGCTACCGAGGCGAGCTGCCAGCGTTGTCGCATCTTCCACAGTGACCGGTTGAAAGAGTTCCAGATCGGGCATGACGTCGTATGCTGGCATAATTGCCCCTGCCTAAAAGGTATTGATGCTGAGCAGATCGAACGATTGCCGCTGTTCTGCTATGTGATTGAGTATGACGTCGGGTGTTACCGGCGTGCGGTTGAACAGGTGGCCGCCCAGTGCGTCGCTCAGCGCGCACATGACAGCCGCCGTTGCACAACCCATTGCCGGTTCCCCGATCCCGCGCGCGCCCATGGGGCTGTCGGGATCTGCGATGTCCACCGCCGCCGTTTGCATCTGCGAGGGCACGTCGAGATAGGTGGGCGGCTTGCATTGATAGAATCCGACATTTGCCGGCAAACCATTTTGCGGGTCGTAAACGTGGCGCTCGAGCGAGGCCATGCCGAAGCCCCAGACCGCACCCCCGCGCAGCTGGCCGGCCAATCCCAACGGATGAACGACGGTGCCACATTCCGCGACCGCCAGATATTCAACGACTTCGTGTTTGCCGGTTTCGAGATCCAGCTCGATTTCGGCAAAGGCGACCGCGAATCCCGGTGCGGTGCCACGCTTGGGTAGATTGTCCTTGGCCACGCCAATCAGGCCGGTTCCGGCTACACCCTGGACGGCGCGTTGGGTGACCTCGTGAATATCGTCCGGATACGTAGCGCCGCTGTAACGACCGCCGAGTTCGATTGCCGCAGTTGCGACTTCGGCAAAACTCAATCCGCGCGAGGTATCCGCTGTCGCGAATACCCGTTCATCGGCCACCTCAAAGTCGGCCGCGGTGCCGCCGAGTTTGATCGCGGCGATTTCCTGCATTTTTTCAATCGCGTCCATTGCGGCGACATAGTTCGCGCGGGAGTGGGTGAAGGTGGTGTTGCTACCGGCCTGATAACTGCTCCAGGGTAAATGAAGATCGGAGTTGCCGTGGTGAATGATGCAGTTGTCCCAGTTGCACTTCAAAGCTTCGGCGGCAGTGCGGGTCGTGGAGGCGTAGGAGTACGTGCCGAGATTGCCGACGCCGCTATGGAAATGGATCTTGCCATCGGGCGTGATCCGCAGGAGCCCATCAAAGCCGTTGGCGCCAGCGGAATGGTATCCCTGGCCAACGCCGACGCCGGTGACGACACTGCCTCTGCGTTGACCGCTGCGCTTTTTGCGCTGCGTCCAGTTGAAGAGATCTGCGCCGAGATCGAGCGCTTCTTTCATGTAGGCACTCGTGACTGGGCCCTGATTGGCATTCAGCGTTGCGCTTGAATCGGGCGCGTTGATCCGGCGGATCTCAACAGGATCGATATTGAGCTGGCGAGCCGCTTTGTCGAGAATCGGTTCGAAAATTGCGGCGATCTGATTCTGCCCCGGGCCGCGTTGGGCGCCCCGTGGCGTGGTATTGGTGAACACGGGGACATCGCGCAGGCGCACGGCATCGGGTTGGTACAAAATGGAAACGGCGCCGCCAGCCGACGACGCATCGCCACCGGCACGGCGCGAGCCGAGATCCTGGACAATGTACATATCCACCGCTGCCACCGAGCCGTCTGCCTTGAAACCGGCCTTCAACCAGCCCTGGAAGCCGACCCGCGCTGAGCCGACGTAGAATTCTTCTTCGCGGGTAATCCGCAGCATCACCGGCCGCCCTAGCTTCCTGGAAAAGTGCCCGGGAAGCGCGAGGACCGGGTAGGCGGCGATTTTAGAGCCGAAACCGCCACCGCAATATTCTGAAATATAGACGAGGTCTTTGGCCTGGATTCCCAGCATGCCGGCGAGAAAGGGCACCACGAAACTCTGGCTTTGCGTCGAGCCGTAGACGTGGCATCTGCCGTTGCGCCAGTAGCTCAAGACCGAGCGTGGCTCCATCGACATGTGGGCGTAACCGGTGGTCACGAACGACTCTTCGATGACGACGGCGGAGTTGTCGAAGCCCGCCTCGAGATCGCCGTAGCTCCACTGCGTCGGCGCGGCACCCGTCGGCTCGCTACCCTCGCGGAAGCGGTCGACGTCCTGCTGGCTCCAGTTGAGCTGCTGTATCTCCCGCGTGAATACGTTGCCTTCGAGGCGCGCGCTCGGACCGGCTGGTGCGAGGCTGTGGGTCGGGTCCGTGGTGAAAGGCAGCGGTTGTAGCGTGACCTGGATTTTTTCCAGGGCGTCTTCGGCGGTCTTTTCATCCACCGCGGCAACGGCGAGGATCGGATCGCCGACATAGACGGGCTCGTTGGTGAGCACCGGGGCGTTGGGTGCATCGACTGCAGGGACGTCGTCAGCGGTAAGAATGCCGAATACGCCCTCCATCGCCAATGCAGCAGTCGCGTCGATTCCGGTGACGCGCGCGTGAGGCATCGGACTTGTGTAAAGCCTCGCATAGACCATGCCATCGACCGCGTAGTCTTCTGCGTATTTGGCGCGGCCTGTCACCTTGCCCTGAATGTCTGGAGGGGTGAAATCCTTGCCGATATAAGTATGGCTCATGTTCTTTGCCCCGAAGCCCGCATGACCGCATTGAGGTAATGATCATAGGCACCGCAGCGACAGAGGTTGCCGGACAATGCCTGGCGCGCCTCTTCTCTCGTAGGACGCGCGTTTGCTTTCAGCAATGCTACCGTGGCCATGATCTGGCCGGGCGTGCAGAAACCGCATTGCGGTGCGAGTTCGTCGATGAAAGCCTGCTGGATGGGATGCAGAGTTCCATTGGCTGCCTGCAGACCTTCAACCGTGACGATTTCGCGGCCGCGCACGCTGTGGGTCAGCATAGAGCATGAATAGTGTGAGACGTCGTCTACGGTGACGGTACAGGCGCCGCATTCACCGCGATTGCAGCCAATCTTGGTCCCGGTCAGCCCGAGCTTGTAGCGCAGAGTGTATGCCAGCGTTTCCTGCGGCAGGACGTCCACCGGGCGTTTACGACCGTTGATGTTGAGTATGATCAGGCGTTCGACGGCGCCGGAGGAGCGTGTCTGGGCGGTGGCGGAATACCAGGCTGAACTGGTGGCCGCCGCTGCACTAGAGGCGATGACGCCTTTGATGAAACGGCGCCGTGATAAGTTTGCGTTCACGAGAAGTACCCCCTGGCGCGCCATTCTACACGACCGCAAGCGCTGTTAAAGTGGTCGCGACCGGGCGCGCGTACGCTCCTCAACCGAGTGAGGCACCGATGAAGATTCTCCAGGCGACAGGCTGTCTGATGGTGTTGCTGGCGCTCGTTGCGTGCCAGGACGAAGCGCTGCCGCAGGGCCTGACTACGGACTCGACCGACGCCCAGGTGCGTAACCGGGGCGCAGATAAGAATCGCTGGTGGGACGCGTTGCCGCGGCCGCAATGGTCGGCGTTCAGCCGATTGGATGATGACACAGGCTGGTTTGAAGTCTATCGGGTACAACCGGGCGTCATTGCAATCTATGAACCTGGCCAGTTCGAAGAGGTGATCTCCTATCTGATACTGGGCGAAACCCGGGCGCTGTTGTTCGATACCGGGCTCGGCATCGGTGCTATCGACGCGGTGCTTGCACCACTCACCGATCTGCCGCTCGTCGTGCTGAACTCGCACAGCCACTATGACCACATTGGTGGCAACTACCTGTTCGACGTCATCTATGGTCTGGACAATGCTTATACCGCGACACGCGCCATGGGTCTGGATCATGCCGCGGTGGCAGGCGCTGTTGCCGAAGGCTGGATCTGGAAAGACACCCCTGCTGATTTCGACGCCGCAACGTTCCGCTCACGGGGCTATGAAATCAGTGAGTTCGTCGGCGAGGCGAGCGTGATCGATTTAGGTGGACGCCGGCTCGAGGTTCTGCTGACGCCTGGCCACGCGCCGGACTCGCTTTGTCTGCTCGACCGCGAAAACCGTCTGCTGTTCGTTGGCGACACCTTTTATCCGGCGCCACTGTACACGCACATCGCGGGATCTAACTTCGATGACTACGTGGTGTCGGCGAACCGTCTCGCGACCATAGCGCCGGTGGTGGATTACCTGCTGCCAGGTCACAACGTGGGACTTGTCGGCGCAGAATATCTATTGAGGATGGCGCAGGGTTTTGCGCAGATTGGCGCTGGCATGGCCGACTACATCGTCACCGATGGCAATCGGCAATATCAGTTCGATGGATTTTCCATCATCGTTGCAGGTACGCCGGCGGCAATTCTGGACTGAGTCGGCGGTTGGGCTTCGCGCTGCGCCATCAGTTCGTTGATGTAGTCGACCGTGTTGCTGGCGGTGCGAATGAAGAGCCCTGGCAGGAGTGCATGGACGAGGCAGGCGCAGCCGGCCAGCAGCAGCCGAAAGCCGATAGCAAGGGCGTGACCGGCGTGTTCGGCATAACTTTCCCCGATATCCTCGGGATGCTCGAAAAACAGCTTATCCAGCATGTTCAGTAATCTCCTCAAGCGAATCTGCGGACGGTGCAAGTCACCGGTCACTAACAGTATATTAGCTTCGGATTACCGGCAATTTTTCCCATATTTTTGGGAATATTCGCTCTGATTTGGGAGATTTTTGCGCGTTTTTCCTCTGCAGCGAGTAATTTAACCTTCAGTCCCAGATATCGAAAAATTCCTGCAATGCCTGCATCTGGTTACCTGCAGCGGAAGACGGCACGATGATCGGTGTTTTGATACCCGCATCGAACCAGGCCTCAATGCCTTCGCGGACTTTTGCCGCACTGCCGAACAGCGTGGTATCGGCAAGCCAGCGGTCGGACAGGCTCGCCGCCACCTGCTCCATATCACGCTCGGCCATTGCTGCTTCGACTCCCGCCATTTCCTCTTCGTAGCCCGCTTCTTTCCAGTAGTTGCGGTAATTCGGCAGCGTGGCATAGCCGGTCAGCGTCCGCCGATTTACCGCCATGGCGGCGGCTTCGTCATCTGCGATACAGGTTGGGATCATGTTGCCGATGAAGAAATCGTCACGTCTGCGGGTGTCTGTGTCGAGCACGGATAGTGAATGTTCCATGTGCGATCGAGCACCATTGGCGAACACCATTCCCTGGCCGATTTCCCCGGCGAGACGGATCATACGGTCACGTAAAGTCGCCAGCACGATGGGCGGCATTGCACCGGCTCTGGGTACTGCCTTGAGGTCTTCGATGAATTTGCGCATGTCGCCAAGCGGTTTTCCCGCCGTGACACCGATCCGGCTCATCGCAGGTGCATGGCTGACGCCGATGCCGAAGCGAAACCGGCCATTGGAGACTTCGTTGATGAAACCCACCGTTTGCGCGAAGTCATTGACGTTGCGCGTGTAGATTGGCGTGATACTCGTACCGATCATTATGTCGTCGGTGCACAACGCGAGTGCTTCGCACAGCGCAAGATTGTCGCTCAGGCTCGGGCAGAATATCCCCGGAAAACCACGCCGCTCGATTTCTTTTGCGATGTCTAACATGGTGGCGCGGCGGCCGGGTACGGCTGCCAGGCTGACAGCGGGTAGCTGGGACATCTTCATTGCCTTACCCGCCAGTCAGACGAGTCGTTGATGGTTGTCGGGGCAGGATTGCCTGGGAATTTTTCAGCTAAGAGTGGCGTATCTCGGGAGGATTGGCAACGCTGCCGCGCGCCGGCTCAGAACCAGCGTGAGCCGCCGTTTTTGCCAGCACTGCGTGGGCGGACGCTGCGGTCCGTGTTGCGGTTGACGGTTGTGCGGTGGGCGGCGAGATAGTCCGCGCGCCGGAACAAACCGATGAGACCGACCCCGGCTGCGAACCCGCCGATGTGCGCCCAGAACGCAACGCCTCCCTGCGACGAGCCCAGCGCCGGCAGTCCCTGCAATAACTGCAGAACGAACCAGTACCCCAGCATGAATATCGCCGGAATCCTTACAGTGGTCACATAGAACCCCAGGAAGATCAGAGTATTGACGCGAACCCGCGGAAACAGCAGCGCGTAAGCGCCCATCACGCCACCGATCGCGCCCGAGGCGCCCACCATCGGGATCGTGCTGCTCGTGTTGCTGAGGATCTGCGCACCGGCTGCGGCCAGCCCGCAGAGAACGTAGAACGCAACGAAGCGCAATGGTCCCATCACGTCCTCGACGTTGTCACCGAAGACCCAGAGAAACCACAGGTTACCGAGGATGTGAAACCAGCCGCCATGCATGAACATGGACGTCAGCAATGAACTCGGGTTCGGCGCACCATCGTACTGACACACGAGGTTTGCACCCAGTTGAATCCGCGTACCGGGCGTGATGTTGCCAAGCAGATCGCCGGGTACCAACCCGTAGAGGCACAGTGATTCGGCAAGCGGTTGAGCGTTGCCGAGTCCCTGGACAAGCAGCCAGACGCCAGCGTTGAGGCAGATGAGGGCGATGGTCGCGATGGGTACGCGGGATCTGGGATTTTCGTCGCTCAGCGGAAACACGTCAGAGCAGTCCGGCCTGTTCTGCGAACGGGTCCCAGGCCGCATCACGGTGCCAGTCGTACTCCGCGTAGCGCGCGACCTCGCTGGCCACGTCTTCGCTCAGAATTCGCGCGATGAGCGCCAGCGACATGTCGATCCCGGCGGCAACACCACCGGCTGTGTAGATGTTGCCATCTGTCACCCAGCGTGCCTGTGCAACCCAGGTGACCGCGCTGCCACAGCTGCTTGCCCAGGCGAAGCTCTGCTTGTTGCTCGTCGCGCGTCGACCGTCGAGCAGACCGGCGGCCGCGAGCACCCCGGAGCCCGTACAGATAGAGGCAAGATAATCCAGTTGTGGATAGAGGGTGCGCAGATACTCGAGCAGAACCGGGTTTTCGGCTTCACGGCGCGTCCCGCGGCCACCAGGGAGAAGCAGGATGTCCACATCAGCGTCATCCGCGAAAGTGCGATCCACAACGCTGCGGGGACCCTGGGCGCTGGCAACCGGCCGAGTCGTTTCGGCCAGCGTGACGATCTCGAAGTGGTCGCTGAGCATTCCGAACATTTCCAGGGGGCCAAATATGTCCAGGAGCTCGAAATCTGGAAACAACAGTGCACCGACGATCTTCTTACGGGGCTTCTTACGGGAAGAGTGCGAGCCGTCCATCTATGGCAGTGGGTTTGCTGGGCTGGCCTGCTAGGGTGCCAACATGTCTGTACTGCTGCAAGCCAAGACGTTGTCTCGCCATGCCGATGACCGGCTGTTGTTCGACAATCTCACGTTTGCAATTTCCGCCGGGGAAAGGATCGGTCTTGTCGGCTACAACCGTGCGGGGAAAACGACGTTGTTGAGTGTCCTGCATGGCACATGGCGGCTTTGCGCCTGAGGCGGGTGAATCGTCCGCAAGCGCGACGTCCCGGCTAGGTATCGTGCAGGTCGTCCCAGTCGGCCCAGCGGCGCACGCCATGGGATTTGATCATTGACCGCCTGATCCGCGGATAGTGCACGACATCAGCGGCGTTGCGCTCACCGCCCATCAGATAGACCAGGTCGTCGGTGAAGGGGTTGCGCAGAAGGTGCGCCGGCGAAGGCGCGGGAAAGCCCATGAAGTCGCCGGCGGTTACGTCGAAACTCGAATCTCCGATGTCGGCGACGCCACGGCCGGAGAGGATGTAGATGAACTCTTCGTCGGAATCGTGATAGTGAAACTGGGTGCTTTCCAACCCGCTGCGCAGCCGTACCAGGTGAATGCCGATACGCTGCAGACCGACGGCATCGCTGAGCGTGCGGGTCAGGCGCAGGGCGCGTTCGTTGAATTGATGCACGTGGGCCCGTTCGGGCATGGCCGCGATTGTGGCTGCGGCAAGCCGGCAGTTGTCGATGGCGTTATTCAAGGCTGTTCACCTAAGAAGCTCAGGGCTGTTCACCTAAGAAGCTCAGGGCTGTTCCTGCAAAATTGTCTGGAGGGTATCGAGCAGGCGCTGATTCTGTGCCTGAGTACCCACGGAGATGCGCAATTTGTCCTCCATCGCCGGATCCTTGAAAAAGCGCACGAGAATATTCTCGTCTTTTAACGCAAGGTATATCTGCTCGGCGCTGCGAGTGAAATCCATCGGTACTTCGGCCAGCAGAAAGTTGGTCTGGGAGTTGGTAACTTGAAAACCGAGCTCGAGCAGTTCTTCGCGCAACTGGCGCCTGGCTGTGCGAATCTGGCGCCAGGTTTCCGCGGCGTAGGTTTGATCCGAAATCGCCGCAACCCCCAGAGTCTGACTGACGGCGTCGACGTTGTAGCTGTCGCGGGTTTTCTGGATGATCGGTTCGATCAGCGCGGCATCTCCAAGCAGGTAGCCCAACCGCAAACCGGCGAGGCTGTAGCCTTTGCTGAAAGATCGCAGGATCAACAAGTTGTCAAACGCACTGCTCAGACGAACGATATCGTGGCGCAGTGCTGGATCGACGAAGTCGACGTACGCCTCGTCAACCAGTAGAACCCCGTTGAAGTCATTCGCCAGCTGGCTGATCCGATCTGCATCGATTAGCGTACCGGACGGTGCGTGCGGATTGACGATACACGCGAGATTCGCGCCGGCTTCGTTGAGCTGGTGGGCAAAGTCCCGTGGTACGTCCCAGGAATCATCCAGCGGAATGCCGATAATCTTGGCGCCCTGGATGTCAGCCAGAACCGTATACAGCGAATAGCTTGGTTCGAGCATGCCAAAGGCGGCGCCGGGTTCGACGAATGTCGTGAGCGCCAGACGCAGACCTTCGTCACCACCGTGGGTGACGACAATGTTTGCCGGTTTCACCTCGTGCAGGCTGGCCAGACGCTTGCGTAAACGCTCTGCGGTGGGGTTCGGATATGTCCGCAGAGTGTCGACGCGAATTTCATCCAGCGCCTTTTGTACCGCAGGACTCGGTGGGAACGGGTTTTCATTGGTGTTGAGTTTCAATACCGAATTGGCTTCGGGTTGTTCTCCCGACTCATAGCCGGTCATCTTTGCGATATTGTCTCGTTCGTAGGTCACGTTCGTTCAGTCGCCTCACTGGTATCGGCTGTAAGTGCTTCGGCTGTAGGGACTTCGGCTGCAGGGTCTTGTGTCGCAACCGCCGCTTCGTCGACACCCCGATTCGCCCGCTTGAAGCGGCCCGGTGGATTATCGGCGGGCCCCAGCAGGTGGGCGATCCATTCGCTTGCGGGATTTGCCTCAAGGGCAATTTTGGCGGTCATCGTCAACGGAACGGACAGTAACATGCCCACGGGGCCGAGCAACCAGCCCCACACCACGAGGGATAGAAACACCACCAGTGTGGACAGCCCGAGACTGCGGCCCATGAACTTCGGCTCCACGATGCTGCCCATGACGATGTTTATTACCACGTAGGTCGCGGTCGCGACGAGTGCAGCTCCGGGACCCAGTTGCACGAGGGCCAGCAAGACGGCCGGGACCGCGGCGATGATCGAGCCGATGGTGGGAATGTAATTCAGAAGAAACGCAAGAAGTCCCCACAACACCGGGAAGTCCACGCCGAGGACCGTGAGCATGAGGGTGATGACCACGCCCGTCAAAATACTGACCGTGGTCTTGATGGCGATGTAGCGGTTGACGTTGTCGGCAAATCGAACGAAGTACGGCATATCCCGTTCCGGATCCGTCAGCACTTCGGTGAGCTTACGCGGAAAGCTCGACGCCTCTGCGAGGATGAATATCACCGTCAGGAGAATGAGAAAACCGTTGCTGAGAACCCCGCCAAGGCTGCGCAGGGTATTGCCGGCCATAACCAGGACAGTGCCGGGGTCGAAATAAGACAGCAGGATATCGGTCGAAAGTTCTATGCCGATGCTGTTGAGCCAGCCGACGAGTTCAACAACAACGACCGTGATTCTTTCCTGGTAAAACGGCAGTCGCTGAGTAAACGCGCTGCCGGACTGGGCGATCAGGGCCGCGATGCCGAAGACGACAGCGACGATACCGAGCATGACGATGAAGATCGCAAGCGCTGCAGGAACCCGGCGCTTTTCCAACCAGAATACGGGGGTTGCCGCGATGGTGGCGATGAAAGCGGCGAGCAGAAACGGCACCATGAGATCTTCTGCGGCTTTTATGCCGGCCGCGATGACCATCACGGTGGCAACCAGGATCAACGCTCTGCTTGAAGAACCCATCAGTTAATCCGCAATGAACCGCAACGGTTATAGTAAGGAACGGCGATGCTGGAGACTAGGCAGTTCGGTTCTGACCTGATGCACCCGGTCCGGATCGATCTGCGCGAGTATCACAGCTTCCGCAGCCCCGGCTTCGGCGATGATCTCGCCCCAGGGGTCTACGACCAGGGAATGGCCATAGGAATGCCGCTTACCGTGGTGATGGCCGTATTGTGCCGGGGCAATCACGTAGCACTGGGATTCAATCGCCCTGGCGCGCAGCAACGTATGCCAATGCGCAGCACCGGTCGTCGCGGTGAACGCAGATGGCACGGTGAGAGCCGTAGCACCCATGTCCACGAGTTTCTGGTAAAGGTAGGGAAAGCGCAGGTCATAGCAGATTGTCAGGCCGAGCGTACCCAATGGTGTCTGAGTAACAACTGCCTGCGTGCCCGCAAGCGTGCGTTTCGATTCCCGCAGTGAAGTCCCGTCGGCGAGGTCAACGTCGAACAGATGCATCTTTCGATAGCGTGCGAGGATCGCCCCATCGCTGCCGAGGTGAATGCAGGTGTTGTAACTGCGTTCCGGGTCGCTGCTTGCTTCGTGAAAGCCGCCCAGTATCAGATGTATGGCGTGTGTGCGGGCGAGTTCGCGACACTGCTCGAGTAACGGCCCGCCAGGTGCGTCGTGCCCTGCCTGCATTGGCGGCGCCGCGGCGGCCGCTACAGATTCCACCGCAACCGCTGCGGGGAGTGACTCCAGGATCAGGCGTTTTTCCCGGTCGGGGCCGATGAAGGCGAACGCTTCGGGCAAAAAAACGATCTCCGCGCCCTGGTCGGCAGCGCTCGCCACCAGGCGCACCGTCGTTGCCATGTTCGCGGCAACATCGGGTGTTGCGCACAATTGAATGAGGGCGGTTTTAATGGTCATGTTGCGCCAGCGTTCCAGAAATCAGCTGCCAGAAATCAGATAGTTGGTTGCGTGCAGACTACCTTGTTGCCGATGAACTCTTCGATAGCCGGCAGATTGAAGGCGTCGTCTTCGGAGACGAAACTGATGCTGATACCTTCGGCGCCTGCGCGGCCGGTTCTGCCGATGCGATGCACGTAGTCTTCCGGGTCTTCGGGCAGGTCGAAATTTACGACGTGGCTGACCCCGTCGACGTGGATTCCCCGGCCGGCAACATCAGTTGCCACAACGTAGGGAACCTCACCATCGCGGAAGCGGGCGAGCGTAGACAATCGCTTGCGCTGCGGCACGTCTCCAGCCAGTGCTTCACAATGGATATTCTGAGCGTTGAGAAACTTCTGCAGTTGATGGGTCTGATCACGACGATTCGTGAAGATGAGCACGCGCGCAGGCTTTTCCTTATCCAGGAAGTCTGCGAGTAGTTGTGATTTACGGTCTGCGCTCACCAGCCAGAAGCGCTGGTCGACCGTATCAACAGCGATTGTCTCCGGCGCGATCGCCACGTGTTCGGGTTCCAGAGTCCAGGACCTCGCCAGCCGTATCACCGCCTCGTTGAACGTAGCGCTGAAAAACAGGGTCTGCCGCCTGCGTTTGTGCGGTGTCTGGAAGACGATGCGGCGCACATCCGGAATGAATCCCATATCGAGCATACGGTCGGCTTCATCGATCACGAGCACCTCGACCTCCCGCAGATTTATTTTCCGGCGGTTGACGAAATCGAGCAGCCGACCGGGGGTGGCGACCAGCAAATGTAACGTCTCGCGTTGTATTCGATCGAGCTGTTTCTGGAAGTCCATGCCACCGACCACGCACTGAACGCCTATGTCCATGTATTTTGCAAGATCGTTCGCATCGCTTTCTATCTGCAGCGCAAGCTCGCGAGTCGGCGCGAGGATTAGTGCCCGTGGTGTACCACTTGCGCGGGGCGTGGTATCGGGTTCTTCCCACACGCGAGTTAAAATAGTGACGAGAAATGCGGCCGTTTTGCCGGTACCGGTCTGTGCCTGGCCCGTGACGTCATAGTCTGCGAGGCTCATGGGTAGAACGGTACTCTGAATGGGCGTGCAGTAGCGAAATTCCAGATCGGCAATCGCGTGTAGCAGCGAATTAGGAAGCGAGAAATCGTGAAACCGGGATTTTTCGGCATCGACGGGAACAGCAAAATCGGACGGTTGCCAGTTACTCAACGTGTTGCCCTCCGTTCAATTTCATCGTTCACGCTGGCTAGTTTCAGACACACGACAAATATCTCCATTGCAGTTTTGAGATCGGTAAGTGACGCGAACGTTGGTGCGATCCGTAGATTGCCATCCGCCGGATCCGCGCCGTAGGGAAAAGTTGCGCCGGGCGGGGTGAGCGCCAATCCAACTTCACCCGCCAATTCACCCACGATACGCGCGAGCCCGGGACGGGTATCGAGGGAAACGAAATAGCCACCTTCCGGCCGCGTCCACTGGGCGATGTCGAGGTCAGCCAGAGACTCGGCGAGGGTTTCCTGCACCAGTTGAAATTTTGGCTTGAGCAGCTGCGCATGCTGCGCCATATGGTCTGCAACCCGACCGCAGAGGAATCTCGCGTGGCGTAACTGATTAATTTTGTCTGGTCCGATGCTCGTAACGTTCAAGCGTTTTTCGATATTCGCCAGCACCCGTTCGCTGGCAGCGACGAAGCCAAGACCGGCACTCGCGTAGGTGATTTTGGAGGTCGATGCGAAAAGCACAATGTGGTCGGCGGTGCCCGCTTGTCGGGCCAGCGGCATTATTCGTGTCAGTTTTCGGGGCGGGCACGCAATATCGTGCACAGCGTAGGCGTTGTCCCAGAAAACGACGAAATCGTCAGCCGCGGCCATCTTCGGCAGCGTGGCCATGGCGGCCACGACAGCGTCGCTGTAGGTGCAGCCAGTCGGGTTGGAATACTTCGGTACGCACCAGATGCCCTTGATGCTGGGATCGTTACTGACAAGTTGCTCGACCGTGGCCATATCGGGACCGTCTTGCGTCATCGGTACGTTGATCATCTCGAGGTCGAGTTCTTCGCTCAGCGTGAAATGTCTGTCGTAACCGGGCACCGGCGTGAGTACCTTTGGTGAACGGGTGTTGCGCCAGGCTCGATTATCGCCCCACAACCCCGAGTTGCGAGCGAGTTCCGCGGTCAGGTGCATCAGGTTGAGACTCGAGTTGCCCCAACAGATGATTTCAGCCGCCGCCACTTCCATGATCTCCGCGCCGAGCTCGCGAGCTTCTGCAAGGCCGCGCAGCTGTCCGTAGTTGCGAGTGTCCGATCCATCAGCCGCGATGTAGTTGCCATTGATGGCGCTTTCCAGTCCGGCACTCAACTCGAGCTGATCGGTCGCTGGTTTGCCACGCGTGAGGTCCAGCGACAGCTTGTTCGCCTTCTGCAGATCCAACTCGCGGGTCAGCGATTGCCGCATGTCTGCAAGCACTTCGAGATTCAGTTCGGTGATCTTGCTCATATCTGCAAGCCGAGACTTTCTTCGACTCCCAGCATGATATTGAGATTCTGCACCGCACTGCCGGCGGCGCCCTTACCCAGGTTGTCGTAGCGCGCTACTAAAAGCGCGTGTTCCTCGTGGCCGAACAACATCAGTTGCAGCCGATTGGAATTGTTGCATTCAGTGGTGGACAGGAATCCGTCATCGAGCATCGCCTTACAATCCAGCGGCAGAACATCGACGAATTTCTCTTGCGCGTAGCGTTCGCTTAGAACTTCATGCAACGTTGCAAGATCGGTGTGTTGCCGCAGCTGCGAAAAGAAAAGCGGCACTTCGATCAGCATCCCTCGATAGTAGTTACCGACGACCGGGCTGAATAAAGGTGCAGCCGCAGTCCCCGAGTAGTGGTGCATTTCCGGGACGTGTTTGTGGCGCAGGCCCAGTGCATAGGGTCTCGTGTTGCAAGCCTCGGCTTGCTGCGCCGGGAAATCGGTGTATTTCTCGATCATTGCCCTGCCGCCACCGGAATAACCGGAAATACCGAAGACGCTCAGTGGTACCTGCGGACTCAGGAGACCTTCGTCGATAAGAGGTTTGACGAGGAGAATGAAGCCCTGTGGATAACACCCTGGATTGGACACCCGGTGTGCCTGGACGATGGCATCACGCTGTTGCGGCTGCAGTTCGGGTAATCCGTACGTCCAGCCGGGCTCTATTCGGTGAGCCGTGCTCGCATCGAGAATGCGGCAGTCATCACCGGCGATTGCCACCGCTTCGCGTGCTGCGGCATCTGGCAGGCAGAGAATGACAACATCGGCGGCCGCCATGAGTTGCGCGCGCGCGGCGTTGTCTTTGCGGGCGCTGGCAGCGATCTCCAGCAACTCGATGTCAGCGCGCGCGCGCAACCGGCCGCTGATCTCGAGTCCGGTAGTTCCGACTTGTCCGTCGATGAATACTCTGGCCACCTGGGCAGGCTCGATTCTTAAAAAAGGCGCGAGATGATACCAGCCGAACGCGGTCAGTGCAGTTGATTCAGCACGGTTTCATCCCGCGTGAGCCAGCGCAGGAACGCGCGGAATGACCAGAACGCCAGCATGAGCGAGCCGATCGGCAATACGAGCGTCTGGACCAGGAAAACCGCCATCAGATTGATCAGCTGGGTGATTGAGGATTCTACTTTGCGCTTTAGCGCGGTGAGCTGGGATTGGATGTCCAGCGCCTGACGGCTGTTGTCGATGACCGCCGCGAAACGCTCCAGTAATGATGATTGTGTCCCCAGCGCAGCCGGGATGTCGCTCGGCGAGGATTGCAGCCCATCGATCTCCTGCGTCGCCTGCGCGAGCTGGCTCATCGCCACTTGCTGGCGTTCCTCGAGGACCCACCGATCCACCTGGGTCACCACGAGTATCACGATGGTAAACACGAACCGGGCAAATATGAGCAGTGCTGTAGCCCGCAGCAGCCACAACCGGCCGGGTAGGTTTCCCGGCAGCCAGATCGCCAGCAGATAGACGCCGCTGGCGGCGGTCAGCGCGCCATTGACGAAACTGCTGGCGAACACTTCACTGAGCAGCAATTGGGTGGCCAGCGACGCACACGCAGCGAGTACAAGCCAGGCGAATCTCTCGATGAGGTCGTTGAGGGGATCGAGAATTTCTCCCGCAGCGATTGTGACACCGATGCCCACTGGCTGGATGGCGATTTCTGTCCCCTGAGCCACGGATATGACGCCGTTGAGCGCGCGCGCGATGGCGGCTGTCACCAGTGCACGTTTGAGGGTTGCCTGCAGCTGTGGCTCGGCAGTCTGCTCCAGTGACCCGGTCCAGGACAGGGCGACACAAATCACTATCAGTGTGGTCGCGGCGAGCCGTCGAGCGATAACGAAGGAACGTGCGGAGTCGCTGGATTCAGGCAATGTTCTCTTTCTGTAGAGAAATGAACAGCGACTCTAGCTTTTCGGTGATCACATTGCCAAGTGAAGTGCGATCGAGGTCTGAGATCTGGGCGAGGATCAGGGGCTTGACCCGGTGTAAATGCATGACAGGCCAGGATTGTTCGAACTCTCGCAGATCGCCCTTGGCCAGCACCGGGAGGAACGGGTCGTCTGCAGGCCGGTTTTTCATGATAGCGCACAAACCCTGGATGAACGGCACTTGCCGCTTGCCCAACGTACGGTCCTTTTTCAGGTTTGACAGAAACAGCCCTTTCTTCTGGATCAGTTCTCCCGGAATGATATGCAGTCCCGTGGCCACCACCGCCCGCGCATCGATGTGGAAAAACGTGTCGTGATAAACAGCCGGGTCGGGCAGGATCACGAGCTTGCGTTCCCAATCCTTGGGGAAAAACATGCTGTAGGTTGTGTAGAGCTGGGCCACGGTCGGGGAGTAGACACACATGGTGGATTCGAACTGCATGACGAAATCCATGGCGCGCTGGCGATGACTGAAATCATCGAGATCCCACGCCAGATCAGGATTCACTGGCAGCTCCGAATCGACTGTTACACCATTGTTTCGCACGTCATCCCTTGTATTTACGGTCAGAGTATTGCACCGGCAGAAACTCCCGGGTTACCTGGAACCTGAGTGGAGTCGACATTCTAAATTGGCGGGCAGAATCCCGGGAAGAATATTGGTATTTCTGTGACGCAAGTCACTAAATCGGCGCGGCTCGCGCGAACACGATGCGCTTGAATCATTAGATCGAAGACAAGAGATACGACGGCAAGGGCTATCGTGAAATTCGCCGGCGCTTGCCTGAGCCGCCGTGCAGCATGGATTCTACGCCCGCGCTGCCGGCTGGTGTGAGCCGGCGCAGCTGTGCCAGGCGGTGCGCGGGATCATTCGTCCCTGGCCCGTTGTTGGGGCTGATTGTGCCGCTGCTGGCGTCGAGTTCGTGGCCGATCGTCTCGAGCAGCGGCTGATCGGGAAATTCGCGGCGCAGCAGATGCAGAAATCGCAGAGTGCGAAACCCATCGAACCACTCATGCACGCGGCGCAACCGCTGTCTGCCGGTCGGATATTTACGCCGTGCCGTGGCCATGAATTTATGCCAGCCGATTTCGGCCAGGCAATCTGTTGTCACTGGGTCCTCGTGCCAGTCGTCCGTCTCAGCGAACTTGTCCAGTCGACTGAGTGTCTTTTTCAGAATTGCGAAGGATTCAATGTTGTAGCTTTTATAGGCGAGCCCCGAGTTGTCTGAGGTCTCGAGCATTTTCTTCAGCGCCGGCCCAGTGCCAAAAGGGACTCGCTTCGAAAGACGGGCTGCAACTTCGATCTCCGGTGAATCGAGCAGTGTGATCGGCGCTACTTTTGCCAGTTTGTTAAGGAAGTAAAAATCTTCGCCCGCATTGCGTTTGGGTATGCCCCGGACTTGCGCATACGCCTGTGCATGGACGCAAATTGTGCTACCCAGAGATGGAAAGGCATAAGGCGAATGGGCACTGCCGAGGCCCCAGGCGTAATACCGGATGTGTAGTTCGTAGAGCATTGCCTGAAACAGGAGCGCTGGATCGTCACTGACATGCCGGAACGGAAACAAGGCCGTCCCCGCGCTAGCCGCGAGCACATCCTTGTGTGCGCAGAAATAATCGGCGGGGAGGACCACATCAGCATCGCTGAGATAAAGCCAGGGTCGTTCTATCATGGCTTCTGCGTTGAGTCGCAGCGCGATGTCCGCGCCGATTTTGCGCGCAAGTCCAACGCCCTGGCGGGCGGGGATGGCTCGATTGCCAATACGATCTACCACCAGGATATCCAGCAATGCTGCAGACGTGAGCCGTCGCTGGTTGAGTCGCAGGTTGGACTTGCCGGTCCCGGAGGTTGCAGCATTGCCCTTCGTCAGGGCGCTGAGAGTTTTTTGTGTGCGTCGTATTTCTTCGACAGTTGCGTTGTCAGGCGTGTTCAGCACCGCGATGACGAGCGTCGATGCGGCGTCATCGTGAATGTGCTGGAACATCCGGTCGACAAAATCTTCTGGTTCATCGAAGGCCGGGACGACGAGCACCTGCTCGTAGCGTCGCTTGATCGGCAACTGATCGTGAGTCTCCGGTTCGGCGTAGCGACTGAGATAGCGTGCGGTCACCTCTTGCATGCTCGCGGTGCGCCGCTGCCTCTGCGCAGCCACTAGCAGCGTGTTTTTCAACACGCCGCTAGTGGAGCCTGGGTTGGATCGGCAACGTGGTAATGAGTTCGGCTTCCGTCGCGATCAGACACTCGAGACGGGCCGGAATCGCGCTTCGATCACAGTGTGATTCGGCGAGATCGATGAACAACTGCCAGTGCCTGTCCTCACTGGCGGCGATAGCGCGATAGAAATTTCCCAGCGGATCGCTATCGAGTGCCCCCGCAAGCAGGGTGAACCTTTCGTGGCCGCGCCGCTCCACAACTGCTGCGATCAGCAACCGGTCCAGCAGGTAATGCTCCGGACCTTTACGGATCGTTGCGTTCAGCGCTCGTACGTAGTGATCTTTCGTGTCTGCGCCGGGTTTGCCGCCGCGTTGGGTGAGAAGTCGGACGACTTCACGATAGTGGCCGAGTTCTTCAACGGCGAGTTCGGCCATGGCGTTGAGCAGTTGTGGTTTGTCCGGGTAGTGTGAAGCGATACTGAGCGCCATGCCGGAGGCTTTCTTTTCGCAGGAAGCATGGTCACTGAGGAAGCTGTCGAAATCGGCCAACACGGCCTCGAGCCAACGATCGGGTGTGATTGTGAGCGTCAGGTCGCTGCGACTCACGCTCACGCTCAACGATAAATCGAGTTCAGCCAGGCGGCGATGTCGGCGATCTCTTCGGGACACACCTGGTGCCCCATCGCGTATTCGTGCCACTCGATACGATAATTCAACGCCGCCATCGTGTCCCTGGAAGTCACGGCTCGCGCGATCGGAATCATCGGGTCAGCACGACCGTGCGCCATGAAAATCGGCACGTCGATACTGGCAAAACTCACCTCTTCACCGAGGTGTTCGTGATCGTGGACATAGGTCGATAGTGCCAGGATCCCGGCGAGCCGCTCGTTCGAGCGCAGTCCCAGTTGCAGGGCGATCACGCCGCCCTGAGAAAACCCGGCGAGCGTGATCGCTGCGGTTGGAATGCCTCTGGTATTTTCCTGCTCCAGCAATTTTTGCACGGCCGCGGCTGATTCTCGAATCTCCGCTTCGCCGGATAACGGTGCGCCGGGATCGATGTCGTACCAGGCGCGCATTTCCATACCGGCGTTGATGGTCACTGGCCGAACGGGTGCATTGGGGAAGACGAAGCGCAGAGGTTGCTCAAGTGTCAGCTGAGACACGATGGGTTCAAAATCGTGCGCGTCCGCGCCAAGTCCGTGCAGCCAGATGACGGTTCCGGCGGGGGGTTGATCCGGCTCAATCTCGACGGTTTCCAACAGTTCGGACATGCTGCGAAGGTACCTGTTTCACGCCATCGGCGGGCGCTGTAGTTGAGCAAGAACGGTTGGGCAAAGCAAACCGTGCAATAATCCCGCGGATGGAAGATGGCTTAGACAGACCCGTTTCGCGCGAAATCACCAAGCTCAGACCGGCGCTCGAGTTTATTAAACCCTATCGCCGGCAGGTGATATTCGCCAGCATTGCGCTGGTGGTTACCGCCGGGGTAACGCTTTCGATAGGTCAGGGCATGCGCCTGGTCATCGATCAGGGACTCTCGGATGGCTCGAGTGATGTGCTCGTCCAGAGCATCGGCGTGTTCGCATTGCTCGTGATACTGCTCACCGTCGGTACGTTTGTCCGCTTCTATTTTGTTTCCTGGGTTGGTGAACGGATAAGCGCGGATCTGCGACGGGCCGTGTTCAAACATCTCCTGGAGTTGCACCCGGGCTTCTTCGAGGAGAATCAACCTACGGAGATTCAATCCCGGATCACGACGGACACCACACTGCTGCAAACCGTCATCGGTTCCTCCATATCGATCGCCTTACGTAACGTGCTGATGTTCTTTGGCGGGCTGGTCCTGCTGTTCGTCACGAATCCGAAACTATCGCTGCTGGTTATCGCGAGCGTGCCGTTCGTTGTTGCCCCGGTCATTCTGTTTGGCCGGCGTGTGCGGCAACTCTCGCGGAGCAGCCAGGATACGCTGGCTAATGTCGGCAGCTACGCGGGTGAGGCGTTGCGCCAGATCAAAATAGTCCAGTCTTTTAATCATCAGAAACTCGATGAGGCGGCGTTCGCTGCGCGCGTGGAAATTGCTTTCGCGGTTGCCGTGCGGCGCATCCGCCAGCGCTCGTGGCTGGTGGCACTTGTGATGTTGCTGGTTTTGTCAGCGATCGCCTCGATGTTGTGGGTGGGTGGCCAGGATGTGCTGGCGGGCGAAATCTCCCCGGGCGAACTTGCTGCGTTCATTTTCTATGCGTTCATTGTCGCAGGCTCTGTTGGGGCGATCAGTGAGGTCTACAGCGATCTGCAGCGGGCGGCCGGAGCGACGGAGCGGCTGATCGAGTTGCTGAATGCGGAATCGGTGCTGCTCGAGCCGGCCACGCCGCGTGAGCTGCCCGAACACGGCGGCCTGAGTGTAAATCACCTGAGCTTTACCTATCCCAGCAGAGCCGACCAGGAGGTTCTGTGTGATGTTTCTTTCGAGCTGAATGCCGGTGAGATGGTGGCGCTCGTGGGTCCCTCCGGGGCGGGGAAGAGCACGCTGTTCGACCTATTGTTACGATTTTACGACCCGCTGGCAGGCTCGATCCTGCTCAACGGGATCGATCTGAAAGATCTGCGGCTTGCCGATGTCAGAAATCGCATTGGCTTCGTCCCGCAGGATCCGGCGCTCTTTGCCGGGACGATCAGGGACAACGTGCTTTATGGCGACACCGAGGCCACGGAAGTCGATGTAGCAAGGGCGCTGCAACTCGCTCACGCACAGGAGTTCGTCGCGGCACTTCCGGAGGGTCTCGATACCGTGATTGGCGAAAGTGGTGTCGGCCTCTCCGGCGGCCAAAAGCAGCGCCTGGCTATCGCCCGCGCCCTGTTACCCCGGCCACAGATTCTTCTGCTCGATGAGGCGACCAGCGCGCTCGATGCGCGCAGTGAAGAACACATTCGGCAGAGCATCTTCGATCTGAAGGGCCAGTGCAGCATTCTGGTCATCGCACACCGGCTTTCCACGGTGCGCCGAGCGGACAGAATTCTGGTGCTCGACGAAGGCCGCCTCCTCGCCAGCGGCACCCATGAGGAACTGACTCGCGATAACGAACTGTATGAAAATTTCGTTCGCATCCAGTTCTCCCAGGACAATGCAGCAGACGACCTCGCCCGGATGACAGTGGCCGAACAACACCGGTAAACTCGGCGGCGCAATCTTTTGGGGGCGTTAAGAACATGGGACCGCTACAGGGCTTTCGAATCATCGAACTGGCAGGCATCGGCCCGGGGCCGTTTTGCGGCATGATGTTGTCCGACATGGGCGCGGAGGTCATTCGGATCGAGCGGATTCGACCCGGCGGCGGCTCACGGCCGCGGGACGTTCTGGCGCGTAATCGCCTATCTGTCGCCATAGATCTCAAATCGCCCGCCGGTGTGGCAACGGTTTTGCGCCTGGTGGAAAGCGCCGATGCCCTGTTCGAAGGCTTCCGGCCGGGTGTCACAGAACGCCTGGGTCTCGGTCCGCAGGATTGTCAGGCCCGCAACGGCAAACTGGTGTATGGCCGCATGACCGGTTGGGGCCAGGATGGTCCGCTGGCAAGTGCTGCGGGACACGACATCAATTACATTGCGCTGACCGGCGCGCTGCATGCCATCGGTCGACCTGGTGAGAAACCGGTGCCGCCTCTGAATCTAGTGGGTGACTTTGGCGGTGGTGGAATGTTGTTGGCCTACGGCCTCGTCTGCGGCCTGCTGGAAGCGCAGAAGTCTGGTAAAGGTCAGGTGGTGGACGCGGCGATGGTTGATGGTGCTGCGTCGTTGATGGCGATGTTCTATACGATGAGTGCAGGTGGGATGTTCACCGATCAGCGCGGCACTAACCTGCTCGATGGCGGTGCGCACTTTTACGACACGTATGAAACGAGCGATGGCAAATACATCTGTATCGGTTCGATCGAACCGCAGTTCTACGCCCTGCTCGTTGAGAAAGCGGAACTTGACCCAGAGCGGTTTTCAGCTCAGATGGATGCCGCCCAGTGGCCTGCGTTCAAGGATGAGATCTCGACAGTATTCAAAAGTAAAACCCGGGATGAATGGTGTGAAATCATGGAAGGTACAGATATATGTTTTGCGCCTGTGCTGTCCGTGTTCGAAGCTCCCGATCACCCTCATAACAAAGCCCGTAACACGTTTGTAGAATTCGATGATATGACGCAACCGGCACCCGCGCCGAGATTTTCACGAACGGTACCGGAACTCTCACATCCCTCCAGAGCGCCAGGGGAAGATACTGAGGCTGTGTTGCTCGACCGTGGTTTCACTGCAGAGGAAGTGTCGCAGCTGAAAGAACAAGGCGTTATACCCGATGCCTGATTCGACCGCCACGCGCAGAGACGCGAGAATACCGCATGAGTGTTGAACTGCTGAATAGCGACCGATTCCATGGTTTTCGCGTCAGGCGACAAATCGCCGGAGAAACCTTCCAGGAATATTTTTCGCTCAAGAAAAACGGCAAGCGACTGCGCGGCAAGCCCCGTGCGGCAGTCCGGCGGCGTGCGGATGCCCGCGATGCGGAGTTGGCAGGTCTGCAGGCAGCGCAGCGGGAAAAAGCGCGCAGACAGGTTCACGTTGTCACAAAAGGTAGAGTGCGGGGCATACTGTGCCGTTTGAAAGCCGAAAAAAGCGGCAGTCAGACCCCCGTCTTCCAGATAGGCGTCATGTCGCGGGTTTCTGACAAAATTGTAAACACCACGGTATCGATCAATCGATATGGCACGGCTGTCGCCTGGCGTAAGGCGGTCGAATTCTTTGCTTATCACAAGGCGTTGAATAAACGCTCGCGCGCCTACAAAGAACTGCTGGCGGCCGAACCCTCGCCTGCTCAGGTGAAGCGGATGACGGGGTATGGTGTAGAGCGATGAGCTACGCGGATGAATATCGACGTTCGTTGACGGACCCGGAGGGATTCTGGCGCGACAAGGCGGAACAGTTGCCCTGGTTCAAACCGCCAGACGAGATACTTTCCAAAGACGAAAACGGTACCTGGCGCTGGTTCAGTGGCGGGCGGATGAATACAGCCTGGCTCGCGCTCGACCGGCACGTGGAGGCGGGTAACGGCGAGACGATCGCCTTGATCTATGATTCGCCGGTGACCGGAATAATCGAGCGATACAGCTTCGCTGAACTGACTGATTGGGTTGCCCGGGTAGCCGGTGGATTGGTCAACCTCGGCGTCGCGAAAGGTGACCGGGTCATCATCTATATGCCGATGGTACCCGAAGCGGTCGTGTCGATGCTGGCGTGCGCCAGACTCGGCGCCATTCATTCTGTGGTCTTCGGCGGCTTCGCAGCACCAGAACTTGCATCCCGGATCGATGATGCGACACCGAAAGTAATCTTGTGCGCATCCTGCGGCATCGAGTTTGCCAAGGTCATCGCGTACAAACCTCTCGTCGATGAAGCGATCGAGATCGCGAATCACAAGCCGGCGCACACCGTTGTGCTGCAACGCGAACAACTCGAGGCAGAACTCACCGCAACCAGGGACCTGGATTGGAAAGCCTGGATGGCGGATGCACAGCCGGTCTCCTGGGTGGAAGTGGACGCAACCGACCCGCTTTACATCCTCTACACCTCCGGCACGACGGGCAAGCCGAAAGGTGTGGTTCGCGACAACGGCGGGCACGCTGTGGCATTGCATTACAGCATGGAAGCGATCTATGGAGTCTCTGCCGGCGATGTATTCTGGGCGGCTTCAGACGTCGGTTGGGTGGTGGGCCACTCCTATATCGTCTACGGTCCTTTATTGAAGGGTTGCACGACCGTGCTGTTCGAAGGCAAGCCGGTGCGGACCCCGGACGCCGGGGTGTTCTGGCGAGTCGTGCAGGACCACAAAGTGAAGAGTTTTTTCGTGGCGCCGACGGCGTTTCGCGCGATCAGGAAGGAAGATCCGGAGTGCGTGCTCAAGCAGAAGTACGACATTTCGTCACTCAAGTACCAGTTCGTTGCTGGTGAACGGCTGGATCCTCCGACCTATCACTGGTTGCGCGACTCTCTGCAGATTCCGGTTATCGACCATTGGTGGCAGACAGAAACGGGCTGGTCAATCTGCGCGAATATGGTGGGTATCGAACTCCTGGAGACCAAACCCGGATCGCCGACTTTGCCGGTGCCCGGGTACGATCTGCGAATCCTGGATGAAAATGGCGAGGAGCTTGGCCCGGGTCAGGAAGGTGCCGTTGTGTTGAAAGGACCCTTGCCGCCGGGTGCACTATCGACCATCTGGCGGGATCATGCGCGGTATCTCGAGGCGTACTGGTCGCAGTATGAGGGGTTTTACCTCACGGGAGACGGCGGTTACCGCGACGAAGACGGCTATGTCTACATCATGGGCCGGATCGATGACGTCATGAACGTTGCGGGTCATCGTCTATCGACAGGCGAACTCGAACAGGTGGTGGCGGAACATCCAGCGGTCGCCGAATGCACGGTTGTGGGGATTGCCGATGAGGACAAGGGACAGGTTCCGATCGGACTGCTTCTGCTGAAAGACGGAGTCAACATCGAAGGCAGTGAACTCGAAAGCGAACTTGTGGCAATGGTTCGTAAATCGATCGGTGCTTTTGCCAATTTTAAACGTGCCGTGGTGGTGGAGCGCTTGCCAAAAACACGTTCGGGAAAAATTCTGCGCCAGGTGTTGCGGCAGATGATCGACGGACTGCCGTATAAAGTACCTCCCACCATTGAGGACAAAGCAATACTGCCGGAAATTGCAGCTACTTTAAAAGATCAGGGTGTGATGTGATGGCGGGAAGCAAAAAGCGGGGCGTGCGATGATCATCGTCCACGGCATCATTCCTATCCGGCCTGAAAAGCGCGAGCGTGCGCTCGAACTGGCGCGTCGAATGACGCAGGCTACGCAGCTCGAGCCGGGCTGTATCTCATACGACTTCTACATCGGACTTGCGGATCCCAATACGCTGATGTTGTTTCAGGAGTGGGAGAGCATGGACGCGCTGATGGGGCATTTTCAAACCCACCATATTGACGAGTTTCTGCGGGAGTTGCCGGACGTCGTTGCCGGTGAGATTACGACACGGCGTTATGCCGTGCAGAGTGTCGATGAGGAGTTGCAGCACGCAGGCGCAGCTCGGCCTGTTATTCATTAGTACCGGGTATTAGCCTTTAGCCTTTTCGTTCGCCATCAGCCCGGCTAAAAGGCTAATACCCGGTACTAGAAGGCTATTGTGCGCGGGGTATTCGTCTGGCGCCAAACGATGCCGCAGCGATCAGTCCCACTGCGAAAGCGACCTCCCACAGGCCGAGATTTCTCAGCTCAGGCGTGGCGGCGAGCAGAACCCCATGAATGAAATAGAGCATGCTGACGAGCGTTGTCAGCACGTATGTGACGTAATTGAGTCGCAGAATCCCCGGCAGGACGAGCAGCAACGGCGCGACCTGGATCGTAAACCAGATGATGTTGGAGGAATTGCTCGTGAGCGGTTCCAGGAAGAACTGACGCAAGCCGGTGAGCGCGAACAGCGAGGCAAGCGTCAGCAGGCAGAGAAACTGCAGCCCTTTCATGCCGGTGGATGCGTGAGTTGTCCGGCCGCCAGGCGACCGGCAGTTGCTGCCAGGCGACGACCCAAGGCCTGGGCAAGCGTCTGCTCGTCGGTGCTCAATCCGGCGTGACCGTCGACCCCGGACACGTGACTCGGTCCATACGGCCCGCCGCCATCTGAGGTGGTGTTGAGGGCGCTTTCGCTGTACGGCAGGCCAAGAATCAGCATGCCGTGATGCAGCAGCGGCAGCATCATGGAAAGCAGGGTGCTTTCCTGCCCGCCATGCTGCGAGCCGGATGAGCAGAAGACGGCGGCCGGTTTCCCGACGAGCTTATGCTGTAGCCAGAGATCCCCGGTAGAGTCCAGGAAATACTTCAACGGCGCAGCCATGTTGCCGAATCGGGTGGGCGAGCCGAGCGCCAGACCACTGCAGTGAACAAGATCTTCCTTCTCGCAGTAAATGGCACCTTCTTCCGGAATGGCTGGAAGTGTGCGATCGGTGTCTGCGGATACGGCCGGAACTGTGCGCACTCTGGCCTCGAACCGGCCGTCGCTCGCGATGCCACGCGCGATGTACCGAGCCAGATTGGCGGTGCCACCGGTTCGGCTGTAGTAGACAATCAGAATATAGGGTTGCATAGCGTCGTCAAAACAGTTCGAGCACGTTTTCGGGCGGGCGGCCGATGACGGCACGATCGGCGCGCACAACGATGGGGCGTTCGAGCAGAATGGGGTGCGTGCTGATCGCCTGCAGAATATCGTCCTCCGATTTGGTTGCGTCTTCTAAGTCGAGTTCGGCGTAGGGTACTTCCTTCGTGCGCAACAGGCTGCGAGCATCGAGTCCGAGTAGTTGCAGAAGACTGCGCAGTTCGGTGGTGGAGGGCGGCGTATCGAGATAGTGGATCACCCTGGGTTGAACGCCGTTTTCTTCAATCAGCGCCAGTGTCTGGCGCGATTTTGAACAACGTGGATTGTGATAGATGGTGACTTCGCTCATGGTATCTATAATGCTTTGAACCTCGAAGCCGGACATTTTAGGGATTCCGTGACAGAAAAGGCAGGTGTGCAAACGACATTGGATGGAGCGTTGCGTTCGATGCGCTGGTATCTGCTGCAGATGTGGCAGCAATTTCTCGCCAACGACCTGCCGACACGCGCCGGCGCGTTGACCTATACCACCCTCTTCGCCGTGGTGCCGATGATGACTGTGGCTTATGCCATGTTCTCGGTTCTGCCGGCGTTCGAGGGAGTGGGTGAACGCATTCAGGAATTCGTCTTCAATAATTTCGTACCGGACAGCAGCGCGCTCGTGCAGGAAAAGCTCGTGGAATTTTCCGAGCGTGCACGGAGCCTCACCTGGCTCGGGTTTGTTTTCCTTTTTGTGACTACGTTTTTGTTGCTGGTAACCGTGGAAAGAACGTTCAACACCATCTGGCATGTTGCCGAACCGCGTCGCGGGTTGCAGAGATTTCTCCTTTACTGGGGCGTTCTCTCACTGGGTCCACCGTCGATCGGGGCCGGGTTTCTGATCAGCCTGTATCTCATTTCCCTGCCGCTGGTCTCGGATCTGGATGTGTTCGGAATTGGCACACTGCTGCTCGGGTATCTGCCGGTGATGCTCACCTGGGCGGGGTTTACGGTTCTCTACTTTGCAGTGCCGAACTGTCGCGTACCGTTCCGTCACGCGCTGCTTGGCGGAATGCTGACCATGCTTTCATTCGAGGCTGCGAAAATCCTCTTCAACTGGGCAGTCAGTAATACGAATATCGCACCGATCTATGGCACCTTTGCGGCGGTGCCCTTCTTCCTTGCGTGGATGTATTTGGTCTGGGTGTTGATCCTGAGCGGTGCGATTTTTGTTCGCACGCTGTCCCTGACACCTGACGGCGATGTGGGACAGGCCGAGCCTGCGCTGATTAAATGTTCCAGAGTGCTGAAAATTCTCTATGCGGCGCATCTGGCTGGAGACAGCGTGACAGACAAGGCGATCAACACGCAGGTACCGATGACGACTGCAGAGCATGATCGCGTATTCGAAGTCCTGCAGAACTTGCGGTTGTTGACGATGATCGAAGATGATCGCTGGCTGCTCGGGCGCAGCCTGAAAAGCCTTACTTTATGGGATCTGTATCAGGAACTGCCGGACGGACTGGACAGCGCTCGCCTGGATCTGGTCGAAGGCATGGAAAATGTCGTTGAGCCACTCAAATCGCTGGTGCAGTTTGGCTCCAATCAGATGACGATGTCACTGGATACGGTTTTCGGGGGTGCTTCGTATTCGGGGGTGCTTAAAGGAGGTGCTTGAGTGAGATTCCCACACAAACTAATTCTGCTCGCCACGCTCGTAAGTGTGGTATTTCTCGGTGGCTGTGAGGCCGAAGAACAGGTGCTGCTGGCGGATGGGAGCACGACCCAGTTCGGTGAGTGGGAAGGCCGCTGGGTGCTCGTTAACTACTGGGCGGAGTGGTGCGCGCCCTGCCGTAAGGAAATTCCTGATCTGAACCGGTTGCACAACGAACGTGCCAGCAACGGCGTGGTTATCGTCGGCGTCAACTATGACGGTTTGAAAGGCGAGAAGCTCAAGTCGCTCGTTACTGAAATGAATATTGATTTTCCGGTGTTGGTGGAGGATCCGAGGCTGCGTTGGGAGCAGGATTCACCCTCGGTGCTGCCGACTACGCTGGTGATTGACCCCGCAGGTAAACTGCACGATGTGCTGGTGGGTCCGCATACCTATGAGAGTTTCAGCGCAGCACTCAATATCACAACCGAGCTGTGATGACCGGGCAGTGATGAGTGCGTGACTTTACTGGTAACGACAGGCGCGCAAGCCGTAATTTGCGCAACTCGTGAGCAGGTCGGGTAGATCTTCAGAGGTTTTGTTGCGCCAGACTTTGCGCCAGGCAGTAACCACGAGTTCCGGGTAGTCCAGACGTCCGCGACTGCCGTTATAACGAGCCAGTGCATCCACCAGATCGCCATCGGCAACTTCGAGGTAGTGCGCGAGTATGGTGGTTCCGTAACGGATATTGGTCGCTACGTTCGTCAAATTGTCTTGTGGCCGGCCGAGTTCAACCCGCCAGAACGGCATGACCTGCATGAGCCCCTGTGCACCTGCCTTTGAGATGGCGTACGGATCAAATGCGCTCTCCACCTGCATTACCGCGAGCACCAGGTCGGGATCGAGGCTGTGATGCTGCGCTTCGTGATAGACGAGTTCCAGCAGGTCCAGGCGCGCGTCATAGGGTTCGACGTAGCGTTGCAGTCGTTGTTCGGAGGCGAGTAACCAGACTTCGGCGTCAAACCGATCCGTGTCTGTGTGGCGCGATGCCAGCGAATCTGCGAGCTTTTCGAGTAACGCCGCGTCGACGCTCGCGGCGTCGCCATTCGCGTCTGCGGCTGCGCTGCCTGGCGAGCCGCTGAGCGCAATAATCAGTGCCAGCAGCCCTCGACTCAGGAGTGTGTGCGACAGGGAAGTCATGTTCTCAAGCGCCGGACTCGATGCGACTGAGCACAGCCCCGAGTGCAACCGACTCGGATTCGGCGACGGCCCGAAAACGGTATTCCACGTTGCCTTCCTTCAGCCCGCGATCGCCTACGGTGATTCGATGCGGAATTCCCAGTAGGTCGGAATCTGCGAACTTCACACCCGGCCGGTCATCTCTGTCGTCTAACAATACGTCCATGTTCTTGTCTATGCAGGATTGGTAGAGCTCATCTGCCGCGTTGCGAACGGTCTCGGATTTGGCGTAATTCAAAGCGACGATATGAATCTGGAAGGGTGCAACGGGTTGCGGCCAGATAATGCCGACTTCGTCATGGTTCTGCTCTATGACTGCCGCGACAAGGCGGGTCACACCCATGCCGTAGCAGCCCATGATCGGCACCACAGCCTTGCCATCCTGATCGAGCACGGTGGCTGCCATCGGTTCACTGTAGATGCGATCGAGCTGAAAGATGTGGCCGACCTCGATGCCTCTGAGGAATTCGAGTTTACCCTGATCACCGGGCGCGTCTTCTCCCGCTTCGACGTTGCGCACATCGACGACGTGGGAATCGCTGACGCTCACGTCACGTTGCCAGTTCACGTCGACGAAGTGGAACCCGTCTTCGTTTGCGCCACAGATAAAGTCCGCGATCGCGAAGGCAGATTCGTCAACGAAGACGGGCAGTTCGAGTGCCACGGGTCCGATGGAACCGGGGTTACAATCGGTTGCGTCGAATATTTCTTCATTGGTGGCAAATTCCAGCGGAACGCTCACGCCCCGGAGTTTTTCAGCCTTGATCTCATTGAGCTGGTGGTCGCCGCGCAGAATAACTGCGATGAGGGACTCTTCGCCACGAACGATCAGCGTTTTGACGCACTGTTGAGGTGCCACCGAGAGATGTTGCGCGACCTGAGCGATCGTGGTGCTGTCGGGTGTGGCCACTTTCGACATCGCTTTGCCGGGCGGCGGGCGCTCGGCGGGCTTCACGCCGACAGCCCGTTCGAGATTGGCTGCATAGCTGCCCTGCGTTGCGTAGACGATCGTATCTTCACCAGATTTAGCCAGCACGTGAAACTCATGGGAATTGGTTCCGCCGATGTTGCCGGTATCGGCTTCTACCGCTCGAAAATCCAGCTCCATCCGAGTCAGGATTCGCGAGTAACAGTCATACATCTTCTGATAGGTGACGTCGAAAGCCGTCTGATCGACATCGAACGAGTAGCCGTCCTTCATGGTGAATTCACGGGCACGCATCACGCCGAATCGCGGCCGGATCTCGTCTCTGAACTTGGTCTGGATCTGATAAAAATTGCACGGCAACTGGCGATAGCTGTGAATTTCGCGACGAAAGAGATCGGTCACGACTTCTTCATGGGTGGGGCCGAGACAGAATTCGCGCTCATGACGGTCCTTCAGGCGCAGCATCTCGGGGCCCATTTTGTCCCAGCGGCCTGTTTCTTTCCAGAGTTCTGCAGGCTGTACCACGGGCATCAGGATCTCCTGAGCATCGCTCGCGTTGAGCTCTTCGCGAATGATCTGCTCGATTTTTCGAATGACCCTCAGGCCGAGCGGCAACCAGGTGTAAATCCCGGAAGCAACCTGCCGGATGATGCCTGCGCGCAGCATCAGCTTGTGACTGATGACGTCTGCGTCCGCGGGATCTTCCTTCAGCGTGGGAATCAGTAGCCGACTCTGGCGCATGGATTGTCCTTGCTCATCGATCTGAATTGACTGCGATCATTATATAGGCACAAAAAAAGAGCCGGCTGGAAATTCCAGGCGGCTCTTCAAACAGGAACAGGCCCGTCAGCCAACCATTTCCTTGAGCCGCTTGAGCGCAGTGGCGCGCACGCGGATGCTTGCCGGCTTCGGTCCAATTACGATTTCTTCACCAGTCGCCGGATTGCGACCCATGCGTTTTTTCGTTGCCGGACGTCGGACAGCGCGAATTTTCAACAATCCGGGTAAGGTGAACTCACCGGCACCGTTCTTCTTGATGTGCCGTTCAATGAGAATTTCCAGCTCATCGAAAACAGCGCTGACTTCCTGACGATTGAGCGAGGTTTTCTCGGCAATCTCCGCGAGGATGGCGGACTTGGTCATCTTGGTCTTGATAGCCGGCAGTTTCGGCTTGCTGGCTGCTTTCTTGGCAGCCGGCTTGCGCTTTGCTGCAGTTTTTTTCGCAGGCGCTTTACGCTTCGCGGGGGCTTTTCTCGTTGCCATTCATGTATCCCTTAATGTATCCCTTTACAGGTATTTGGTTTAAACAAGGTAATAACGCGCCTGTCGCCGATCGAATTCCCGGTCCACGACACTGGGTTTTCACCTGGTTGCTATTGATTCCCGGATCATTAGCGCCAACACACGTGCTTCGGCGCTCCGTGCAGGATCAGGCTCGCAATCTTGCAGAGGATTCAATGGCGCGCTTTATAGCCCAAACGGGATTATCAGGCAATAAAAGAACCGGCGAAATGACTGGTTTTTTGTTGGTTTTTTTAAGATCATGCGCGGCTCGCAAATTTGCTTGCAGGTTTGCTCGCTGCCGACTGGCAGCTGATGCGAGGTTTGAAATCTTCTAGAAGAGTAGCCAAATGCCCATATACGAATACCGATGCAACGACTGTGGTCACGAGTTTGAGACGATCCAGAAAATCAGCGAATCCCCGCTGGAGACCTGCCCGTCCTGTGAGGAGGATGCGTTGGTCAAAAAAATCTCGGTCGCCGGATTCCGCCTTTCGGGCACTGGCTGGTATGAAACCGACTTCAAATCCGGCAACAAACGCAACCTCGCGGGTGCTGAGAGGTCCGAGACGGGGGATTCCGCTGGGGACTCCGGCGCCCAAGACAGCAACGGAAAAAGCTCCGATAAAGGCTCCGGCGACAAGCAAGCTGCGGGGGCAAGCTCTGGTAGCGATTCGTCGTCCAAAGCTGCAAGCTCGTCGGGTTCCGACTCCGGCAGCTCAAAATCCAGCGGAGCCGCCAAGTCGTCGAAAACGGACTCTGCATCCTAACGCACGGGAATTTACGCAATGCGCAGTCATTATTGTGGGGAATTCAACGCATCCCATGAAGGAGATGAGGTTGCGGTGTGCGGTTGGGTGCACCGGCGGCGCGACCACGGCGGCGTAATTTTTCTCGATATTCGAGATCGCAGCGGCGTCGTGCAGGTCGTGTTCGACCCGGATACCCCAGACAGCTTCGCAATTGCCGATCGAGTGCGCAACGAATACGTCCTCAGGATGACCGGCAAGATCCGGCTGCGGCCCGCAGGGACTGTCAATCCAGAGATGGCGACCGGCGAGATCGAGGTGCTCGGCAAGACCATTGAAACCCTGAATCCGTCGGCAACACCGCCTTTCCAGCTCGATGAACACTCAGAGGCGGGAGAAGACATTCGATTCAAATATCGTTACATCGATCTGCGGCGTCCCGAAATGCAGCAACGCCTGCATACACGAGCGCGGATCTCGAGCGCCGTGCGGGCGTTTCTGGAAAGTGAAGGTTATTGGGAGATAGAAACCCCGATGCTCACACGTGCAACGCCGGAAGGCGCGCGCGACTATCTCGTGCCGAGCCGCACGCACGCCGGTGAATTTTTTGCCCTCCCGCAATCGCCGCAGATGTTCAAACAGCTTCTGATGATTTCGGGCATCGACAAGTACTACCAGTTGGCGCGTTGTTTCCGTGATGAGGACTTACGCGCGGACCGCCAGCCGGAATTCACCCAGATCGACATCGAAGCATCGTTCGTTTCTGAACAGGACGTGATGGATCTGACGGAAAAAATGCTCGTGAAACTTTTCGCGGATGTGCTGGGTGTCACGTTGACAAAATTTCCTGTGCTTACCTGGGATGACGCCATGGCCCGCTATGGCAGTGATAAACCTGACCTGCGAAATCCGCTCGAGCTGATGGACATTGCAGACCTCATGCAGGATGTGGAATTCAAAGTATTCAATGGTCCGGCCAATGATCCAAAAGGGCGGGTGGTGGCCCTGCGCGCGCCCGGTGGTAGTTCGCTCTCACGCAAAGTCATAGATGATTACACGGAATTTGTGGCGCGTTATGGCGCGAAGGGGCTCGCCTATATCAAGGTGAATGAGCGCAGTGCGGGTAGCGCTGGACTGCAATCGCCGATCCTGAAATTTCTGCCGGAGGCAGTGGTGGCGGCGGTGCTCGACCGCGTTGGCGCGATCGATGGCGATGTTGTTTTCTTCGGCGCAGATGAGTTCCACGTGGTTTGTGACTCAATGGGCGCCCTGCGTAACGAGCTTGCGCGGGATCTGAATCTACTGAGCGACGCGGCCGAAGATCGGTGGGCGCCGTGCTGGGTAGTATCCTTCCCGATGTTCGCAATGAGCCGTGATGGCACGCTGAATCCTGTGCATCACCCGTTCACCTTACCGACCTGTACGCCCGAGGAACTTCTGGCAGATCCGCTTGCGGTAAAAGCCGCCGCATACGATGTGGTGCTGAACGGTTATGAACTCGGTGGTGGCTCACTGAGGATCCACGATCAGGCGATGCAGCGAGCGGTATTCTCGGCATTGGATCTCGAGCAGGAAGCCGAGGTGAAATTCGGCTTCCTGCTCGATGCGCTGAAACTCGGCTGCCCACCCCATGGCGGTATTGCCATTGGGCTCGATCGACTCGTGATGCTGATGACGAACACGCACGCGATTCGGGATGTGATCGCTTTCCCGAAAACCCAGACTGCGGCCTGTCTGATGACCGCAGCCCCCGGACCCGTTGACGAAGATCAATTACGCGATTTACACATCCGTCTGCGCTGAGACAAAATAACGGCCGGTTTTGCGCAATTCCACTGCTGCGGGGCGTCACGCAGGCGGCTCAGCGCAGTCTGCTGACCTGATCTGTTAACCTGATAAAGAGACTCATCAGAAGGGGCTTAGATGGCCGGACACAGCAAATGGGCCAACATCAAACACCGTAAGGCGGCCCAGGATGCCAAACGCGGCAAGCTGTATACGAAGATCATCCGGGAAATCACCGTCGCTGCGCGCCTGGGAGGTGCGGAGATCGAAGACGATCCACGGCTGCGCGCCGCCGTTGACAAAGCGCTGGGCGCCAACATGCCCAAAGACACCATCGAACGCGCCATCGCGCGCGGTGCCGGGGGGCAGGATGGCAGCGATGTGGAGGAACTGGTCTATGAGGGCTATGGTCCTGGTGGCGTGGCCATCCTGCTGGAGGTGATGACCGACAACCGTAATCGCACCGTGGCCGAAGTGCGCCATGCGTTCAGTAAATTTGGCGGCAATCTGGGTACTGACGGCTCAGTCGCTTACCTTTTCAGCAAACAGGGAATCATCAATTTTGCACCCGGCACCGACGAAGAAAAAGTCATGGATGTCGTGCTCGACGCGGGTGCGGAAGATGTCGACAGCGAAACCGATGGCGCGGTGCTGGTTACGACTCCGTGGGAGTTGTTGAGCCATGTCGTCGAAGTTCTCAAAGCCTCGGATCTCGCGCCCGATCACGCTGAAGTTGCCATGGTGGCGGCAAATTCCAGCCCGTGCGACGATGAACTTGCGGCAAAGGTCATTCACCTGATCGACGCACTCGAGGAGTTGGATGACGTGCAGAACGTCTACAGCAACGCGGAATTTCCTGCCAGCATGCTGCAGGTCTGAGCTCACCGTGATTCGGGTAATCGGCATCGATCCTGGCTCCCGAATCACAGGCTATGGGTTGGTGGAGGCGGGAGACGGGCAACTCGTCTATCTGGCAAGCGGCTGCATCCGGACGCCGCAAGCGCCGCTACCGGAACGGCTCGCGGAAATCTATCAATCCGTCAGTTCGCTCATCGTCCAGCATCGACCCGAAGCGTTTGCCATTGAAGACGTGTTCCTTGCGAAGAACGCAAGCGCCGCCCTCAAACTCGGCCAAGCGCGTGGTGTCGCCATCGCCGCCGGCGTGGCAAATGGGTTGCCGGTGTTCGAATATGCGGCGCGTAGCGTCAAACGAGCGATCGTCGGTAGCGGTCGGGCAGGCAAAGATCAGGTGGCACATATGGTGCGGGTATTGCTGAAACTGCCGGGATTACCTCAAGCGGATGCGGCAGATGCGCTTGCGATTGCGATTTGTCATGTGAATACTTCACGCCTTGATCGTCAGAAGTCGTCCCGAGGATGATCGGCCGTATTCAAGGGCATTTAATAGAAAGCCACGACTACCGCATTCTGGTCGACGTGGCCGGCGTCGGTTATGAAGTCGAAATCAGCGCGACCGCGTACGACCGGTTGCCTGAACTCAATGCAAGCATTGCGCTGTATACCCACTTCGTGGTCCGCGAAGATGCACAACGACTCTTCGGCTTCGCTTCGCGTTCGGAACGCGATATCTTCCGGGATCTGATTAAGATCAACGGTGTTGGGCCGAAACTCGGGCTCGCACTGGTATCGAGCATTTCCATCGAACAACTCGCGCAATCTGTCAGGGACAAAGATATTTCACTGCTGACCCGGGTCCCCGGCGTTGGCAAGAAAACGGCCGAACGTCTGTTGGTGGAACTCAAAGACCGATTGGGCGACGTAGTCATTGTGCCGAACGTGAGCGTTGGCAGCGATCCGAAGGCGTCCGCTGAGGCTCAGGATGCATTGATTGCGCTGGGTTACCGGCCACAAGAGGCGCAGCGAGCGATCGCGAGCGTCGCTTTAGAGAACGCAACGACCGAAGAGTTGCTGCGGGCGGCGCTGAGGCACGTTGCGCGGCAGGTGGAGGTAAGCAGTTGAGCATCGAGCCGGATCGTCTGGTCAGCCCGCAGGACGATGGTCGCGAAATCAGGGTTGACCATACTCTGCGGCCAGAGCGGCTGGCCGAATACATTGGTCAGTCTACGGTCAAAGAGCAGATGGAAATTTTCATTGCCGCTGCGCGAAACCGCTCCGAGCCGCTGGATCATACGCTGATATTCGGACCACCCGGGCTCGGCAAGACGACGCTTGCGAACATCATCGCAAAAGAGATGGGCGTTGCGATCAAATCCACCTCCGGTCCCGTACTCGAGCGCCCGGCGGAGCTCGCAGCCATGCTGACGAACGTGGAAGCCGGTGATGTGTTGTTCATCGACGAGATTCACCGCCTGAGTCCCGTGGTCGAAGAGATCCTCTATCCGGCGATGGAAGATTTTCAGATCGACATCCTCATTGGCGAAGGCCCCGCCGCCCGTTCGCTGAAGCTCGACCTGCCACGCTTTACCCTGGTTGGCGCCACGACTCGCGCAGGTCTGCTGACGTCCCCACTCAGAGATCGGTTTGGTATCGTGCAACGACTCGAGTTTTACACGGTCGAAGAATTGAGTGAAATCGTCACACGGTCCGCCGCAAAGCTTGGGCTGACAATCGATGCCGAGGGTGCCGCAGAAGTTGCCTGTCGCTCCAGAGGCACGCCGAGGATCGCCAACAGACTGTTGCGGCGAGCGCGGGACTACGCGGAAGTAAAGGCTGACGGCGTTATCGACCGAGACATCGCAGACCGTGCGTTGAACATGCTCAAGGTCGATCGTGAAGGTTTCGATGCGATGGACCGCCGCCTGCTCGAGACGATCATCGACAAGTTCGGTGGCGGCCCTGTCGGCCTGGATTCACTGTCTGCCTCAATCAGCGAGGAGCGCGATACGATCGAGGATGTAGTGGAACCTTTTCTGATACAACAGGGTTATCTCATGCGAACATCGCGCGGCCGGATGGCAACCGCAAAAGCCTACCTGCACTTTGGCCTTACGGTGCCTGAGAGCCTGCTACCGCAGTCTCAGCTTTCACTGGATTAACCGCTGGAAAATCCACTGAAATCCAGCCGGCCGGTCGGCTTCTTCCTGTGAAAATTTAGGAGTTATCTTGCCTGAACAAATTTCCATCTTCGAGCTTGTCGCCAATGCCAGCTTGCTGGTCCAGCTGGTGATGCTGATGTTGCTGATGGCATCGGTTGCATCCTGGATCATGATATTCCAACGTTGGTTTTTTCTGCGCGGGGTGCTGGTGAGTGTCGAGAAATTCGAAGAACATTTCTGGTCCGGCATCGATCTCACGACCTTGTATCAGGAACTCGAATCTCAGGAGGATCTGACCGGAATAGAATCGATGTTCGTGGCGGGGTTCAAGGAATACAGCAGATTATCGGAACAATCGACCACGGAAGCGGATGCAATCATGCAGGGTGTGCAACGCTCTATGCGCGTTGCGTTGACACGTGAGGAAGGAAAGCTCGAATTGCATCTGGCGTTTCTGGCGACTGTCGGTTCGACCAGTCCGTACGTGGGCTTGTTTGGCACAGTCTGGGGTATCATGAACTCATTTCGCAGCCTGGCGAGCATGAGCCAGGCGACACTTGCTTCCGTTGCGCCCGGCATCTCCGAAGCGCTGGTCGCGACTGCGATGGGTCTGTTTGCGGCCATTCCCGCAGTGATCGGCTACAACCGTTTCTCAGCACGCGTGGAGGTTCTCATGAAACGATATGACGCATTTACCCAAGAATATACGAGCGTGCTCTACCGGGCAGCTCACGCGCGCGGCAACTGATCGTGACGTCTTCCCGCCGCAAGCTCATATCGGAAATCAACGTCGTACCGTATATCGACGTGACGTTCGTGCTGCTCGTGATTTTCATGGCCACCGCACCGCTGCTCACGCAAGGGGTCCAGGTTGATCTTCCCAATGCACCCTCCGAGCCGATCGCCGAGGCACAGGATGCTCCGCTGGTGATCTCAATGCGGGCAGATGGTGCAATTTTCGTCAACCTGGGCATACAGAATGCCGATAACGAGGATACGAGAGTGACCATCTATTCGCTGGCCGACCAGGCCGAGAAGATCCTTCGTGCCCGGCCGGACGTGCCGGTCTATGTCAAAGCGGATAAGACGCTGGACTACGGACGGGTCATCATGATTATGACCGTATTGCAGAAAGCGGGCGCAGAAAGTGTCGGCCTGATCACCGATCCGCCTGAATTCATCGAGGGCTGACGTTTGGTCTGGCAGTTGCGTGAGTATAGTGTTCCGGTGCTGTTCGCGGTTTTGGTGCACGCAGCGGCCGTCGCTGCACTCTACAGTGGCTGGCAGCCGGATAAAGACACGGTTCGCTTGATCAAGCCACAGATCGTCATGGCAACGCTACTGGTGCTCGAACCCAAGGCAACAGCCAAACCACCGCCGCCGCCACCGAAGGTCCCGCAACCAGAACCGGTACCCCAGGAAGTCGCGCCAACACCGGATCTCACGCCGCAGATTGATCCAGCGGTGGAGCGTCGCGAAGCCGAAGCCGCCCGCCGGCGTGAAGCGGAGCGACAGGCGCGTTTGCGTGCTCTGACGGATTCTTCTTTCGCCAACGCACTGGAAGACGAAACCAGCGTGCTCGAAGAGGGTGCGGCGGCGGCCGATATTGAAGTCGCTCAGTCTTATCGGTTTGGGATTTATCAGCTCGTGGTCGTGAACTGGTCACGACCGCCAAGCGCCCGCAATGGCATGGAGGCGACACTGCAGGTTGATCTGGTGCCGACGGGCGATGTAGTCGCCGTGACGTTGATTCAAGGTAGTGGTAGCAGCGCCTTTGACCGCTCGGCGGAAGCCGCGGTTCGCAAAGCCCGTCGATTCGAGGTGCCAGCGGAGTCGGCGCTTTTTGAAAAGTACTTTCGTCGATTCTCGTTGTTGTTCAAACCGGAGGATTTATTACGGTGAGATTTTGTTCGTGTGTTTCACTGGTTGTTATGATTGTCCTTGTCGCCGACACCGCGCATGCGGCACAAAGCCTGGATACGATCATCATTGATACGGGCTATGACAAACAGACCAAGATTGCCGTCGTGCCCTTCCGCCAGGGCCCGGAGTATTCCGACTACCAGCCGATGTCCGACATCATCGATTTCGATCTTGCACGTAGCGGCCAGTTTGCGCCCACCGAAATTGGCGACATGCTGTCGTATCCCGTAACCGACAAAGAGGTGTTTTTCCGCGATTGGCGAATACTCGACGTGGAATACCTTGTCATTGGCCGTACGGGAGTGGACCCGCTTGGCAATCTTCGCGTGGACTTCCATCTGTTTGACATAGTCAACGAACGGCAGATGATCGTCGATACGTTAACGAGCACGCGCAACAAGTGGCGCGACGTCGCCCATCGGATTTCCGACAGAGTCTTCGAATCGATTACCGGCATTCAGGGTGCGTTCTCAACGAAAATTCTATACGTGCTTGCGCAGAATTCTGGATCACCCAACGCGCGCTACAGTCTGGAGTTGGCGGATGCCGATGGCGAAAGGGCGCGAACGCTATTCAGTTCGACTCAGCCAATGTTGTCAGCCGGCTGGGCGCCTGATGGGAAATCCATTGCCTACGTATCTTTTGAGACCGGCCGTCCCGCGATTGTGCTGCAGGACATTGCCTCAGGTGAGCGCGAACTGCTGCCTCAGTTCCCGGGGATCAATAGCTCGCCCGTCTTCTCACCGGACGGCAAGCGCCTGGCGATGGTCCTGTCGCGAGATGGCAACCCTGAAATTTATGTCATGAATCTCGACAATCGCAAGCTGCGGCGGGTGACGAGACACCACTCCATAGATACCGAACCCAGTTGGACGCCGGATGGACAGAACCTCATATTCACGTCTGATCGAGGCGGTCGACCGCAGATTTACCAGGTGGAACTCGCCACCAACTTCGTCGAGCGGCTCACTTTCCAGGGCGATTACAACGCGCGGGCGAGGTTGTTGCCGGATGGTAAGCATCTCGTGTTCGTCCATCGAAAGGCGGGTGTTTTCCATATCGCCTGGCAGAATCTCGAGCGTGATGAGGTGCGGGTGCTCACGGCAACTTCGTTGGATGAATCTCCATCTCTTGCACCCAATGGGACTATGCTAATTTATGCGACTCAGGATCGGGGTCGGGGTATACTTGCCGTCGTTTCGATCGACGGCAGGGTCAAGTATCGGCTGCCTTCGTCAACAGGCGACGTCCGTGAGCCGGCATGGTCCCCGTTCATCGATTTGCTCTGACTCTTGCTCTGGCTCGTGCTGTAACTTTGTACTAAAAGATGGCGTTAGAATTCAGTATGAGTGATCAGCTTGCAAAATCAGCTCTACGCGTAATCGACTCCAGTGCATTGCTCTGGTAAACGGCTTTCAGTAAATGGCTTTAGTAGAAAGCTCATGTAACGATAGCTCAAGTAAAGATAGCTCAAGTAAAAATAGGAGAATCAAATGACTAAACAGTGGCTTCGGAGCCTCTTTGTCATCATGCTGGCCAGTGCGTTTATCGCCGGTTGCGCGAGCAGCGGAAGTCAGACAGAACCTGCTGAGCCTTCCGCTGGTCCGGTGGAAACCCCGGATACGACCCCGGCGCCCGTCGCGCCGCCCGCAGAACCTGCAGCGTTCGATGCCAACGGTAATCCGTTTGTCCCTGGAACAGGTCGACTGCTCTCGCGGACGTATTATTTCGACTACGATCGTGCGGTGATCAACCCTGATGATCTTGCCGTGCTGGAGATGCATGCGACCATTCTCCGCAACAATCGGGATCGCTCGATTGTGTTGGAAGGCCACTGCGATGAGCGGGGTACGCGCGAGTACAACCTTGCGCTGGGCGAAAGGCGTTCGGATGCCATTCGCAGTTTCCTGACATCTGCGGGTGTTTCGCCGCGCCAGATTGAAACCGTCAGCTACGGTGAGGAACGTCCGGAAGATCCGGGTCACACCGAAGGTGCCTGGACTCGCAATCGCCGTGCGGTGATGATTTATCGATAGATGGTTATGGCTAAGCGCGTCTCGCGGCCAAGCTCGACATTGAAGTGCGCGACCCGGGTCGCGCACTTTGTCGTTTTGGCGGTTGGCGGAATGTTGACCGGCGGCTTCGCTGTTGCAGCAGTCCCGGTGGAGGAGTCGGTGGCCGATAGTGCGCCGCTCTATCAGCCGGCGATTCGTGTTCCTGTGACACAGCCCCAGGTCCAGCAACCTGTGTTGACGGTACCTGCCGAGACGAGCGTTGAACCCGCGGGAGGTGATCGGCGATTGGGCGAGCTGTTCTATCAACTGCAGATTCTGCAACAGGAAGTCCAGGAGCTACGCGGGCTCGTCGAAGAACAGAATTATCAGGTGCGGCGTCTGGCGCGAGATCAGCAGGAGCAGTACATTGATCTTGATGGACGCGTGGCACAGCTGGTCCAGGCTGGCGCGGCGGCCAGTCCCACGGGTTCGGCAACCACCCGTGCACTGGCTGGGTCTGCGACCACGGCAAACGCGAGTTCCGGCTCGGCGTTCCGGCGCACACCGATTGCGACCATTCCAAGCGCCGGTGGCGGCGAGCGAGAAGCTTACACCAGCGCGTTCGATCTGATGAAAGTGCGGCAATTCGATGAATCAGCGATGGCGTTCAATCAGCTCATCGTTGCTTATCCGAACGGTCAGTACACGCCCAACGCCTTCTATTGGCTCGGTGAACTTTATCTTGCGAGTGAAGACGTTGAAAAAGCCCGCCAATCGTTCGCGCAAGTTCTCAATCTCTACCCCGATCATCCTAAGATAGCCGATACCCTCTACAAACTTGGCGTTGTCTATCATCGCCTCGGCGACGGCAGGCGTTCCGTTGAATATTTCACCCGGGTTCAGGCCGAGTACCCGCAGAGTTCCGCGGCGACCCTGGCGGCCAGTTATGCTTCGGAGATCCAGTGAGCCATCCCGCCAGGGATCAGATACGCCTCACTGAAATATTCGTTTCCCTGCAAGGCGAATCAACGACAGTTGGTTTGCCAACCGTGTTCATCAGGCTCACGGGGTGCCCGTTGCGTTGTGGGTACTGCGACACAGCTTATGCGTTTCACGGCGGTGAAATGGTTGCGCTGACGAGCGTCATCGACACCGTTAAATCCTACGGCGTGCAACACGTTACGGTCACCGGCGGTGAACCCCTCGCGCAGCCGCGTGTGCTGCCATTGCTTACCCGATTGTGTGATGAGGGTCTGCAGGTTTCTTTGGAGACCAGTGGTGCGCTGGACGTGTCAGGCGTCGATCCCCGGGTTAAAAAAGTCGTCGATATCAAGACCCCGGGTTCGGGTGAGGTGGCCCGCAATCTCTGGTCGAATCTGAAATTGTGCGGTATTGATGATGAGATCAAATTCGTCCTCTGCGACAGACAGGATTACGATTGGGCCTGCCTGAAATGTGATGAGCTGGGATTATGGGATGCACCCTCAGAGGTGCTCTTTTCACCCTGCGCCGACACGTTGCCTGCGCGGACGCTTGCGGATTGGATCGTCGCCGATCGCCTGCGTGTCAGGATGCAGATTCAATTACACAAGTACCTGTGGGGCGATGAACCAGGGCGTTAGACCTCGGGCGATTCAGCGGGTGAAGGGGTGATGAGAAAGGCAGTTGTGCTCGTCAGCGGCGGACTGGATTCGGCGACCGCGCTCGCCATCGCTCGCTGCGAAGGCTTCGCCTGCCACGCGATCTCGTTCGACTACGGACAGCGGCAGCGTGCCGAGCTCGATGCAGCGAAGCGGGTTACGGCGGCCCAGGGTGTTGTCGAACACCGCCTGGTAGCCATCGATCTTGCCGCGTTCGGCGGCTCGGCTCTGACAGACAGTGACATTGCGGTGCCCGTGCAGGTGGATCATTCAGGTGCCGGCGTGCACGCAAATACGCAAACCAACGTGCCGGCCGGGGCAGAAGCTGCAATTCCCGTCACCTATGTGCCGGCGCGCAATACGGTGTTCCTCGCGTTGTCCCTTGCTTACGCCGAAGTTCTCGGCGCGCGGGATATCTTCATCGGCGTGAATGCAGTGGACTACTCGGGCTATCCGGATTGCCGACCTGAGTTTATCGAAGCGTTTACGACGCTGGCGAACCTGGCCACGAAAGCGGCGGTCGAAGGTGCCCACTGTGAGATTCACACGCCGCTGATCGAACTGAGCAAGGCCGCCATCATCGGGCGCGGCAACACGCTCGGCGTGGATTATGGCATCACGGTGTCCTGCTACCAGCCGACGGCTGACGGTGCGGCCTGTGGCGCCTGCGACAGTTGCCACCTGCGCAAGCAGGGCTTTGCCGCCGCCGGGATCAGCGATCCGACGCGGTATGCCTGATTGACGCATGGGTGCGCCCTGCGGTCGCGGGGGCAAGAGCAAGAAATGCTTTTGCCTGAGTACCCGGGCCGGCAATGCCGGAAGGAAGTTGGTGGGTCGTGAGAGACTCGAACTCTCGACCATCGGGTTAAAAGCCCGGTGCTCTACCAACTGAGCTAACGACCCACAGAGAGGGGTGGACGAAAAAAAGAGCGCGAATTGTAGTCATCGAACCCTCTCTAAACAACCCTCGCGTTTGTCAGCCGGCGAGCGCCACCAGCTTCGCACGCGTGACCTCATCCGCCGGGTAGAACGTCTCAACAGAGAGTTCTTCCAGGGTGACCCATTGTGCGGCGCCGAAATGGGCCAGCATCGTGAACAGCGAGTAGCGCTCGCCCCGATGCTCCATAGTCATGCTGATTGCTGGCGCGGGAGCGCTGCTCCAGTCGGGATCCTGCCAGTGCGCCGGCGCCTGCGGATGCCGCACGATTTCATCGATCAGCTGCGGCAGGCGGGGATCTCTGGGATTGACCAGAAGCGCCCGGCGGGCGCGCTGCAGAAAGGTGAACGTCAGCTCCTCCCAGTTGACGATGAATGGTCGCAACCCTTTGTCTGCCAGACACAGTCTGACCACCTGAAAATCGCTCGGCGAGCCAATTGCCTCGAGGGCTTCAAACAGGTCGACGAAGAGCGAAAAGAATCGCAGGGCTGCATCGTTGATCATGAAAATGTTCCAGCGGCCGTCGATGACGATCGCTGGAAACGGCTCGTGGTGGTCGAGAGTTGCCTGCAAAGCGTCCAGAAATACCCGGCTCGACTCACTGTCGAGCGGTTGTTCTGAATAGGCGGCCGAGTACCCGGCGCTGTGCAGCAGCACGTTGCGTTCGCGCAACGGGATATCCAGTGAGTCCGACAGTGCGAGCACCGTGGCCCGGCTTGGCTGGGAGCGCCCGGTCTCCAGAAAACTGATGTGGCGCTGCGATATGCCGGTCTGCGTAGACAGCGACAGTTGGCTGATGCGGCGGTGATTGCGCCAGTCGCGCAGCACCGAACCGAAATCCATGACTGCCGGGACGGCCGCGCTTTTTCCGGCGCTGTTCGTGGTCACGGTTGGGCTCCAGATTCCGGGAATTTGCCCAGTTTAGCGGTTGTCTGATGCAGGACCATTACTTCAGAGGTAATTGGCACGATAACCTGCCAGGAATAGGGTAGCCGCACCCTGACTGAGGAGTCGATTATGAAGAACGTTTACCTGATTCTGGCCGTTCTCGGAGCGGTTATACCCTATGTGTTCTTCCTGCAGTTTTTTGCCGATACGGGCTTTGACCCGTTACGCCTGCTGGCCGCTGCGTTTGCCAATGGTGCAGCCGCTGGCTTCAGTGCGGATCTGTTTTTCAGCTCATTTGTATTCTGGCTCTTCATGTTTAAACGCGAGGCGGGCCCGGCGCCCTGGCTGTTTATCGTGCTGAACCTGACGATCGGCCTGTCCTGTGCGCTGCCGGCCTATCTGTACGCCGGACTGGCTGCGCGGGACTCTAATTAATCGGCGAATCGATTGCGTTCGGTGTGACGGTACAGGAACTGCCAGATCTCGCGGTCAACTGCGGTGTCAGTCTGCTCCGCCCAGCGATGCAGCTCGATGAGCAGTTGCATGCCCTCATCGTGCCAGGCACAGACATCGGCGAGCGCAAGACTTACGGGCTCGCTGGCGGCAAAGCTTGCGCGTTCGCCGGCTCCCGGCGCGCCGCTTGCCTGGGTAAACAGGTGCCGCAGCTCGGCAACGTCTGTGAACCGGTTATCGATGGCGCGTTCGAACTCCTCCGCCAGCGCGCCCATGAGCAAGCTGATGAGACCCGCATTCGCCATAGCGTAAGTGGAGCCGACTTCGGGCAGGACGCCGAGTGCGAGTTTGTCGGCGAGTTCCGCCAATGCTTTGCCGGGTTCGGGGATCACTGCAGAGGCTCCGAGTACTGATGGCTGGACGCCGGATTGAGTCGATCGACCAGTATGCGGTTGTGCCGATCCGTCATCAGCCAGCCTGCGACGGCGAGGATCGGCTCCCTGCTCGCGCCGTGGGCAAAGTCCTCGGTGGAAGAAATCCAGATGGCGAGACCTTTGAGAGAGGCGAACACCTGCCACCAGCGAAACGCGTCGGCGTCTACCTGCAGATTGCTCGCGCGCTGCCAGATGGCCATGGCCGCTTTGCGCTCCAGCAGACCACCGGCGAGCACTTTGTCCGGCCAGGCCCA
>SMVA01035109.1_pt1 | contig 88767 bp, 89 predicted proteins | sample 2456451 | NCBI WGS metagenome assembly SMVA01 (sample SAMN11095933, study PRJNA526329) | marine sediment metagenome | biome: Marine sediment; feature: Surficial sediment; material: Deep marine sediment; isolation source: Hadal surficial sediment | place: Pacific Ocean | collected 2014-05 | depth...
AGCTGGGTACGGATGTTCCCCTGGAAGAGACCATTCTGCGCCGGGAGGATTTTCTTGCGGTCATCGAATACTTTCTGAAGCTCAGGCGCAGTCCGTCTGGGGTGGATGACATCGACCACCTGGGGAATCGACGTGTACGATCTGTGGGGGAGTTGCTGGAGAACCAGTTCCGGATCGGGCTGGTGCGTATGGAGCGGGCCATCAAGGAGAAGATGTCCGTCTATCAGGAGATGACCACCGCCATGCCCCATGACCTTATCAATGCCAAGCCGGTCATGGCTGCCATCCAGGAGTTCTTCGGTTCCTCCCAGCTCTCCCAGTTCATGGATCAGACCAATCCGCTGTCGGAAGTGACTCACAAGCGCAGATTGTCGGCGCTTGGGCCGGGGGGCCTCTCCCGGGAACGCGCCGGCTTTGAAGTTCGTGACGTACACCCGACCCATTACGGGCGGATTTGCCCTATCGAGACCCCGGAAGGCCCCAACATCGGCCTGATCTCCTCTCTCGCGTGTTATGCCCGTATCAATGAATATGGATTCATCGAGACGCCTTACCTGAAAGTGGAGAATGGCCAGATTCAGCGCTACCTCCGGATTCTCAACGCCGGTGACACCGATCTGAAAATGGGTGATGTGGTTCAGGAGCGCGATGTCCTGGCGGCCAATGCCACCGTGAAGCGATCTCCCAAGCGGAACAGGCCTGCGACATTCGAGCCGGCGGCCTTTTACCTCTCGGCGTGGGAAGAAGATACGGCGGTCATTGCCCAGGCCAATGCCCGGCTGGACGAAGAGAAGCGCTTTGTCAACGAACGGGTGACGGCAAGGGAGGCCGGTGAGTTCAAGTTCGTGGACAGGAATAAGGTCGACTACATCGATGTTTCCCCGCGACAGCTTGTTTCCGTGGCGGCGGCCCTGATCCCGTTCCTGGAGAACGATGACGCCAATCGCGCACTCATGGGCTCGAACATGCAACGTCAGGCTGTGCCGTTGTTGCGCAGTGAGGCTCCGTTCGTGGGCACCGGCATGGAGTCTGTGGTGGCAAGAGATTCGGGCGCGGTGGTGCTCTGCCGGCGTGCCGGTGTCATCGATTCAGTGGATGCCCGGCGTATCATCGTGCGGGTGGGCTCCGATCGAGGCGGCAAGGGGGGGGACTTCGGAGCGGAAATCTACTCCCTGACCAAGTTCAAGCGTTCCAACCAGAATACCTGCATCAACCAGCGGCCCCTGGTCGCGGTGGGTCAGAAGGTGGAAAAGGGGCAGGTCCTGGCCGACGGTCCCTGCACGGAATTAGGGGACCTGGCTCTGGGGCGCAACATCCTGGTGGCCTTCATGCCCTGGCGTGGTTACAACTTTGAAGACGCCATTCTCATCTCGCAGCGACTGTTGAAGGAGGACTACTACACCTCCATTCATATCGAGGAATTCGAGACAGAATCCAGGGATACCAAGCTGGGACCTGAGGAGATCACCCGGGATATCCCCAATGTTTCCGAGGAGTTTATCCGCAACCTGGATGAGTCGGGAATCATCCGCATCGGTGCTCAGGTCAAGCCGGGCGATATCCTGGTGGGCAAGATCACGCCCAAGGGTGAAACTCAGCTCACCCCCGAGGAGAAGTTGCTGCGCGCGATCTTTGGGGAGAAGTCCGGTGATGTCCGGGATGCTTCGCGCACAGCTCCTCCCGGTATCGAAGGCACCGTGGTGGATGTGAAGATCTTCTGCCGTAAGGGCGTGGAGAAGGACAGCAGAACCCTGGCCATCGAGCAGGAGCAGATAGCTCGCATGGAAAAGAACCTGGCCGATGAGATTCGGATCCTCAAGGAGGAGAGCCGCAACAAGCTCATGAATCTGGTCGAGGGTGAATCCCTGAGCGCGCCGTTGAAGTCCAAGCGAACCCGCCAGGAGATCCTGGCTTCCGGCTCCAAACTGACCTGGTCGGTGCTGCAGGAACTTCCCGAAGAAGACCTCATTCGCGTGGAGTTCGAATCCAAAAAGCCCGAGGTGAGAGAGGATTTCCGGAAAATCCTGGAGCGCACCGAGAAGAAGATTCAGGTGCTCAAGAAGCTCCACGCGGAGAGGATCGCCCTCATGAAAAAGGGCGATGAGCTGGCTCCCGGCGTGATCAAGATGGTGAAGGTCTATGTGGCCATGAAGCGCAAGCTCTCCGTGGGAGACAAGATGGCCGGACGGCATGGGAACAAGGGGGTCATCTCCCGCATCCTGGCCGAAGAGGATATGCCCTACCTCCCGGATGGCACCCCCGTGGATATTGTCCTCAATCCTCTGGGTGTGCCTTCGCGCATGAACGTCGGGCAGGTGCTGGAGACCCATCTGGGGTGGGCGGCCAAGGTCCTCAACTGTCACTACGCCGCCCCGGTGTTCGATGGCGCCAGTGAAGACGAGATCAAGGAGGAGCTCAAGAAAGCCAACCTTCCTATCTCTGGCAAGACCGTCCTTTACGATGGCATCACCGGACGCGCATTCGAACAAAAGGTCACGGTTGGCTATATCTACCTCATGAAACTCGCGCACCTCGTGGATGACAAGATCCATGCACGCTCCATCGGGCCGTACAGCCTCATCACCCAGCAACCGCTGGGCGGCAAGGCTCAGTTCGGTGGCCAGCGTTTCGGTGAGATGGAAGTCTGGGCTCTGGAGGCCTATGGGGCTGCTCATATCCTCCAGGAACTGTTAACTGTCAAATCTGATGATGTCTACGGTCGGACCAAGATTTATGAGGCTCTGGTCAAGGGAGAAATGACGGTGGAACCAGGATTGCCTGAATCATTCAACGTGCTCATTCGAGAGCTACAGAGTTTGTGCCTCGACGTGACACTGCAGACGAAGAACTGAAAGGAGCCGGGCCATGATGAAGAGCGCGCCATTCCAGGACCGGACCCGTACCATCAACGACTTCGAGTCGATCCAGATAGCCCTGGCCAGTCCCGAGAAGATCCGGAGCTGGTCCTATGGGGAGGTCACCAAGCCGGAGACCATCAACTACCGCACCTTCAAGCCGGAAAAGGATGGCCTTTTCTGCGCGAAGATTTTCGGCCCCGTGACGGACTGGGAATGTCTTTGCGGCAAGTTCAAGCGCATGAAGCACCGGGGCGTGGTCTGCGACAAGTGCGGTGTTGAGGTGACCCAGAGCAAGGTGAGGCGGGAGCGCATGGGACATATCGAACTTGCCTCGCCGGTTTCCCATATCTGGTTTTTCAAGGGGCTTCCATCCCGTATCGGCCACCTGCTGGACATGACCATGCGGGATCTGGAGAAGATCCTTTATTTCGAATCGTTCGTCGTCATCGATCCCGGTGGTACGGGCCTGAAAGAAAAGGAACTCGTCAACGACGAACGCCATCGGGAGCTGCGAGAGGAGTTTGGCGACGAGTTCGACGCCCGTATGGGTGCAGAGGCGATTCGCGAACTCCTGCGTATGGTGGACATTGACAAGCTCGCCGAGGAACTGCGCGCCCAGATGAAGGTGGAAACCTCGGTGCAGAAGCGCCTCAAGTGTGCCAAGCGCCTGAAGGTCTGCGTGGCGTTCCGTTCCAGCGGCAATCGCCCTGAGTGGATGATCCTGGAAGTCTTGCCTGTGATCTCCCCTGAGTTGCGGCCCCTGGTGCCCCTTGATGGTGGCCGCTTTGCCACCTCGGATCTCAATGATCTCTACCGGCGCGTCATCAATCGTAACAACCGGTTGAAGAAACTGCTGGACCTCAAGGCTCCTGATGTCATCGTGCGTAATGAGAAGCGCATGCTCCAGGAGGCGGTGGATGCTCTTTTTGATAACTCGCGACGTGGCCGGACCCTCAAGGGCACCAACAATCGTCCGTTGAAATCTCTGTCCGATACTCTCAAGGGGAAGCAGGGGCGGTTTCGCCAGAACCTTCTGGGCAAGAGGGTCGACTACTCGGGCCGCTCGGTGATCGTGGTGGGGCCGGAACTGAAACTCCACCAGTGCGGTCTGCCCAAAAAAATGGCTCTCGAATTATTCAAACCATTTATCTACAACAAGCTGGAGGAAGCAGGGCTGGTGTCGACCATCAAGGCCGCCAAGGAGATGGTCGAGATGGAGCAGCCTGAAGTCTGGGATTTCCTGGAAGAGGTGATCAAGGATCACCCGGTTCTGCTCAACCGAGCGCCGACCCTTCACCGCCTCGGGATTCAGGCCTTCCAGCCGGTTCTGGTGGATGGGAAGGCTATCAAGATCCACCCGCTGGTCTGCACCGCTTTCAACGCCGACTTCGATGGAGATCAGATGGCGGTCCATGTGCCCCTGTCTCCGGAAGCACAGGCTGAAGCCCGGGTGCTGATGCTCTCCACCCAGAATATCCTCTCACCCGCCAATGGGCACCCCGTCGTGGTGCCCACTCAGGACATCGTTCTGGGTTGCTATTACCTGACCATGGAGAAGAAGGGAACCAGGGGCGAGGGGCGTATCTTCGGCACCGAGGACGAAGCCCTGCTGGCCTATGAAAATGACTATGCGGAGACGCTGACGCCGATCCGCGTGCGCTACACCGGCGATCTCATGGACCTGACCACGGTCTATGACGACCAGGATGTACTCCATACGGATATCCAGTCTGTTGAGAAGGTCCTCATTTCCACAACCATCGGGAGAATCATCTTCAATCAATCACTGCCCGAGAAGATGCCTTTCATCAATGGCCTCATGAAGAAGCGCGGCCTGGGACAACTGGTCAATTGGTGCTACCTGCACCTGGGGCGCGAGGAGACCGTCGGTATGGTCGATCGCCTCAAAACCCTGGGCTTCGAGTACGCGACCCGCGCCGGCGTCTCCATCGGGATTGATGACATGGTCATTCCTCCCAGCAAGGAAACTCTGGTCGCACAGGCCCGCAAGGACCAGGTCGACGTGGAGAAGCTCTATCTGGAGGGGGTCATCACCAACGGTGAGCGCTACAACAAGGTGATCGCTATCTGGTCCGATTGCACTGACCGTGTTTCCGACGAGATGTTCGAGGAGATGAAGCGGGTGGAAGGCGAGACCGGCGAGTTCAACCCGATTTTCCTCATGGCCGACTCTGGCGCGCGAGGCAGCAAACAGCAAATGAGGCAGCTGGCGGGGATGCGCGGCCTCATGGCCAAGCCGTCGGGCGAGATCATCGAAACTCCTATCACGGCAAATTTCCGCGAGGGCCTCACGGTTCTGCAGTATTTCATCTCAACCCATGGTGCCCGGAAGGGGTTGGCGGATACAGCCCTCAAGACCGCTGATTCGGGCTATCTGACCCGCCGACTGGTGGATGTTGCCCAGGATGTCATCATCAGTGTGGAAGATTGCGGCACTCTCTCCGGCATCCCTGTCTCGGCCATCACTGAAGGTGGTGAGGTGATCGAGTCCTTGCGGGATCGCATCGTCGGGCGTGTCGGCCTTGAAGAGGTCATCGACCCCTTGACCGGGAAAGTCATCGCCAAGGCCAATACAAGTATCGATGAAGATCTGGCTAATCAGATACAGGCAGCCGGCATCGATGAGGTCCACATCCGTTCGGTGTTGACCTGCGACGCTGAGCGTGGAACCTGTATCAAGTGCTATGGACGCAACCTGGGCACGGGCAACATGGTGGAATTGGGTGAGGCCGTGGGCGTGGTGGCCGCGCAATCCATCGGTGAGCCCGGAACCCAGCTCACCATGCGGACGTTCCACATCGGTGGCACGGCCTCCCGGGCAGCGGAGCAGTCGCAGATTGTATCCCGCCATTCAGGCACGGTGAAATTCATCAACCTGACGACCGTGGAGAGTAAGAAGGGCGATCAGATTGTCCTGAACCGAAGCGGGACCATGGTGGTCCATGATGAGAAGGGCCGCGAACAGGAACGCCATTCGGTCATTTACGGCGCTCAACTCAAGGTCGTGGACAGGCAGGAGATCGAAGCAGGAACCCTCATGGTGGAGTGGGACCCCTACACCAAGGCCATTCTCACGGAACACAGCGGCACCGTGTTCTTCAAGGACATCGTCCCGGGCGATACCATGAAGGAAGAGGTGGACGAGGTCACAGGCATGTCCATGCGCGTCGTTGCCGAGTCCGTCAAGGTTAAGGATAGCCGCCATCCCACCCTCATCGTCAAGGGCACCGGGGGGAAAGTCCTCCGGGAGTATCCGCTGCCGGTAGGAGCTCTGCTCATGGTGGACGATCAGCAGGAGATGCATGCAGGGGACATTCTGGTCAAAATTCCCAGGGCCACCACCAAGACCAAGGACATCACCGGCGGCCTGCCCCGGGTCGTGGAATTGTTTGAAGCAAGACGTCCCAAGGAAGCAGCCGTCATCGCCGAAATCGATGGCGTGGTGCGCTACGGCGAGATCGTCAAGGGGAAACGGAAGATCATCATCGAGGGTGAAGACAACGAGGCCAGGGAGTACGAAATCGCCCGTAGTCTGCATATCAATGTCCAGGAGGGCGAGCATGTCAAAGCAGGGGAGCCGCTGGTAGATGGGGCGCAAAATCCCCACGATATCCTCAATGTCCTGGGTCGCGAGAAGCTTCAGGACTACATGGTCAACGAAATCCAGGAGGTTTACCGTCTCCAGGGCGTGACCATCAATGACAAGCACATTGAGATCATCGTGCGCCAGATGCTCCGCTGGGTCAGAGTCGAGGATGTTGGTGACACGGAGTTCATCATCGATGAGCAGGTCGACAAGTTCCGTTTCCAGAGGGAGAATGAGAGGATTCTCGGCGAGGGGGGAGAGCCTGCCAAAGGCCGGCCCATGTTGCTGGGTATCACCAAGGCCAGTCTGTCCACCGAGTCATTCATCTCGGCGGCATCGTTTCAGGAGACGACCCGGGTTCTTACCGAGGCGGCGATTTCGGGCCGTATCGACTACCTGAAGGGACTCAAGGAAAACGTCATCATGGGCCGTCTGATCCCTGCCGGGACCGGCTTCGCCATGTATCGCCAGGTGCGCATCGCTCCCGATGGGCCGCCGCCGGGCGTGGAGGGGGGCGAGGATGACGTGCTGGATCTGGGTATCGACGCGTCCAGGATCGAGGAAGTCATCTCGGCAGCATCGAAGGGGTCAACGGTCTGAGGTGGCTGTTTTTGGGCCTCCTTGACAGGAATACAGGGAAATTGCTACGATGCGCAGGTTTCAAACACGGATCAGCGACAACCTCAAATCCTTGGGGATGAGGTTGTTGCGTCTATTTATGTCCGCGGGGGGTACGCTGGTACCGGCCCCGCATGGGATGGTGTGATGCCAACCATCAGTCAACTGGTTCGGAAGGGCCGCCGGAAAATTGTCGAGAAGACCAAGGCTCCGGCTTTGCAGGGTTCACCCCAGAAGCGGGGGGTCTGCATCAGGGTTTATACATCGACACCCAAGAAGCCCAATTCGGCCCTTCGCAAGGTGGCCCGGGTGAGACTCACCAACGGTATCGAGGTCACCAGTTACGTCCCGGGAGTGGGGCACAATCTGCAGGAGCACTCCATCGTCCTGATCCGGGGAGGTCGCGTGAAGGACCTCCCTGGCGTTCGCTACCACATTATTCGCGGGACTCTGGATGCCGTGGGCGTGGATGGAAGGAAGCAGTCGCGGTCCAAGTATGGAGCCAAGAGGCCAAAGTCCTGAAAATCATAGGATCCCCGGTATTCCCTGTCGCAGGGCTGTCAGGAATTCCGGAAAACAGTTCAAGGAGAAGTTGAGTTATGCCGAGGCGGCGTGAAGTACCTAAGCGAACGGTTGTGCCCGACCCGATCTACCAGTCGACTCTTGCATCCCGCTTCATCAATGCTGTGATGAGTGACGGGAAGAAGAGCACGGCGGAGGGTATTTTCTACGGCGCCATGGATATCCTCAAGGAGAAGACGGGAGACGACCCCATCAAGATCTTCAAGAAGGCAATTGATAATGTCAAGCCGTCTCTCGAGGTGAAGGCGCGCAGGGTCGGTGGCGCAACCTATCAGATACCCATTGAAGTCAAGCCCAATCGCCGTCTTTCCCTGGCTCTGCGCTGGGTGATCAGTTACGCCAAGGCTCGGGGTGAAAGGGGAATGAAGGCCAGGCTTGCCAACGAATTTCTGGACGCTTCCAATCTTCGTGGAGGGGCTGTCAAGAAGAAGGAAGATACTCATCGCATGGCTGAGGCTAACAAGGCTTTTGCCCATTACAGGTGGTAGGCAGCTGTCTGTTATTCTGATCGAGGTTCTCAATAAAGCCGTAAGCGGGCGCGGCCTGGGGCTGCCGCCTGTCGGAGTGTTTTGGTGCCACGTCAGTTCCAGCTCAAAAAAACCCGAAACATCGGGATCATGGCCCACATCGACGCGGGTAAGACCACCACGACCGAGCGGATCCTCTACTACACAGGGGTCACCCATAAGCTCGGTGAGGTGCATGAGGGCACTGCGCAGATGGATTGGATGCCCCAGGAACAGGAGCGTGGCATCACCATCACGTCAGCCGCTACCACCTGTACCTGGCGGGACACCCGGATCAACATCATCGATACTCCTGGGCATGTCGATTTCACCGCCGAGGTCGAGCGCAGCCTGAGAATCCTGGATGGGGCCGTTGCCATATTCTGCGGCGTGGCAGGCGTTGAGCCGCAATCCGAGACCGTCTGGCGACAGGCTGACCGCTACGGGGTTCCCCGTATCGCCTTTGTGAACAAGATGGACCGGCAGGGTGCCGACTTTCAGGGTGCGGTGAAGTCGATGGTTGAAAAGCTGGGGGCGCGGCCGGTTCCGGTGCAGTTGCCCCTGGGTGCAGAGCAGGCGTTTTCGGGAGTCATCGATCTGATCGAGATGCAGGCCATCCGTTATGAGGGTGAAGACCTGGGGGCGAGTTTTGAGAGGGTGGAGATTCCCGCTGAATTGCTGGCTGAGGCGCAGGCTGCCCGTGAGAAGGTGATTGAGGCCGCTTGCGAGGCGGATGATGAGTTGCTGGAGCGCTACCTGGCAGGTGAGTCCCTCGCGCCGGAGGATATCCGGCGCGGTCTGCGCAAGGGGACCCTGGATTTGCGCTGCGTCCCGGTTCTCTGTGGGGCGGCCTTCAAGAACAAGGGCGTGCAGCCCCTCCTGGATGCCGTAGTGGATTTTCTGCCCTCGCCTCTCGATGTACCGCCGGTAGAGGGGCATCTTCCTGGACATGACGAATCCGAGGTGATTTCCAGGAAAACGTCAGACGAGGAGTCCTTCTCGGCCCTGGTCTTCAAGATCATGAACGACTCTTATGTCGGTCAACTTTCCTTCTTCAGGGTCTATTCCGGAACGCTGGCTACCGGTGATCATGTCCTCAACGGCACACGGCAGCGCAAGTACCGTGTGGGGCGCCTGCTCAAGATGCACGCCAATAAGCGCGAAGATATACGGGAAGTTTATGCCGGAGATATTGCTGCCGCCGTGGGCCTCAAGGACGTGGCGACCGGCGACACAATTTGCGATATCGGCCACCCCATCATCCTTGAATCCATGCATTTCCCCTTGCCGGTCATCTCGGTGGCCATCGAGCCGCGCACCAAGGCCGACCAGGAGAAGCTCGGTGCCAGCATGGCCAAGCTGATGCTGGAGGATCCAACGTTCAAGGTGCACACCGACCCCGACACCGGGCAGACCATCATCTCCGGGATGGGAGAGTTGCACCTTGAAATCATCACCGACAGATTGACCCGCGAATTCGGTGTTCAGGCGCACGTGGGACGTCCCCAGGTTGCTTATCGGGAAACCATCCGCAAGGCTGCCAAGGGAGAGGGGCGCTACATTCGCCAGTCCGGGGGCCGGGGCCAGTATGGGCATGTGAAGATCGAGATCGAACCCAAACCCGGCGAAGGCGACCTGGTGGTGGAAAACCATATCAGGGGTGGTGCCATCCCCAGAGAATTCATTCCCTCGGCGACTGAAGGGGTGCGGGAAGCGGCTGAAATGGGCATTCTCGCTGGATACGAGGTGAGGGATGTTCTTGTACGTCTTGTGGATGGCTCCTACCATGAAGTCGACTCCTCCGAATTATCCTTCAAGATCGCCGGTTCCATGGCTTTCAAAGATGCTTCGGGGAAGGCTGAGCCCGTTCTTCTGGAGCCCATCATGGACACTGAAGTCGTCGTGCCGGAACGCTATCTGGGCGATGTCATCGGCGATCTCAATGCACGGCGAGGGAAGGTGAAATCAATGACCTCCCATGGTGGGGCGCGGGTGATCGGTGCCAGCGTGCCGCTGGCGGAAATGTTCGGATATACAACGAATCTCAGGTCTCTTACCCAGGGGCGGGGGACCCATACAATGCAGTTTTCTCGCTATTTTGAGACGCCAAAAAACGTCAGCGATGCGGTCATTGCCCGTATCACCGGCGCGGCAAGTCACTGAGGGTCACCCCGAGGGCCGGGGTGAATGGAGAAAGAAGATGGCCAAAGAGAAATTCGAGCGAACCAAACCGCACGTGAACGTGGGCACCATCGGCCATGTGGATCACGGCAAGACCACGCTGACGGCGGCGATCACCATGGTCCTTGCGGAGAACAACCCCAAGGTGTCGGTGCGGTCGTTCGACTCCATCGATAACGCTCCGGAGGAGCGGGAGCGCGGCATCACCATCGCCACCTCCCACGTCGAGTACGAGACGGAGAAGCGTCATTACGCCCACGTGGACTGTCCCGGTCACGCCGATTATGTGAAGAACATGATCACCGGCGCGGCCCAGATGGACGGCGCGATTCTGGTGGTGTCGGCCGCCGACGGCCCCATGCCCCAGACGCGGGAGCACATCCTGCTGGCGCGGCAGGTGGGCGTGCCGGCCATGGTGGTGGCGCTGAACAAGGTGGATATGGTGGATGACCCGGAGCTGGTGGAACTGGTGGAACTGGAGCTCCGGGAGCTTCTCAGCGAGTACGACTTCCCCGGCGATGACATTCCCATCATGCCGGTGAGCGCGCTGAAAGCCCTGGAAGGTGATGCCGACGCCAAGAAGCAGATTCTTGCGCTGATGGACAAGGTGGACAGCTATATTCCCATGCCTGACCGTGCCATCGACAAGCCGTTCCAGATGCCTGTGGAGGACATTTTCTCCATCTCGGGGCGCGGGACGGTGGTGACGGGCCGCATCGAACAGGGTGTGGTGAAGGTGGGCGACGAGATCGAGATTGTCGGCATCCGTGAGACGCAGAAGAAGGTTGTGACCGGGGTGGAGATGTTCAAGAAGTTGCTGGATTCAGGCGAGGCCGGCGATAATGTGGGGCTTCTGCTGCGCGGTACGGAGCGCAAGGATGTGGAGCGCGGGCAGGTTCTGGCCAAGCCGGGTTCCATCACGCCGCACACGGAATTCAAGGCCGAGGTGTACATCCTGACCAAGGAAGAGGGAGGCCGGCACACGCCGTTCTTTTCGGGTTACCGGCCGCAATTCTATTTCCGCACAACAGACGTGACGGGTGTGGCGACGTTGATGGAAGGGACCGAGATGGTGATGCCTGGCGACAATGTGACGGTGACGGTGAAGTTGATCACGCCCATCGCCATGGACAAGGGCCTGCGGTTCGCCATCCGCGAGGGTGGCCGGACGGTGGGTGCCGGCAGTGTGACCGAGATCGTCGAGTAGAGTGCGGCAGGCGAGAGTAAGAGAGGACTGGAAATCATGTTGAACGACAAGATCAGGATTCGTCTCAAGGCGTACGACTTCCGTATTCTGGATCAGTCGACGACTGAGATCGTGGACACCGCTCGGCGGACGGGAGCCAGCGTTGTGGGGCCCATTCCCCTGCCGACGGTGATCAACAGGTGGACGGTGCTGCGCTCGCCTCATGTTGACAAGAAGTCGCGTGAACAGTTTGAGATAAGAACTCATAAGCGCCTGTTGGACATCCTTGAGCCGACACCGGAGACGGTTGATGCGCTCATGAAGCTGGACCTGCCAGCGGGTGTGGATGTTGAGATCAAGGCCTCCGGCCAGTAGCCGCAGGAGTATGACGCGATGAACGGCTTGATTGGCAAGAAAATCGGGATGACCCAGATCTTCATGGAAGATGGGGAAGCCTTGCCTGTGACTTTGATTCAGGCTGGTCCCTGCGTGGTGGTTCAGAAAAAGGACACCGAAACGGATGGCTACAACGCTGTGCAGCTTGGGCTGGTCGAAAAGATTGCAGCCAGACGGGTGACCAAGGCCCGGCGTGGACATTTCGAGAAAGCCGGGCTGCCGCCGTGCCGCATTCTTCGGGAGTTCCGCTTGAGTGAGGGAGACGAGGCGCCTGCCGTGGGTGAAACCATCAGCGCTGACCTCTTTGCGGAGAACGACCTGGTAGATATCACTGCCAAGACACGTGGCCGCGGTTTCGCCGGAGTGATGAAGAGGCACAAGTTCGGTGGAGGCAAGGCGACTCACGGATCCATGCATCACCGCCAGCCTGGTTCCATCGGGCAGTCGGCTTATCCATCGCGAGTGTTCAAGGGCATGCGTGGTCCTGGCCATATGGGTGACAAGTTCCGAACTTCCAAGAACATGAGAATCGTCAAAGTTGACGCGGAGAATAACATCCTGTTCCTGAAGGGCTCTTTGCCCGGGGCACCGAACGGGTATCTCATCATCAAGCGTTCGAGAAAGGGATAGAGGAATGTCCGCGGTCCAGGTCAGAAACCTGAAGAATGAGGAACTGAGTAGCCTTGAGTTGCCGGACAAGGTCTTCGCCTACCCGGCCAAGCATCACCTGGTGTACGAGGCGGTCTGCCACTTTCGGGCAGTCGGCCGCGCCGGGACGCATGCCACCAAGAACCGGAAGGATGTCTCCGGTGGGGGGCGCAAACCTTACCGGCAGAAGAAGACCGGCCGTGCCCGCGCCGGCTCCATCCGATCTCCTCTGTGGCGTGGCGGGGGCACAGTTCATGGGCCCCAGCCACGGGACTACGGTTTTAACTTTCCGCGCAAAATGCGCTGGAACGCCGTGCGCTCCGTCCTCTCCGAGAAAGTTCGTGAGGGGAAGCTGATGGTGGTTGATGAGTTGAACCTCGATTCCCACAAGACCCGCGATCTGACCAGGACCCTGACAACCATGGGGCTGGCGGAAAAGAAGGCCTTGCTGGTGGATTTGCAAGTGCAGAAATCACTGGATTTGGCAGCGCGGAACCTCAAGGGTGTGCAGACCATGAGAGTCATGGCGCTGAATGCTTATGACATCCTCAATCATGAGTTCGTGGTTCTTACGGTGCCGGCCATCGAGCGCCTGCAGGAGTTTCTGGAATCATGAGAAATCACCAGATCATTCTCAGTCCCATGATCACCGAGAAGTCAACCATCCTCAAAGAGAAGACCGGTGAACTGGTTTTCAAGGTTCATCCTGCTTCGACAAAAGTCGATATCCGGAGGGCTATTGAGCAGTCCTTTGATGTTCAGGTGGCCAGTGTGCGCACGGTCCATGTCAAGGGAAAGTACAAGAGACAGGGGCGCACCGGTGGTTATCGCGCCAACTGGAAGAAGGCCTATGTGAGCCTGCGGGAAGGCACCAAGGGCATAGAGTACTTCGAACTCTAAACGCGGGAAATAGAATCGTGGCCTTGAAAAAATACAAACCGACATCTCCCGGACGGCGTCACGCGGAAGCGCGGCCGTTCGATGAGTTGACAACGGACAAGCCCTATAAGCCTCTGGTGCGGGGTAAGCGGCGCAGTGGCGGACGCAACCGAAATACGGGGCGAATTGCCATGCGGCGCCGGGGTGGCGAGCATCGCCGCCTCTACAGGATCGTGGACTTCAAGCGGAACAAGGACGGCGTGCCTGCTCGTGTGGCGACGATTGAATATGACCCCAATCGGTCCGCCAATATCGCGTTACTCCATTACCTGGACGGAGACAAACGCTATATTCTCGCGCCGGTAGGGTTGAAGGTCGGGGCAACAATCCAGTCGGGGGAGGGTGCGGACATCAAGCCTGGCAACTGCCTGCCCCTGTCAGTGATCCCTCTGGGCACTGAGCTTCATAATATTGAATTGAAGGAAGGCAAGGGCGCGCAGTTGGTCAGGGCGGCAGGGACTTCCGCTCAGCTCATGGCTCGGGAAGGAATTTACGCCCAGGTTCGGCTCCCCTCGGGTGAGACGCGCAGGATTCATATCCGTTGCAGGGCATGTATCGGGCGCGTGGGAAACACGGAACACGAAAACGCAAACCTGGGCAAGGCTGGACGCGCGCGCTGGTTCGGCCGGAGGCCCAAGGTGAGGGGAGTGGTCATGAACCCGGTGGACCATCCTCATGGCGGCGGCGAAGGCCGGACTTCCGGCGGCCGTCACCCGGTGACACCCTGGGGCGTGCCCACCAAGGGATATCGAACGCGTAACAACAAGCGGACCGATGCTTTTATTGTGAACCGCCGCAAGCGCAAGTAATAGCGCCGCAGGGATGAAGAGGATAACTGATGGCTAGATCGATTAAAAAGGGCCCCTTCGTGGATGCTCCTTTGTTGAGCAAGATCGAAGAATTGAATGCCAAGAATGATCGGAAGGTCATCAAGACCTGGTCGCGGAGATCCACCATAATTCCCGATATGGTGGGTCATACCCTTGCGGTTCACAACGGGCGAAAGTTCATTCCTGTGTATATTTCCGAGAACATGGTCGGGCATAAACTGGGAGAGTTTGCACCGACGCGCACCTTTCGGGGGCACACCGGCGGCAAGAGCGATAAATCTGCAGGTGTGAGGTGAAGCGGAGATACGCATGATCGCGAAAGCCAGACTGCGCTACCTCAAGACGTCACCCCAGAAGGTGAGACTGGTCGTGGATCAGATTCGCAATCGGGGGGTGGAAGATGCCTTGTCTCTCCTGCGGCATCAGAAACGGGCTGTGGCCAGGGATCTGGAGAAGTTGCTCCGGTCCGCCGTCGCCAATGCATCGTTCGGGGAGCAGAGGGTCGATCCGGACTTCCTCTATATTTCGCGGGCATTTGTAGATGCGGGGCCGACCCAGAAGCGCATGCGTCATCGGGCCATGGGCCGCGTTTTTCAGATTCTCAAGCGTTCCTCTCATGTGACCCTGGAACTGGATACCCGTGGCAAGGGAAAGAGTTCAGGCACGTCGGAATCGGCGTAGGAAGGTAAAAGTTCATGGGTCAGAAAGTTCATCCCTACGGGTTCCGGCTCGGTTTCAACCGCACCTGGCACTCCCGTTGGTATGCGGACCGCAAGTACGCGGAGTTGCTTGTGGAGGACGTCAAACTGCGCCGCCACCTTATGAAGAAGCTTTCTCACGCAGGGATAGCCGGTATCGAGTTGGAGCGCGCCGCCAACAAGTTGAAAGTCAATATTCTGACGTCCCGCCCTGGGATCATCATCGGGCGCAAGGGTTCGGAAGTTGACAAGTTGCGGGATGAAGTGGCCAAACGGACCGGCCGCGAGGTGTATATCAATATTATTGAAATCAACAAGCCTGAACTCTGTGCCAAGCTTGTGGCGGAGAATATCGCGCTGCAACTCGAGCGGCGCGTTGCCTTCCGTCGCGCCATGCGCAAGGCGGTGGAGTCAGCGCAGCGGTTCGGGGCCACTGGAGTGCGGGTGAGATGTGCCGGCCGCTTGGGTGGCCGTGAGATAGCACGCTCTGAGTGGTACCTGGAGGGACGGGTGCCCTTGCACACCTTGAAAGCCGATATCGATTATGGAACCCATGAAGCGAAAACCACCTATGGGATCATAGGCGTCAAGGTCTGGATCAATCGAGGGGAATCTACGGTGGTGCGTAAACCCTCTGAAATGGTTGTTTGAGATGGAGTCCGGAAAATGCTGATCCCCAAGAAGATAAAATGGCGCAAGGTGATGCGCGGAAAGCGCAGGGGGAAGGCGTATCGTGGCGGTCATGTGGCGTTCGGTGACTACGCACTCAAGACCCTGGAGGCGGGTTGGATCACCAACCGGCAGATCGAGGCCGCGCGAGTGGCTATGACCCGTGCGGTGAAGCGCGGCGGGAAGATCTGGATTCGCATGTTCCCTGATAAACCCGTCACAAAGAAGCCGGCCGAGACGCGTATGGGCAAAGGCAAGGGTTCGCCGGAAATCTGGGTGGCGGTGGTCAAGCCCGGGAAGATCCTTTACGAGATGGAAGGTGTTGATGAGCAAACGGCGCGCAAGGCCATGTCTCTGGCAGCAGCAAAATTGCCGGTAAAAACGCGTTTTGCTGTACGGAGAGGTTTGGCGCGTCGTAGCGAGGTGGAACTTTGAAAGTTCAAGCCCTGCGTGAGATGACCCGAGAGGAATTGGGCAAGAAAGACGAGGAGTTGTGCAAGCAGCTCCTGAATCTTCGCTTTCAGTTGGGAACAAAGCAGATCGAGAACCCCAACAAGATTCGCGAAGTTCGGCGAGATATTGCTAGGGTACGAACAGTGATGCGTGCACAGCACGGGGAGACGGATTGACCATGGCTCAGGAATCAGCCAAAGAGAGCAGCCCCGGCAGCCGGCGCACCACCAAGGTGGGAGTCGTTGTGTCGGACGTTTGTGAGCAGACGGTCACCATCAAGGTGGTGACCCAGGTGCGCCACAAGAAATATCACCGGATTATCCGGCGCACAACCCGCTTCCTTGCTCATGATTCTCGGAATCGTTGCAAGATGGGGGATATGGTTGAGATTCGGGAATGCAGGCCTCTCTCCAAGCGCAAGCACTGGCGAGTGGTTCGCGTGATCCGGGCAGCACGAGTGGCCGCGTCCCAGGCCACGGCTGCAGGAGTTGGCGCGTGATTCAGATGCAAACGGTTCTTGATGTGGCCGACAATTCGGGGGCCAAGAAGATTTCCTGCATCACGGTGCTGGGCGGATCAAGCGGTCAGTACGGGCGTTTGGGCTCAGTGATCAGTGCTGCGGTGAAAGAAGCAGCCCCCGATGGAACCGTCAAGAAAGGGCAGGTGGTCAAGGCTGTCATTGTGCGCACAGCCAAAGAGCAGAGGCGCCGGGATGGGTCGTATATCCGCTTCGACGGTAACGCGGCGGTCATCATCGATGACAATAAAGAGCCGGTGGGCACTCGTGTTTTTGGCCCGGTGGCGAGGGAATTACGGGACAAGAAGTTCATGAAGATTATTTCTCTGGCACCGGAAGTTTTGTGAGCGAGACATGAGCATGCACCTGAGAAAGAACGATACGGTGGAGGTGAGTGCCGGTAAGGATAAAGGGAAACGTGGCCGGGTTCTCACTGTGGATCCGGCTCGGAACCGTGCGGTGGTTGAAGGCGTGGGCTATGTGAAGCGCCACACCAAGCCGAACCCGCAAAAGAAGATCAAAGGTGGGATCGTAGAGAGAGAATCATCGGTGCATGTGTCCAATCTCATGGTGGTCTGCGGCGAATGCGGCAAGGCGACCAGGGTGGGGAAAAAATTCCTTGAGGATGGCAGCAAGGTGAGAGTCTGCCGCAAGTGCTCGGGAATTCTCGATAAGACGAAGGCGTAGGAGGGTCGAAGGATGGCCACGGAAGAGACACGGCTGAAATCCAGATACCGGAATGAGGTCGTTCCGGCGCTGGTGAAGAAGTTCGGGTACGCCAATGTCATGGCGATTCCGCGTCTTGAGAAGATCACGGTGAATGTTGGGGTCGGCGATGCCCTGCAGAATATGAAACTGCTGGATGCGGCGGCTGAGGAACTGATGGCCATTGCCGGTCAGAAGCCTGTTATCACGCGGGCGCGGCGATCCATTGCGGCTTTCAAACTGCGTGAGGGCAACCCCATCGGCACGTCAGTGACTCTGCGCGCGAATCATATGTACGAGTTCCTGGATCGATTGGTGAGCATCGCCCTGCCCCGTGTGCGTGACTTTCGCGGTGTGCCGCGCCGTTCCTTTGACGGGCGAGGGAATTACACGCTGGGTCTGAAAGATCAGCTGGTCTTTCTGGAGGTGAGCTATGCCAAGGTGGAGAAGATTCGTGGCATGAATATCACCATTGTAACCACGGCCAAGACCGATGAAGAAGCACGCGAGTTGCTCCAGCTCATGGGTATGCCGTTCCGCAAGGCCGCAGCCTGACTGCCTGAGGCAGCAGGACGGAGGAGAAGAAGACCGGTGGCGAGACAATCATCTATTGCGAAGACGCTCAAGAAACCGAAGTTCTCGGTGAGGAAGATGAATCGGTGTCACTTCTGTGGTCGGCCGCGGGCCTACCTGCGTAAATTCGGCTGTTGCCGGATCTGTATGCGGAAATTGGCCCTGGAAGGTCTGCTTCCCGGTGTCACCAAGGCTTCCTGGTAGCCTGCGGAGTCCCTGCACGTGAGGATAAATTCATGAGTATGACAGACCCCATCGCGGATATGCTGACGAGAATCCGGAATGCCATCATGGCAGGCCACAAGAGCACGGACATGCCGGCTTCCAATATCAAGGAGGCTTTGGCTCGTATTCTTGAGGCGGAGGGCTATATCTCCGGCTGTGAGCGCATCAAAGATCGGAAACAGGGAATCCTCCGGGTTCGCTTGCGCTACGGACCGGGTGGCGAACCGGTCATCACCGGCTTGAAGCGAATAAGCCGCCCCGGTTGTCGTGTCTATGTCAGTGCCACGGAGATACCCCGGGTCCTGGGCGGGCTGGGCATCAATGTGTTGTCCACAAGCAAGGGTCTTCTTTCCGGCAGCAAGGCCCGCAAGCAGGGTGTTGGCGGCGAACTTCTCGTCAGTGTCTGGTAGGCGGGAGATATTGAGATGAGTCGCATCGGAAAACTTCCTATTCCAATCCCGGCCGGGGTGAAGGTGATCCCTGCGGATTCCCAGGTGAGTGTTGAGGGGCCCAAAGGCAAGTTGACCCAGGTCCTCCCCAAGGGGATTCGCTGCCGTTTGGATCGTGAGAACCTGCTGGTTTTGCGCCGGGACGACAGCAAGCAGCAGCGGGCTCTTCATGGTTTGATACGCAGCCTGCTCGCCAATGCCGTCACTGGCACCCATAAGGGGTTCACCAAGGAACTCAGAATTGAAGGGATTGGGTATCGAGCCCAGTTGCAGGGGCGCGAACTGAACCTGACGCTGGGCTATTCTCATCCGGTGTGCTACGTGATTCCGGACGGTGTGACACTGGCGGTTGAAGGACAGAACAAGATCCGTATCTCCGGGATCGATCGCCAACAGGTGGGACAGGTTGCGGCAGAAATCCGCTCCCTGCGCCCCCCGGAACCGTACAAGGGCAAGGGTATTCGTTACGCGGATGAACAAGTGAAGCGCAAGGTCGGTAAGACCGGCGCCTGATGTGTTTCTGGGGGCTTGGCTCCCGCAAATCAAAGAAGAGCGGACATGTTTATCAAGAAGGATAGGAAAAAAGGCCGGCAAAAGATCCGGGTGCGGATTCGCAAGAAGCTGGAGGGTTCCAGTGAGCGCCCACGGCTGGCGATCTTCCGCAGTGCGAAGCACATCTATGCCCAGGCAGTGGACGACGCTGTCGGACGCACCGTGGCCACGGCTTCAAGCCTTGACAAAGATCTCAAGGCCCTGGGTTATGGTGGCAACGTGGAGGCGGCTCAGAGAGTGGGTGAGGCCATCGCCGAGCGCCTGCTGGCCAAGGGCTGTGAAACCGTCGTCTTCGATCGTGGTGGATTCCTGTATCACGGTCGCGTCAAGGCGCTGGCGGAAGCCGCGCGGTCCAAGGGTCTGAAGTTTTAGGTCGAAGGCGGCCAGGAGAACGAAGTGGAATACGATATCAATCCCGATGCTCTGGATCTGAAAGACCAGGTTGTTCACATCAACCGGGTCGCCAAGGTGGTCAAGGGCGGCAAGAATTTCTCTTTCTCCGCTCTGGTGGTGGTGGGAGATGGCCGCAGCAACGTGGGGTATGGCATGGGCAAGGCCAAGGAGGTTCCCTCGGCCATCGCCAAGGGTGTTGAAAAAGCGAAGCGCAGCCTCATTCGTGTCAACACAAGGGGAACGACCATCCCCCATGAGATCCTCGGGCGATTCGGAGCCAGTCGTGTCATGATCAAGCCTGCTTCTGAGGGCACCGGGGTGATCGCTGGTGGGGTGGTGCGTGCTGTCCTGGAGGCTGCCGGTATCCAGGATGTGCTCACCAAGAGCCTGGGTTCTCCAAATCCCCATAACCTTGTCAAGGCGACATTCGAGGGACTGCGACGTCTGAAAAGCATTGATGATGTGGCGCGCCTGCGCGGCAAGACGACTGAGGAACTCATGGAGGATCTGGCGTGAATACTGCAACCTTGAAGATTCGTCTGGTCCGCAGCCCCATCGGCTACAGTCGCAGGCAGAAGGATACCGTGCGTTCCCTGGGCTTCACGCGTCTGCAGCAGGTCCGGGAACTTCCGGATAATGGCGCTGTTCGTGGCATGGTCAACGCGGTTTGCCACCTTGTGGAGGTGGTGGAACATGATGGAGATAAATCTTCATGAAGCTGCATGATCTCAAGCCCGCTCGGGGGTCACGCTCGGCGGTCAAGCGAGTCGGGCGAGGGTCCGGCTCCGGGCAGGGGCGCACCGCAGGCCGCGGTGACAAGGGACAGAAGTCCCGCTCCGGATATTCACGCAAGCGCGGCTTCGAGGGCGGCCAAATGCCTCTTCACCGGCGACTCCCCAAGAGAGGATTCACGAATATTTTTCGCCGGGAGTGGTGTGCTGTGAACCTTTCCCGCCTCGCGGAATTGCCGGCCGGCACAGAGGTGACCCCTGAGTTGCTGCGCAGCAGGGGCTGGGTGCCGTCGCGGGCGTTGCCCGTGAAGATCCTGGCCGTGGGTGATCTGGGTGCTGCTTTGACCATCAAGGCCCACCGCTTCAGCAAGGCCGCTATCACCAAGATCGAGGCCGCAGGTGGCAAGGTCGAGATACTGGAATTGAAACGCAGGGGACCGGGGCCCAAGGCGCTCAGCCCCAGGGCAGCCTTGAGAGCTGCCAAGGCCGCTGGCAGGAGCGGTGCCACGCCCGCAGCCAGCGACGCGGCGCCTGCGGAAGAGACCAAGGCGTGATCGAAAGTCTTCGTAATATATTCAAGATTCCGGAGTTGCGGAATCGGGTTCTGTTCACCTTCAGCATGCTGGCCGTCTACCAGGTGGGTGGTCAGATCCCGACGCCCGGGGTGAATACTGTCGCCCTGCAGGAGTTTTTCCGCAACCAGGCTGGGACCGTCTTCGGATATTTCGATATGTTCGCCGGCGGCAATTTCAGCCGCTTCTCCATTTTCGCCCTGGGGATCATGCCGTATATTTCGGCGTCCATCATCCTGCAGTTGCTCACGGTGATCTGGCCTTACCTGGAAAAACTGTCCAAAGAGGGCGAGGTCGGGCGCAAGAAGATCGTCCAGTACACGCGTTACGGCACGGTGGTTCTCTCGGTGGTTCAGTCCATGGGCATCGCCCTCTGGCTGGAGAATATCTCAGGCTTCGGTGGTGGGGTGGTTCTCCATCCAGGATGGGGATTTCGCCTCATGACCGTTCTCACCCTGACCACAGGTACGGCATTCATCATGTGGCTGGGTGAACAGATCACCGACAGAGGGATTGGCAACGGCATCTCCCTGATCATTTTTTCCGGTATCATCGTGAATCTTCCCCAGGCGATATTTGATACTTTTGTGGATCTTCAGTCGGGAAGTATCAGTTTATTTGCCATCCTGGCTCTCGTGGTCGTGATGATGGCCGTCATCGCGATCATCGTCTTTGTGGAGCGGGCTCAGCGGCGCATCCCGGTGCAATACGCCAGGCGAGTCGTGGGACGTAAAGTTTACGGCGGTCAGGCTACCCATCTGCCCCTGCGGGTGAACACCAGTGGCGTGATCCCGGTGATTTTCGCATCATCTTTGCTCACGATTCCACAGACGGTGGGTCAGATCGTTCAGGTAGGGGCGGTCCAGCGGTTTTCCAGTCTGTTCAGCTATAACGAGCCCCTCTACAATCTCGCATATTTCTGTCTCATTCTTTTCTTCTGCTATTTTTACACTTCCATCATCTTCAACCCGGTTGACACAGCGGACAACCTCAAGAAGTATGGAGGTTTCATTCCGGGGATTCGCCCGGGGAAACGAACCGCTGAATATATCGACAAGGTTTTGACACGCCTCACATTCGCCGGTGCCATCTATCTGGGCCTGGTTGCGCTTCTGCCGGTCATGCTCATCAGTGGAATGAATCCGGCGGGGTTGGACAGGATCCCCCTGCTGGGAGAGCTGGGGCTGGGAAGTTTGCTGGATAATCTGATGCCCTCGTTTCTGGCCAATGGCATGGGTGTGAAGTTCTTCTTCGGCGGCACATCGCTGCTCATCGTGGTGGGTGTGGCCATGGACACCGTTCAGCAGGTTGAATCACAGCTGATCATGCGCCACTACGAGGGGTTCCTCAAGGGATCGAGAGTACGCGGCCGGAGATGATGTACTTGGAGATCATGGGTCCACCGGGAGCGGGAAAGGGAACTCAGGCACGCCGTCTCTCGGCGGCGCGAGGGATTCCCCATATCTCCACGGGGGAGATGTTTCGCGAAAATATACGGCAGGCCACGGACTTGGGTCGAATGGCAGATGAATATCTGCAGAACGGGGGCCTCGTTCCCGATGACCTGGTGACGGATATGGTGCGGGACCGTCTCTCACGAGCCGACTGCCGCGATGGTTACCTTCTGGATGGATATCCACGTACCCCGGCCCAGGTTCGAGATCTGGATGGGATTCTTTCGGTCCGTGGCTGGGAGCGGACAGGCGTCCTGCTCCTTGAGGTGAGCGAGGAGGACGTGCTGAGAAGGCTGGCGGGGCGACGCATCTGCACGGGCTGTGGCCATGTATCGCGTCTCCAGGCCCTCTCAGGTGGGGGAGGTTGTCCCGAATGTGGTGCCGAGATGAGCCAGCGGGATGATGACCGCGAGGATCTGGTGAGAGAACGGCTACTGGTTTATCGGCGTGAGACGGAGCCGGTGTTGGCTATTTACCAGGAGAGGGGTATCCTGCGCCGCATGGATGGGATGGGCACCGAAGACGAGGTTTTTGAACGGATGCTGAACATCCTCGAGGTGCTGGCATGATCACCCTCAAGAGCGAGAATGAGTTGGCCATTATGGACCGGTGCAACACAATTGTGTTGGGTGTGATCGCGGAAATTTCCCGGATGATTCGCCCGGGATGCCAGGTCGAAGACCTGGATGCCCATGCCGCTGAGCGCACCCGCGCCGCAGGGGCCACGGCGTCATTCAAAGGCTACCAGGGCTTCCCCTCGACCCTTTGTGTGTCGATCAACGACCAGGTGGTGCATGGCATTCCCGTGGCGCGCACTCTCGAGAAAGGCGATATCGTGAGCATCGATTTCGGCGTTCACCTTGAGGGGTTCCATGGTGATGGCGCCGAGACCTTTGTCGTCGGAGAAACCACGCCTGAGGTCGCCGCCCTGGTCCAGGGTACCCGGGAAGCCTTACGCCTGGGAATCGAACAGATGCGCCCCGGAAGGCACCTGGGAGACGTGGGGTACGCGGTCCAGACCCATGCTGAGAGCCACGGCTGGGGAGTGGTTCGGGAGTACGTTGGACACGGAATCGGCCGCGAGTTGCACGAGAATCCCAGCCTTCCCAATTACGGTCGTCAGGGACAAGGAACCCGCCTGGAAGAGGGTATGGTACTGGCCATCGAGCCTATGCTCAACCTGGGGACGCCGAAGGTCAGCCTGGGCTCCGATCAGTGGACCGTGACCACCGCGGATGGGCAGCCGTCTGCCCATTTTGAGCGCTCTGTGGCCATCACATCCGCGGGACCATGGGTCCTGGGCTCGGGGGCACGACCGGGAGAGATCCTTCTGGACCTCCCCATGCAGGACGAGGTGGTTGCTGCCGTCGGGGGAGGAGTCTCTTGAGCGAGAAAGAGGAAGCAATCCAGGTGGAAGCAACCGTCCTGGAGCCGCTGCCGAACGCCATGTTCAGGGTCGAAATGGACAATAAGCACAAGATATTGGCCCACATTTCAGGAAAAATGAGGAAGCATTTCATTCGTATCCTGCCCGGGGACAGGGTCCTGGTGGAGTTGTCACCTTACGACCTGACGCGGGGTCGGATCGTCTATAGATACAAATAGGGAAACGGTCGCGGATGGCGGCTGGAAGGTGCTAATATGAAAGTTCGTGCTTCAGTAAAACGGATGTGTGACAAGTGCAAAATCATCCGGCGGCGAGGTGTCGTCCGGGTGATTTGTGTAATACCCAAGCATAAACAGCGTCAGGGTTAGGAGGCTCGCGGTGGCGCGCATTGCAGGAGTGGATCTTCCCCAGGGGAAGAGGACTGAGTTCGCCCTGACGTATATCTATGGGATTGGCCGTACCAAGGCCCTTGATATCCTGGCCAAGGCCAGGGTCGAGACCGGTATCAAGGTCAAGGATCTCTCAGAGGATGAGGTGGCAAAGATCCGCCGCATCATTCAGGATGAGGGTCAGGTGGAGGGTGATCTCCGCAAGAATGTGGCCATGGATATCAAGCGACTCATGGATATCGGGTCTTATCGTGGCCTGCGCCACCGGCGGAGTCTGCCGGTTCGCGGCCAGAGAACGCACACCAACGCGCGCACCAAGAAGGGTCCGCGGCGGGCCATTGCCGGGAAGAAAAAGTCCGCAGGCAAGAAGGGATAGGGTTAGAGCTTCATGGCCAAACCGAAGGTCAAGAAAAAGAGCAGGGGAGTCAAGAAGAACGTTCCCCACGGCATCGCCAATGTGCATGCCTCGTTCAACAATACGATTGTCAGTATCTGTGATCCCGAAGGCAACGTCCTCGCGTGGGCGTCGGGAGGAACCGTGGGCTTCAAGGGTTCCCGCAAGGGAACGCCATTTGCTGCGACACTGGTTTCCCAGGCTGCGGGTAATGGCGCCAAGGAACATGGTGTGCGTTCCGTGGATGTCAAGGTGAAAGGTCCAGGATCGGGTCGTGAGTCAGCCATCAGGGCGCTGCAGGTGGTCGGCATCGAGGTGAAATCGATCAAGGACATCACGCCGATTCCCCATAATGGTTGCCGTCCGCCCAAGCGGCGGCGGGTCTGAGGAGGTCTGGAAATGGCAACTACCCGCGGACCGGTCTGTCGCCTCTGCCGTAGGGAAGGGATGAAACTCTTCCTCAAGGGAGATCGCTGCTTCAAGGAAAAGTGCGCCATCGAGCGCCGAGGATATGCCCCTGGCCAGCACGGACGGCGGCGCACCAAGGTGACCGGCTATGGGACCCAGTTGCGTGAGAAGCAGAAGGTCAAGCGCATCTACGGTGTTCTGGAACGCCAGTTCCGTAATTATTTCAAGAAGGCGGCACGGCGCAAGGGCATTACAGGTGAGACGTTACTCCAGTTTCTGGAGCAGCGGCTGGACAATGTCGTCCATCGCATCGGCTTTGCGGCCAGCCGTCCGCACGCACGTCAGATGGTGGCCAATGGCAACATCACCGTCAACGGACGCAAGGTGGATATCCCGTCGTACCTGGTGAAAAAGGGTGACGAGGTCGCGGTGCGTGAGAAAAGCCGGAAAAATGAATTTATTCGCCTATCCATCGAGACGGCCAAGGGCCGGGGTGTTCCATCCTGGCTGGAGTTAAATGCCGAGGCGTTCAAGGGACGGGTTCTGAATTTGCCTAACCGGGAGGATATCCTTCTTCCCATAAGCGAACAGCTCATCGTTGAGCTGTACTCCAAGTAGCGCAGTAAGGACTGAGGAGGACATTCGACTCATGTTGTGGAAAGGTTTCCAGCGGCCCAAGCGCCTGGAGTGCGATACGACGACGTTGTCGCCGACCTATGGTCTGTTCTATGCCCAGCCTTTTGAACGGGGCTTTGGTACCACGATAGGTCATGCCTTGAGGAGGGTGCTGTTGTCCTCCATCGAGGGAACGGCGGTGACTGCCGTGCGGATTGAAGGAGTTCTGCACGAGTTCAGTTCTCTGCCCGGCGTGGTGGAAGACACCACCGATATCATCCTGAACCTGAAGCAGATCCCCATGAAGTCCCATGTGGATCACCCGGAGACAATCCGAATTTCCGCCAGAGGACCATGCACTATCACCTCCAAGGACATCGAGGTGAATCAGAACGTCGAGATCCTGGACCCGGACATTCATATTGCCACGATCGGGGAGGAAGGCCGCCTGGAGATGGAGTTGCGGGTGAAGGTCGGCCGAGGCTACGTGCCGGCGGATCGAAATTTTGATGAAGACCTCTCAATCGGCTATATCCCGGTTGATTCCGCCCATTCACCGGTGCGTCGGGTCAACTACAAGGTGGAGGATGCTCGCCTTGGCCAGACCACCGATTACGACAAGCTCACCATGGAGGTGTGGACCGATGGCTCGGTGGCGCCCCAGGATGCGGTGGCGATGGCTTCCAAGCTGGTCCAGAACCACCTGTCCATCTTCATTAATTTTGAAGAATCCAGTGACGAACTGGACGACGGTCTGGGCAGCGAAGATCAGGTTCTGCACGAGAACCTGAACCGTTCCGTGGATGAAATGGAGTTGTCCGTCCGGTCGTACAATTGTTTGAAGAATGCAAACATCTCCAGCATCGCAGACCTTGTGCAGAAGAGCGAGCAGGAAATGCTCAAGACCAAGAACTTCGGTCGAAAGTCGCTCGTGGAGATCAAGGAGATTCTTTCGGAGATGGGCTTGTCCCTGGGTATGAAGCCCGAGGACCTGCGCAGATACTCGACAGCCGCCGAATAGGGCGGCAGCGTACGGCGGAGAAAGAACAATGCGACACAGGGTCAAGGGACGTAAGCTGGGAAGAACCACCGCTCACCGGGTGGCGACGTTGAGAAATCTCTCGACGGCGCTGTTCACCCACGAGCGTATAACCACGACCCTCATGAAGGCCAAGGAGATGCGTCCCTTCGCCGAGAAACTGATCACCATTTCGAGACGGGACACGCTGCATGCCCGGCGCAACGTGGCTCGGAATATCAGAGATAAATCCGCACTGAAGAAGCTCTTCGAAACCCTGGGACCGCGCTATGCTGATCGGCCAGGTGGCTACATTCGCCTCTATCACCTTGGATATCGCCCGGGAGATACGGCCGATATGGCCTTGGTGGAACTGGTGGATGCAGCTCCCGTAGAGGCGGATGCGAAGGAAAAGAAGAAGGATGACAGCGAAAAAACTGTCAAAGCCGAATCCTGAGAAGTTACGACCCGAGATTGTGAAGAAAATAGAGGGAGCATCTGCTCCCTTTATTTTTGTCCCCATGACAGATTCTGTGAGCCGGGAAAGGACGGGAGATGCCCAGGCGGGATGACCTGAAATCGATTCTCATCCTCGGGTCCGGTCCCATTGTCATAGGCCAGGCCTGCGAGTTTGACTATTCGGGTGTGCAAGCGTGCAAGGTCCTCCGTCAGGAGGGTTATCGTGTCATCCTGGCCAATTCGAATCCGGCCACCATCATGACCGACCCGGAGATGGCCGATCGCACCTATATCGAGCCGCTGGTCCCGGAAGTCCTTGAGCGTATCATCGCCGTCGAGCGCCCCGATGCGCTCCTTCCCACCGTGGGGGGACAGACCGCCCTCAACCTGGCGGTGAAACTCGCCCAGGACGGAATCCTGGAACGCTACGGCGTAGAACTCATCGGTGCCAAGCTGCGTTCCATACAGGTCTGCGAGGAACGGCACCTATTCAAGGAGGCCATGCAGCGGATTGGCCTGGCGGTGCCCCACAGCGCCGCGGTTCATTCCGTGCAGGAGGCGGAAGAGTTCGCGGCGACTTCCCCCTTTCCCCTCATTCTGCGCCCCTCCTTCACCCTGGGCGGAGCCGGCGGTGGAATTGCCTATAACATCGAGGAGTTGCGGGAGATTGTCCAGCAGGGTCTGAACCTCTCCATCAGTGGTGAAGTTCTGGTGGAGGAATCTCTCATCGGCTGGAAGGAATTCGAGCTGGAGGTCATGCGGGACCAGGCCGGCAATGTGGTGATCATCTGTTCCATCGAGAACCTGGACCCCATGGGCATCCACACAGGCGATTCCATCACGGTGGCGCCGGCCCAGACTCTGACCGACCGCGAATACCAGCGGTTGCGTGATTCCGCGCTGCTCATCATGGGCGAGGTGGGTGTGGAAACCGGTGGCTCCAATATACAGTTCGCGGTCAACCCCGATGATGGGCGGGTCATGATCATCGAGATGAATCCGCGAGTGTCCCGTTCGTCGGCCCTGGCCTCAAAGGCCACCGGGTTTCCCATTGCGAAGATCGCCGCCAAACTGGCTGTGGGATACACCCTCGACGAGATTCCCAACGACATCACCCGCGAGACACCGGCTTCCTTCGAACCGACCATGGATTATTGTGTGGTCAAGATTCCGCGCTTCGATTTCGAGAAATTTCCCAAGACCGATCGCCGCCTGGGGACCCAGATGCGTTCGGTAGGCGAAGTCATGGCCATGGGGCGAACCTTCAAAGAAGCTCTGCAGAAGGGTCTGCGCAGCCTGGAGATTGGCAGGGCAGGCCTGGGTGCTGACGGTGAGGATAATCTGACTCCCGCCGAAGTGCGGGAGGCTCTGGCCGGCGGCTTCCCCAACCGGATTTTTGCCATACGCCAGGCCATGGTGGCCGGGATGACCGTGGATGCTCTAGCGGAGATCACTCATTACGACCGCTGGTTTTTGGCCAATATCGAGGAACTCGTTCACCTGGAGGGCAACCTGCGTGCTTTTGCCCTGGCCCAGGTCCCCGACGATCTCCTGAGAAGAGCCAAGCGCTGGGGGTTCTCCGACAAGCAGCTGGCGTACCTTCTCAACTCTGGTGAAGGTGCCGTCAGGTCCGAACGCGAAAAGCGGGGCATCATCCCGGTCTATTTACGGGTGGACACCTGCGGGGCCGAGTTCGAAGCCCACACGCCTTACCTCTATTCAAGTTATGAAGAAGAGGATGAATGTCGCCCGACCAAGAAGAGAAAGATCATGATTCTGGGCGGCGGCCCGAACCGGATCGGCCAGGGGATCGAATTTGATTACTGCTGCTGCCAGGCTGCGTATGCTCTCAGCGAGCAGGGATTCGAAACCATCATGGTCAACTGTAACCCGGAGACCGTGTCCACCGACTATGACACCTCCGATAGACTTTACTTCGAGCCCCTGACCATGGAAGATGTTCTCAATATCGTCGAAAGGGAGAACCCTGAAGGTGTCATTGTCCAGTATGGCGGCCAGACGCCGCTGAAACTGGCCATGGGACTGCATCAGGCCGGTGTCCCTATCCTGGGAACTTCGCCCGAGATGATCGACCTGGCCGAAGACCGCCAGCGCTTCGAGAAGCTGCTGGAAGATCTGGATATCCCCAAGCCCGAGTCCGGCACTGCCAGATCCTATGACGAAGCAAAGGGAGTGGCCGAACGCATCGGGTACCCGGTCCTGGTACGTCCTTCCTATGTCCTGGGAGGCCGCGCCATGGCCATCGTTTATGATCCTGAGGACCTGGAGAAGTACATCCTCCTCGCGGCCAAGGCGTCTGCGGATCATCCCATTCTCATCGACCGATTTCTGGAAGACGCTTTTGAAGTGGATGTGGATGCCATCTGCGATGGCAGCGACGTTCTCATCGCCGGCATCATGCAGCACATCGAAGAGGCTGGGATTCACTCTGGAGATTCAGCCTGCGTTCTGCCGCCATATCTCATCGCGGAAGAGCACCTGCAGACTATCCGGGACCACACCCGCCGTCTGGCGCTGGCTCTTGAGGTCAAGGGTCTTCTCAATATCCAGTACGCCATCAAGGATGATGTTGTCTATGTGCTGGAGGTAAACCCCAGGGCTTCCCGGACCGTGCCGTTTGTCTCCAAGGCCACGGGATTGCAGGTGGCCCAGCTGGGCGCCCGGGTGATGGTGGGGGAGAGTCTGGCCGACCTGGGCGTGGAGCCGCGGGTTCTTGACGGCTACTTCGTCAAGGAAGCGGTGTTCCCGTTCACACGTTTCAACGGCGACGACCCGGTTCTGGGACCCGAGATGAAGTCCACCGGCGAGGTCATGGGCATCTCCGATTCGTTCGGTGGTGCCTTCGCCAAGGCCCAGATGAGCGCCGGCTCGCCTTTGCCCACCGAGGGCACGGTCTTCTTGTCGGTGAACGATAATGACAAGGACAGCGTCGTTCCCATCGCCCGCGGCCTTCTGGAACGGGGATTCAAGCTGGTGGCCACCGGCGGTACGGCGGATCATCTGCACCGGGCTGGGCTGGATGTGGAGAAGGTGTTCAAGGTCAGCGAGGGGCGCCCCAATATCGTGGACCGCATCAAGAACGGCGACATTGCCATGATGATCAACACGCCCCTGGGACGCGAATCCTATCTGGACGAGAAGACCCTGCGCCAGAGTGGCTACACCTATGGTGTCCCCGTGATCACCACCCTGTCGGGTGCCGCCGCCTCGGTGGCCGGCATCAAGGCCCTGCAGGGCGAAGAACTGGTGGTGCGGGCTCTCCAGGATTGCCACAAGCAGAAGTGGTAGGCACGTTGGTTCTCCCGCGAACGTAATTCTGAGTCTGTCAAAGAACCGGTTCTGCTTGGTCCCGGCAAGAAATTCCGCCGCAACTCACTGATGAACCTGCCCCCTCTTGTGTCCAGCCTGACGGCAAAGAACCCTGGACTCGTGCCTGCAATCCATGCTCGCCCATCCTGAATCTGAATCAGAGCCAGAAGCATGGCCAGTGCGGAACCTCATTTCGCGGGATAGGGAACGTTTGCACGCAGCCCTCTGCCGGTCCCTTTGCCATCGATTCTCCCTCATTGGCCCGTGTTCGGCGCTATTGACCCGAAGTACGAGTTGGCCGTAAAAAAAAGTGGTTGCAGTCTCCCTCCTGACCACACGGCCACGATTTTTTGGCCCACAGGCACACCGTCTATCTGGATCCGCACCCGGCCTCCCTCATCGAACCGTAACTGTGCCACAGGTGTCTGGAGGTTCAGTTCGCCAGGTAGGGGAGTCGGGCCGATGAAGCGGCTGTAAGGTTCATGGGGAACCCGGATCCGGACCTCGGCAGACGTCTGTGTGCGATGAATCGAGCGTTCCGGGGGGCCATCCAGAACATCACTGTCCTTGGCCGGGTACGAGATGTAGCAGGCGGCCCGGACCTCCACCGGCCGTTCACCGCGCAGGAAAAGGGCGGCGCGGAAATCTCCCGCAACCGAGCCACCCCTGATCTGAAAGGGCATATTGGCGACCACGATCTCCTCGGTTCCCGGTCTGCGGCTGAGTTCGGAGAGATCCTCGACGAGGCGATCACTCGCCTCCGCGGCTTGGTGCCAGTTGCTCCAGTGGATCTGGAGCATGAGCAGCCAGAACACGATCAACACGGTCAAGAAGATCGCTTTGAGACGACCTGGAAGGCTGCGGATCAGAGATGCCAGGATCAAGGCGGAGGCCGCGGATGGAAGCAGCAGGTAGCGCTCCTGGAGCCCCACCACGGAGGGGCCGACCAGGACCACGAAGGCGAGAGATGCGCCAACGACGAGTGGAGAAATGCGTCTGGCGCCGAGAAAAATGAGAAGAATCATCAAGCTGACGATCGCGGTCGCCACGGTTCCCCAGAGTGCTGCCGATGCAGTCAGGACCTCAAGGGGTGCTGGAACCAAAGCCGCCGCCGCATAGGCGAGGCCGTTCTTGGCCCAGGTCCATACCGAATCGTGAGTTAACGTCCGTCCTGCACCTCCCAACGCCCAGAAACGAAGGCAGAAGTGCAACCCGAGCTGAGTCCACAAGATGAGATAGCTGCGCATCCAGGTCCGGAGGGTGAGACCTCTTGGATATCGGAGCAGCCCCACCAGGGTCAGAAGAGCCGGCAGGGTGAGCGCGGTTTCCTTGGAGAGCAGTGCGGCCTGGAACAAGAGCATGGTGATGATGGGCAGGCCTCGGGCTCTGGTCAGCCAACGATCATGGGCCACGGCCGCTCCCAAATAGAAGACGGCGTAAAGCGTATCGCTGCGGGCACTTATCCAGGCGGTGTTCTCCACGTGGTACGGGTGCAAGGCGTAGAGGACTCCGGCCAGCCCGGCGAGTCGTGCATCGCCCGTGTATCGCCGGACCAGGATCACGACCAGGGCCCCGGTGGCGGCGATCAGAAGGATGTTCGTCAGGTGAAACAAGAACGGCGTGAGACCGAAGAGAGTGTACTCCAGCCACAGCGTGGCCATGTAGAGCGGGCGGAAATCACCGTATGGTGTGGTATAGGCCAGGCCCGTGGCAACGGTCTCGATCTGTGCCCAGTCGTCCGATAGGAAGGGGAATCTCAGACCTGGCAGCGCCACGACCGCAGCGACCAGCGCAGCGACCAGCGGTGCGCGGCGAGGCCACCAGTGTTCGCGTGTGGTGGGCACGGAGCCGGGGGGCCTCAGATCCCCGTACTCAGCCGCTGCCGGGTGTCAGGAACCTGCGTCTCGTCATGGTCGGAAAGGATCTTGATCACATCGTCTCCATGGCTGGGACCAGGCGCCGGCCACCAGCGAGGTGGAGAGCAAGGGGGCGGCTTCAGCGTGTTCGGGAAGTATACGCTATGGCCTTCAGCGTCCCGGGAAGCGTTTCAGGAAGTTGCTGCTGTGGTGATCCTTGGGGTCGCCGGTGATCACCGTGCGTCCGCCGTACGCGGCCACTGTGTCGCGCTCGGGGACGGTCTCGAGGGTGTAATCGGTGCCCTTGGCGTGAATCTCCGGGCGCAGCCGGTTCAGAACGGAGGTGACGGTTTCCTCGTGGAAGAGCACGACGGCATCCACACAGCGCAGTCCGGCCAGGATTTCCGTGCGCTCATCTTCCGGCACCGCCGGACGTCCTTCACCCTTCAGGCGGCGCACGCCTGCATCGTCGTTGACCGCCACCACGAGGAAATCAGCCAGCGCCCTTGCCTCGCGTAGATAGCGCAGGTGCCCCACATGCAGCGGGTCGAAGGCGCCGTTGGCGAGCACAATGCTGCCACCGCCTTCGCGCACCCTGGCGACGAGCTCCATGGCTGCGTCCAGGTTCACAACCGGGGCCGGGGCCGGCGAACTCACCGCAAACTCCTGATGGCCCGGCGCAGTTCCTTGCGGCTGATGGTGGCTGTGCCCTGCTTCATGACCACCAGGCCGCCGGCGAAATTGGCCAGATGCGCGGCTTCATGGGGCCGGGCCCTGGCCGCCAGGGCCAGGGCATAGACGGCCATGACGGTGTCGCCGGCGCCGGTGACATCCGCCACCTCGTCGGTGCCGTAGACCGGGATGAGCAGCGGCTTGCGGCGCTGGCGCGTGAAGACGGCCATCCCCTTGCTGCCCCGGGTGATGACCAGCGAAGCGCAGTTCAGGCGCTTGAGCAACTCGGCTCCGGCCGCGGGCAGACGGTCGTCTCCCGGCCGGTCCAGAGAGACGCCCAGAGCCGCCTGGACCTCCGGCTCGTTGGGTGTGAGCGTGGTGGCGCCACGAAATTTCAGCAGCCGCCAGCGTGAATCGACCGCCACCAGGCGCGGGCGCAGATCCCGGGCCAGGCGGCGCACGGCTGCCGGTTCCACGCTGTCATAGCCGTAGTCGCCGACCACCAGACCGGCGCAGTCACGTGCGATCTCAGAGGCAGCCGCAGCCAGCTTGCGGCGCAGGGAAGGTGGCAGGGTGTGGGGTCTGCCGCGATCGATGCGCACGATCTGCTGGCGGGTTGTATGGAGGCCGGCGCCGGAGATCCGGGTCTTGGTGGGAGTGGTCAACTCGGGTCGCACCAGGACAGCGTCGACGTCCATGCCCTGGCGGGCCATGATCTCGAGGAGAGCGTGGCCTGCGGCATCGTCGCCCACCACGCCCACGGGCACCGGTGTGGCGTCCAGGGAAGCGATGTTGGCGGCGGTATTGGCGGCGCCGCCGGGGACGCGCTGATCTTCCAGGTAATCGAGGATGAGGACAGGGGCTTCCCGCGAGATGCGGTTGACCTGTCCCAGAAGAAACTCATCGACGACAAAATCACCCCACACGGCGAGTCGCACCAGAGGAAAGCGGTCCACGATTTCAAGCAGGCGACGGCGCAGGTCCACGGTTCCACTCATGGGCGTTCTCCTGTGGCACGCCGCGGGTCGTCCACCTCCAGGACCCAGGTGACGGCATCCAGAAGATCCTCGGCCACATGGTCCGGTGTTGTGGTCCAGTCCTGGCGCTGGTGTTCCTCCTCGCCACGGCCGTAGCCGGTGCGGACGAGGATCCCCCGGGCTCCCAGATTGCGCCCCATCTGAACGTCCGAGATCTTATCGCCCACCATGATGCTGGCGGCCATGTCAATCTCGAGGTCGCGGGCGGCGGCGAGAAGCATGCCCGGGCGAGGTTTTCTGCAATCGCAATCGGAGCGGTAGGGAGGCTCGCCGGCACTGGGATGGTGAGGGCAGTAATAGATGCCGTCCAGACGGGTTTCCCGGGCTGCCAGCAGTTGGGCCAGCCTCTGGTGGACATCCGCGATCAGCGATTCGGGAAAATAGCCACGGGCGACGCCGGCCTGATTGGTGACCAGCACGCAGATGTAACCTCCTGCTCGCGCCATGCGGATGGCCTGGGCGGAACGAGGCAGCAGTTCCAGGCGGCTGGTGTGGTTGACGTAGCCGACTTCGCGGGTGACGGTTCCGTCGCGGTCCAGGAAGAATGCGGGTCTCAATTGGCCTCCATGGGTTACGAAGTCTCACCTGGTCTCGAAGCCTCACCGGGAGGACGGGAGCGCCAGCGGTTGTGCATCCATAACCAGAGGTCGGGCCGCTGGCGCACCTTCTCTTCAATAATACTCGTCACACGGGCGGTCAGGGCATGAATATCGGCGCGGCCACGGCCCCTGGGCAGGTTCTCCAGCGGGGGGTCGTAGATGATGCGATGCCTGCCATTTTCCGGGTAGTCGAACACCGGCACCAGCGGCACACCTGTCTTGAGAGCAAGGACCGCCAGGGCCGGCGTCGTGGAAGCCTGTCGTCCGAAGAACGGGACGAAGATCCCGTGGTCGCCACCCACATTCTGATCGATGACCAGGCCCACGGTGCGTCCTTCCCGGAGGCTGCGCAGCATGGGCCGGGCCGATTTGTACTTTGAGATGTCCCGGTTCCCGGTGAGAGTTCGGGTCATGTTCAGGTGGCGTGCCAGGTGGACGTCGGCGGGTGGGCGTCCCACCACGTCCATGTGAATGCCGCGGGCGCCCTGGGCAAGGGCGATCATCTCCCAGTTGCCGAAATGCCCGGTGAAGACGATGGCACCGCGGCCCGCCTGCACCGCCCCCTCAAGGTGTTCCCAGCCCTCTATCTGCACGTAGCGACCCATCCCCTGGCGGACCATCTTCGGCAGCATGAGGGTCTCCACCAGGGTTTGACCGAACATGTGGAAGACCTGCCGCATGATCTGATGGCGCTGCGCAGAAGTCAGATTCTCTCCCAGGGCCAGTTCCAGGTTGGAGAGGACACGGCGCCTGCGGGAGCGAACCACCATGGACATGATGTCACCCATGCGGCGGCCTGCTGCCAGGGACCAGTCATGGGGGCACCTCTGGGCCACGGCCGCGAGGGCCTCCATCATGATCGCAGGCGCCGACTTCATCGGCTTGCCTGGGCAGAACGAGAACCCGGCGGGGGAGGGCCGGGGGAGGGAAGCGCCAGGATCTGCTCCACCAGGCTGTCCATCCGGTCCAAGGTCATCTCGATCTCCAGGACGGCCAGGTGGGGGTGAGGCGCGGCCGGGTCCATGCGGACGGCATCCTTGGCCGTGGTGATCACCAGACGCGCACCTGCCTGCAGGCCGGCGTCCACCAGCCCCTGAATCTCCCCGGGCCGGAACGGGTGGTGATCTGCCAGTGGCGTGAACATGACCACGCGAGCGCCGAGGCTGGTCAGTGTATCCCGCAGGGCGTCGGGCCGGGCCAGGCCGGCGAAGCCGGCCACGGGCATCCCTTTCAACTCGGCCAGAGAGGGCGGTGCGGGGCCGGGTGAAACCAGGCGCAGGCCGGTGGCCCGGTGCCGGGCCCGGTAGATGGTGACGCCGGGGGCCACGCGTTCCAGGGTCGCCGCCGCTCGCTCGTACAGAAGGTCGCCATGGGCGCGGGTGAGGATCAGGGCGTGGGCGCGGCGCAGAGCCAGGGGAGGCTCCCGCAGCAGGCCGGCCGGCAGAAAACGGCCTCCGCCCAGCGGGGCGGTTGCATCAAGGGCAACCAGGTCCAGATCCCGGTGGAGGGCGCGATGTTGAAACCCATCATCCAGAAGCACCAGGTCGGCCCCGCAGGTGGTGATGGCCTGCATGCCGCCGTGATAGCGCTGCGCGCTCACCACCACCGGCACGTCGGCAAGGATTGTGGCCAGGAGCAGTGCTTCATCGCCGGCCTGGTCCACGTCGGCGAGAAGGTGTCCCGGTTTCCCCCTGGACACCAGAAGGGCCGGGCCTCCCGGGCGGCGCGCATTCCGGCCACCATATCCGCGCAGGACCACGGCCGGCCGCCGGCCGCGTGCTGCCAGCCTGCGAGCCAGGGCTGCCACCAGCGGCGTCTTCCCGGTGCCGCCCACGGTCAGGTTGCCCACCGAGACCACCGGCACCGGCAAGTGCCTGATGGCGAGCAGCCCCCGGTCATAAGCGCTGTTGCGCAGGCGCACGACGCCACCGAACAGCCATCCCAGGGGTGCCAGCACGGGCTGACCCCTGAATCCAGTTGCGGCTGGTGCGGCCATCATCTCGGGCCAGTCGGGGGCAGAAGGGCCGTCAGGGCCTGTACCGTGCGCTCCAGGGCGCCACGCTGTTGATCCAGAAGGCGTTTCCCCGCGCGACCCCGGGCTGTCGCCTGCGCGCTGTCGCCCAGGAGTGTGGCCATCATTTGAGCTGCCTCGACGGCGTCGGCGGCGGCGAGAAGGGCTCCCTCCTTCTCCAGGCCGGCGGTGACTTCCCGGACGTTCGCGCGCTTGGGCCCGCTGATCTGAGGCACACCGGCTGCCGCGGCTTCCAGCGGGTTGTGTCCGCCCACCGGGACCAGGGTCCCGCCCAGCAGGGCCACATGCGCAACCGCGTAGAGGCCGGCCAGCTCACCGTGGGTGTCCAGCAGCACGACCTGCATGGCACCTGCCGTGGGCGGCTTGTGGCCCAGACGGCTACGCCGGCACCAGGGAACACCCTCCTTCTCCAGAAGGCGCGCCACCTCGCCGACCCGGTCCAGATGGCGCGGCGCCAGGACCACGGTGCAGGGAGTGCCGGCGGCAGCCGCGAGGCGACCGGCTTCAAGCGCCGCGTCTTCTTCACCGGCGTGGGTTGAGCCGGCCACCAGGACGCGCCGTCCGCTCAGCCAGGGGTGCCACTCAGCGGCCACGGCCGCCGCCTGTGGCGCCGGGCAGTCCATTTTCAGATCGCCGGTGACCTGGATCCGGGCGGCGGGGACCCCCAGCTCGCCGAATCTCCTCGCGTCTTCCGGAGTGCGGGCACAGACCAGGTGGACCGCTCCGAGAGCATGTCCCATGAGACCGGGAAAACGCCGGTAGCGCCGGAGGCTGCGGTCGCTGATGCGCCCATTGACCAGGGCGATGGGAACGGTGCGGCGCCACAAACTGTGGAACAGGTTGGGCCAGATCTCGGTCTCCACGGCCACGAACAGGGCCGGCTGCAGCCGGCGCACCACACGCGCGACCACCGGGGGGAGATCCAGGGGGAAGGTGAAGGCGGCGCCCGTGGCGGGGGGAGCCGCCAGGAGCAGGCTCCGGGCGGTTGTTGTGGTGACGGAGATACTCACGGGCGTGGCCACCTGCCCGTGGCCCTCCAGGCAGCGGGCCAGAAGGCCGGCAATCTGGAGTTCTCCGACGGATGCGGCCTGAATCCAGATGCCCCCGCGCCCTCTCTCCATGACGACCTCCGTGGGGAGGCCAAGCCGCTCGGCCACCACCCGCCAGCCCCGGGGGTGGCGCACCAAGCTCCCAGCGGCGTAGAAAGGAGTCCCCGCCAGTGCGAGCCACGTCAGGGTTTTGTAGAGGAAGTACATGAATTACCAATAACTTAGGCGCTGAATTCTAGGACGCGGCCGCACCGGCGTCAATTTCCATGGCGCTGGCGGGGTTTGGGGGTGGGACCTATCTTTCAGGAGGTGGCCCTGTCTCCCGGGGCCGAGATGTCATCCGGGGCGAACCCATGGCAGGACGTATCTTTGATGACCGGATTCCGCAGGATCTGCAACGGTTCATCCTGTGTGTCCACCGGGATCGATCCATGCTGGACGACCTGCGGGTCAACCTGGAAAACATTGTTCCGCAGGAGTATCGCGTCCTGCCGGTTGATTCACCCACCCGGGGCCTGGAGGTCATTCATGATCTGGAAGGCCAGGGAGACCAGGTGGATATCGTCATCTCGGACATGGGGACACCTGATTTCCCCGGTTATCGTTTCCTGGAGATTGTCAATCATCGCTTTCCCCAGGTGCGCAAGGTTCTCCTGACCAGCGGCGGCGAAGACGATGCCGCCGTCTACAGTATCAACACCTCGGACCTGGACAGGTGCCTGCGGGAACCGGTGAGCCAGGAAGACTTCCGGCTCACCATTCTGTCCCTGCTTCGCCTGTGCCGCCTGCGGGCCGATAACGAAGACCTCCTGGCGGTTGTTCGCGGTCGTAACCTGCAGCTTCAGGAGATGCTCGAGTCCCTGAGTCAAGCCCATACCGAGATCGAGCAGTCCTACCTTCAGACCATACAGGCCCTGGCCCAGGCCCTGGACGCCAAGGACTCCTATACCGCCGGCCACTCGCGCCGTGTCAGCCGGTTCGCCTACCTGCTGGCCCGGCGCATGGGTCTGTCACGGGAAAAGTGCGAGGACGTTCGTGACGGCGCCCTGATGCATGATATCGGCAAGATAGGCGTCCCGGAGCAGGTCCTCCTCAAGCCCGGGCGGATGACGGAAGACGAGATCAAGCTGATGCAGATGCACCCGGTGATCGGCGCCCAGATCCTGGTTCCGGTGAAGCCCCTGCGGCGCTATATTCCGGCGGTCAAGCACCATCATGAACGCTGGGATGGGAAGGGCTATCCTGACGGCCTGAAGGCGGAAGAGATTCCGGTGGAAGCCCGCATTACTCTCATTGCCGATACCTTCGACGCCATCACCTCGGATCGGCCGTACCGGAGCGCCAGACCGCTGGATCTGGCCGTCGAGCAGTTCACCAAGTTTTCCGGTACGCAGTTCGACCCCGAGTGTGTCCGGGTTTTCCTCGAGATCCTCACAGAAGACCCCCCCGGTCTGTCCTGTAAGGTCGAGGCCTGATTCTCAGGCTTGTCCACCGGACGGCACACTGGCGAAGAACTCGGTCAGCAGGGCCCCCAGACGATGGATCTCGATGAGAAACGTGTCGTGGCCGTAGATGGTCTCGAATTCGGCGTAGCGAACAGGACGTCCTGCCCGGCGCAGGATCTCCACAACCTCCCGTTGCTGAGAGAGGGGAAAGAGCAGGTCGGAGGTGAACCCCACCACGAGGGAGGGAGACTTGATGCGCGCCACCCCTTCCTCGTAGCTTGCAGCGCCTCGCCCCAGGTCGAAAAAATCCATGCTGCGGGCGATGGTCAGATAGGAATTGGCATCGAACAGAGTGCCGAATTTGGCGGCGTTGTGATTCATGTAGGATTCCACCGCGAAACACCCTGCCGCCTCGTCCCAGTCCCGGCCGAAACGCGGGTCGAACTCCTCGGCGGATCTATAGGAGAGAATGCCGATGGCCCGGGCGTGGTTGAGTCCAGCCACGGGGCCGTGACCCGGTTCGTACCGCCCGTCCTGGAAGGCCGGGTCCGCGGTGACCGCCCTTCGCTGCACGGCGCGCCAGGCGATGGAGAATGCATAGGAACGCCCGGGGGCGGCGATAGCGCAGATGGACTGTGCGCGTCCGGGTTCCTGGGCCCCCCACTGGAAGGCCAGCATCCCGCCCAGGGACGCCCCTATCACCGTGAAAGCCCGCTCCACGCCCAGGTGGTCAAGAACCTGGGTCTGAGCCTGGACCATGTCTTCCACATGGATGACGGGGAAATCCGCGCCGTATGGAGAGCCGCTGGCAGGATTGACGGAAGTGGGCCCGGTAGAGCCGAAACATCCCCCCAGGACATTGGTGCAGACGACGAAGTAGCGATTTGTGTCGATGGGGTGTCCGGGGCCGACCATGGCTTCCCACCAGCCTGGCTCATCGCCAGGCGCATGCCGGGCCGCATGGGACGTTGCCGACAGCCCCGTGGTGATCAAGATCAGATTGTCACGGGCAGGAGAGAGCTCGCCCCAGGTCTCGTAGGCGATGGTGACTTCAGGAAGGCTGCCGCCGGCCAGCAAGCTGAACGGCTCCCGTCCTGAGGTGATCGTCACGGTCCTGAGGTTGTCGGCTTCCATGGCTCAATTTCGTGCGCGGGCAGTTTACCACCGCACCCGGCCCAGGTGGCCCCTCCAGGATGCAGATCCCTTTCACTTTCAAGGCCTTGAGGGTGATTGCCGCGCCCTGTGCCGGAACCTAGATTGAGACCAGGGGCGGCGGCGCCGTCCTCACCTGGATAATTCATGTCTCAACTCCCACCACTGGAAGATCCGCGCACCTTCGACCCCGAGTTGATCGCGCCGGTCATGCCCCACAAGAGGCGGCGGCGTCGATACAAGATCGCCTGGGTCCTCACTGCGGTTCTCCTCATCGTGGGAATCCTGCCCATCTACACCGTCTCCTCGCGTCTCATTTTCATCAACAAGGACACGCTCAAGACCCAGCAGCAGGTGAACCAGATGCAGCTGGCATCTTCCCTGGCCCATCATATCGACAGCTTCATCGAAGGCCAGCGCCGTACCCTGGCTGTCCTGGCGGAAGTGCTTTCCGGTGAGATGGCCGGACTCTCCGGCGAGAGCTTCCTGTCCAACTTGAGCCGGCGGCGCACGCTGTCGCGATTCGTTGACCGGGATGTCTTTCTCATGCGCTACACCCATCGTAACGGCACCTCGGTCACGGCCATGCAGGAGGGATTCGAGGCGGTTCCGGAACTCGAGACGATGCTGGATGACGATTTCGCGACCCATCTCAACACGGACATGGGGGCCGGAACCCGGCTGGGCGTCCCGTTCTACAGCGAGGCGGCGGGAGGCGGCGCCGTGATCCTGTCGGCCCCGGTGACACGCAAGGGCCGTCGGGTCGGGGTGGTTTCGGCCCTGGTGGGCCTGGCGGGACTCTGGCGTGAGGCCCAGCGCTCGTCCGGCTATTCCCTGTTCGCCCTGGATGGAAAAGGCACCCTCTTCAGCGAACTGATCGACATGGAGCGTTTTACCGGTCGGCCCTACAAGGAGCTGGAACTCGTCCGTGAGTTCATTGCCGTGGGTGGCAGCCGGGTCATGCCCTACCCGGCGGTCAACGCTGCCGGTGAAGAGGTCGCTCTGGTTGGGGCCTACTACGAGACCCGCCTCGGCTGGGGCATTTTCATGCAGGCCGAAGAGAACCACGCCTACTACATGGTGGACCGCATGAAGCGGGATACCTGGTTCCATGCCGGCATGGTGGCCATCGGCGCCCTGGCCATGGGGCTGGCCTTTGCCGGCTGGATCAGCCGGCCCATTCGCCGTCTGGCCGATTCATCGGTGGCCTTCGCGGAGGGCGATTTCCATGCCCGGGTTCCCATCAACTCGGGCAACGAGATTGGCGAACTGGCCGACACCTTCAACGCCATGGCCGAGACTCTGGAACGGTATATCGCCCGGCTCAAGCGGGCTGCCCAGGAGAACAGTCAGTTGTTCCTGGGCTCCATCCGGGCCCTGACTGCGGCCATAGATGAGAAGGATTCCTACACCCGGGGCCATTCCGAGAGAGTGCGGGCTTACGCGGCGACGCTGGCCCGGGATATGGGTTTGCCGCCCGATGAGGTCTGGAGGACGGAAGTCGGGGCCCTCCTCCATGATGTGGGCAAGATCGGCATTCAGGACTGCATCCTCAACAAGCCCGGGCCGCTGACCGAGGAAGAATACGAGATCATGAAGACTCACCCGGTGCGCGGGGCCAATATCATGGCACCCATCGAGCAACTCAGTGATGTCATCCCGATCATGAAACATCATCATGAGCGCTGGGACGGGCGCGGGTATCCCGATGGCCTGAAGGCCCTGGACATCCCCCTGTCGGCCCGCCTGGTGACCATCGTCGACTGCTGGGACGCCATGACCACCAACCGGCCCTATCAGAAGGCCATGGGCATGGAAGCGGGTATCACACGGCTCGAGGTGCTGGTGGGGAAGATGTTCGACCCCGATGCCGTGAAGGTGTTCATTGCGGGCATGCGGGATGGGCATTACAGTGCGGTGTACGACGAGGCGAAGCAGCAGGTGGCCGACACCACGGAGAACCTCAGCCGCATCGAGCAGGATCCCCGGGCCGTTGTTTCCGCCCGCCGCAATCTCGACCCGGACTGCCTGACCCCCGAGCCGGACGAACCGCCGGTCACCCAGGCCTGATTGGTCCCCCATCCGGGGAGATCGCGCCGGATGGGGCGGGCGGCGATTGCTCCGACAGGGGTTCCCTCCGGCCCCATTCTCCTATATCCTTGCCGCCGTTCCCGCGAGAAGATCGTCAGGAGGGCTGGAAGCAGCCATCTGCTCAGATCCTGCGGGACTTCCGAGAAGGAGGTTCATGAAGTTTTCCCAGCAATCAGAATCCCTGCGAGAGGCCTTGCAGCCGTATCCGCGCTGGCGCCTCTTCGGGGAAGGGACGGCTACAGCGACGTTCGAGTTCGCCGAGCCGGAGTATGCGGCCGGTTTTGTGACCCGGGCCATCGAGCAGGCCAGGGCGTACCAGCGCATTCCTCACCTGTCTCTGGCGGGCGTGACTGTGAAGCTGACCCTGGCAGTGGCTCTGGGCCGGGAAGGGCTGGCCGAGAGTGATCGGAGCCTTCTGGGTGCCCTGGAGCGTGCCGCCGATCATCCGGGCCGGCCGGCTCCCACCGAAGAGCCCATTCTCTCGCTCATTGCCGATCGCTGGTCTCCCCGCGCTTTCAGCGAGGAGGCGGTGCCCGAGCCGATCCTTCGGCGCCTGTTCGAGGCAGCCCGCTGGGCGCCTTCGTCCTTCAATGAGCAGCCATGGAGGTTCGTGGTGGTGACCGACCCGGAACGCCGTGACGTGGTGGCCGAGGCGCTGGTGGCGGCCAACAGCTGGGCCCGCCGTGCACCGGTCCTGGTCGTGGTGTCGGTCGCACGGAAATTTGCCAAGAACCGGCGTATCAACCGGCAGGCCCCTTACGATACGGGTGGTGCGACCGCTCAACTGGTCATGCAGGCAACGGCCCTGGGGCTGGTGGCCCATCAGATGGCCGGCTTCGACCCGGCGGTGGTGCATGAGAAGGTCCATATCCCCGATGCGTTCGAACCCATTTCCCTGGTGGCCCTGGGGTACTGGGGTGAAGGCGCCGGCCTGGACGAGGACCTGCTGGCGCGGGAGGATGCCGAGCGCGAACGGCGACCTCTCTCCGAGGTGCTGTTCTGGCAGGATTGGGGAGGCGAGGAGAAAGCCTCTTCCTGAAACGCCCGGCCGTTCAGCCGGCCCGCTGCATCAGACGAAGACCCACCAGGTCAGCAGTGCGAAGATGGGGAACAGGATCGCCGCCGCCATGCCGAAATAGGCGAAAAACGAAGGCATCTTCACCCCGCGATGCTCGGCGATGGACTTCACCATGAAGTTGGGTGCGTTGCCTATGTAGGTGACGGCGCCGAAGAAGACGGCGCCCAGGCTGATGGCCTTGAGGACCGCATCGGCCATCCCGACCCCCAGTGTGCCTGTCTGGCCCAGCGCCTGGGCAAGGGAAAAGAACGTCAGGTAGGTGGGCGTATTATCCAGGAAGGCCGAGAGCAGGCCCGTCGCCCAGAAGAACTGCCATGGCTGGACGATCCCCAGGCCGGCACCCTGTGCCCGCAGCAGATCCAGGGCGGGGATCATGGTCAGGAAGATGCCGAAGAAGAGGACACCTACCTCGATGATGGGATGCCAGGTGTAGTGGTTGCCACGGCGTACGGCCTGCGGCGTCAGCCACAGGGAGATGGCGGCCAGGATGAGCAGCACAACCTCCCGATCATGGAAGGGCCAGGCCGCCGGCACCAGGTAGGGCCTGGTGATGAACGCCACGGACAGGATGACGCCGACGATGAGGGGCCAGTTCAGGTTGCCGAGAATGCGCAGTGGTTCCACCAGCAGGCGGTCTCGGTGCAGGGCCGCCTCGGGCTCCCGGCTCAGGGCGTAGTTGTCCCAGACGAAGTAGATCAGCAGCACCATGCCGTTGACCGCGAGCCACTCGGGGAGGAGGGTCAGGGTCCAGGTGAAGGGCACTCCCCGCAGGTATCCCATGAAGAGGGGAGGGTCACCCAGCGGCGTCAGGAGGCCGCCGATATTGGAGACGCAGAAGATGAAAAAGAGAATGGTGTGGACCGTATGGGTCCTTTCCGAGTTGGTCTTGAGGAGTGGCCGGATCAGGAGCATGGAAGCGCCCGTGGTTCCCATGATGGAAGCCAGAACGGTTCCCAGGGCCAGAAAACCCACGTTGGTCAGGGGAGTGGCACGAAGGTCGCCCCGCAGGAGAATCCCGCCGGAAATCACAAACAACGCCAGGAGCAACAACATGAATGCGATGTACTCCTCCAGCGTGTGCATGAGGGAACCCGGACTCTTCAACAGATAGAGGACCAGGACAGGCACGCCCAGAGCCGCGGCAATCCAGAATTTATTCAGGTTGCTGTGCCACCACTTCTCCGCCCTGATGGGGAGGATGGCGATGGACAGCAGCATCAGGATGAAGAATGAGAGCCATGCCGGATTAAGGCTCTCGCCCAGGCCGCTATGGGAACCCTCTCCCGCACCTCCGGCCAGGCTGGCGGCGGGAAGCAGGAGCGCGATGATCAAGAACAGCGCGAGGGCAACGGTACGTCCCGCGAACCTGCCGACGTGGGCGCCATGCAGCATGATGGCGGGCATCTTACCCCGCCCACCGGTTCGGATCTAGTTGACGGGGTCGTGTTTCTAGAACACCGGATCGCCCGGCAGCCGCACCATGGCCCGCATCCCCACGAAGGTCATGGGGTAGATCGCTCGGGCCTGTTCTTCGCTCATGGTCAGATGAATCCACGTGTGGACCGGTTCCATCTCGTCGGCGGCAGGCAGGTCGGGAGGAATGAGGAGGTTGGCCAGACGTTCAAGTTTCTCCTGAACCCAGCCGCCCTCTTTCAGAGCGGTCTGGTCGCCCACGATATGGACCGCGACGCCCTGGCGGTAGAGGAGCGTGTAGCGGGATGGGTAGGTCGTCTCCTTCAGGCCGGCGATCTCGGCGGTGACGGAACGGGGATTGATCTCGTCCATGGCGGCGGCCCCTTCAGGCCGGGGCTGGATGATCTCAGCCGCTTCCTGGTCGCCTGATTTGGCCACCAGGTCAAGCGCCCGGTCCATCCATGCCCGCTGGGGTGAAATGGCGTCTTCCGCTTCGGTCAGGACCTCCATTTCGGCGCCGGTCAGCGGGAGGGCCTGCACGGCGGTCACCCGCACGTAGACACGGATTTCCTTCTCCTCCAGGTCGAAGACCAGATACGGAGAATCTTGCTCGGCGAGATGGATCTGCAGTTCCTTGAGCTGGGCTTCCCGCTCCAGGAGGAATTTACGTTGCAGGAGCCTGGCGTACCGGGATCGCCGGTCCTGCTCATCCTCGGCATCTGTCTGACCTCGAGGCGCCACGGTCGCCAGGGTGGAGAGCAGCAGAAAGACACTCAGGCCGGTCAGCACCTGTCTTCGCCGTGAAGGAATGGCCCGCATCAGAAGATATAGATGGGCGTGTACAGCTGGCTCTGGTCGTAAATCGCCTTGAGGTCGATGGGACCGAGACGCACGCAGCCATGGGTCACGCTCTTGCCCAGGAGGCGGGTATAAAGGGTGCCATGAATGAGGAACCCGTCGCCGAAGGCCAGGGCATATTCGCCCAGCACTCCGTCCTGGAACCGCTCCAGGGCGTCACTTCGGTCGGGGACAGGCTCACCTTCTTCGATGAAGGCCCAGTCGGGCTTGCGCCAGGTGGGGACTTCGAGACGATTGGTGACATGGAACTCGCCCCGGGGCGTGCTGAAGATCCAGGAGCGGCCGCCTGCAGGATCGGCCAGGATCTTGCCGCTGCCGGTGGAGCAGATGGACTCCCGCAGGGTTTTCTCCCCCCGTCGCAGCCACAGCTTGTTGTGGGCTGCATCAATGACGATATAGGTGCCCTTTGGGGCGCGCCGCATGAGTTGCCTGTCCAGGGAGAAGAGATGTTTCTCCAGGCGATTGACGTCTTTCTCCAGGTCCGCCAGGGCGGCATCCAGATCGGCCGTGGGAACCGCGGCGGCCGCCGCCGCGAGGGCCGAAACCTCAGGAACGAGGCGGGGCGGCAGGGTCCTGCTCTCGATACTGGTTCTCAGCCAGCCGGCCGCGAGAAAAGCGGCTGCCCCGCCCAGAGAGAGGAGCAATCCTGCCCTGATGATGCGAAAACCGACATTTTTCACAGTTCAGATCGTACCACGAGATGCCAATTGGGGCCACGCTAATGAGAGCTGCCGGCGCTGGTAGCATCCACTGCAAGGGTGTCCCCGGGGGCCATGGGGAGGGCTCCCACGATGGTCACCGGGGTCCCTTCCTTGACCCAGCCATCCAGGAAGTCCATCTCAGGATTGGTGAGTGCCATGCAGCCATTGGTCCAATCATCCCCGCGGCCCCCATAGCCGTGGATTTCGATGAGACCGCCGATCTGGATCCCCGGGGCGATACGGCCCTCCTCTCGCGCCTTCTTGAACCGGGCCCAGTCTTCATCGTTGGGATAGTTCAGGAGAAAGGCGCGATGATAGATGGTGTCCCCACCATCACGAACCTGGCTGATGCGGTAGCGGCCCTCCGGTGTGGCCTTGTCTCCCTCATGCAACTTGTCCGGAATCGGGTTGAGGCCCAGGTCGATATCAAAGGTGGTCAACAGGCGGCCCGAGTCATAGAGCAGGAGGCGATGTCCGGCCTTGTCCACAACCAGGGCCGTGCTGCTCTGGCGTCTGGACCAGGCCACGGTTTGGTCCACCCAGCGCCGCCACAGGGCGACGGTGGTCCGATCCTGCAACCTTGCCAGGGTGCGGGCAGCGTTCTCCTGTTCGCTCCGGCTGCCGGAGAGGACCTGGCCGGCTTTGTGAATAGCTGCCTGGTAGTCACCTCGCGTCAGGTTGCGCTGTGCTTCCTCCAAGGTTATCTCCTGCTGAATCAGAGCCTGGCGCGCGGCGGCCTGAAGGTGAACCCGGGCCCCCACAACCCTGGCGTTCAGGAGGGCTTCCTGCGCCTGGGTGATCCGGGTGAGGGCCTCCTGGCGCGCGGCGGCCTGCACCGTCGCCATGGCCTCCAGGGCCTCATCGGCGGCCGCGTCGGCGGTGGCGAGCAGGCGCCGGGCCCCGGTATATCCGCGCAGCAGAGGCGGTCGCCGCGACTGCCTGGCAACGGCGATGATGGCTTGCCGTTGCAGGTGGGAAACGCCGCTGACTCGCTCATCCAGAACGGCCCGAGGCGTTCCGGGAGGAGCTTCCTGGACCAGGCGGCGCAAAGGTGAGCGCAGTACCTCAGGCGTCGGAGGTTTGTCCCGGGGGATGAGAAGCACAGCGGACAGCACCAGGGCCACGCCCAGGATCAGGGAGGCGCGCCGGTGCCTGCGCACCATGACAGGGAGTCGGTCGATGATGGACGGAGACAGGTTGTGGCCTCAGCGATTCCGGCGTTTGGCCAGGATCCTGGCCTCTATCTCGACCGCCGCCTTGATCTCCTCGGCGATGGCGAGAGCGGATTCGGCCATGGCGGCCGCCTTGTCCCGTGCGGCGAAATAGCCCTCATCCTCAATTTGTGATTCCAGGGCCGGAACCTCTGCGCGGACACCATCGAGATCGGCGGTCAAAGCCGAGATGTCCGCTCTGGTCCCCTTCCCCCGGGGGGCATCGGCCAGCGCCGTGGTCGCCTCCTCGATGGCCTGCCGGGCAAGCTCCAGGCCCGCTACCGCGGCCATCCTGGCTGCTTCCTTGTTCTCCACCGCCGTCTCTCGGGCCAGGTGTGCCTTTTCCATGCTGCCGGCCAGCTTTTTCTCAGCTTCTTCGTAATCCCGCATGATGGCGAAACGCTCATTTTGAGCCTGGATCTCCTGCTGGGCTTCCTCCAGGGCAAGACGGGCGTCGCGCAATTCCTCTGCGGCATAGGTCGCGGCGTCTGCATCGCGGGCGGCCTGGAGATCCTGTTCGGCCTGCTGTGCCGTTTCTTCAGGTGGCTCAGCGCAGGCGGCGGTCAGGACAAGGACCGCCGCCAGAGCGGCCAGGAGGGGAATTCTCTTGCGCATGGCGTCCTCTGCTCCTTTTGCTGGGGCTGTTGACAGTCTGCAGCCTTCAGCGGGGGATGGTACCGGGGCCGCGTCGGCGGGGCAAGAACAGGCAGCGGGGCCTTCGCAGCAGGAAAAAATTGAGATTGACAATGGTGCGCTGGCATCCCTATATTCAAGAGATTGGTGGCACGGGCAACCGTGTGCGCGGGAGGAGGCCTGTCTGTGAAAAATGTGGGACGGCACTCAACGTTTTTGTTTATCTTTGCCGTGGGCATCCTGCTTTCAGGTTGTGCCGGGGCGGTGAAATCAGGTTCCGACCTGAGCGCAGTCGGGGCACCAGCTCCACCCGTCGTGTCTCCTGTGTCCCCGCCGGAACCTGCTGAGTCGGCGGATTCCAGGATCCCGGGCTGGAACCAGGCCGGTGCTCTCCCGGCGGATGCCGCGGAGGATCAGGATCCTATCGAAGATCTGATCCGCGAGGCCGATGAGAACTATTTGAACGGCGTCGCAAGCCTCCACCGGGGCCACGACCAGGACGCGCGCAGGTCGTTCGATGAGGCAGTGTCCATCTATCTCAAGGCGCCCGGCAGCCTGGTCGACGATCCGCGTCTGGTGGAGCAGTACGAGGATGTTCTCGACTCCATCCACCGGGCCGAGGTGGATGCCCGAGCCGGTGGTGTGGGTGAGCTTCTGGTCCCGGCCGAGAACCTGCGGGCCATCACCGCTTTCCTCAGCCCGGCCGACGCGGCGCGCGAAGAAGAGAAGGTGCGCGCCAGGAATGCCAACGTGGCTTACGACATGCCGGTGGAGATCAACAAGAAAGTTGTGGCATTTATCGATGCTTTTTCCGGTCCGCGCAGGAAACTCTTTGAGCCCGGTATGGTGCGTTCCGGACGCTACGTCCCGCTCATCCGCCGCATCTTCCGGGAAGAGGGTATTCCCCAGGATCTGTGCTACCTGGCTCACGTGGAGAGTGCCTTCAAGCCGAACGCCTACTCCCGTGCCCGTGCCAAGGGGTTGTTCCAGTTCATCGCCTCCACCGGGCGCCAGTACAACCTGAAGTCCGACTGGTGGGTCGACATGCGCTCGGATCCCGAGCTCTCGGCGCGGGCCGCGGCCCGGTATCTCAAGGCCCTCTATGCCGTGTATGGCGACTGGTATCTTTCCCTGGCCGAATACAACGGCGGCACGCGAGTGCGCCGCGCCTGGGTACGCAGCGGGCGCAAGGCCGACTTCTGGGATCTGGCGCGCACCACCCGCATCCGGCGAGAGACACGCAACTACGTGCCCCAGATTCTGGCCGCCATCGTGCTGCACAAGGCGCCTGAAAAATACGGACTCACCACCGAGCGGGCCAAACCGCTGGTCTACAACACCATATTCCTGGACGAGAGCCTGGACCTGAGAGTGGCGGCTCGCCTCGCCGGAACCACGCTGGAGGAGATGATCGCCCTCAACCCGGCCCTGCGCCGCATGGCGACTCCACCGGACTACCGGAATTTTCCCCTGCGGGTGCCGCCGGATTCAGGCGAGCGGTTCAAGACCGAGCTGGCCAAACTGCCGGCGGCGGAAAAACTCCCGTGGTACCACCACCGAGTTCGCCGGGGCGAGACCCTCTCCACTATCGCGACCCGCTATGGTGCCAGCGTCTATGCCATCCAGAAGGCCAACAGCCTGCGCAATCCCCACCGCATCAGCATCGGCCAGGATCTGATGATTCCCGGTTCAGCGGTGCGGGTGGCCGCTCTGGACAGCATGCCGGTGTCCAGTGGCACGCCCGACGGTACCCGGGTCACTCATCGCGTCCGGCGCGGTGAGAGTCTCTCCACCATTGCCCGGCGTTACCGCACCGACGTGCGCAGCCTGGCCGTGTGGAACTCCATTGCCGACCCTCGTCTCATCCGTTCCGGCCAGCGCCTGGTGGTTTACACGGGCACCAGGGCCGGCGGGCCGGCACCCACAGGCAGTCATAACGCCCGGGCCGGTGGCGCCGGCAGGCAGCGCACAGCAACGACCTACACCGTCAGGAAGGGTGACACGCTTCACGGAATTGCCCGGCATTTTGGCGTCTCGGTGCGCGCCGTACAGTCCTGGAACGGACTCTCCGGCAGGACGCTCATCCATCCCGGCAAGAAGCTGACCATCTATCGCTGAAGGCCGCGCGGCATCGGCCGCCGAGCCTTCTACGCGTAGCCCAGCTTGTCCAGTCCCTCGTCGTCCAGTCCCATGGCATGGCCTATTTCGTGCAACAGGGTCACTCGGATTTCCTCCAGCAGACGCTCCCGGCCCGGGCAGTAACGCTCGATGTTGCGTTGGAAGAGGTGGATTCGATCCGGTTCCGCCGGCACCGTGTCCATGAGGGATCGCTCCAGCAGCGGGGTGCCTGAGAACAGGCCGAAGATCTCGGGATCCAGGAGGGGCTCGACGGAGAACAGCAGGTCTTCCGTCGGCAGGTCGTCCACCAGGACCGGGATATTCTTCAGGTAATCGCGGAAGTAGGATGGTAGGAGGGCCACCGCCTTCAGCACGATCTCATCGAATTGCCGCCGGTCCACCCGGAACGGCGCGTGGAAGCGATCCGGGGCCAGTTCCACGGCACGGGCCATGCTTTCATCGGCCGCGGCGAATTTCCCCTCCCGTTCCAGGCACAGGCCCAGGGAGTAGTGGGCATCGGCCAGGCGTTTTTCGCTTTTCAAAACCTTCTTCAGTTCATGGCGGGCGGCCGTGAAGTGGCAGGTTGAGAACTGGGCTGAAGCGAGGCAGAACCGGGCATCGGGATAATCGGGGTCAAGTTCCAGCGCGAGTCGCAGGTAGGGAATGGCCTCTTCCGCGTGGCGCATCTCGGCCAGCGCCGCGCCGCAGAGGTAGTGCCCGGGAGCGGATTCAGGATCGGCTTCCAGGGCTTCCCGCCCCATGTCCAGAGCCTCCTGAAAGCGGGTCTCCTCCAGAGCTTCGTAGGCCTGATCGATCAGTTCATTGTAGTCACGTGCCACAGCCGTCACACTCCTGAGGGTGATGGGTATTATCGTCTGCGCCCGCGCATTTTGCAACGACCCTGGGCAACAACCTTCCGTGTTGACCGTCCTCAGGACGCGACTGGAGGCACCTCCTGTCCAATCGGGAAATACTCCGCTTCTATCTGCCTCTGATCCTCACCTCCCAGATGATGACCCTGTCCGTGCCCCTCATCAATCTGGGCCTGGGGCGTTCCGCCAACCCCACCCTGGCCCTGGCCGCCTATGCCGTGGGGTTCTCCATCTCCGTGGTGTTCAACGCACCGGTCCTCTCGGCCCGGGTCGTGACGGCAGGTCTGGCCCGCTCCCCGGCGGCCTACCGAACCGTGGCCCGGGTCATGCGCCTCCTGGGTCTGGTTCTGTCGGGGAGTGCCGTGACCCTGTCCCTGCTGCCGGCGGGCAAATGGCTGTTCACGGATCTTCTGGGAGCACCGCCCGAACTGGTCGGCCCGGCTCGTCTGGTCCTGCTGCTGCAGGCGCCCATCCCCATGCTGGTGGCCGAACGGGGACTCGCTCAGGGGATGATTCTTCTCTACCGGCAAACGGTCCTGATCACCCTGGCCACCCTGGCGCGGCTGGCGGCGGTGACGGCCATGGTCCTGCTTCTGGCGGTGGTTTTTCGTCTGCCCGGCGCCGCGGCCGGAGCGCTCTCCCTGACCTCGGGGATCGCCATGGAAGCTCTCTGGATTCGTGTTTCCGTTCGCCGCCGGTTCGGGCCGTTTCGCCGGCCGCTGCCTGCCGGCACGCCGGTGCCGGGCACCGAGTTGACGTCACGCCGGGTCCTGGGATTTGCCCTTCCCCTGGCCCTGAATCACACAGTCTGGTCCATGCAGCGCGCCCTGATCAACTCCTTCATCGCCCGCCTGGCCGATCCTGTGACGGCCCTGGCGGCGTTCGGGGTCGTGACCCCTCTCTTCCTGTTTTTTTCGTCCCCTCTGTTTGGCATGCAGGCTACCGTTCAGGTTCTGCCGCGCAACCGCAGAGATCTCCGCCAGCTGGCACGGTTCACTCTGGCAGTGGCAATCGGCCTCTCCTTGAGTTCGGGCATCGTGGTCTGGGGGGCTGCGCGCTGGATCCTGGAGGCGGGATATGGCCTGGCCGGGCGGCCTCTGGCCGCGGCGCTGCCGGCTCTGGCGTGGATCTGGATTCATCCCCTGCTCATGGGGTTTCGGGCGTTCGGCCAGGGGATGCTGCTGCGCACGGGAAGAACGGGACCCATCGCCCTTTCCGCCGCCTCGAGGGTGGTGCTGGTGAGCTCGCTGGGTTTTGGCCTCGTCGCCGGCTTTCCCGAAGGCAACGGTGCCATGATCGGTATCAGTATGCAGATGGCAGGAGATGCCTGGGATATGGTCCTGGCCTGCCTGTGGGGCGCTCGTGCTGTGCGCCGCAGCCTGCGTTAACCCCCTCCCGGTGTCTCACCGCCGCGGGTGATTCGTCTCACCTCGCGGGCCAGCAGCAGGAGAGCGATGAGATTGGGAAAGGCCATGAGAGCATTTCCCAGGTCTCCTATCTTGACCACCGTCTGGATGCCTGCCTGGCTGGGCAGAGATCCCAGGAACATCAGGAGGATGAACAGCAGCCGGTAGGCGTTCTGAATGCGCAGGCCAAAGAGGTATTCGGTGCATTTCTCGCCGTAATAGCACCAGCCCAGCAGGGTCGAGATCCCGAACAGGAACGAACCGATGGTGACCACCGCGCCGCCATAGGGAAGGACGGAATCGAAGGCATGCATGGTCATGTCGATGCTGTTGAGAGCTTCACCCGGGCCGCGGAAGAGGGGACTCATCTTGTAGGCGCCGGTGACCGTGATGACGATGGCGGTGAGGGAGCAGACCACGATGGTGTCGATGAAGGTGCCCATCATGGCCACCTGTCCCTGCTTCACCGGGTCCTTGGTGCGGGCGGCGCCGTGGGCGATGGGAGCGCTCCCCAGTCCCGATTCGTTACTGAGGATGCCGCGGGCCACGCCGAAGCGGATGGCCTGCCGGACACCGATGCCCACCGCCCCGCCCATGGCCGCCTGGGGATTGAACGCCGATTCAAAGATGAGAATAAGGGCTGCGGGGACATCCACGATCTTGATGAGAATGATGGCCATTGCGCCGAAGAAGTACAGAGCGATCATGGCCGGGACGAGCTTCTCCGCCACCCGCGCGATGCGCTTGATGCCCCCCAGGATCACCATGCCCACCAGGATGGACACCACCAGGCCGGTCACCCACTGGGGCACGGAGAACTGCTGTGCCGCCGCCACGGCCATGGAGTTGGTCTGGAACATATTGCCGGTGCCGATGAGGCAGGCCAGGGCCCCGGTTGAGGCAAAGAAAATACCCAGGAAGCGCCCCAGGCGGCCGCCGATGCCATGCTGGCAGTAGTACATGGGACCGCCGGCCATGCTGCCGTCCTTGGCCACCTGCCGGTACTTGATGCCCAGGACCGCTTCGGCATACTTGGTGGCCATGCCGAAGATGGCAGTGATCCACATCCAGAAGGCGGCACCCGGTCCGCCGGTGGCAATGGCACTGGCCACGCCGGCGATATTGCCGTTGCCCACGGTGGCGGAGAGAGCGGTCATGAGGGCCTGGTAGGGGGTGATATCTCCCTTGCCCTCGCTCTGGTCCCGCCCCATGGCACCGGCCAGCACCAGCTTGCTGGCCGGCCAGAACTTCCTGAACTGGACAAAGCCCGTATAAAAGGACAGTGTGATCCCGGTACCCAGCAGCAGGATGACCATGAGAGGGATCCCCAGGAGGAACTCCGGACCCCAGCCCCAGACATAATCGTCGGTGATGATAGGAATCCAGTGCTTCAGCCCGTCCCAGATCTGGTGCATGGTGTTCCTCCGGCTGCGGTGGCATGGAAGACGCCTACCGGCGGCCCATCCTACGGAAGCATGTCAGGTCCTGTCAACGAAGAGGCGTATTTCGAATCTGTCGATGCCCTGGCCGGCCGTCTCCCTGTGCACCTGTGCGGGTGATCGGAACGACCCTCATCATGTATCACCTGGGTCCTGGCGGCGCCTGTCATGAACCGTTGCGCCGGGTTCCTCCGGCAGGCTGAAGCGGGGCCAGAGCGAAGGGGTGGCATCGCTGTGTTGCCCGCCGAGCGGGCATCTGCTTCAATAGATTCCAGAGAGTCGGCTGAACGGAGACCGCCTGCAAGCACAGGTCCTCACTGCATCTCTCTTTGGTGTGGAAGCCGCCCTGATCAGGGTGGAAGCCGATGTATCCGGCGGTTTGCCCCGCTTCAGTATTGTCGGCCTGCCGGACGGTGCGGTTCGCGAAGCAGCGGAGAGGGTGCGCGCCGCGGTCAAACGGGGCGGTTTCCAATGGCCCGCCGGGCGCATCACCGTCAATCTGGCACCGGCTTCCCTGCGCAAATCCGGCGCCGGCCTGGACCTGGCCATCGCCGTGGCGATTCTCGGTGCCAGTGGTGTGCTTCCTCCCCGGCGTCTGGCGGGCACGGCCCTCCTGGGGGAGCTTTCTCTCTCGGGTGACGTCCGCCCTGTTTTCGGCGCACTGGCTGTCGCCCGGGCCGTGGCGCAGAACGACACGGCCCGTCTCCTGACCGCAGCCGGCTGCGCCCGGGAGGCGGCCCTGGTGCCCACCCTCAAGGTCTACCCGGTGGCTTCCCTGACGGCCACGGTGGAACTTCTCCGGGGGGAAGGGGAGGAGCCCTCGCCGGTTCACTGTGGGGCCGCCCAGCTTCTTCGTGAGAGCAGGAAAGTGAATGGCCCTGACCTGGCCGATGTGCGCGGGCAGGGGCAGGCGCGGCGGGCCCTGGAGGTCGCGGCCGCAGGTGGCCATAACCTTCTTCTGTATGGCCCACCTGGCTCCGGGAAGACCATGCTGGCGCGGCGCCTGCCGGGTTTACTCCCTGCCCCGACCCTGGAGGAGGCCCTGGAGATCACCCAGATTGCCTCCTGCATCGGCCTGGGTTCGAGTACGGGGCTGGTGGCGCGGCGGCCGTTCCGGGCTCCGCACCATACCCTGACGCCTGCGGCCCTGGTGGGAGGGGGCGTGCCCCCGCGCCCGGGTGAGATCAGCCTGGCCCATGGAGGTGTGCTCTTCCTGGATGAACTGCCCGAGTTTGGCCGCCGTGTCCTGGATCTTCTCCGCCAACCTCTGGAGGAACGAGCGGTGGTCCTGAACCGGGCCGGGCGCACAGCTGTCTTCCCGGCGCACTTCCAGATGGTGGCGGCCATGAACCCCTGCGCCTGCGGCTACCTGGGTGATCCGGTGCGGGAATGCATCTGCACGCCGTATGCTGTGGCCCGTTACCGGGGTCGCATCTCAGGACCGCTTCTGGATCGAATCGATCTGCATGTGGAGGTGCCGCGGCCGTCCCCCATGGACCTCCATGGCGTAGGCGACGGCGAGGGCAGCGAGGCGGTGCGCGCGCGAGTCGAGGAGGCCCGCGAACGCCAGATGGTGAGGTATGTCGACGTGAAGACAGCGGTCACCGCCGGACTCGAAGGCGCGGAAGTGCGGCGCCTCTGCCGTCCCACCGAGGCCGGCGGCCGTCTCCTGGTGCAGGCCATGACCCGGCTGGCTCTGTCCGCCCGCGCCCATGATGCCATCCTCAAAGTCGCCCGGACGCTGGCTGATCTGGAAGGCCTGCCGCAGGCAGGCACGTCCCAGATCGCCGAGGCGGTGGCCTTCCGGGGACTGGATCGCCTGCCGGAGAAGGAGGTGTGATGTGGGCGTGTGCGCTGCAGCCCTGTGGTAGCATGCACTTTTCTCAACCCGCCATGCTGTGCGCCCGAAGGAGACAAGTTGAGCCGCGTCGATACGGGGCTGTTGCTGTTTGTTGAAGATCCGGCGCGCACGGTCTCCCGCTGGTCACAGGAAGAGCCGAGTGGAGACACGGCGGTGGAAATGCTCGCCGCAGTGCATGGCGACCTGGTGGCCGTTCTCATGGGGGCGCCGGGGACCGCTCTCTACCTGGCACCGGCCGTTGCGGCCGACGAAGGCTATGTGAAGCAACTGGCCGGTACCTCCGGGGTGGCCATCCTGCAGGTGCCCATGGCTCCGCCACTGGAGCGCTGGGATGCGGGATTATCGATCCTGTTCAACCGCTGCACGCATCGCAAGGTTCTCTGCGTCGACGGCGGCGTGCCCGATGTGGCGGTCGAGGATCTCAGCCGGGCCCGGCGCAAACTCGATCTCTATGACATGGTTCTGGGAAGAGAAGGGGAGGATCGCTGCTGGCTGGTCGGCTTCAACGGCTACCAGGAAATCCTGGGACCGGCCAATGCCGGTCCTGACGACACCCTGCATCCTTTGCTCCAGGCCGCCGGTCGCGCCGGCCTGGATGTCTCCCTGCTGGATACCAAGCGAACCCTGGCCACCGGGCCGGACATGGATCTGCTGCGGGGCCTGGCCCGGCGGGCGGATTATTCCCGCCTGCGCGCCGTTCTTGAACGGCACCACCCGGCCCGAAAGAGCCGCGAGGAGGCCGGCGCGAACTGACGGGTGGCGCCGGTCTGTTGGCTGGTGTCCTCGCCCCGGCGGCGACACGGGCGGGGGCTTGACGGGCGAGGCTGTGGTTCCTAGAGTCTCGATGGCGCGTCGCCCCCATCGGCGCCCATCCCAGCCAACCGCTGGCGCCGTTCCCCACCCCACGACATCGCGGCCGCCCGCCCACGCTTCACGGAGGTAGAAGGTGAGATCAATCCGCTCAATCAGTGCTCCAGTCCTGGCCCTGGCCACCGCCCTCATGCTGCCTGTGGTCACGCCGGCCCAGTCGCAGTCAGCGGGAGCCACAACCGCGTCTCCGGATGATCGGCGCTTCATCCAGATCTTCGTCCAGGATGCCGCCATCGTCGAGAATCTCTGGATCGAGGGGCAGATGCGCATTCAGTCCCTCAGCAATGGCGATGATGTTTTTCGCATCGGGCCGGTCTTCGCATTCAGCCCGCTGGACAGGCTGGAGATCGGCGGCCGCATTGATTACATCGATCGGGCTGTTCGCTTCGATGGCAGCGAATCGGGCCTGGGCGACACCACCGCCTGGGCCAAGTGGCAGTTCTTCCACAATCCGGTGCAGTTCACCGTGGGTGTGGAGTTGTACCTGCCCACCGGCGATGAAGATCAATTGCTGGGCACCGGGGAGTTCGATATCGGCGTATTCGGCGCGGTGCGCAAGAATCTGGATGAGGCGTACATCACCGGCTATTTCGGCTTCCGGAACAACGGCGATGCCACGTTGGGGGCTGATGTCTTCAACAATGACGTCCGACTGGAAGGTGACACCAGCATCTTCCTGGGTGGCGGCGTCATGCTCCCGATCAACGATCGGTTCGCCCTCTCCGGGGAACTGAGAGTGGAGACCGAGCGTTACGAGCAATCGGTCGAGTTCATCGAAGGTGCCGAATCGCTCATCGATCTCACCGCCGGGGGCTACTGGTATCTCTCCAGGAAGGCGACCGTGCGTGCCGCCATCGCCATCGGGCTGGACGATGGCGCGCCGGACTGGCAGCTCATCGGCGGATTTGCCTGGCATTACTGAGATCAGGGAGCAGGCGCTCCAGTGGGGGTGCCTGCTCCGCGCCGGGTTCAGGTGGATCGTCTGACGATCATCAGAGTCAGGTCATCAGGTTGAGGAGCATCACCTGCGAACTCCTCCAGGCCCTTCTGCACCGCCGCCCGGATTTCAGCGGGAGAGTTGCCGATCTGGTCCACCAGAATTTTTTCCAGGCGCTCGTCGCCGAACTCATCCTCCTGATCGTTCACCGTCTCGGTGACTCCGTCGCTGCAGATGAAGATGAAGTCCCCGGGCTGCATGTCGATGTCGCCCTGGGGATATGCAAACCCCTTGATGATCCCCAGGGGGACACCACCGGCAGGGAGCCGCTCGACGCCGCCGGCCGCACGCACCAGAACCGGCTCCGGCGCATGGCCGGCGTTGACGTAACGAACGTGGTGTTCCTTCAGGTTCAGTTCCAGGTAGAACAGGGTCACGAACCGGTTGCTCGGGGCGACCCGGGCGACGGTGTTGTTGAGATGGGAGACCAGTTCCCGGGGCTCAGGCCCCATCTCCACGCGGGCATGAAAAGCCGCCTGGAGATTTGACATGAGCATGGCAGCGCCCATGCCCTTCCCGGCCACATCGGCCAGCACCATGGCGTAGCGTTCTTCGTCGATGCCCTGATAATCGTAGTAGTCGCCGCCGACCTCGTAACAGGGGATATTGAGGCCGGCGAATTCATAGCCAGGCACGTCCGGAGGCCCTTGAGGAAGCAGCCGTTTCTGGATGTCGGCGGCCGCTTCCGCCTCCTGATCCATGCGCCTTTTTTCCACCTGATCCTCGAAGAGGCGGGCGTTTTCGATCTGGATGGCGGCGATATTGGCCAGCACGGTCAGGACCCGCAGGTCCTCATCGGCGAACAGGCCAGAGGCCATCCGGGAGTCGGCGTAGATCAGCCCGATGACCGCCTTGTTGTTCCAGAGAGGCACGGCCATGACCGAATGAATCCCCTGGGCCATGATGCTGGCCCCCTCCTTGAAGCGCGAATCGATCTGGGCATCGGAGGTGAGAATGGCGACACGCTGTTCCAGAACCGTATTGGCGATGGTGCGACTGATGGCCATTTCCTGGTTTGGACGGTCGCTGCGGGAGGCCCGGCAGATCAGTGAACCGTCGGCCTCCTTGAGGAACAATGCCGTGCGGTCGGGTTTCACCGCCCTGACGACGAGATCCAGGACCTTGGGCAGGAGGTGATCCATGGATTCATGTCCCAGCAGTTCCAGATTCGCCTTCTCCACCAGTTCCAGCCGGCGGATGCGGGCCTGCATGTTCTCTGCCGCAGCCAGTGGGCGTCCGGCGGGTCTGGCTTGCCCGGGAATCATGCCCTCGGGCATGGTCATGACGTCCTTGAGAGGCAGGAAAATGGTTCCCTCGGAGGCCATGGGTTGATCGGAAAAGACCACCCTGCCGCGGGCTTCCCCCTTCTCCTGGTATTCGAGATGGTAGCCCCCCAGATCGATCCGATCTCCGGGTTTCAGGCGCTCGGGGGCATGCAATCTATGGCCGTTCAGGAAGGTGCCATTGCGGCTGCCGGCGTCCTGCAGAACCCAGCCTTCGGAATCGGGAAGAATTTCAGCGTGGTGGCGGGAGAGAGAGAGATCGGCCAGGAGCATGTTGTTCCGGGAGCTGCGGCCGATGCGCACCGTTTCACCACTCTTCAGCTCATGGGTGGAGCGTTGACCGTCGCTGCCGGTGATGATGATGTGGGCCATGAAGTCCTTTCAGGTCCCGTGCACGGGCTCAGTCGAGCTGTGGAAGTGGTGGCGATTGCACCATCCTGAGCACGGCAAAGTCAAGCAGAGGTGGCGGGTTGGCTTGACGCGGTATTGGCCCGAGGTTAGGATAATGATTTCAGGAACTCGGGTTCGGTCAGGGTCCGCGAGGAGCAGGTGCGTGTCCGGAAAACCACAGGTGCAGGTGGTTGTGGGGAGCCGGGTGGAATATGTGGATGCTTTGCACGCGGTTGCCGAAGAGATGGCCAAGCTGGCCGGGCTTCCTGAGGATGAAGGGTTTCACTTTGCCCTGGCCATCCGTGAGGCTGCCACCAATGCGGTTACCCATGGGAATGGCCAGGATCCGGCCAAGCAGGTAACTCTGAGTTTTGCGCTGGATGGGGGGGCCCTCATGGCCATCATCTGCGACCAGGGAGAGGGTTTTAATTTTGAAGGTGCGGCTGATCCACGGCTGCCTGAAAATCGCTTCAAGACATCAGGGCGTGGCCTGCTCCTCATGCGCAGTTTCGTGGATGAGGTGACCTACCAGCATCTGCCCGGCAAGGGCACCGAGGTGCGGCTGGTGAAACGGTTGGCCAACTGAATGGAAACAGGAATGGGATTCGGAGGACGCTGATGAAAGTAACCAAGCGGGAATACGGAGATGTCACGGTGGTCGACCTCAAAGGGAAGATCACCATTGGGCGTGGTGATGTGGTCCTGAGGGAGACGGTGGAGCAGCTTTTCGATGAGGGGCGCCGTGATGTCCTGCTGAATCTGGCCGGTGTCTCCTACATGGATAGCGCCGGTATCGGTGAACTTGTGGCCTGTCACAAGCGGGCCAAGGATAAGAACGGCAGGTTGAAGTTGCTCAATCCCTCAGGCAAGGTCTACGACTTGTTGCAGCTCACCAAGCTTGACGAAGTGTTCGAGACATTTACCGACGAGAAAACCGCCCTGGTGTCCTTCAACAACTGACGAGATGCGCCTGCAGCGGCCCGGCCCTCTGTTTTGGTGCGCGGGAGCTTGTGACACGAAGAAAAAGCCGGCCTCCCGGAGAGGGGAGACCGGCCATGATCGAGTCAGATCTTTCTTCAGCGTCCGTTGGCACCGCGGCGTAATTCTGTGATGTCGACTTCAACGGGATCGGTGTAAGTGCGGCTACCGTCCAGCGCCGTGACTTCCAGGCGGTAGAAGAGCGAGTTGCTGGCGCGCTCAGGCATCCGGCGCGACAGGATGTCCACCGCGACGAAATTGCCCTGCATGCCACTGACCTGGATGTTCTGCCGGGTGATGGGGTGGTATGGCCCCTCGCTCTGGCTGGCTCGCAGAAGGCTGAACGAACCCACACCGGCAAGGCTGTCGGCCTGCCAGTCCAGGACGATCCGGTGGCGTTCCAGGCGTCCCCGCAGGCCGCTGACCTGGCTGGCCTGGGACTGGAAGGTGACTGGATAGGAGTTGGCGGAAAAGAAGGTCGAGGCCACGTCCTGGGCGTAGACCAGCCTGATGGCGGCCACCAGGCGCTGTCCCGCAGGGTCGAATCCTGCCAGCACGGGATCCCCGGCGGCCAGGGTAAAGCTGGTGGTGCTCAGCGGCAGGAACATGCCTGGCGTTGCCTCGATGAGATTGCCGAGTGCCTCGGCGCTTCTCAGTTCACTCTCGCTGGGGCCCAGCCGGCGGCTTCGATCCTGGGCCATGAAGTACAGCTTGTACCCCTTGACCGGGTTGGGAGCGCCGTCATTGATGCTGAGAGCGGCGGCCTCTTCCCAGATGAAGTCGATATTCCCGCTGTCACTGAACCAAACAGTAGGCCGCGGGATGGGCGACAGGCCTCCAAGGCGGGAGATGGCGCCGGCCGGGCCGAAGCCATCCAGATCGTTGCCCGACTCGTAGGCCAGAGCGAGAAAGCAAGCCGTCGATGAGACCACGGGCAGGCAGGTGGAGGATGTGGAGTTGCCCAGCTCACCGAAGCTGACGACCTGCGACTGGGCGCCGAAATACCCCACATGGTCAAATCTGTCCTGGTTTGTGACGCCATCCCACACCGCGAACCAGTTCAAGTCGGTCAGGCCGAGGCTGGACGGGTAATTTCCGGTGAGCTGCGAATCCGCCTGATAGAATTTCCTCTTGCGGTAAGCGGGGAAGCCATCAACCGGGTTGGCGGCACCAAGAAAATCGGTAGGATCGACTTCGTTGTAGATCCGCACATGGAGATTGCATGGGTCAAGACCCCGGCCGCACTGGAAGATGTCTCCCTCTTGTCCGAGAACCGTAGACCCGACGATCTCGCCCGACGTCTGTGCGAAGCCGGCCGCCGGCACGAGAAGAGCGGCGGCGGCAAACAGCATCAGGAACTTCTTCATTAGACTTCCCCCTTGTATGTCGTCCTTGCACAGACCGGTTGCCGGCAGCCAGGACTTCAGTGGACATATATGGTATTCTCTTGAAGTATATATTTAGAATACTCTATTGCAATATAGAATCTAATGATTCTGCATCTTCTCTATAATTTCCATAAAACAAAGGAAAATCTGGATAAAGATGATCCCACCCGGCGTTGTGGACGAGGAGGTGAGGCGATTCCGGCTGTCTCGCGGTGGATTCCTCCTGCGGTTCAGATGGTCTGGGAGGCCTCGCCGGGCCTCATCCCCGGGTATCTGCTTGACGTAGACTGAGTTGCTCGGCTAAAGTCGTTTCCGTTGGGCTGGGACCTGCTCCCGTATACCGGCTTTGCGAGTTCATGGGCGGAATCGGCGTATCCTCCTTCATCATTCAATGAACATCTTGCGGATCCATCCATGATCCTGGGCATGACCGGTTTTGGCCGGGGCCAGCGCGAAAAAGACGGACTGGCTGTCAACGTGGAAGTCCGGACGGTCAATCACCGCTTTGCCGAAGTTCAGATGCGTATACCCAGGTCTCTCGCGGCTCTTGAGCCCGATCTTCGGCGCCAGGTGAGTACCCGGATCGGAAGGGGCCGTGCGGAAGTATCGGTACGCCTGGAGTATGCCGCCGGCGACCCCTGCCAGGTGCAGATCAACATGGACCTGGTCTCGGGTCTTCAGGATGCAGCGGCCCGGCTCCGTGACGAACTGGGTCTCAGCGGTGACCTTGATGTGGCCACCGCGTTCCGCTTTCCCGATGCTGTCACCATCCGCAGCACGGGAATTGAAGTCGATGACGAACTCAGGGGCCTGGTTCGTGAGACTCTCGAAGAGGCGCTGGCCGCGGTTCATGCCATGCGGCAGCAGGAAGGGGAGATGATTCTCGCGGATCTGCTGCCTCGCCTGGACCGAATTGCGGAACTCCAGGGTGATATCGAAGCGAGGGCTGCTCAGATCCCCGCAGATGCCCGGCGGCGGATGGAGCAGCGGCTGGCGGAGCTTCTCGGCGAGGGCAAGGCACTGGACCCGGGCCGCCTGGAGCAGGAGGTGGCCTTGCTGGCCGATCGGACCGATACCACCGAGGAACTGGTTCGCCTCGCCGGGTATGTGGAGCAGACGCGGGAGCTCCTGACCGTCGCCGGGGATGACATCAACGGTCGCCGGTGTGAATTCCTCCTTCAGGAAATGAACAGGGAGATCAATACCATCGGTTCCAAGTCCGGCGAGGTGCGCATCGGCACCCTGGTGGTGGAGATCAAACAGGAACTTGAACGCATCCGTGAACAGGTGCAAAACATCGCATGAGGACAAGAGCATCAGGAGAGAACGAACAACGGGGCAATCTGATCGTGCTCTCGGCGCCCTCCGGGACCGGGAAAACGACCCTGGCGCGCCGGCTGGTGGCCAGCGTGCCGCGCCTGCGGGTCTCGGTGTCCTACACCACTCGGCCCCGCCGCCGGGATGAGCAGGCCGGTAGCGATTATCATTTCGTGGACCGCGATACCTTCGCCGACATGGCCGAGCATGACGACTTTCTCGAATGGGCCGAGATCTATGGCCATCTTTATGGCACCGGCCGCCAGGCTACAGGAGAGATCCTGGCCGGGGGCTTTGACCTCCTGCTGGTTATTGACGTCCAAGGAGCGGAATGGGTGCGCAAGCGAGATCCCCGCGCCCTGTTCATTTTTCTCCTGCCACCGGACTACCAGGCTCTCCTCCAGCGGCTGCGCCGCCGCGGCACAGAATCTTCGGGTACAGAGGCGGAACGGCTTCTGGTGGCAGGAGATGAAATTCGTGCCTGGAAGGAGTACGATTTCCTCATCGTCAACGATGACCTTGAAACCAGTCTGGCCGCCGCGGAGGCGGTCATAGTGGCCGACCGGCAGCGTCGGAACCGGATGGAAACGGTTGCCGAGGAGATCGCGGCCACGTTTCCGGGGGCCGGCACGGTGAATCCTGATTCATCCCGGTCGCCGGAATGAAGGAAGTATGGGAAGAGCGGGCAGGGGCCCGCGAGGAGAGAAAAGTGAAAGACCTGCCCGATAACATCGATAGCAAGTTTCGTCTTGTCACCATCACAGCCATGCGCGCCAAGCAGTTGCAGCGCGGTGCCCGGCCCAAGGTTGATATCGAGTCCACCAAGCCGACGGAAATCGCTCGTATTGAGGTCATGGAAGGACTCATTGACTTCCAGGTGGGTGAAGACGCCATCGGGCCCATGGAAGACAACGAGGTCAGCGAACTTCTCGAGGACTGACGGGGGGCGGTGGTGGAGGTCCTTCTGGGAGTGACTGGTTGTATCGGTGCCTACAAGGTGCCGGAATTGGTTCGTTTGCTGCGCGCCGGCGGCGCCGGCGTGACGGTGGTCATGACACGCAACGCGGGCTGGTTCGTGACCGAGGGGACTCTTCAGACCCTGAGTCAGCGCCCGGTCTATGGGGACATGTTCCACCCCAGAACGGCTGACGGCATCGAGCACATCGACCTGGCGCGGCGTGCCGACCTGCTGCTGGTGGCTCCGGCGACCGCCCATACCCTGGCCAGTTTTGCCGGTGGTCTTGCCGACGACCTTCTGAGCACCATCTACCTGGCCTCCGCCTGCCCCGTCATGGTGGCGCCGGCCATGAACAGCTTCATGTATCAACATTCCGCGGTGCAGGCGAACCTTGAAATCCTGCGCCGGCGCGGCGTGGAAGTGGTGGGACCCGGGACGGGGGAACTGGCGTGCGGCGAGAGTGGCCCGGGACGACTCCTGGAGCCTGCCGACATCGCCGCAAAAGCGCTCGCCCTCGCCGGTGGCAAGACAGGGCAAATCCTGGCCGGGCTGAACGTGGTGATCTCTTCCGGCCCAACCCGTGAGCCGCTGGATGGAGTGCGCTTTCTCTCCAATCCAGCCACCGGTCGTATGGGGCATGCCCTGGCTGAAGCGGCGATTCACCGTGGTGCGACGGTCACCCTCGTCAGTGGTCCAACCCACCTCCCGGATCCGGCAGGTGCCCGGGTCGTCCACGTCACACGAGTGGAAGAGATGCGCCATGCCATCCTGGAAGGCAGCGAGGGGAGCGATCTGGTGGTCATGGCTGCCGCCGTGGGCGATTATCGCCTGGCGCGGCCTGCGGCCGGCAAGCTGAAAAAGTCCGCCCGGGGTCTCGACCTTCACCTGGAACCGGCTCCGGATATCCTTGCGGAACTGGGCCGGCGCCGCGGGTCGGCGCCCCGGCCGGTCCTGGTAGGGTTCGCGGCGGAGACCGACGACCTGGTGCTCAACGCACGCCGCAAGCTGGAGGCCAAGAACCTGGATCACATCGTGGCCAATCCGGTGAATCGCGCTGGCGCGGGGTTCGGGGCGGAAACCAACCAGGTCACCCTGATCAGTCGAAATGGTGACACGGATTCATGGCCGGTCATGAGCAAGTCCCAGGTGGCGGCGCGTCTCCTGGATCATCTGGCGGGAGTGCATTTCTCCGCGGCAGCCGGGACGGAGGGATGACCGATCCCGTCAGGCCCGGTGTGCTGGAGCAGATTCGCTTTCTTCATGAACTGGGGGTCGATGCGTTGCGACTGCCGGGAATACCTGGGCCGGTGGTCACCGCCAAGGCAGGTGCCGCGGGACCACTGGAAGCAGTGCGCCGGGACCTGGGCCCATGCACCCGCTGCGCGCTCAGCGAGGGGCGCAAGAACATTGTTTTTGGGGTCGGTCATCCTTCCGCGCGTTTGATGTTCATAGGGGAAGGCCCTGGCGAGGAAGAAGATCGCCAGGGTGAGCCGTTCGTGGGCCGGGCCGGAAAGCTTCTGGATCGCATGATCGCCGCCATCGGGCTCAGCCGGGAGCAGGTCTACATCGCCAATATCGTGAAATGCCGGCCGCCGGGTAATCGCAATCCCCATGATGATGAAATTGCAACCTGCTTCGGGTTTCTTGTCGCCCAGATCGAGGCAATCCAGCCGCAGGCCCTGGTGGCTCTGGGGAAGGTGGCGGCATCGGTTCTTCTGCAGGAACCCATTGCCATCACCCGCGCCCGCGGTCAGATGCGTGAGTTTCGCGGGATTCCACTGATGCTCACCTTCCATCCCGCGTACCTCCTGCGCCAGTACACCCGGCAGAACCGGCAGGCGGTGTACGACGACCTGCGGCAGGTCAAGGCCCTGGTGGACCAAGCCGGGAGCGGTTGAGACCGGCGCGGAGGTGGGGGCGCGGCGCCGTGTGGAAGTGGCAGTCCCGCTGCCGGTGCGCCGGCGGTTTACCTATCTCTGGCCCGAGGGCGCCGCTCCGCCGCTGCCCGGGCAGAGGGTGGTGGTGCCGTTTGGGCGGCGCCGGCTGACCGGTGTGATCATGCGGGCCGAGGTGAAGGAGCCGGATCCGAGCCTCCGACTGCGTGAGGTGGAACGGATTCTGGAAGCCGAGCCCAGTCTGCCACCGGTGGTCCTGGACCTTGTGCGTTTTGCCGCCGACTACTATGTGGTTGCCGAGGGTGAGATGCTACGGGCCGCTCTCCCGGCCGGTCTTTCGGCAGCCGGACGGGAGCCGGCCTCCATACCCAGAGAGGATGTGGTGACCCTCAAGGCGCCGCCGGAGATGTGGGAAGAACGTGAGGCTTCACTGGGGCGGGCGCCGGCCCAGGCCGCGGCTCTGTGCTTGCTCAGGAAGGCCGCCGGGCGCATGCTCCGCCAGGACCTGCGCCGTGAACGCGTCACCGCCGCCACTCTGCGCGCGCTTCTGGCGCGGGACTGGATCGAGATCCTGCATGAACCGCGGCAGCCCCATGCGCCGGCCAGCCTGCCCGAGTTGACGGGTGGAGCGGTGAAGAACCTCACCGGGGATCAGGAGATTGTCACCGCTCGCCTGGTGACCGCCGTGGAACAACGTGAGGGAAAAACTTTTCTGCTGCAGGGAGTCACGGGTTCGGGGAAAACAGAGGTCTACCTGCGGGCGGCGGCTGCCGCCCTGAAAGCCGGGCGCCAGGTCCTGATTCTCGTGCCTGAGATTGGCCTCACGCCGGCGCTGGCATCACGTCTTGCCCGGCGTTTCGGGGACCTCCTGGCTGTCCTTCATTCCGGGTTGAGCGGGACCCAGCGCCGGGCCCACTGGGATCGGGCCCGGCGTGGTGAAGCCCGGGTGGTGCTGGGAGCGCGCTCCGCCGTCTTCGCCCCCCTTGCCGATGTCGGTCTCATCGTGGTGGACGAGGAGCACGACTCCTCCTACAAGCAGGATGAGTCGCCGCGGTATCACGGGCGGGACCTGGCTCTGGTGCGCGGCCGCGCGGAACAGTGTCCCGTGGTGCTGGCTTCGGCGACACCGTCCATGGAGAGCTTCCAGCGGGCGGTGCAGGGAAAGGACACACATCTGATCATGCCCCGGCGTGTGCATGCCCGGCCCATGCCGCGGTTCGAGATCGTGGATCTGCGCCGGGAGTTCCGGGAGGTGGGTCGGGCGAACCTTGTTTCACGCGCCCTGGAATCGGCGCTGATGGATATCCGGCACCATGGCGGGCAGGCCATGCTGCTCCTGAACCGGCGGGGCTGGGCTTCATTTCTCTTGTGTCGGGCCTGCGGAGATCCCGTTTCCTGTCCTTCCTGTTCCGTCTCCCTGACGCTGCATAAAGACCGGAGGCGCCTCGCATGCCATTACTGCGGCCATGAAGAGAGGGTGCCGCCGCGCTGTCCGTGCTGTGACCATGAGGCCCTCCAGGAGATGGGGGCAGGCACGGAACGGCTGGAAGATGAGCTGGCCACCCTGGTACCGGGCCTGCGGATCATGCGCATGGACGCCGATGCGGTGCGCCGGGCCGGGGGGCACGCGGCAATCCTCTCGCGCTTTGCAAAGGGTGAAGCCGATGTTCTTCTGGGCACGCAGATGATTGCCAAGGGACATGACATCCCCGGCGTCACCCTGGTGGGAATTCTCGGAGGGGATGCCGCCCTCAGCTTCCCGGACTTTCGCGCGGCCGAGTGGACTTTTCAGCTGGTTTCTCAGGCCGCCGGCCGTGCCGGTCGCGGGCGGGAGCCCGGCCGGGTCATTCTGCAGGCTTTCCGCGCCGATCACTACGCCCTCCTCCGCGCCCGGGATCATGACTATGCCGGATTCTATGCCGATGAAGATCGTTTCCGCCGTGCTCTTCTCTATCCTCCTCACGCTGTCCTGGCGGCGGTGCGCGTGCGCCATCGTCGGTTTGATGCCGGAGAAAAACTGGCCATGCATCTGGGTGATCTCCTGCGAGCCGACCCTGATGCAGGTGAACACCTGCGCATCCTGGGTCCTGCCCCGGCACCGCTGGCCCGCCTGCGCGGCTACTATCGTTTCCACCTTCTCCTGAAATCGCGCCGGCGGCGGCGTTTGACCGCTGTTCTTCGTCGTCTCGCGGATCAGTTGGAGAAAAAGGGCCGTCAGGGCGGCCACGTCATCATCGACGTTGACCCGGTCAGCCTTATGTGAATCACGGAGAGAAAAGGCATGATCGTTGTCACCATTCATGAAAGGACTCTTGGTGCGGCCCGCCGCCGGCTGGCCGGTCTTGCACGAGGCGCCGGCATGGTGGAATTGCGCCTCGACGATCTGGCGGATCAGGATTGGCAGGTACTCCTTCAGGAAACCACGCTGCCGGTTCTGGTGACCTGCCGCGGGCGTTTATCCGGTGGCCGGTTCGACGGGCCCGAGGAGGCACGGCTGGCCGTACTTCGCCAGGCCCTTCAGGCAGGAGTGGCGCGTGTGGACCTGGAATCGGGCACTCCAGCCGAGGACCTCATTCAGGAGTGGCCGGGAGACCGTCTGGTTCTCTCTCATCACGAATTTCGTCCGGGTACCCAGGGACTCGAAGAGCACCTGGGGCGCCTGCTGTCTTCCCCGGGGGATATCGTGATCAAGCTCGCTTTCATGGCTCGGCGAACCAGCGATGCGCTCCTGGCCCGCAAGTGGTTGCGCCGGACCCGTGCCGCCGGTCGCGCTGCCGTCATTCTTCCCATGGGAGAGGAGGGGATTCCTGCCCGGATTCTTGCCCCCTCCTGGGGCGCCGCCTGGACTTACGCGGCGCCTGACGGCGCGGCGCCGGCGGCCCCGGGACAGCTTCCGTTGAGTCAGATGGCCGGCCTGTACGATGTGGACAACATCGGACCCGACGCGGTTCTCACCGGCATCCTCGGCTCTCCCGTGACGGCCTCTCTCTCGCCCTGGATGCATAACCGTGGGCTGCGGAACCTGGGTATCGCCGGTTGTTACCTGCCGTTCGCCACTTCCGACGCGGCCGATCTCCTGCTCAACGCGTCTGCCTGGGGCCTGCACGGTCTCAGTGTGACCCACCCCCATAAAGAAGTCGTGCTGCCCTGGCTGGACGATCTCTCCGACACCGCTCGCAGGTGCGGAGCCGTCAATACGCTCTCCTTCGCTGGTGGCGGCATTCAGGGCGAAAACACCGACGGAGAGGCGGCCTGCCGGGCACTGGAGGAGGCGTTGCCTCATGACTGGCAATGGCCGGGCCGCAAGGTGGCCATTGTGGGCGCCGGTGGCGCCTCCCGCGCCGTGGGCTGGGCTCTTGGCCGGCGACAGGCTGTGGTCACCCTGTACAGCCGGGATGCCGCTCAGGGAGAGAGAACCGCAGCGGCCATAGGTGCGCTCCACCGGGATCTCAAGACCCTGGGGAACGACACCAGGGAGATCCTGATCCACGCAACGCCGGTGGGGACCTGGCCCAACCATGATGTCTGTTTGCTCGGCTCCCGGGAGCTCAAGGCCGATCTGGTCTTCGACCTGGTCTCCAATCCGCGGGAAACACTCCTTCTGCGCCGCGCGGCGTCAGAGGGATGTTCCACCCTGGGAGGATTGAGCATGCTGGTTCGCCAGGGTGAAGCCCAGTTTCACCTTTGGCATGGGGAAAAGCCCTCTCCAGGTTGTTTCATGGCCGCAGCGCTGGAAGGCTTGCGCTACCAAGTCGGCAAGTGAGCCTGTGTCTATAATGGCGTTCATGGATGAGTCCCCGTCAAGGTACGCGCGCCAGATTCGTTTTGCCGGTCTGGGCCCGGTTGGTCAGAGCCGCCTGGCTTCGGGCACTGCCGTCATGGTGGGGCTGGGTGCTCTGGGCAGTGTCTCGTCCGATCTGCTGGCGCGAGCCGGTGTCGGGGTGCTGCGGCTGATCGATCGCGATCTGGTTGATGAGAGCAATCTCCACCGCCAGCTTCTCTACACCGAGGAGGACGCACGCCAGGGTCTGCCCAAGGCGGTGGCGGCCAGCCGGCGCCTGGCGGCGGCCAATTCAGGTGTCGAGCTGCAAGTGCGTGTGGAGGACCTGGTGCCGGGCAACATCGATGGCCTGCTGGCCGGTGCCGACGTCATCCTGGACGGTACGGACAATTTCGAGACCCGTTACCTGATCAATGAGTGGTCGGTCCGCGAGGGGATCCCCTGGATTTATGGCGCTGCGGTGGCAGCGTATGGCCTGGTCATGTCTGTTCTCCCAGGTGATACAGCCTGCCTGAGTTGCGTGTTCGAATCGGCACCACCGCCGGAACTGAGTCCCACTTGTGAGAGCGCCGGTGTGATCGGCCCCATCACATCCCTGGTGGCTTCCCTGCAGACCGCTGAGGCCATGAAGATCCTGGCCGGCAGGAGCGCCCGGGTGAGCCGTGTTCTGACCGCCGTTGATGTCTGGGATGGGCGCCTGCAGCAGATTGCGGTCAAGCGGCGCCAGAACGCAGGTTGTCCAACCTGCGGCCAGCACAGGTTCCCCCACCTGGCAAGTGAGGCTGGAGAAGGTGCGGCCCGTCTGTGCGGACGTAACGCCGTCCAGATCCGGCCGCGGGAATCCCGGACCGTGGACCTGCCGGCCCTGGCCCGGCGCCTGCGGCCGGCCGGCCCGGTCACGCAGAACGAATATCTTGTGAGGGTACATCTCGAAGGGCTGGATCTGACGGTCTTTGCCGATGGCCGCTCGCTGGTGGCCGGGACCGAGGACACATCCATGGCACGCAGCCTGGTGTCGCGTTACGTGGGAGCCTGACCTGTGATCTATCTGGATAACGCGTCGGGATCTCATCCCAAGCCCGAGTCGATCTATCAGGAGTCGGATCGCGCGTTGCGTTCTCTCGCCGGCTTTCCGGGAATGGACTCTCATGCCCCGGCCCGGGCCGGAGCCACGTTGCTGGCGGCGGCCCGCCGGGAAGCTGCAGAGTTGTTCGGTCTCGGGCGGCCTGAGAGGGTGGTCTTCACGGCCGGTGGCACCGATGCCCTGACCATGGCCCTGAAGGGATTGCTCAGGGATGGCGACCACGTGGTCACCACCAACCTGGCGCGTGCCGCCATCTCCCGTTCTCTGGACCACATGCAGATGGCCGGCAGGATCGCCCTGACCCGTGTGGATGCCGGTGATGACGGGCGCATTGATCCGGCCACCCTCGTCAGGGCCGTCGCGAACCGCACGCGCCTGGTCATCCTGAGCCATGGCTGCGAGGTCCTGGGGACCGTGCAACCGGTGGAGGAAGTCGCCCGCATGTTGTCCGGCCACAAGGCCTTGCTCCTGGTGGACGCTTCCCATACCGCCGGCCTGGTGCCGCTGCACATGGACAGTTGGGGTGTCGATCTGGTGGCGACCTCGGGTCATCGAGGTCTTTACGGGCCTCCAGGCGTCGGGCTCCTGCTGGTGGGGGGGGACGTTCGCTTGCGGCCCCTGCGGGAAGGTGAAAGCGGAGGCGACCCGAGCCTCTCGACCCAGCCTCTGGATCTTCCCTGGAGCCTGGAGGCCGGAGTCCCCAACATGCCGGGAATTGTCGGACTCCTGGCCGGCATGCGGTTTGTGAACCAGCAGACCCTGGCAAGACTCCGGGAGCATGACACGACCCTCATCAAGCGGTTCATCGGTGCTGTGGGCCTTGATGAACGGTTCCGTCTTTACGCGGCCCGGGGTGACATGCCGCGCACCGGCACGGTGTCCTTCACCTTGCGTGGCTTCACGCCGCAGCAGGTGGCTCAGGTCCTTGAGCAGGTCCATGACATTCAGGTGGCCGCCGGCTTGCATGCCGGCAGTCGTGTTCACGTCATGCTCAAGACTGCGCCCGGGGGCACGGTGCGAGTCTCTGTGGGCTGGTTCAACACCGAAGATGAAATCGACCGTACCGTGGCGGCCCTGCGTGAGATGGCCGATGCCGGCGTCAAGCAGGCCCTGAGCCGCGCTGGGGCGTGAGGGAACTTCCCAGGCCGTTTCTCAAGTGGGCCGTGGGGAAATCACGCCTGCTGCCGGCTCTGTCCAGTCGCATTCCCGGCGAGTTCGGCACCTACTACGAACCGTTTCTGAGCGGGGGCGCGCATTTTTTTCACCTGGCTGCGGCGCGTGTGCATGTGCTGCTTTCCAACTCCGACACGGAGATGGTGCATGAGATCTATGCGGGCTTGCCCTGCGATGAGGTGAAGGTTGCGCGATCCATCAACAGCCGGGCCAGCCGACGCGGCGGGGTTGGCGAGTTGATTTTAAGGGGTGGTCCCCTCGTTTCTTGAGACCCCCTGGTGACCGGGGAGCGTTTCACGGCGCCGCCGGGAGGGGTTCTTGGTTTCCGCCAAGCGGCCGGGAAACCGGCAACCAATGGCTGGAAGGAGATCATGGCATGAAGATATCCGACGTCTGGAGAGGGTGGACAACAAACGACCGGCCGAATCTGCAAGCGATGGCCATCGCCATGGCGCCGGCAGCGATCCTGCTGTTTTCGGCCTGCGCTCCCGTTCATGAACTGCGTGTGGCGGGGGGCGGCGGAGAGGCTCCGGCGGAATCACGCAAGCTGTCACGGTTCGTTTATATCGAGGAAGGCACGGATCTGGTCCTGACGATCGGTGTACGCGCCGCGGCGTTCCATGAGGACGATCCCTATTTCCCCCTGGAAATTTCCCTCACCAACCGCCTGAAGGGTGTCACCTGGGTGTTGACCCGGGAATCGTTCAGCCTGGTGGATGGGGATGGAACGGTTTACGATCTTCCCACCCAGAAGGAACTGCTCTCCGGCTATACCAAGCGCACTTTTGACACCCGGTTGTTCGAGGCGCGTTCCGTCACGGCCAGCAAGCACGAGGGATTCCGGCAGGTGGAGAGCAACTTCTTCCCTGATCCCGTGCGTGGCATCATCCGGGAGCCGGACACGGTCAGCGGTAGTGCCGGCGTGGCGACCACCAGCACCAGCCTGATCCCCATCGAGCGGGTCGAGATCGCAGCCCGGACGTTCATGGAAGATGTCCTCTATTTCCCCCATCCGGAAGGGAAGTTGCTGGAAGCCACCTTCAGCCTGGAGATTCGCGCCCAGGGCCTGAGTGAGCCGGCGCGTATCGCTTTCACGATTCCACGGATCAAATAGGGAGAACCATCCGACATGGATGCGGTGGAGTACAATTTCGGGGAAGGAGATCTGGAGGCCATGGCCCGGCTCGGCAACGAAGCCGTGCTGTGTACCGAAATCCTCGCCGATCTTCTGACCCCTCTGGCCGCTTTCCTGCGCGTGGCGGACATGGACACGCAGTCGTTCCTTCTGGAATCGGTTGAGGCCGGCGTCTCCCTGGCCCGCTACTCGTTCCTGGGCAGCCGTGCCGGCCGGGTCTACCGCATCCGCCATGGACGGTTGTCGGTGCAGGAAGGCAGGAGTTTGCCCCGGGACCTGGATGGTCCGCCCCTGGCGGCCCTGCGCCGGGTGCGGGAAGGCAGGCTGCCGGTTCCTCAGGAGGGCCTGCCTCCGTTCACCGGCGGGCTGGTGGGCTTCTTCTCCTATGACTTTGCCCGGCTGCTGGAGCGAATTCCCCAGGGAGGGCTGGACGACCTGAACATTCCGCAGGCGGTCCTGGCGGAATACTCCACCGTGCTTGCTTTCGATCATCTGCGCAACCGCCTGATTCTCATGGCGGTGGTGGATCTCGCCGGAGACCCTGCCGCGCGCAGAGACGACTACCGGAGGGCGCGGAATTGTCTCCTGGATCTGGTGGACCGCCTTGCCATGCCTGTTGTCCTGCCGGCGGCCCCGACTCTCCAGAATGACGATGAGAGGGCCGTCATCGGGGAGCCCAGCGAGGAGTGTTTCCAGCGCTGGGTCGTGGAAGCCCAGGAGGCCATCACCTCCGGCGAGATATTCCAGGTGGTCCTGTCCCGGCGGTTCAGCCGCGCATGGCGTGGTTCCCCCATACCGGTGTACCGGCGCCTGCGCTCGGACAATCCGTCGCCATACCATTTCCTTCTCGCCTGCGATGGCGACTATATCGTGGGGGCATCTCCGGAGATGCTGCTGCGCGTGCAGGGAAAAACGGTCCAGTTGAGGCCTATCGCCGGCACCCGCCCCAGGGGGAGGGATGCGGAAGAGGATGAGGCCCTGGCCCGGGAATTGCTGGCCGATGAGAAGGAGAGAGCGGAGCATGTGATGCTGGTTGACCTGGCGCGGAACGATATGGGGCGGGTTTGCCGGCCGGGCACGGTGCGGGTCCATGATTTTGCCACCGTGGAGCGGTACTCCCATGTCATGCATCTGGTCTCCAGGGTGAGTGGCGAGCTGGCAGCCGGCCGGGATGCACTGGATGCGTTTGCAGCCTGCTTTCCGGCCGGCACGCTCAGTGGCGCCCCCAAGGTGCGGGCCATGGAGATCATCGCTGAGAAGGAACCGTTCCGTCGCGGCCCCTATGGGGGCGCCATCGCCTACTGGGATCGACGCGGGCAGCTGGACTCCTGCATCGCCATCCGGATGGTGCTCTTGACCGGCGGCAGGGCATACGTCCAGGCCGGCGCCGGCATTGTCGCCGATTCAGATCCGGCGGCGGAACTCCGGGAGGTCTCCTGCAAGGCGGCCGCCGGCCTGGATGCTCTGGCCCGGGCGGCAGGGGGACGTTTGTGATCTTGGTCATCGATAATTACGACTCATTCACATACAATCTGGTGCAGTACCTGGGTGAACTGGGGCATCAGGTCGTGACCCGGCGCAATGACACGCTGACCGTCGAGGAAGCGCTGGCCATGGCACCGCAGGCCATTCTGCTGTCGCCGGGGCCCGGCCGGCCCGAAGGGGCCGGCATCTGCATCCCCCTGGTGAAGGCCGCAGGCGGACAGGTGCCGCTTCTGGGCGTCTGCCTCGGTCATCAGGCCATCGGTGCCGCTCTGGGCGGCAAGGTGGTTGCCGCCCCGGTTCTCATGCACGGTAAGACCTCGCTCATCCACCATGACGGGCGCACTCTGTTCACAGATTTACCGTCTCCTTTCACCGCCACCCGGTATCACTCCCTGGTGCTGGAACGGGAATCTCTCCCTGGAGAACTCGAGATCTCGGCCTGGACCCAGGACGGCACCATCATGGGAATTCGCCATTCCAGCCAGGAGCTGGAGGGCGTCCAGTTCCATCCCGAGTCCATTCTCACCGAGTGCGGCAAACAGCTCCTGGGAAATTTCCTGCGGAAGGTGGCGCCATGAACTCCGGTTCACCCGCCATGGCGTCGTCCCTGCGCCGTCTGGCCGAGGGTGAGGGAATCGGTGAGAGCCGCGCGGCTGAAGCGGTGGAAGAGATCATGTCCGGCGCGGCGACGCCGGCGCAGACGGGTGCATTCCTCCTGGCCCTGCGCGTGAAGGGCGAAACAGAAGAAGAGATCGCCGGCGTGGCGCGAGCCCTGCGCCGAGGCATGAGAGCCGTGGATGGGGCAGGTGAGACCGGCATCGATACCTGCGGCACAGGAGGGGATGGTCTGAATACCTTCAACGTCTCGACCGCCGCAGCCTTCGTGGTGGCCGGGGCGGGATTGATGGTGGCCAAGCATGGCAACCGTTCCGCTTCTTCCCGTTGTGGTTCCGCCGACGTTCTGGAAGCTCTGGGGGTGCCCTTCCTCTCCGACCCCGCCGATCTGAGCCGCTGCCTTCGGCGCCATGGCATGGCGTTTCTCTACGCGCCCCATTTGCATCCCGCCATGCGCAATGCTGCTGCCAGCCGGCGTGAAATCGGTGTGCGCACGGTGTTCAATCTGGCCGGTCCCCTGGCCAATCCTGCCGGTGTGCCCTGCCAGATCCTGGGAGTTCCTGATGACCGGTTGCGCCGGGTCATGGCCGGAGTCCTCCTGCGCCTGGGCACGCGCTCCGCCTGGGTGGTCACAGGCCACGACGGGATGGATGAGTTGACCACGACCGGCGCCAACCGGGTCACCGTGCTGGCGGACGGCCAGTTGCGGGAAGAGGTGGTGGATGGGCGGGACATCGGGCTGCCCCGGGCGCGGCCGGCGGACCTGGCAGGCGGTGACGTGTCCGCCAACGCCCGCCGTCTGCTTGGCATTCTGGACGGCCGGCCCGGCGCCGATCGGGATATCGTGGTGTTGAATGCCGCCGCGGCCCTGGTGGTGGGCGGTCAGGCCACCGGCCTTCTGGAGGGCAGGGAACAGGCGGAACAGAGCCTGGACTCGGGCGCCGCGTCCGGGGTCCTGGAGGCCTTGCGCGGTGAGAAGGGGCAGGCCGGAGGCACGGCGTCATGAATCCGGCGTCAGACATCCTGGCAAGAATCGTTGCCGACCGCCGGCGTCACCTGGCGGCCGCCAAAGCGCGGGTTCCCATTCATGATCTGCAGACCCGGGCCACCGCGCGAGGGCAGGTCAACAGCCTCAGTGGCGCTTTGACCGCGGTCTCTGCCGCCGGGTTGGGTGTCATCGCCGAGTTGAAGTGTGCCTCCCCCTCCGGGGGCATCCTTCGGGAGTCATTCGACGTCGAAGAGTTAGCCGGAGAACTGGCCGCGGCCGGTGCCTGCGCCCTCTCCGTCCTCACGGAGCGGGATTCTTTTCAAGGCAGGGATGAATTCCTCCTGCAGGTGCGCGCCCTGCTGCCGCGGTTGCCCCTGCTGCGGAAGGATTTTCTCCTGGACCCATGGCAAGTCTGGGAATCCAGGGCCCTGGGGGCCGATGCCGTGCTGCTCATGGCGAGTCTCCTGGATGATGCCCTGCTGGCAGCCATGCTGGCCGCCGCGGAGGAAGCAGGGCTTGAGGCGCTGGTGGAGGTGCATGGGGGAGATGAACTGGCGCGGGTCTGCGCCGCAGGGGTCCGTCTCATCGGGGTGAATGCTCGTGATCTCCACACCTTCCGGCTGAATCTTGATAGCGTCGTTGATCTTGGCGCCGCGTTTCCCGCCGGCGTGGTCCGTGTGGGCGAGAGTGGGGTGTCCGGCGCGGGCGACCTGAGACGCCTGCGTGCCGCCGGCTACCACGGCGCCCTGGTGGGCAGCGCACTCATGAGGTCGGCTCGTCCCGGACGGACTCTGGCGCGCTGGCTTGATCAGCTGGCCGTCGCGGAGAGAGCACCTTGAAGGTGAGAGTGAAGGTTTGCGGCGTGACCCGGGCAGAGGACCTTGATATGGTCCTGGGCCTCGGTGTTGACGCGGTGGGGTTCAACTTTTTCCCCGGCAGCCCGCGCTTTGTCACGGACAGGCAGGCGGCGGATTTGGTGCGTCGGGTGCCCGCCGGAGTCGCCACCATCGGTGTTTTTGTCAACCAGTCCCTGGAAGAGGTGGCGGCGAAGATGGATGCCAGTGGTGTGGGTTGGGCGCAGTTTCATGATGACCGCACAAGCGCGGAACTGGCACGCTTCTCCCGGCCATGGTATCCGGCTCTGCGCCCGGGCGAGGGTGAGACACGTCTGGGCCAGGCGTGGCCCACCCCCTTCGTGCTGGTGGACGCACGCCTTCCCGGAGTCTTTGGCGGCACCGGCGGGCAGGCCGATTGGCAGGTGGCGGCACGCCTTGCCCTGACATGCCGGGTGATTCTGGCAGGGGGGCTTGGTCCTCATAATCTCGCCGATGCGGTGAAGGCCGTCTCTCCCTGGGGTGTGGATCTGAACAGCGGCGTGGAGAGCTCGCCAGGGTGCAAAGACCGCCGGCGTCTGGAGCAAGCCCTGGCGGCGTTGTCTCCATGGCGGGACTCACCTGCGGAGGATATCCGGTGAGTGGAAGCGTGGGACCCAATGAGAAGGGCTACTTCGGTGAGTTCGGCGGCTGTTTCGTGCCTGAGACCCTCATGACTCCGGTGCTGGAGCTGGCTGCTGCTTACGAAGAAGCGCGCGAGGATGAGGAATTCCAGAGGGAATTGACCTATTACCTCATGGAGTTTGCCGGGCGTCCCACGCCGTTGACCTTCGCCCGTGGGCTGTCGGAAGAGGTCGGGCGGGGCGCGCGCATCTATCTCAAGCGCGAAGATCTGTTGCATACAGGTGCCCACAAGCTCAACAACACCCTGGGGCAGGTCCTTCTGGCACGCAGAATGGGCAAGAGAAGGGTTGTTGCCGAGACCGGCGCCGGGCAGCATGGGGTGGCCACAGCCACTGCCGCGGCCTTGTTTGGCCTTGAATGCGTGATCTATATGGGCGCGGAGGATGTCCGCCGCCAGGCGCCCAATGTGCAGCGTATGCGTATCCTCGGCGCCAGCGTGCATGAAGTGGAAACAGGGAGCCGCACCCTGAAAGATGCCATCAACGAGGCCATGCGGGACTGGGTGACCCATGTCGGACATACCGCCTTCATCCTGGGATCGGTTCTGGGACCCCACCCCTATCCCATGATGGTGCGCGATTTTCAGGCCACCATCGGTCGTGAGGTGCGGGAGCAGATTCTGGATGCCGAGGACCGTCTGCCTGATCGTCTGGTGGCGTGCGTGGGGGGAGGCTCCAACAGCATCGGGCTGTTCAGTGAGTTCCTGGCCGACGATGGTGTGGCCATGGTCGGCGTGGAAGCCGGTGGCGAGGGCGTGGCCAGCGGCCGCCATGCGGCGCGCTTCGCCGGCGGCGCCCCGGGCGTGTTCCAGGGAACGTTGACCCAGGTTCTCCAGGACGCCCATGGAAATATCCTGACCACGCATTCGATTTCAGCTGGTCTGGATTACCCTGCGGTCGGGCCGGAGCACTCTCGCCTCCACCAGATCGGCCGCGTGAGGTATGTGGATGTCGGCGACGAAGAAGCCCTGGCGGGGTTCCATTTCCTGGCGCGCCGGGAGGGCATCATCCCGGCCCTGGAATCCAGCCATGCCGTGGCCTGGGTGATGCGCACGGAGGTTCTGGAGCCCCATGAGCTGGTCATCATCAACCTCTCGGGCCGTGGTGACAAGGATCTGGATGAAGTCGCCCGGCAAGCCGGGATGGGTGCATGAGGAGGCTGGCATGAGACGGATTGCCGATGCCCTGGAGGTGTGCCGCCAGGACGGCCGCCTGGCATTCATCCCTTATATCACGGCGGGAGATCCTGATCCCGAGACGACTCTGGATCTGGTGCGCATGCTGGCGGACGAAGGAGCGGACATGATTGAACTGGGCGTTCCGTTCTCCGATCCTCTGGCCGACGGTGTCACCAATCAGCGGGCCGCCATGCGCGCCCTGGCGGCGGGGATGAACCTGGCCACGGTTCTTGATCTGGTGGCCCGTGTGCGCAAGACGGTCAAGGTGCCGCTGGTGCTGTTCACCTATTTCAACCCCATCTACCGCATGGGCGTGGAAGCGTTTGCGCGCCGGGCCTCCCAGGCGGGAGTGGATGGGGTGCTGGTGATCGATCTGCCACCCGATGAAGATAAGCGGTACCGGCGAACCCTCACGGCCACGGGGCTGGATCCGATCTTCATGCTGGCGCCCAACAGCAGTGACCGGCGCCGTGAACTTGTCGCGGCATGTACAGAAGCATTCATCTACTACATCTCCCGGGCCGGTGTCACGGGCGTCAGGGATGATCTCCCGGCAGGCTTGCGCGAGGATGTGGCGCGCCTGCGCCTCACCTGCAACCGGCCTGTGGTGGTAGGTTTTGGGGTGAGCCGCCGGGAGCATCTGCTGGCACTGGAGGGAAAGGCCGATGGCGTCGTGGTGGGATCCGCACTGGTGCGTGTCGTCGAAGAGGTGGGCGGCGGGGCTGCCGCGGTGACGGGAATAAGAAACGTGGTGCGCAATCTTCTGGGGCGCTCCTGATGAAGACCACCGGAACCCTTGCGGCCCTGCGGGCCGAGATCGACACGGTGGATGAGCATCTGGTGAGACTCCTCAACCGAAGGGCGGGCTGGGCCCTCCAGATAGGGCAGTTCAAACGGGCCCGGGGCCTCAGGATTTACGAGCCGGTGCGCGAGGCGGAGATCCTCGCCAGGGTTGGCCAGTTGAATGGCGGACCGTTGTCCCGGGCCGCACTGCAACGCTTGTTCGAGCGCATCATAGATGAATCGCGGAGCCTGGAACGTGTGCCGGGGGACAGTTCGGACAGCAAGCTTCCCCCGGTCGGCAATTCGGCACCATGAGGAGAACTTGAGATGGTGATTGTCATGAGCCCCGGTGCCACGGAGGAGCAGGTGCAGAAGGTCATCGAAGCTCTGGTCGAGCGCGGTTTCGATGCCCACCGTTCAACCGGATCCACGCGCACCGTGATAGGCGCGGTGGGGCAGACCGGGCGTGCCGACCCGCGGGATTTTCGCCTGCTGGACGGGGTCGCCGATGTGGTGAGAATCTCCGAGCCCTACAAGCTGGCCGGGCGGACATTCCAGTCTGAAGATACCCGCATCCAGGTGGCGGGGGTGGAGATCGGTGGCCCTGAAGTTGTCGTCATGGCCGGACCCTGCGCCGTGGAGAGCCAGAAACAGGTCCATGAGGCTGCGGCGGCCGCCGCCGCGGGTGGTGCCCGTATCCTGCGGGGAGGTGCCTTCAAGCCCAGGACCTCGCCTTATAACTTTCAGGGGCTGGGAGCGGAAGGGCTGGGTTTCCTGAAAGCGGCCGGCCGGGAGCACGGCCTGGCGGTGGTCTCGGAGATTCTTGATACCCGGGACGTGCCCCTGTTCGTGGAACAGGTGGACATCATTCAGGTGGGCGCGCGAAACATGCAGAACTTCGCCCTGCTGAAAGAATTGTCCCGGGTGCGGAAGCCGATTCTTCTCAAGCGGGGTATGAGTGCCACCCTCAGTGAGTTGTTGTTATCTGCCGAGTACCTCATGTCCGGTGGCAACAGGCAGGTGATTCTCTGCGAGCGGGGTATTCGGACCTTCGAGACTTCCACCCGCAACACCCTGGATCTTTCGGCCATCCCCGTGCTCAAGAGCATGAGTCATCTGCCGGTCATCGTGGATCCCAGCCATGGTACGGGCTTGCGCGATTTCGTGGTGCCCATGGCGCGTGCGGCGGTGGCCGCAGGTGCCGACGGCTTGTTGGTGGAAGTTCATCCCCATCCGGAAGAGGCGCTCTCCGATGGCGCCCAGTCATTGCCTCCCGAGATGTTCACTGCCCTCATGGTCCAGATCCGGGTCATCGTGACCGCCATGGATCGGACCCTGGCCCAGCCCGGGGCCGCCGTCGACGCCGAAGCCTGATGCGCCGGGAGGGCCACCGGTTTCGGCGGATCGGGTTGCTGGGTCTGGGCGCCATGGGCTGTTCCCTGGGACTCGCGCTGCGGCGCATCGGAACCCTACAGGTGACCGGCTACGATCCATCCCCGGCGGGCAGGAGGGCGCTGGCACGAGGTGCGGTTCAGAACCTGGCCGGCAGTGCCGAGGAGGCCGTTGCCCAAGCCGATCTTGTGGTGCTGGCCATGCCTGCCCATATCATCGTGGATGAGATGCCCCATCTGGCCGCCATGGTGACGGAGGGCACCCTGGTAACCGATCTTGGCAGCAGCAAGAAGGTCATCCTGGAGGCTGCCGCGGAGCATCTTCCTGCCACCGTTCATTTCATCGGTGGCCATCCCATGGCCGGCACGGAGAAGGCCGGCGCCGGCGCGGGAGATGGAGGTCTGTTTGCCGGGCATGCCTGGGTGCTCTGCCCTCCAGCCACGGAGACAGGGGATGGCCTCAGGAGGCTTGAAGCCCTCATCGTGAGCCTGGGGGCTGTTCCCGTGGTCATGCCGGCCGCGCATCATGACCGCGTGCTGGCCGCCATCTCTCACCTGCCCCAGCTCGCTGCGGTGGCTCTCCTGAACGTGATAGGAGGCGGCGGCAATCCGCAGGAGATGATCGCGCTGGCGGGTGGCGGCTTCAGGGACATGACCCGCATCGGTGGCAGCTCCTATGAGATGTGGCAGGGAATCCTGAAGACCAACGCGGCACAGGTGCGCCAGGCGCTCACGTCGTTCATCGGCTGTCTTCAGGCGATGGAACACGAACTGGCTGCCGGGGGCCGTGAGCCCCTGGCGGCAGCCTTCAGGAGTGCCAGGGCGACGCGTGATCTCGTGGCACCGAAGGTCCTGCCGGATGATGGTGAAGCATGACAACCGGCCCGGTTCCCGGGGAGGGCAGACCGTCGCATGGCAACCTGCGCTCCACCCGTGCCGTTCAATCAGATGGGCTCGTGAGAGCCAAGATCAGGAGTGACGTGGTGACTTCCTTTCTGATATTCATGGTCTGCATGGGACTGGTACCGGCGGCTCCCGCCGCGCAGGAGGCACCTCCCCAGGAAACGGATCTGAGAATCCAGATCAGCCCTGCGGTGATCGAGAAATTACTGGCCGCGGCGGTGCCGTATGATCTGACTCTGGACGTGGGTCTGTTCGAGGAGGTGATTCGCCTCAGCGAGCCGCGTAACCTCGAGTTCTTCGCCGGTGGCATTCGCCTGGAGATGCTGGCCACAGGCAGTCCCATCGGTTTCAGTGCCACCATTCACCCGGTGATTCGACTGGAGCGAGGAGCCGGCTCCCGCCAGTATCTCGTTCGTGTTGAATCGTTGCCGGTGGATCTGGGCCTGGCCGGAACCTTCGACCTGGCACTGGCGATTCCTCCCTTTCCCATCAAGACCCTGTCCGAGTTCTTCCTCGGCACGCCCGGCAAGGAGATCCCCCTGGAGATGGAGATCCTGCAGATTCAGGTGGACCGGCAAGGGATCGAACTGCTCATGAGGACGCGCTTTCCCTCAGGCGATCCTACCGCCGGGCCATGACACGCCGCAGACCGTCCCCCAGCAGGTTGAAGGAAAGAACGGCGCCGGTGAGCATCATTCCCGGGAAGGCCGCCACCCACCATGCCTGGGCGAGGGCCGGACGCGCGCCGGCAATGATGTTCCCCCAGCTGGCGTGAGGGAGAGGCACGCCCAGGCCGAGGTAGGACAGGCCGGCCTCAACCAGCATGGTTTCGCCGATGCGCAGGCTGGCGGCAACCAGCAGCGGCGCCGCGGCGTGGGGAAGGAGATGGCGCACGAGGATGCCGGTCCGCCCCCGTCCGGCCGCGCGGGCGGCGTGGACGAAAGGTTCCTCCCGCAGGGAGAGGATCTGGGCGCGCACCAGGCGCGCCGGTGCCATCCAGCCGGTGGCCGCCAGCACCAGGGTGGCGGCTGCCAGGGAGCCGGGGATCACCGCCAGGACCAGCAGCACCAGGAAGAGGCGGGGGAAGGCAAGGAACATGTCGGTGATGCGCATGAGCAGGGCATCCACGCGCCGGCCGGCCATGCCGGCCACGCCTCCCACCAGGGCTCCCAGGAGGACGGCCAGGAGGGCGGCGGTCATGCCTATCCCGAGGGAGACCGGCGCCGCCGCCAGCATGCGGCTGAGGAGATCTCGGCCGAGATGGTCCGTTCCCAGCCAGTGGTACCTCACACGGTGCCAGTCGTCCGGGAGCGTACCCCGGAGGTCAGCCCGAGGAAGTGAACTCCAGCTTCCACCCCGGCGGAAGCGAACCGTGTCACCCTGAAGATCCACGGCATTGGCGGCAATGGTGCCGCCCTGACGGCGCAGGAGAAGATGGACGGCGGCTCCCGGAGGCAGGTTCTGGGTGGCGGCGCCGTCACCGATTCGGTTGGGATCCTGGGGCATGAGAGCAGGTGCCAGGAGGGCCATGACCAGGTAGCCACAACTGGCGACCAGAGACACACAAATCATGGGATCACGAGTGAGATGGCGCCACGAGCCCGTCCCGGGCGCATCCCGGCCGGGGACCGCGTTACGATCCCCGAGCAACGCCAGTCCCAGGAGAGCCAGGGAGGTCCAGGCGGCCAGAGACTGCGGGAGAGGGCCGGAGATCAGGGCCGGAGCCAGCATCTCCCATCGCCATGTCCACAAGAGAACCTGAGAAACTGCCAGAGCGGCGAGGCTCAAGGCGAGGCCGTGGCGCCCGGAGGTCCATGCACGGAAACCCGGCAGCCGGGTGAGGCCCCGTCGCGTCATGGCGCGGTTCCTCCCGGACGTGTGCGGGGATCCGCCACCGAGATGGCCACATCGGCCGCCAGGTTGCCCAGAACCACCATGGTGGCGGTGAGCAGGGTCGCGGCCTGAACAACGGGATAGTCGCGGGCCAGGATGGCCTGATAGGTCGTCTGACCCAGGCCGGGCCATGAGAAAACCACCTCCACCAGGAGGGCACCGGACAGCAGCGCCGGCAGAGCCAGTCCCAGCAGCGTGATGAGGGGCAGGATGGCCTGGCGGAGCCCATGACGGAAAAGGAGGCGCCATTCGGGTAGGCCCCTGGCCCGGGCTGCCTTCAGGTTCTCATGCGCCAGAACTTCCAGCAGGCTGCTGCGGGCGTGTCGGATCACCACGGCCAGGCCAGCCAGGGTCAGGGTGGCCACGGGCAACACCATGTGGATTCCCACATCGAACAGGTGCCCCGAAAGGCCCGCGGTGGACGCGCTCAGGGATGAATAATGAGATGGAGGAAGCCATGCCAGCCGCAGGGAGAAGATGAGAACCATGAGGATGCCCAGCCAGAAGACCGGGATTGAATACAGAACAAGAGCCAGACCGGAGATGGCGTGATCCAGCACACGGCCCTGGCGCAGGGCGGCCAGGGCTCCCAGAAGGATTCCCAGGGTGAATTGAACCAGCAAAGCGGTGCCTGCCAGGACCAGGGTCGGCCCCACGGCAGGAGCGATGATCTCGGCCACGGGACGTCCTCTTGAAGTGGACAGGGCCAGGTCGCCGCGCACGGTTGCGAGCAGTTGGCGCGTGTACTGAACAATGATGGGGCGGTCCAGGCCATAAACCCGGTTGAGGCGTTCCTGGTCCTGGCGGCTGATCTGAGGGCTGGTGTAGAGATCTTCGCTGCGGCCGGGGACCAGGTGTCCCACGACGAAGACAAGAGTCCAGATCAGCCAGAGCAAGGGAATGCCCGCCAGGAGACGGCGAACGATGTATCCGCCCATGGTCCCGCCTCAGGGTGCTGCTTCACCGCCGGCGAGAGACCAGTCGGCAAGGCGAAAGAGGGCGCTCTGGGCATTGGGCCGGGCGCCCTGGATACGCTTGGAGATACCCACCAGGCGATCCTGCCAGTACAGGAAGGTGTAAGGCTGATCCTGTTGCAGGATGTCCAGGGCGCTTTCGATGGCCGGCAGGGACGAGGCGAAATCGGGTGCCCCGGCGATGCTTTCCAGGAACTCATCCAGCGCCGGATTGGAATAGCCCCCGAAGTTCACGCCGTCTCTGACCGCGCGGGTGGAGAAGGTCGTGGCCAGGTCGATTTTCGTGGGCAGGCGCCAGCCTCCGATGTAGGCGTCAAATTCGCCCGTCCTGTGGCTGGCACCGTAAGTCCCGCGTTCCAGGGAGATGATGGTCACCTCGACACCGATGCGCCTGAGGTCTTCCTGAATCATGAGAGCCATGTCGCGGCGCCAGGGTGCGTCGGCGTTGACCTGGAGCTCGAAGGACAGGGTCTCCCCCCCATGATGGCGCAGACCGCTGGCGCCGTCGGCCGTCCAGCCGGCAGCGTCCAGAAGAGCCATGGCCTGGCCGGGGTCATGGGGAAGGGGTTGACGACGGCTCAGGTGGGTGCCGAAGACCGGTGGGACAGGCCCTGAGGCAACCCGGGCGACGTCGCGAAAGATGTCCCGGGTGATGCGCTCCCGATCGATGCCCAGGGTGAGGGCACGGCGCACCCTGGAGTCGGAAAAGAGCCGTCGCCGGCAGTTCCAGCCGATGAAGCCGTAGTAACGGTCCGGATACCGTCTGAGGTTGACGCCGGCGGTTTGCAGGACACGTTCCATCTGCCGTGGATCCACACGGTCCCAGAAATCCAGGTGTCCGGCCAGAAATTGCTCGAAGCCGGAGACCGCGTCGGGCAGGATGCGGAAGGCCACATGTCCCAGGCGTGGGCGAAGGGGGTCGTAATAGCGTGGGTTCGCCTCCAGTTCGATGGACTGGCCGGGGGTCCAGCGGCGTATGCGAAACGGCCCGGAGACCACGCCGGGAACTCTCGGGCCGTCACTGCGCCAGCGGGAGTACGGAATCCGGCTCCAGATGTGGCTGGGCAGAATCACCCCGTCGTTGGCATCCATGAGCTGATAGGGATAAGACCGGGAGAAGGTGAAACGAACCGTATGGCGGTCAAGAACCTCCACCAGGGCAATCTCTTTCTTGACGTCGGCCGCGAGCCATGCCACGTCGGGGTGCACTGCGGCCTCCTGCGTGAAGCGGACATCCTCCGCTGTGATGGGTGTTCCGTCACTCCATACGGCTTCGGGACGCAGGTAAAAGGTGATGGCAAGGTTGTCCTCACTGCTCTCCCATCTCTGTGCCAGATCCGGCTTGAAGGATGGAGGCCCGTCCTGGAAGTCGGCTTGTTCCTCCATGAGTGAGGCATAGATGTTGTAGGCCACATCCCGTGTAGCGGCGCGCACCGAGAGATAGGGATTCAGCGTATCCAGATCCGCCGTCAGTCCGAGGACCGCAATGCCAGAGCGGTCCTCGGTTGGATCGCCACCGGCATCCTCATCCGGCCCGGGGGAGGCGCAGGTCGCCAACAGTGAAGAAGTCGCCACCGCAGCCAGAAAAAAGACGACCCGGCGCCGCTTGACTCCTCTGCTCAGCATGAGGATCTCACGGGCCGCACTTTACCCCCACGGGGGCGTCCTTGGAAGCGGGAGGACCGTGGCCCGGGTTGACATCTCGTCAGCGTCGGCGACTCCTGTCAAGGGCCGGGGGTGTCTTGGGCCATGGTGGATAGTTCCGCTGCAGAAAGATAGCGAGATGGTGGCTGAGGCCGCCGCGACTCCTGGCCAGGTTTTCGGTTTCCAGGGGGTCACCATGCAGTTCATAGAGTTCGCGCGCCCCGTCGGCAGGCCAGGCGGAGGTCTCCTCGATCGTGGGTGGGCGCGGTGGGGTGACGATGAGCTTGAAGCGGCCTTCCGACAGCAGTGCCTGGCTGTAAGGCGGGCGGCCCTGCCCGGAGGTCAGGGATCTGCTGGGCGGGGCTGACGCTGTGCGCAGACGTCCCGCCAGATTGAATCCATCCCCGACTCGCCCGGTAGATACCTCCAGGCCAAGGAGATCCGCCAGGGTCGGGGTCAGGTCGTTGAGAGACGCCCATGAATCCTTCATGGGAGCGGGGAGGGGTTTGATATCCGGTCCCAGGATCAGGATCGGCACGAGAAGCTCCTCTTCATACAGGGTGTGCCCGTGGCTGAACCACTGCCCGTGTTCTCCCAGGGATTCGCCGTGAACGGAAGCCACGACCATGTAGCCACCCGATGCAGCCAGAGATGGCGCCAGCCCGGTCTCGATGATTTCGATGGCCCGGTCGAGATCCCGCACAGCGGCATCATAACTATCCATGTAGAACCCCGCCTCGCGCATGGGGCCGTTGACGGCTGCCGACGGCAGCAGGTGGGGTTTGCCCGGCCGGTTGCTCTCGGCCATGGAGAAACGCCATGCTCTATTGCGCCCCTGGTCCCGGATGGCCAGGAGATCGGACACCTGGGGAATGTAGGGCGCCGAGACACCGGACAGATGGATCCAGATGAAGCGGCTGCCGGCGGCCAGGCTGTTGCCCACGGCGTTGACCACGGTCCTGGCGAGGGCTGTATCGCTTTTCTCCGGCAGAGGGTGCACGTCCGTGATGCCGAGGGTGAGAAAGGGCGTCGCGGCGACATGGGCGTCACCCAGCCAGGCGGAATTCTCGTAGCCCCGATCCGCGAGGCGCTGAGCCAGCGAAACGATCCCATCGGAGGCCTGGTTGTCTTCATAGACACCATGATGGGAGGGGTCACGGCCGGTGAAGAGGCTGGCCAGTGCCGGGATGGTCTCCGGGACCGGTGTCCTGGCCCGGGCCATCAGCGCTCCCCGTTGCCCCATGGCCTGTAAATAGGGCATGTGGGAGCTGTGCGCAGACCCGGATTCCAACCGGTCGCTGCGCAGAGATGAGATGGTCACCACCACCAGGGAGGGTGCGGGGGTGGAAGGCTCTGAAGCGGATGCCGGACTCGAGGGCAACAGCGCCTGCATGAGCAGCACCAGGGGCAACGCCCGGGTCACATTTGACGTGACGAACCAATCTCGCATGGGAAAAGGCTAGCAAGGCCTTGCGTGCCCGTCCACCACGGGAGCCTTGCGCTACCATTTGGTGCATGCGACTTGCTCTGTTCGACGTCGATGGCACCCTGATCGATGCCGATGGCGTTGGCCGCCGGGCCCTGGCAAAGGCTTTCGCTGAAACCTTCAATCTGGGTGAGACGCCTGAACTTGCCGGCCAGGTGCGCTTCAGCGGTGCACTGGATCCCGTGATCCACCGGGAGATCGCGCGTCTTCTGAACATCAGTGACAAGCAGTTGGAGGCCGCGGGGGAGCAACTGCGGGCCTCCTATCTGGGGCACCTGGCGTCTGCCTGCCGGCATCCCGGAAAGAGCCGCGTTCTGCCCGGTGTGCGGCAGCTTCTGGAGCGACTTGATGCGACAAAGGATCTGTGGCTGGGACTCATCACAGGAAATTTTGAAGCGGGCGCCCGGATCAAGATGGCGCCGCACCATCTGAATCATTTCTTTCCGTCAGGCGGATTCGGTGAGGACGGGCCGGATCGCGCGGCGGTCGCCCGGGTTGCTGTCGTGCGGGTGGCCGCCGGATCAGGTGGTTCCGTGGAACCCGCCATGGTGACGATCATCGGCGACTCGGAGCGAGACGTTGCATGCGGGCGCAGCAACGGTTACCGGACGCTGGCGGTGGCTTCCGGTTGGACCTCCCGGGAGGTGCTGGCCGCAGCGGAGCCGGATCACCTGGTGGCGGACCTTCTGGGCACCGATTCGCTCCTGGAAATACTTACAAATTGAAGGGAACAAAGGACATGACCGTAGCGTTATTGCCGGGTGAGGGAGAGTTCCGTATATCTATCAGGCGGGAAA
>SMVA01336322.1_pt1 | contig 86069 bp, 79 predicted proteins | sample 2456451 | NCBI WGS metagenome assembly SMVA01 (sample SAMN11095933, study PRJNA526329) | marine sediment metagenome | biome: Marine sediment; feature: Surficial sediment; material: Deep marine sediment; isolation source: Hadal surficial sediment | place: Pacific Ocean | collected 2014-05 | depth...
ACCATGGAACGTGTCGCCGGGTTGAGAACGCGGGAGACGGTCGACGGATGCACACCCGCGCGGCTCGCGACGTCTTTGATATTCGCCCGGGTTTTCAGCATCCTAAGGATCATAGGCGTCAGAGAATAGCCAAACAAGGCGGCCGATTCGGCCGGACAACGACGCCGGCCGAGTTGCAATGGGGTGTCCCGTCCCGTATTCTATGCAAACGATTGCAGCCTATTAAAACAAGCATTTGGAGGAGCAAACGTGGCAAATCTAACAGACCATACCCTGGGCTGGATCGGCGTCGGGCGTATGGGTTTCCCGATGGCGAAACGCCTGCTCGATGCGGGTTGTGATGTATCGATTTACAACCGCACCCGAAGTAAGGCGGAGCCGCTCGCAGAAGCCGGCGGCAAGATCGTCGATTCGCCGAAGGATCTCGCCGATCGCGACATCATCTTTACGATGGTATCGACGTCCGACGATCTCGTTGCCGTGACGTTTGGCGAGAACGGCGTATTTACAGCGGAGGCCAAGCCGAAGCTTCTGATCGACTGTTCCAGTATTTCCGAGATCGCGTCGGCCGACCTACGCACACGCGCCGCGGAGATCGGGATCGACATGTTGGCCTCGCCGGTCAGCGGCAACGGCAAGGTGGTCAAGGCCGGCAAGTTGACGATCGTGACCTCGGGCCCGCGCGCCGCGTTCGAGATGGCCGAGCCGTATCTGAATCAGGTGGGACGCGGCGTGACGTACGTCGGCGAAGGCGAACTCGCGCGGATGGTAAAGATCTGCCACAACTTGCTGCTGGGCGTCGTGACTCAGTGCCTCGCCGAGATCACGGTCTTGGCCGAGAAGGGCGGTGTGGCACGCCACGATACGCTGGAGTTCATCAACAACAGCGTCATGGGATCGATGTTCTCGCGCTACAAGACGCCTGCGTTCGTGAATCTCGACCTGACGCCGACGTTCACACCGATCCTGCTGCGCAAGGATCTCGACCTGGGCTTGAAGGCCGGCGAGAATCTGGGCGTCGATCTGCCGGTCACATCGGCAACGCGGGATATGGTGCAACGAGCGATCGATGCGGGATTCACCGACGTCGACTTCTCCGTGCTGTTGCAGGAACAAGCCAAGGCGTCAGGACTCGATATCCAACCGGAGAACATCGACGTCGATTCCGGCCTCTAGGGCTACGGGCATGACGACCTGAAATCGTAGCCTTGTCGGGCCACTAGGCTGAGCGCTCCCAAAAAGAAATCACCCGGCCTGATGTTCGCGGCTATCGGCCCGGGCTTGCTCCTGGCCGCCACCGGTGTCGGCGGTGGCGATCTCGCCACCGGGTCCTTTGCCGGTAGCATCCTGGGTACGGCGGTTCTATGGGCCGTGCTCGTCGGCGCGTTCATGAAATTCGTCGTGACCGAAGGGCTGGCTCGTTGGCAGCTCGCCACCGGCGACAGCTTCCTCGAGGGCGTGGCGCATCACTTGGGCCCCGGCGTGATCTGGGTATTTCTCCCGTATCTTTTCGTCTGGTCGTTCTTCGTCGGGGCGGCACAGATCAGCGCTTGCGGTGTCGCCATGCATGCGCTCTTCCCGGTATTCGACGATCCCGTCCACGGCAAGATCTTCTTCGGCATCCTGTCCAGCGTGGTCGGCCTCGTACTCGTCTCTCGCGGCGGCTACCGGCTCTTCGAGAAAGTGATGCGAGTGTCGATCAGCGTCATGTTCGTCACCGTCGTGCTGACCGCACTACGGCTCTGGCCTGGTACGGGTGAGGTGTTGCGGGGGCTCTTCGTGCCGAATTTCGCCGAATTGAGCGGCGAGAGTCTGACCTGGACCGTGGCGCTGATCGGCGGCGTGGGTGGTACGCTGACCGTGCTGTGCTACGGCTACTGGATCCGCGAGGAAGGCCGGAAGGGTGTTGAAGATCTGTGGATCTGCCGCGTCGATCTGGGCGTGGGTTATGCGATGACGGCGGTGTTCGGTATCGCCATGGTCATCGTCGGCAGTCATGTCCGGGTCGAGGGCGCAGGCGCCACGTTGCTCGTCGAGCTGGCGGAAGCGCTTGAAGGGCCCATCGGTCCCTTCGGTAAGTGGATGTTCCTGATCGGCGCCTGGGGCACGGTATTCAGCAGCCTGCTCGGCGTCTGGCAGGCGGTGCCCTATCTTTTCGCCGATTGCTGGCGGCTCACGCGACGAGGCCCGGCGCGTGAGCAACCCGCTCGTGTCGACACCCAGGCGCCACCCTACCGGTTATTCCTCGTGTTGATCGCACTCGTACCGATGATCGGCCTGTTTATGGGCTTCCAGCAGGTGCAAAAAATCTATACGGTCTCGGGTGCGCTGTTCTTTCCGTTCCTCGCGCTGGCGCTGTTGATCCTCAACGGTCGCGCGGCCTGGGTGGGCGAGGGCTTTAAAAATCGGCCGGTCACCGTGATCGTGCTCGTGGGTGTGTTGGCGTTCTTCACTAGAATCGCCGTCAGAGTCATCTGGGGCAACTGACCGGCGCGGAGTCCGCGCGGCGATCAGGGACGCCGAGTAATTAGATTTCTGAAGATATGCGACGCGAGACCGGTTCGACCTTGTGATCGCCCTAAGTCTTGGGAGACAATTCGGCCATGATGAACAGAGAGAACCGACGACCGACGCAGTGGTTCGCGTCTTTGGGAGCAGCGGCCTTGATGCTTGCTGTCGTTACGAGCTCGATCCCCGAGGTCGGCCGTGCAGATGGCTACTACGACGGCGAGACCATCACGCTGATCATGGGGTTGGACGCATCCGCCGGCGGTACGACCGTCGGACGGCTGATGGCCAAACATCTCGAACTCACCTTCGAGGGTCATCCGACGGTTATTATCCAGAATATGCCCGGTGCGTCGATGATGTCGGCGCATATCTATGTGCTGTTGAAGGCGCGCAAGGATGGCACCGTGGTTTACTATGGCCCGCGCTCGTCCCTCGGCGAACTGCTTGAGTTTCCGGGACACTCGTTCAAATACTCTCAATTTACCGTGTTGGGCGGCGCGCAACTGGCTCCGCTCGTGACGTATGTGCGTAAAGACATGCTGGAGGGTGGTATTCAGACACCCAGCGATGTGCTACGTGCACAGAACCTGATCTTCGGTGGCATCTCCGCGCAACACGGTCGCATGATCGTCAGCACGATGGGTCTGGACCTCCTCGGCGTGAACTATCATTTCGTCGGCGGCTACCCCGGAAGCGGCCGGATTCGGGCCGCCGTGCTCAGCGGTGAGGTCAACATGGCCACGGACGCGGCCCACGCCTATCTGAACGAGGCCGTGCCCCTGCTGGCTCAGCGGGACCTCAACGCGCCGTTGTTCAGCCTGCCGCAACTCACCGAGGACGGAAGGCTCGTCAAGAGCCCGCTGGTCCCGGATATCCCGACCGTCGATGAACTGTACGAGGAGATCTACGGCGAGCCGCCATCGGGCGTGAACTGGGACGCGATCAGGACGATGATCGAGATCGATCAGACCATGCAACATGTCTTCTTGGGGCCGCCGCGGATGACGTTGGAGGCTGTCGAGACGTTCCGCAATGTCATTGGGCCGATGATGCGAAGCGCTGCGTTCAAAGAGGAAGCGCAACGCATCTTGAGCTACGCGCCGGATCCGATTGGGCACGAGCGCGCGGCGCGCATACTGGACGCTACCGCTGACGTGACGCCCGAGGTTCAGGAGTACATCAAGGCGCAGATCGCACGCAACAGCGGGTATTAGGACATGAAGTTCTGACGGTCTATCTCTCAGACGTCCCGTTTGATCCCTACGATTGCGTCGACCTCGAGGACGAAGCCTTGCACGACTAACAGGGCGGACGTTTACACGATCAGCCAGGCGGGCAGCCCATCGGGAAGAGCCGACCGGAGCCAGAGTTCCAGATACGAGGGATGGAATAAGAGTCCCATGACCTCGCCGTAAAAGAACACGACGACGATCCATCCGGCGAACGCATAGGCCAGGGCGAAGCGCTTGCGGTAACCACCCCACCGCCACAGATAGATACCGATGAACAAGGGCAGGGCGATCTTCTGGCCCGCAACCAGCGTCACGACGATAATCCCCGAGAGGTAGCCGAAGAACGGTAACGCTTTAGCCAGCCAGGCCTCTTCGCAAGCCTTCCGTAATGTGATCTGCCAGCTACCCGCCGCGCTTCTCTCCGCAAGCAGTTCAAGCAAATCACGAACCGTAAGAATGGCCGTCAAGATCACGCCCGGTATGACGACCAGCAACGGAGGTTGCCTGACGGGCGGCGGCCACTGCAGGGAGGTCAAGCCCGCCCAGATAAACAGGGCGCAGAGTCCCGCGGACAGCAGCAACGACAGCGCCGGGTTTTTCGCGGAACCCTCTCCGGCGGCGGGCTTGTCGGATTTCTTTTGTCTGGCGATGCCGCGCGCAGCGAATATCAGCGTGACGATGATCACGAAGATGAGCGCGAGCACGATGGGCCGGCCCAGCCAGCCGATCCCCTGATGGACGCGCATGCTGATCTGGAAGTAGCCCTCCAATATTCCGCCGAGGACCAGCGCGAGGAGGACCGGCGGTCGCGGCCAGCCGCCGCGCTTCATCGCGAACCCAAGGACGCCGAAGGCCGTGCAACTGATCCAGTCACCGAGCGAGGAACCGCCCAGCCACGCGCCCATATAGACGAATAACAGCACGCCGGGAACGACGAGATGGCCGGGCATCAGCGCCACTTTGACCACCTGCTGGACGGTGGCGAGGAGGATCAAGGTGGCGATGACGCTCGCGAACGCGATCATCCAGACGAAGCTGAACGTCATGTCGAGATTTTCGGACAGCATGGCCGGGCCGGGACGCAGCCCCAGCATGATCAGGGCGCCCATCAATACGGCCGTGCCGACGCTGCCGGGAATGCCCATCGTCACCGTGGGGATCAACGCGCCGCCGCGCAGCGCATTGTTGGCGGCTTCGGGTGCGAGCACGCCGCGGATATCGCCCTGACCGAATTGCGACGAATCTTTGGCGCTCTGCATGGCGTGGCCGTAGGTGACCCAGCCGACGATCGATGCGCCGAGACCCGGCAGCATGCCGATATAGGCGCCGATGACGCTGCAACGAATGACGAGCCACCAGTGCGTAAAGGCGTCGCCGACGCCTTGCCGCAGGCCCGCGCGCGTATCGCTGGCCTTTCCGGGCGGCGCGATCGAGACGTTCTTGATCGCCAGCTCCATGATTTCCGGAATGGCGAACAGCCCGAGCAGCACCGGGATCAACGGCAGCGAGTCAAGCAGATACAACGTATCGAACGTATAGCGCGGGATCGCCTGGGATTCCGGAAAGCCCACCATCGACAGGATCAGGCCGAGCATCGCGGCCGCGATGCCTTTCAGGATCGATCGACCGGCGAGGGAGCCGACCATGGTAAGGCCCAAGACACCGAGCATGAAGGTCTCGGGAGACTCGAAGGCCAGTATGATCGGCAGGATTAGCGGCAGTGAGACGCCGAGCGCGGCAGCGCCGAACACGCCGCCGATCGCCGACGACGTAAACGCCGCGCCGAGCGCGCGCGCCGCCTCGCCGCGCTTCGCCATCGGGTAGCCGTCGAGGACGGTGGCCTGTGAGGCCGCGGTGCTCGGGATGCCCATCATCACGGACGTAATCGCGCCGCTCGTCGACGTCGAGGCCCACGAAGCCAGCAACAGCGCGAAAGCCGACACGGGTTCCATGCTGAACGTGAAGGGGAGTAACAGGACGAGGCCGATCGCCCCACCCAGCCCCGGGATCGCGCCCATCCAGACGCCGATCACGCAGCCGAGAGCGAAATAGCTTAAGACATGCCATTGGAAGATCAGTCCCAGACCGGATATCAGCGCCTCAAACATGCATCGTTCCCAACCCTTCGTTCGTGCGAGAGCTTATCAGGCGGCTTCCCATAATGATTCGATCACTGTAAAAGCCTCGGCCGCGAATCGGCGACGTTCCGCCGACGACTGATCGCCCCATCGCTCGACACCGGCTGCGTACGATGGACGTGACCTGAATCGTTCGTGCCAGTCGTTGAGTTCGACGAGATCTCCCCACAGGGGTGCCATGCCGAGTCCCGACAGACGCGTCACGTAGACGCCGATGGAGATGTCCGCCAGCGAAAAGCTCTCGCCGGCTAGCCAGGGGTTGTTCGCGAGGGCGGAGTCTATCTCGTGGAAGATCTTCTTGAAATAGGCGACGGCCTCACCGAGCAGCGGCGAGTCGAGGCCGTGTTCGATATTCGTCAGGTCGTTCTGCCGGCGCGCAGCGTCGGGCATCGCTTTGTAGTACGCCTCGACGGCTTCCGCGCCGGCCGCTGCATGCAGTTGTCGCATGTAGATACAGACGGCGAGCGTCCTGCTCTGCAGGTGCATCCCCTCGTCAGTGAGCTTGGTCCACAGTCGCATCTGCGCCCGATCAAAGGGGTCAGCCGGCCGCAGGCGCGGCTCGGGAAAGACATCCTCAAGGTATTCGAGTATGACCTGGGATTCGCGGACTGCCTTGCCGTCGTGAATTAGCGTCGGTACGACCCCACGGGGGTTCAGTCGAAGATAGTCGGCGTCGAGGTGTTCTCTGCGGGCCACGGTCGTGTCCAAGATATGGCTCTTCCATTTCAGGCCCTTCTCGGCCAGCGTGATGCGCACCTTGCGGGCGGCCGAGGAGCGGTCGAAGTGATAAAGCTCCAGAGCACCGGAGTCAGTTGGCTCAGTCGTTCCCATAGCTGAATTCGGCAGATGAGTGTTGGGCCTCGGCGGGGATCGCTATCGCTCGGACGGAGCGACAGACTGCTAACTCGTAGATAATATCATCGACCTCTGCCAGGAGATAACCGATGCCCTCGACACTGAGCCCGTTGACAGCCGCTTTGCGACTCGAGCAGGCGAGCGTCATCATCGACGAGGCGCTGCGTCTCGCCCGCGAGCACGACATGGCGCCGTTGACGGCAGCCGTCCTGGATGCCGGCGGCCATCAACTCGCGCTCAAGCGGGAAGACGGCTCCGGGATCATTCGCGTGCAGGTGGCGATTGCCAAGGCCTACGGTGCTCTAGGAATGGGCGTCTCGAGCCGCGTGATTGGTGAGCGGCTGGCGGCGCGGCCCGTCTTCTTAACAGCCCTGTCGGTGATCTCGGCCGGCCAGTTCGTGCCGGTACCGGGCGGTGTCCTGATCTGCGGCGAAAACGGGTCGGTCATCGGTGCCGTCGGTATCAGCGGTGAGACTTCCGAACGGGATGAGTTCGCGGCAATCGGTGGGGTGAAGGCCGCGGGGCTTCAGCCCGAACCCGCAGAACCGGTATCTGATTGGGATAATTAATGGCAATAAAACGAACCGCATGGGATACGGGTAGAGTCGTCACGCTCGAACACACGTCGGCAATTCTCGCCGACAATCCGCTCGGTGATCCCCATGTGCGCGCGCTGGATGTCTGGCTGCCGCCGCAGTACGACCAGGGCGCGGGTCGCGGTCGCGGCCGGCGCTACCCCGTGCTGTTCGATCTCGTCGGCTACACCGGGTCGGGCAAATCGCATACGAACTGGCGCAACTTCGACGAGAATCTACCGGAGCGAGCGGCCCGTCTGGTCCACGAGAAGAAGATGCGGCCGTGCCTGATCGTCTTCCCGGATTGTTTTACGGCGCTAGGCGGCAATCAGTACATCAACTCCTCGGCCATAGGCCGCTACGCCGATTACCTGACCCGAGAGTTGATCCCTTTCGTCGACCGTGAATTCCGAACGCGTGCGTCGCGCGATCACCGCGGCTGCTTCGGTAAATCTTCCGGCGGGTATGGGGCCATGCTGCATGGCATGAAGTATGCGCGCTACTGGGGAGCGATCGCCAATCACTCCGGGGACGCGTACTTCGATTTCATCTATCGGTCCGATTGGCCCAAGACGTTGAACAAGCTCGCGACGTATCGCCGTCGGCAACGACGCGCGGGCTCCATCGATGTCGATCGGGAAGAGTCCGGCGTCGAGGAGGGGCTGGATGACGGACGGGTAGCGAGATTCTTAGACGATATCTGGAGCCGGAGCAAGCTATCGGGCGAGGATATCCATTGCCTGATGAATGTTGCGATGGCCGCTTCCTACGATCCGGACGCCGATGCACCGAACGGGTTCCGGCTGCCGTTCAATCTCGAAACCGGCGAACTCATCCCGGCCCGCTGGCGGGAGTGGCTGAAGCACGATCCGATCAATCTCGTACGTCGTTGGCAACACAATCTCAAGAGTCTGCGCGGACTCTTCATCGACTGTGGCTGGCGGGATCAATACCATATCCACTATGGCAGCCGAATACTCTCTAAACGTCTCAATGAAGCCGGGATAGCGCATCGGTATGAAGAATTCCCCGACAACCACTCGAATATCGATTACCGCATGGATCGCAGCCTGCCGTTTCTAACCCGCGCGCTGAGCTGAGCGTCGACGAGCAGATAAGCTTTGGCTTCATGACGGGTCACTCTGGAGGAACTGGGCGTGAAAAAAAAGAAGGCCGTAGCCGCAAACGTTAATCAAGATTCTGCCGTTTGGCACAGGGTGCTGAGTCCCGATGATCTTCCCGAAGGGCGCGTCAAGTCCGTGAGCTGCGCCGACCTGACGTTGTGCATGACCCATTTCGATGGCCAGTACGCAGCCCTAGATAATCGGTGTCCGCACCAAGGAGGCCCGCTCGGTGAGGGTTCCATCGAGAATGGGTTGTTACGCTGCCCGTGGCACGGCTGGGACTTCGACCCGTTGACGGGGAAAGCGCCGGGCTTCGATGACGGCGTCGCGACGTTTCCTGTCGAGGTGCGCGATGACGGCGTCTATGTGGGCCTCCCCGACGAGCAGGCTCACGTAAGGACGGTCGGCGACCTCATGATCGAGACGATGGTTATCTGGGGCGTTAAGCACGTCTTCGGCATGGTGGGTCACTCGAACCTGGGCGTCGCAGATGCGGTCCGTCTGCAGGAGCAGCAGGGCGCGCTCGCCTTCTATGGTGTACGTCATGAGGGCGCGGCGGCGTTCGCCTGCTCCGCGTACGGTAAGCTAACCGGCCGGCCGGCGGCGTGTCTGTCGATCGCCGGGCCGGGCGCGACCAATCTCCTCACGGGGCTCTGGGACGCCAACGTCGACCGCTCGCCGGTCATCGCACTGACGGGGCAGGTCGATACGCAGGTCTTAGGACCCGGCGCTTTTCAGGAGATCGACCTACAGGCAGCCTTTGGCAAGGTCGCTCAGTGGTCGCAGCCGGTTTTGCACACGAGCAAGCACGCCGAGCTCATGAACCTGGCGTGTAAGAGTGCGATCTTGAACCGCGGCGTTTCACATTTGATTTTTCCGGATGAGGTGCCGTCCTTGCCGGCGCCGGGTGGCGAGCCATCGACGGGGGCCGAGGGCCGCGTGACGGCTCAGGAGATAGCGCCGCCGGCAGTCGCGGTCGACAAGGCTGTGGCGATGCTCGAGAGAGCGAAACGACCTGTGATCATTGTCGGTCACGGCGCCCGTTTCCAGATGAGCCGTGTCATCGAGCTGGCCGAGTTGCTGGGCGCGCCCGTGGTCACGACATTCAAGGCCAAAGGCTTGATCGCGGATGATCACGCGCTCGCCGCCGGCGTTTTAGGGCGTAGCGGTACGCCCGTGGCCAGTTGGGTTATGAATGAATCCGACTGCCTGCTCGTGTTCGGTGCGAGCTTCAGTAACCACACGGGTATCAGCCCGAAGAAGCCGACGATCCAGGTCGACTTCGACCCGCTGATTCTGGGTAAATTCCATGCCGTGGATGTCCCGGTATGGGGCGAGATCGGCGTGACCTGCGAGATTCTGAAGGAGCGCTTGGCGAATGGGACGTCCGCGCAGGATCAACGCTCAGACCTCGCCGATCGCTGGGCGATCTGGCGCGCCGAGAAAGACAAACGCGCTGCTGATGGACGGGGTCACGGCATCAATTCTGCCGCGATCTTTGCAGCGCTGACTCGGCAGGTAGCCGATGACGCGATTATCGCCGTCGACGTCGGCAACAATACTTACAGCTTCGGTCGTTACTTCGAGTGCGCTCGCCAGTCTGTGCTCATGTCGGGTTATCTGGGGTCGATCGGGTTTTCGTTTCCCGCCGCGATGGGTGCTTGGGCCGCAACGCAGGAGGATGACCCGCGGTTTAAGGGCCGGCAGGTCGTGTCCGTGTCAGGGGACGGCGGCTTCGGGCAGTACCTGGCGGAGCTGACGACGGCCGTGAAGTACGGCATGAATATTACTCATGTGCTGCTGAATAACGACGAGCTCGGCAAGATCAGCAAAGAGCAACGCGTCGGCAACTGGGAGGTCTGGCAGACGTCCCTGCACAATCCAAGTTTCGCGAAGTACGCTGAGCTCTGCGGCGCGCTGGGCGTCGAAGTCACCGAAGCCGATCAGCTCGATGGGGCTTTCGAGGCCGCGCTCGCCCACGATGGCCCTGCGTTAGTGGAGATCCGTTCGGACGCGGAACTCGTCTAGCGCTGCTGTCTGGGCTCAGAACGGCGGGATTGGTGCCCGGTGTCGACCGCTATACGCCACTCTGGAACATGTCATCGACCGGCACGATAGTAATGTCCTCGAGCGCAATGCCCAGGGAGTACGCGGCGATCGCGCCGTCTTCATCCAGGATCGCCTGAGGCTTCGGTGAGTCATATTCCAACGGGCTCGGGGCGTCGGTCGATAAAGCCTCGGCGAGCGCCTCTGCCTCGCCGGTGACGATGGCGATCTTCAGATTGTCCGCTCGTAGATGCCGTCTGACCGCGGCGTTGACCTCCGCCAGCGTGATCTCATCCATGGACTGCCGGAAAAGAGCTAGATGACCTTCGCCCTCGATGCCGTAGAAGCGATCGTCGATGGCATAGCCGAGACGTTCATTCGAGGTCGTAGCGAAGTGCAGCACGTATTTCTTTAAGAAGGAACGCGTCAGCTCGAACTCCTCCTCGGTGAGGCCCTCGTCGACGAGGATTGCGAGCTCGCGAATCGCGGCACGTAGTGAGAAATGTGCCTGATGGTTCGGCAGCGTGCGAATCCAGACCTCGAAGAACTGCTGTTGCCGGGCGACGTTCACGGGCGGCATGCTGCGTCGGCCCCCTTCCGGGTAAGCCTCTATGTACGAGTAGTCGCCGTAGTTGAGTCCCCGTTCCTCGCGGATTACCTGGAACAGGTGACTGGCCTGGTTGCGGTGTTCTCCGAGCCACGAGTTCGCGATCCACAGCGCGTAAAAATCGCGCTCGCCGCGATGGACGTCGATCGGGAAGCCGAAGCTGATCGATGCATCGGCATCGGGTTTGTCGACGAGGACGACCTGCTGTCCCTCCCAGTTTGGTGGGCTGATCCGTGGCGCGGGTTGGGCGTCGCCGGCCGGCAGGCTGGTCAGGGACGCTTCCAGCATCTCGACGAGCGAGTCGTCGAAGCCACCGCCCAATGCGGCCGTCGCGCTGCCGATCGTGAAGTGCTGTCGATAAAAGCCACGGACGTCGTCCAGCGTGATGGCATGCAGGCCGTCGACCGTGCCCTCGGGCGGGTGCGCGTACGGCGTGCCGTCATAGATTTGTTGATTGAGCGCGGCCTTACCCAACTCTTCGTCGGAAGAATAGCGTAAGACATTCTCCAGGTAGTTGATCGTGTCGTTCTTGATGCGTTGAAAATCACTATCCGCGAACGCAGGCCGCAGGTAGGCGTCGGTGAACAGGCTGGAGAACGCCTCGATATTGTCCCGGTGCGTCCTGCCGGTGAGCGTGGTCATCTCCCGGTCCACCCGGACCCGGTAGTTGGATGCGATGGGGTAGAGTTTCTCGAGAATCTCCTCGTAGGGATTGTTCTCGGTGGATGCGTCGGCCAGCATCTGGCCCGTCAGGTATGCGAGACCTTCTTTTCCGGTCGGGTCGTTCTGCGAGCCGACTTTAAACCAGATAGATAACGAGATCGTCGGCTCCGTCGGCATGGACAACAGTACCGTGTCTGTCTCTTGTGCAACCGCCAGCTCTCGTTCGGGTTCCAGGTCTCCCGAGCACGCGCCTAGCGTTAGCGTGACCACGGCGAGTCTGAATACCGTCCGTCTCATTCCTCTTCCCTCAGCACTGCGACGACGCGCCGATCAACGGTCAGGTAGTGCCTGGCTGCCGCGCGGATGTCTTCGGCCGAGATTGTCTCGTATGCGGCGTAGAGTTCCTCTATGCCCGCCAGCCCGCCGCTGATGGCGATATGTCGGGCGAGGCCGCCGGCGATGTCGTCCGGCGTCTCCAGCCCCATCAGGAAACCGTAGCGAAGCCGCGACTTCAGGTCCGCCAGCCGCTCGCTGTCCGGGAGGGATTCCTGATACTGCGCGATCGTGGCGTCGATCGTTTCCAGGACGTAATCTACCTTGTCGGCGTCTTTGATCCGCGTATAGATAAAAATCACGCTCGGATCCCGGTTCAGTCCGGCATCGGTCGCCAAAAATTCCAGGACCTGTTCGTCGATAACCAACTGCCGGTAGATCGCGCTGGTACTGCCGAACGCGAGCTCTACCAGCAAGTCCGCCGCGACACGGTCGCGATTGGTCGGGTCGAACGCGTCGGACTTGTAAGCGAGGGCCAGGACCGGCAACGTGCGGCCGCTGTAACTGACATCAATGCGTCGCTCGGCCTCCTGTACGGGTTCCACCGGGATCTCTGGCGCTACGTAGCCGGCTTCCCAGCCGCCGTAGTAGGTGTTGACCCACCGCATAACCGGCTCCGCCTCGACCCCGCCGGCGATGAACAGAATCGTGTTGTCCGGACGGTAGTAGCGAGAGAAGAACGATTGCGAGTAGTCGAACATCGTCGGCATCGCCGCGATGTCTTCCTCGTAGCCCATTGTGGTATGGCCATAGGTATGCGCGGTGAAGGCTTCGGCCATGGCGGCTTCGTAAACTACGAAGAACGGGTTCGTACGGTTCTTGCGGTACTCGCCATAGACGGCGCCGGCCTCCGTTCTGAAGTCGGCCTCCGTATACGCGAGGTTCCGAAAGCGGTCGCTCTCAAGTTGTATCACCTGTTCCAGGTCTTCTGCGGCGATCGAGATGTGGTAGGCGGTGAGATCGTCCGTGGTATAGGCATTCCCATCGGCACCGATGGACGTCAGTATCCCGTTATAGACGTCGGCCGGATACGTGTCGGTGCCGCGGAACATCATGTGCTCGAAGAAATGCGCGAACCCGGAATGACCTGGCTCATACTCGTCTCTGGAGCCGGTGCGCACGATAGACCAGTACGCGACGAGACCGGTTTCCGCGATCGGCATGATGATTACTGTGAGGCCGTTATCCAGCGTTTCGACGTGTGTGCCATAAGGGATGAGTCCACTGATGCCAGACTCTTGGGCTTGTGCCGGATGCAAGCAGAACGCTGCGACTAATACGGGCAGGAGACGCGTTGGCATGTGAGTCCGCTCGTCCATATCCTGCACTCAGCCTGCCGGCGACGTGAGGTCCTGGTAGCTGAAGTGCGACTCGATCGATTCTTCGAACCGCTTGCCGTCGACTTCTACGTATGGGTAGATAAAATAGTTGAGAGGCCGATCCTGATGCCAGCGACCGAGTCTCAGGTCCCGGCCGGTCGTGAAGTGAATTCGGTCGAGAGGCCGCCCGCCGAAATACAGATCTCGTCGCTCTGGATGATTGAAGGCTTCCGAGGCGTCGACCGGAAACCAGCCGGTCTCGGCTGAGTAGAAATTGACCCAGCAATGATAGCCGCTGATGTTGCCCCGGGGCCGGTCCTCGGGTATCGGAAAGCCCATGTCAAAACGCGCCGGTATGTCTTTCGTTCGTGCTAGCGAGATGAATAGTGAGTGAAAGTCCGTGCAGTTGCCGTAGCGTTCGCTGCAGGCCCAGAATGTGTCGCCGTTGCCCCATCCCGTGCCGACCTTCTTATAGGTGATGTTGTCTACGACCCAGTCGTAGATACTCCGGGCAACGGCCACGTTGTCGCCTGGGCGTGTCGCGATGGACTGGCTCGCTATCTCCGCAAGGATAGGCTCCAGGACCGGATGATCCACGACGACACGAGAGTTGGCGGTCAGGTATTTGGCCAGGTCCGCCGCGTCGCGGTCTGAAAGCGCTCGCGCCGCGCCGGCCGGAGCGGCTAGGCCAGTGCGGCGAGTCACTTCGTAGCGGGCCTCGATCTCGATCGGTGTGCCGGACGCCTCGGGCAGGACCGCATGCCAGTAACGATTGCCATACTCGGACTCGGTCTCTACCGAGCCAACGAGTGCGTTGCGACCTTCGCCAGTGAAGGACGTGATGGACCAGGCATTGAGTGACTGCTGCGCGCTCTCGATGGGTAGCGGCAAGAAGATATGGACGGGGCCTTGCCCGGCAGCGATACCGGAGATTGTCGTCGTGTAGATAAACTCGAAAGATCTCGTTGCGGGCGGTTCGTCGGTCTCGGCGGCGGTCACGCGACCCTGAAGCGCGAAACCTGTCATCAGCGTGAAGGCCAGTGTGACGGTATTTTTCATCATTGTTGTTGTAATCGTAGTGACCCGGGTTACTCTGGCCCTCGTCGAGAAGGGAAGTTCACCCGGACGGATCATACACGGGCTGCCGATCACGGCCTACCTCCTAGAGGTGGCTGCAAACTTCCGGGTGAGTCTCTATGCAGTGTCCGCTGGACTCAAACGATGATCGAGAGCCTGATGAAGGCGCGTCCCCGATGACGGGCAGCGAACCCGGCGGTCGATTAGTTCTTCTTAAACCAGGCGAAGACTCTGCTGAGGCGGCCGGCGCCCTTCTTCGTCTTCACGAACGGATAAGTCTTGATCGTGTTGGTCGAGGCGAAGGCTGCTGTGTTACCGTGCGGGTCCGTCTTCTCCAACACTCCCAAGTCCTCTAGCCTCGATATCTTCCGGGTCACCGTGTCGTCCTGATCGAATTTCTCATCCATGTTCATGTCATGACCTCGGGAGGCAGGTTGAGACAGACAGGATGACCTATTTCTTAGCCCGGAGATGTGATCGGCCTCTCTATTCGGCCGCCGTCCACGCAGACTCCGACTGCGGTTGAGTGCTGCGAGTGTTAGACTCCGCCGCGAACTGGTGCGGGCCAAACACATGATCACGAGCGCATTTCTTCCGTGCCTAGACGTTGCATGCGAGTCGGCCTAGTCGTGTCCGACATTACGCCAGTTCTCGATTTCCTGCCCTGTCGGACGCCGCAGGCGTGGGTCGATCGGGCGACCGAGAATATCCCTACGTTACTTCTTGATCACGCGTCGCTGGAGCTAAAAGCCGCACAGCAGGCACTGACGCTGATGAATCGATACGCGGGGCGGCCTGATTTGCTCGACAAAATGTCGCGTCTCGCGCGAGAAGAGCTTCGCCATTTCGAGTACGTCATGGCGCTGCTCAAGAAGAGAAATATTACCTATCGGCCATTGTCCGCGTCACGTTACAGCGCCCGGCTGCACGAGTGTATTCGTGACACAGAGCCGGACCGGTTGGTCGATACGTTGGTCGTCGGTGCGATTATCGAAGCGCGCTCGTGCGAGCGATTCTACAGCCTGTTGCCGCATCTCACGGAGAGTGAACCGGACTTGGCCAAGCTCTACGAGTCACTTCTCGATTCAGAGGCACGGCACTTCGCGGACTATCTCGGCTTGGCAGATCAAGCCGCCGGTGGCTCGGCTGCGGTACGCTCCGAATACCTGTTGGCAGTAGAGGCCGAACTGATTCACTCACCGGACGCAGCGTTACGCTTTCACAGTGGCGTGCCTGCATAATCACGGCTGGACCCCGATTTTACGAATAACAACAGATCATTAAGGGAGGCCTATCATGCGAAAGGTATTTCTGAGCGCAGTCACTATCCTCGCCGTGTTCGTGCTCGGCAGGCTCTCGGTGCAATATCCCCAGCTCGTCGCACAGGAAATTGAACCTTCTTGCGTGATGTGTCCTTCGGCCTATATCTCTGCCGAGGAAATTCAGGAGTATGAGAACGTCGCTATCGCGACGGGCCTGACCGACCTACAAATTCGTTCGATTGATATCGGTAAGGCCAACGTCCAGATCGCTCTCGTCCATCGAGGCGCGCTGGAGCAACCGGGCGCCAGGTCCGTGGCCGAGCACGACCTGGTCACCGAGGTGTATTACATTCTGAGTGGCTCAGGGACGAACGTCACCGGTCCCGACCTCCTGGGTAAGCAACCGCGGCCGGCGGACAATCGGGCGGTCCAGTTTCTGAATGGACCCGGTCACAACGCGACAGGCATTCGTAACAGCTCGACTTATGAACTCACGCCGGGCGACGTCTTCGTCATACCCGCCGGTACGGGGCATCAGTTCACGAGAATTGACGACCACATCACCTACCTGATGGTGCGCGTCGATCCCGACAAAGTGGTGCCGCTGATGGATGCGGTCGCATCGCAGGCTTACCTGGCGGAACAGACTCAATAGGAGCGACGGTGCAGGCGGACGTGAACCATCATGTCCGGCCCTCTCACTCCGCTTGATTCAATCGCTCGCGCGTGTCAGCAATGAGTTCATCGAGCCAGCGGTGAAAGTCGTCCGGCGCTACCCACGGATGTGGCTCACCGGGTTCTCGGTTGGCCAACAGTGCGGCGCGTTCGAACAGGTTGGGCGCGCCGGTCGCGTGGATATCGAAGTGATTGATGATCTGAACGTCGATACCCGGGATCTGTTTGATGCGCTCGAGGTCTTCAAGGAAGACTCGAATGGCTGCCGGTTCGTCGGTACGCAGCGCCGAGCCGCCGTGGAAGTAGGCCAGATGCTCGATGCCGTTATCGAACACGGAAAGCCGAATGGAGGTTGTGCCGGGCGTGTGCCCGGGCGTGATCTCGAAGTCGAGGGTCGTGTCCCCGAGCGTTAACGAATCGCCTTCCTCGATGATGAAATCGATGCGAGGGGCATACTCACCGAAGTCGGCCACCATCATCTTGCGATCCTCTTCCGCCGTACCGAACTGGGCGTCGATAATTTCCTGCAACGCCGGTGCGCCCCCGTAATGGTCTCGATGCCCCTGGAGAATCAGGACGTATTTGATATCCATCGGGTCCAGCCCGACCTCGCGAATGTGGCCGAGCAAATACTCGGTGTAGCCGTCGAGATCCCAGAGCGTATCGATCAGTATCAAGCCGTCGCTGGTCTCGATGACGTAGCTCGCTACCTCGCCGATGCCGACGAAATAGAGGTTGTCGAAGACCTGGAACGGCTCACGCGCCATGACGCTCAGGTCGTTTCGAGGCGACAGCCTGGCGGGGGGCGGCTGTGAAGAGGCGACTTCGAGCCACAGTGTCAGGCTCAGAGTCACAGAGGTCATGCAAACAAGGCGACGGTACATTTTCTGGTCCTCTCGTCGTTATTCGAAATATTCGGACGCGCTGATCATTGCGCGAACTTGCATCAAACGCTACCCGCTGAAGCGCTTCCTGCGTTCAATCTCGTCAATGGCTGCCGCCGCTGATTCTGTTGCACGCTTTGCCGGGGTAAACTCCGACCATCAAACGATCGCGTAGTTGGGGCAGGTATGAAGTTCTATCGAAAGTCGCCGATGTCGGTCGCTGTACTCCTGGTCCTTCTGTTGCCGGTGGCTGCCCCCGCGCACCATTCCCGTGCCGAGTACTCGGACGACGTCATCGTGCTCACGGGCGAACTCGTCGGAGTTTTCTGGCGGAACCCGCACGCGGGCCTGAACGTCACGGTCAGCGGCGACGAGGGGGTGGAAGAACATTGGCGAGTCGAAACCTTTGGCAGCCCGAATCTTTTTAGTCGCATGGGCGTGGAGCGTAAGCATTTCAACATCGGTGAGCAGGTGACGATCTCCGGCCGCGCTTCGACGCGCCGGGACTTCTATATGCTCGGCACCAACGTACTCTTTGAGAATGGCTTGGAGGCGATTCTAAGCGCGACGATCGGCCCACTGTGGTCGGATCGTTACGTCGGCGGTTCGGAGCAGTCCGATCGGGAACTGGTGAATGCTGAGGCAATCGCCGCGGAGAATCGAGGCATCTATCGTAATTGGAGCATAGCGGGTAGGACGATCGGGACGAGCCGGCATTTTCCATACACGGAGGAAGCGCGGGCGGCACAAGCCGTATGGGATCCGGTCAACAGCCCCGTGGCACGCTGTGAGACACCCGGAATGCCGCTACCGATGTATCAGCCGTTGTCACTCGAGTTCGTCGAAGAAGGCGAGACGGTTACGCTCAACGTTGAGTATTTCGGCATCGCCCGCACGATTCATCTCGAGGGCGCGGAAGATCCCGCTACGCAACCGCCGTCTCCGCTGGGTTACTCGGTCGGGCACTGGGAGGGCAACACGCTTGTCGTCGAGACCTCACGCATCAATTACCCCTACTTCAACTCGGGGGGCGCGCCGCAGAGCGAGGCCGTCCATGTCGTCGAGCGATTCACGCTCAGCGAGGATCAAAGCCAGCTGAACTTTCAGATGACGATTAGGGATTCCGTGACCTTCACGGAACCGGCCAGCGCAGGGCGATTGTACGTTGCGCTCGGAGAACCATTCCTTCCGCTTGACTGCAACGTGTTCTGAGATCTCAGCCCAGTCGAGCCACGCTAGGTACGCAACGCGTTAGCCGCGTGTTGCCCGTTTCTGCGCCAGCGCGGTGCCGGCCAGGACAACGGCACCGGAAGCGATAAGTGGCAGCGTGATGCTCTCGCCGAGCAGGATTCCTGCGAAGACGAACGTGACGACCGGCTGGCCGAGTTGCCACGAACTCATGCGCGTGATGCCGCCGTGGCCGAGCGACCAGAACCAGGCGAGGTAGGCCACGAAGGATCCGAGGAAAGCCAGGTAGCCTAGCGACAGCCAGCCCGTGCGCGTGACTGCAGCCCAGTCGGTCCGATGCGCAACGAGAGCAACGACGGGAACCATCGCGGCCGCGGCTATCGCGAGACCCCAGAACGTCGTCGCCCACGTGCCGACGACAGCCGCGAGCTTGCCTCCGGTGACATAGCCGAGCGCGCAGACGATCGCGCCGACGAGAATGATCACGTCGCCGAGGACACTCGCCCCGCCACCATCGAGCGTGCCGCCGCCCCGGTAAAGGATCAGAAATAACGTGCCGGTGCCGGCGATCGACACGCCGGCCCACCAGGCGCGGTACGGCCACGCTCGATCGAAGGTCGCGGCGATCAGGCCCGTGAAGATCGGGATGATTGCGATGATCAGCGCGGCATGAACAGCCGTCGTGAGACCGAGGCCGATGCTGAGCAGCGTCGGCCAGACCGCGAAGCTGGTGATGCCCGACAGGATCAATAGCCGTCGTGCGCGTCGTCCCGCCGGGAAAGGGAGGCCGAGCGTCAGCGCGACGGCGAGCGCGACGGGACCCGCCAGCACCGAGCGCAGCATGCCGACGGTTGCGGGGTCGATCGATGCGACCGCAAGCTTATTGGCGATCGGCGTCCCAGCCCAGAGCAGGAGCGCACCTGCCGCCGTCGCATAGATGGCGACATTGTTCCGGTCTCCGTGGTCTCCAGACACGGCCGAACCTCCTCGCTACGAGTTGGACCGCGGCTGTCGATCCATGAATTTCACCGAACAACAAAAAAAACCTGCGAGAGCCCGGGCTCACGCAGGTTGGACAACGCTCGAGCCGGTGTCGATCTGCTTTCTTGAGCCGACGTTCAAACGAGTCGTCGCCTGCAATGTAGATTCGTTACGGACTACTGTCAATTCGCGGCGACGCGAATTGCGGATCCGGGCTGTCCATTTATACTACGGTATCAAACCGATGCAGGTCCGGCTCGAGCCGGTCTGTACGAACGTCTACGGTGAGTTTGAGCGAGCGACGCACAGAGATGATAATGAGAGCCAGTCCGATTGCCCTCGTCGGTTTTTTCTGCCTGCCGTGTGTGACGGCGGCTCATCATAGTGTCTCCGCGCAATTCGATCGGGACCACACGGTCGAGATAGAGGGCGAGGTCACGCGCGTGAACTGGCAGAACCCCCACGTGCGTTTCACCGTCAGTGTGGCGGATGAAGACGGCGAGGCCACGCTCTGGGTCATCGAGTCGACCTCCGTGAGTACGCTACGTCGCATGGACATCTCGGCGGAACTCGTCGTCGTGGGGGACCGGGTGAGAATCGCCGGCAACCTCTCGAGGACCCAGCCGCGCGAGATCTATGTCAACAATCTGCTGCTGCCGGATGGGCAGGAGGTCGTGATGACGGCCAGGGCGGCGCCACGCTGGTCCGAGCAAACGCTCGGCACGACCGGACCCGGGTTCGTGACCAGCGGAGGCGTATCGGATCCGTCGCGTGGACTGTTCAGAGTCTGGAGCACACCGTTCTCGGTGCCGATCTTATTCCCCGAGAACGTCGACTTCGATTTCGACTTCGAACGTTATCCTCTGACGGCTGCCGCACGCGCGAGTCTCGCGGTATGGGATCAGTCCACGGACAACCCAACGTTGAACTGCGCCGCGAAAGGTATGCCAACGATCATGGAGCAGCCGTTTCCCATGGAGTTCGTCGATACCGGGGACGTGATCCTGCTTCGCTTGGAAGAGTACGACCTCATTCGGATGATCCATATGAATTCCGGCGCCACGCCGGCGGAGGAGGTGGCCACCCCGCTGGGCGTCTCGACCGGGCGCTGGGAAGGCCGCGCATTGGTGGTGTCGACCGACCGCATCAACTGGCGGCATTTCGATACCGTCGGTATCCCGCTCAGCGAGGCGGCTCGACTCGTCGAACGATTTACGCCGAGCGTCGACGGCGACCGCTTGGATTATGAGTTGACCGTGACTGATCCCGCGACATTTACCCAACCCGTGACGCTTGCCAAGCAATGGGTGTGGATTCCTGGCGTGGAGGTTGGAGTGTACGCTTGTGTCGTGAGCGGCAGCATGGAACGCACGGTGCATTCCGGGGACACCGTCGGAGTGATACGGACCGGCAGCGATCGTAGGTCTTGATGTTCTCTGCTCTCTTCTCCGGGCCGCGTAAACGTCTGCTCACGCAGCTGACGATCTACTACGGCCTACTGAGCTTGCTCGTGGCGCTGCTAGATCGATGGCTACCGAATATTGCCGGATACCTGTACTCCTGGGAGCAAACAGGCTCGGACGTAACGAGCGGTGAAGTCTTCGAGTCCTTCAGCCAGGTCGCCTTCCGGTCGCTACAGGCTGATGCCGCATCCGCATTATTCGTGTCGATCATCGGTGCGTTGCTGCTGATGATCCCGGTGAGCTGGGTCTATATGGGCACACGACGACGCAGCGGGCTCGACCAGTCGATGATCGAGAGCTTGTTGATGTTGCCGACGTCGGTCGCGGGCGTGGTCGTCATCGTTCAAGACAGCATCCCGCTGGCATTCAGCCTGGCTGGCATCTTCGCCGGGATCCAGTTTCGTAGCCGGTTAAAATACTATGCGGACGCCCATTTCATCTTTATTGCGATCGGGGTGGGGCTGGCGGCAGGAATCGGCGCCCTCCATATTGCAGCGGTCATGTCGCTGTGCTTCAGCTACATCGCGTACGCCATCTGGCGATTGGGTTATGGCGCGGAGTCGGCGGAGCGGCACCTGCGCTTCGCGACACCGGAGGCCCGGGCCGAGGCACTCCGGCGCAGGGACGTGATTCACCGACATGTGGAAGACGAAGAAGACGAAGAAGACGAGGATGACGAGGATGACGAGGACGACGGGAATGATGGCGGCGCGACAGGCCCTGGTGCGACGAAAGACGACTGATTGAGCCGCGGCGTATCTAATTCAGGAGCTGGTCGGTCCCCACTCGCTGACGATGGTTTCAAACTCCGGCCGCGGCCGCTCATTCGGTGGCTCGCTGGCCGTGCCGATGTGAATGAAGCCGACGATCTTGGTGTCAGCCTGGTGCCCCAACGCCACGCGTACTTCCGGATGATACGCCAGCCAGTCCGTGACCCACTGGGCGTTGTAGCCCAGTGCTTCAGTGGCAATCAAGATATTCTGGCAGAGGGCGGCGGACGATAATGTCTGCTCGATCTCAGGCACCTTGGCAAACTTCTCCGGCCTCGGATGAGACGTCACGATCAGGAGCAACGGCGAGCGCTGGGGCCTCTGGCGCTCGAACTCGATTTGCGCCCCGGCGGCAGCCGGGTTCTCGCGTTTGAATATCTCGACGCAGATCTCGGCCAACGCCCGCTGCGCGTCTTTGCGCAGGACCTGAATCCGCCACGGCTCCGTGCGGCCGTGGTCGGGGACGCGAATGCCCGCGCGTAAAATCTTATCCAGTGATTCGTCGTCGGGACCGGGTTCGCCGAGGTTCATCGCCAGCACGGAGCGGCGGGTCAGGAGCAGGTCTATCGTTGTACGCGTCATCGGTCGCGACAGTATCATGGACGAGAGACTACGGGTCTGTGCCGTAGACATAAACAAGCGCGGCCGCGGTCGCCGAAGGAAGGAAGCCGTTGTCGGAACCGCCCTACGCCAAGCTCTCACCCGACGTGATTCTGGCATCGCTGGATGGCGTCGGCATTCGGTGCGACGGCAGAATCCTCGCGCTGAACAGTTACGAGAACCGCGTCTACCAGTTAGGCACGGAAGACGGCAGCTTCCTGGTCGTGAAGTTTTATCGGCCAGGCCGATGGACGGACGAGGCAATCCTCGAGGAACACGACTTTACCGCGGAGCTCGTGGACCGTGAGATTCCTGTCGTCGCCCCTCTGCTCGTCGACGGCGCCACGCTGCACGAACATGCCGGCTATCGATTCGCCGTGTTTCCGCGACAGGGAGGGCGTTGGCCGGAGCTGGGCTCGGCCGACGACAGGACGTGGATGGGGCGATTCGTCGGGCGTATCCACGCCGTCGGCGGAGTCACGACGTTTACGCACCGTCTGGCGCTATCGGCGGAACGCATGGGCGAGGATTCCGCGGTGTATCTGTTGGCCAGTGATTGGCTGCCGGATCATCTCGTGGAGAGCTACGAGACGATCGTCGAGCAGTTGCTCGAGTCCATCGAGGACTGTTTCGCACGCGCCGGACAGTATCGGGAGTTGCGGATACACGGCGACTGTCATCCCGGCAATGTCTTATGGACCGTCGATGGGCCCCACTTCGTGGACCTCGACGACTGCATCAACGGTCCGGCGGTGCAGGATCTGTGGCTATTTTTATCCGGCGACCGCGACGAACGGGCAAGCCAACTGAAGGATCTCCTCGAGGGCTACAGCCAGTTTTTCGAGTTCGATTACCGGGAGCTGCACCTGATCGAAGCGTTACGTACGCTGCGCATGATCCACTACACGGCGTGGATCGCGCGGCGCTGGGTGGACCCTGCTTTCCCCCGCGCCTTCCCGTGGTTCGTCGATAACAAGTACTGGGAAGAGCATGTGCTCGCGCTGAAGGAACAGGCGGCGATCCTGAGTGAGCCGCCGCTTGAGGTCGTGTAGACTGCAGACCAAGACGCGCATCGGGGAGAACGTAGATGGCTTATTCACTGCTCGGCAAGGACTTCACGCCGCCGGACGTCAGGGCTAAAGTCACAGGACGCGCGAAATTTGCCGAAGATTTTCGTGCCGAGGGCATGGTCTTCTGCCGTTTGCTGACGAGCCCCATGCCCCATGGCCGCGTGAACGCAATCGATGCCAGCGAGGCTTTGGCCATGGACGGCGTCCTGGGTGTGTTGACGGCCGACGATGTGCCCACGCTTCCGGCCCCCGACGATCCAATCCTGTCGAACGAACCGATGTGGGTGGGACAACCCATACTCGCGGTCGCAGCCGTGGACGAGACGACGGCGCAAGACGCCATCGAGAAGATCGTGCTGGACATCGAGCCGCTGCCGTTTCTGATCGATCCGCTGGAGAGTCTCTACCCCGCCGGCCCGGATGCCCGATCCGGCGGCAACGTCGCCGGACGGGGGCTGGCGCTCAGGACCATCAAGTGGACCGCACGGGACTTTGCCGCGGCGGGCGAAGATCAATTGCCGCTGGGGACGCCGGCCGCCGAGTGGTCGTATGGCGATCTGCAGGCGGGCTTCGCGGCCGCCGAGCTGGTGCTGGAGGAGAATTTCGTTACGGCGGGTCTCTCGCATCACTCCATGGAACCTCGCACGGCCATGGCCTACTGGGAGAATGGTCGCTGTTATCTGCACGGGTCCTCGCAGAGCGGCAGCTTCCCGATCCCGGCGATCGCCGGCTGGATCGGTATCAGTCCGACGGACCTGGTGTTCATTGCCGAGTTCTGCGGTGGCGGGTTCGGTTCGAAGGGCGGCGCCTATCCGGCCATCACGATACCGGCACATATGTCCAGGAAAATCGGGCGCCCGGTCATGATGCGCGTCAGCCGTTACGAGGAATATTGCATCGGCTCCGCACGCGCTGGATTCCAGGGTCGCATCCGACTCGGCTTTGCGGCGGACGGCAAGGTCACGGCTGCGGATCTCTACATCGTTCAGGACAATGGTCCCAATACCGGTTTTCCGGATTGGACCTCGGCTGCGGACGCCGTGTCCCTCGTCTATACACCCGGAGCGATGCGTTTCCGGGGCATCCCGGTCCTGACCAACACGCCGCAGCGAGGGCCCCAGCGGGGCCCCGGGCAAAACCAGATCGCGGCCGTGGTAGAACCGCTGATCGACAAGGCGGCCCGGGCGCTCGGGATCGATCAGGTTGCGATCCGCCGCATCAACGCGCCGGACAACGATGCCAAGGTTGGTGGACGCCAGGGTCCGGTCACGAGTGCCTACCTGAAGAACGCGTTGGACAAGGGCGCCGAACAGTTCGGCTGGCAGGCCAAGCGCGCGCAGAGCGGCCGGCGGTCCGGCTCCAAGGTCATCGGCGTCGGCGTCGGTCAGGCCTTCCACTCGGCCGGGTCTAACGGCTTCGACGGCCTCGTCCGCATCACCCCGGATGGGATGCTGCACATACATACCGGTGTCGGCAACCTCGGCACGTTCTCACACGCCGGCACCGCCCGCGTGGCGGCCGAGGTCTTGCGTTGCGCGTGGGAGAAGTGCGTGGTGCAACGGGGCGACAGCCGGAAACATCTGCCCTGGAACCTCGGGCAATTCGGCAGCAATACCTCGTTTACGATGACGCGGACCAACTACGTCGCGGCGATGGACGCACTGAACAAGCTCAAGGAAATCGCGGCTTTGGATCTGGGTGGAACAGCCGACGATTACGATGTCGCTGACGAAACCGTATTCTTGAAGTCTGACCCGGCGCAAAACCTGAGCTATGCCGCCGCCGCACGACGTGCGATCGAGTTGGGCGGGAAGTTCTCGGGTGAGGAAATGCCCGAGGATCTCAACGCCATGACCAAGGCCTCCGTGGTCGCCCTTGCCGGTTCCGGACTCATCGGCGTCGCCAAAGATAATCTGGAGCGTGTCGGCACCGTCCCGGCGCTGGCGGCTGGTTTCATGCAGATCGAGCTGGATATGGAAACCGGTAAATTCGAAATTCTCGATTACCTTGGCGTCGCGGACTGCGGTACCGTGATCCACCCGATGGGCCTCGCGACGCAGATCAAGGGCGGGGCGGTCATGGGCATCGGTATGGCGTCGAGCGAGCGATTCATAATCGATCCGCAAAACGGCTTGCCGGCCAATGTCGGCCTGTACCAAGCCAAGCCGCCGAGTTATCTGGATGCGCCCGCGGTGATGAGATGGGCGGCGGTCGATGAGCCCGATCCCCAGAACCCGGTTGGTGCCAAGGGAATCGGTGAACCGATACAGGGCTGTGCGACGGCGGCGTTACTTTGCGCGATCTCTGACGCGCTCGGCGGGCACGTGTTCAATCGCACGCCTGTGGTGCCCGACATGATCGTCAACGCCGTGGCCGGGCGGCAGCAGTCGCACAAGCCGCTGCAGGTACACACGGCCTAGGAGGACGTCGGCTCACCGAGGGCGTACGCGGATAGTCTTGCGAACGTCGCGGGCTAGGAGCGTGCCAGGGACGGCCGAAAGCGACGAGCCCACGATACGAGCTGAGCCATGGATGGCGAGGCGAGATTAAGTTGAGCAAGAACTATCCGGGTGCGCCCCCAGTGATTGCTGTCTGTTCACCGTCGGAGTGCCGATTTCGTCGCCTGTTGTCTGAACGACGCTTTTCTCATACGATCTACCGGTCGACCTGTCCGTTCAAGCTCCGCAGGGGGGATTCCTGATGGCTGAAGACAAGACCGTTCACAACGCAATTGCTGCGCCATTTACAGACCCTCGAACCGATGACGGCGGTATGCTCGCCGAACTGGGTCGAAGCCGAGCGTCACGCCGAAAATTTATCAAAGGCGTCATCGCTTCCGGTGCCGTCGTGTCCTCGGCGGGGTACGTGTTCGGCGGCCTGAGCGGTTGCGCACCTGACCAGGTTGCTGCGACCGGCGGCGTCGAACGACTCCTGAGTCTGAATGTGAACGGTGACGCTCGTCGCGTCGACGTGCTGCCGAACGAGACGCTGGCCATGACTCTGCGCTACAAGCTCGGCTTGACGGGCACCAAACTGGGCTGTGATCGGGCCGAGTGTGGCGCGTGCACGGTGCTGATCGACGGCGTTCCGAACTATTCCTGCTCCACGCTGACTCACGCGGTCCGACGCAGGGCGATAACCACGATCGAGGGCCTGGAAGGCCCGGCGGGCGAGTTGCACCCGGTACAGCAGGCCATGATCGATGAACTGGGGCCACAGTGCGGTTTCTGCACCCCGGGCCAAATCATGTCGGCGGTGGCGCTGCTGCAGGCGAACCCGAACCCGACGAGAGATGAAGCGCGTTTCGCGATGTCCGGCAACCTGTGTCGCTGCGGTGCCTACGATCACTATCTGAATTCCATCATGCGGGCGGCACAGGCCTCGTAGGATGGCCTGGAGCCTCATCGGCAAGAATTTCACTCCGCCCGACATCCGCGGGAAGGTTACCGGCAGGGCCAAGTTCGCAGAAGACTTCCGTGTCGAAGGCATGGTCTTCGCGCGTCTGCTGACGAGTCCCGTGCCGCATGCGACGATCACGAACATCGACGTCACCGAAGCGCTCGCGATGGACGGCGTGCTGGGGATCCTCACCGCCGATGATGAAGGGCTCGTTGGCGGGTTGACGAACGAGCCGCAGTTCGTCGGTGACCCGATCCTGGCGCTGGCCGCCGTCGATGAGACGACGGCGCAGGATGCGATCGACCGGATCGAGTTGGAGTTCGCGCCCCTGCCTTTCACGGTGGACCCACTCGAAAGCCTCTATCCGGGCGGCCCCGACGGCCGAGCGGATGGCACGAATGTCGGCGGGGGGCGCACCGGCCTCCAGCTCCGCAGGGTCAGATGGACCGCGCGTGACTTCGCCGCCGTCGAAGAAGGTCAACTGCCGATGGGAGAAGCGGCGGTCGAGTGGGCCTTCGGTGACCTGGACGCGGGTTTCGCGGCTGCGGATCTCGTCATCGACGAGAGCTTCGTCACCCAGGGCAACTCCCATCATTCGATGGAGCCGCGTACGGCGATGGCGTACTGGCAGAACGGCAAATGCTATGTGCACTCGGGAAGCCAAAGCCTCACGGCGAGCCTGCCCGGCATCGCCAACCAACTCGGCGTGGGTTTGGACGAGTTCGTCTATATAAATGAGTATTGCGGCGGCGGTTTCGGTTCGAAGGGCACCGCCTCGCAGACGGTCGGTATCGCAGCTCATCTGGCGAAGAAGATCTCCCGCCCCGTGATGCTGCGTATCAGTCGCTGCGAGGAGTATTACATTGGCTCCGCACGCGGCAGCCTGCAAGGCCGGGTGAGGATGGGCTTCCGGGCTGACGGCGCCGTGACGGCGGTCGATTTTTCCGTCGTCCAGGACGGCGGTGCGAACGGTGGTTTCCAGGACGCCGGTGATGCGGCCCAGGCCATCTCGATCGTCTATCAGCCCGGGGCAATGCGCTTTCGCGGCATTCCGGTCATGACCAACACGACGCCGCGAGGACCACAGCGCGGCCCCGGCCAGAATCAGATTGCGGCGGCGTTGGAGCCCCTCCTCGACCGGGCGGCCCGTGAACTGGGCTTGGATCGTCTCGCGATACGCAGGCTCAATGCACCCGACAATGACGCGACGGTCGGTGGCGACCAGGTGCCCGTCAGTAGCGCCTATCTACGCGATGCGTTGGACAAGGGCGCCCGCCTGTTCAACTGGGAGGAGCAGGCCCGGCGCAGCGGCGAACGCAACGGTTCGAAGGTCCGTGGCGTGGGTATCGGCCAGGCCTATCATGATGTGGGCCGTACCGGCTACGACGGCCTGCTGGTCCTGACGCCGGACGGCAAGCTGCATCTGCACAGCGGTGTCGGTAATCTCGGGACGTACTCCTACGCCAGCACGACGCGCGCGGCCGCAGAAATTCTGAAGTGCGACTGGGGGAACTGCGTCATCCACCATGGAAGCAACGCAAAGTTCCTGCCGCGAGCGTCGACGCAGACCGGTAGCAATACGTCTTGGACCATGAGCCGGACCAACTACGTGGCGGCGGTAGACGCCGTGAACAAACTCAAGGAGATCGCCGCCATGGACTTGGGCGGCACGCCGGCTGACTACGATATCGGCGAGCATCGGGTGTTCGCGACGGATGACCCCGAGCGGTTTCTGACCTATGCTCAGGCCGCGCAGCGTGCTATCGAACTTGGCGGGCGATATTCGGGAGAGGAGCCGCCCGAGGAGATCCATGAGATCACCAAGCTGGCCGTGGCCGGCGTCGCCGGTACGGGACTGGTGGGGGTCGCGAAGGACACGCTGCGCATGGAAGGCGACATCCCGGCGCTCGCGTGCGGTTTCGCCGCCGTCGACGTTGATCTGGAGACCGGCAAGGTCGACATACTCGACTATGTCGGGGTGGCTGACTGCGGTACCGTGTTCCATCCTCAGGGGCTCGCGCAACAGATCAAAGGCGGTGGCGTCTGGGGTATCGGCTTCGCGCTTTTCGAGCGGCAGATCTACGATCCTCAGAATGGTCTACCGGGCAATACCGGCTTTGAACAGTGTAAGCCGGCCACCTATCTCGACGTGCCGTCGGTGATGCGCTGGGACGCGGTGGACATCGCGGATCCACAAAACCCGGTTGGCGCCCGAGGCGTCGGCGAACCGCCGATGGGCGCGTCGGCGTCCGCCATCCTGTGCGCAATCTCAGATGCGTTGGGTGGGCACGTATTCAATCGTACGCCGGTCGTGCCGGATATGATCGTTAATTACGTAGCGGGTCGGGAGCAATCGTCCCGACCTCTACAGATACACACAGCATAAGGAGCGATGCCATGCCCAGAGACATGATGGCGAGTTTTGAGCTCTACCAGCCAGATAGCGTCGACAACGCAGTCGAGCTGCTGAGCCGGTTTGGGGAGGACGGCTGGGCTATAGCGGGCGGCCATGACACGCTCGATTGGTTCAAGGACCGCGTTAAATACGCCCCGTATGTCGTGGATCTAACCGGTATCGCCGAACTGCGCGGTATCCGTGAGACACCGGGCGGCATCGAGATCGGCGCACTGACGACGCTGACGGAGATCGAGACGAGTCCGCTGATCCAGGAGCGCTACGGCGTTTTGGCCGACGCGGCGCGTCGGGTCGCGAGCCCGCAGATCCGCAATACTGGGACGTTGGGCGGCAATGTCAATCAGGATACTCGTTGCTGGTACTACCGTTATGGCACCGATTGCTATCGTGCCGGCGGTACCACGTGCTATGCGGATACGCCGCAAGGTCAGAATCGCGAACACTGCCTGTGGGGCGCGGACCGTTGCGTGGCCGTTTCTCCCTCCGACACCGCACCGGCGCTGGTCGCGCTGGACGCCCGCATGGTCGTGCGCAACGCCGACGGCGAACGTGAGGTCGCGGCCGAGGACTATTTCATCGGCCCGGATATCAACATCGAGCGCATGACGATACTGGAACCCGGCGATCTCTTGACTGCGGTGCGTTTGCCCAGCGACTGGGCCGGCGCGAAGTTCTACTTCGAGAAGGTTGCCGACCGGAATACCTGGGACTTCCCACTCGTGAATATTGCCGCGGCGATGTTCGTTGAAGGTGGCACGATCACGCGGATTCGCCTGGTTGCGGGTGCCGTCGAATGTGTGCCGAGGCGTTTGACCGTTGTCGAGGAAGTCGTCACCGGTAGCCCTCAGAACGAGGATACCGCCGCTCTAGCGGGCAAGGCCGCCGTCCGCGGCGCGACGCCGTTAAACTACAACCACTTCAAGATTCCTCTACTCGAGAATCTCGTGAAGCGCGCTATCCGCGACGCGTAGGTCGATGGAGTTGTTCCGAGTCAGCCGCGACGTCTGGGGGCAAGAGGTGGTCCAGGGCATGTCGTGGGATCTGTTGCCCGTGTTCTTCTTTGCTGGAGTCGCCTTCATTGCGCTGCACGCGGCGTACCGCCGGTTCCTAACTCCAAAGCGCAAGTAAATAATGAGCGACATAAATTCAACCGCGGTCTCCGGACGACGCGGCTTGAGCAGGCTCGTCAGGCACTCACTGATAGATCGTGTGTTGCACTGGGCGACCGCAGTGGGCGTCATGATTCTCGTCGCGACGGCGTTCTTGCCTATCCTCGGGATCGAGTTCGCCTGGGTGACCGTGCACTGGGTGACGGGTATCGCTCTGGCAGCCACGGTATCGATTCATGTGGTCCGAGCGCTATTCTGGAAGGAGCTCAGCTCCATGTGGATCGGGCTCAGGGATTTGCGCGACGGCGTTCGGCTCGCGAAGTGGGCGCTCCGCCTTAGTCCCATCCCGCCTGCCTTGGCCGGCAAGTACTCCTTCGCCCAGAAGGCCATTCATCATGTCTTTGCCGTGGTCATCCTGACGACGCTGGTCACGGGCGGTATGATGTTGGTCAAAATCGATACGCCCTGGTGGGAGCGCGACCCCTACTGGCTCGGGGAGGATACTTGGGGCGCCATCTATGTCCTCCACGACCTCGCGGCGCTGCTGTTGGTCACGATGGTGATGACCCATATCTACTTCGCACTGCGGCCCGAGAAACTTTTTTTCACGCGGTCGATGATCGTAGGCTGGATAACGCGGGACGAACATGCCGCCCACCATGACCCGGAGCGGTGGCGGGTGGACCCCGAGTGAATTAGTATCTCGATGCGAAGAAACTAACACCCCGATCTCGGGGACAATAATGCAACCACCAGCCGCCCAGTCGACGGCGGCAACACCGATCTTGACGGCCGCCGATGAGTCCGTCATTTCTTGGGAACGACGATGAGCAATAATCCGGCGCAGAATCTGGACGAGCGTATCGACGCTATCGAATCGAGTTATGAATTCATGCTGGCCTACGCCGCGCAGGGCAGGGATACGGATCAAGGCGCGGGCGGTTCAGCATCCGAGTTGCGGGGCTTTCTCCAGGCGATGGAGCAGGCCTTGGAAGGGCTGGGCGCGACCGTCAGTGCGAGCGCCAAGGCACAGAATGCGGAGGCTGCCGAGCGTTCGAGTGTCTTTCTCGATGCCGTGGACGAAGACGCAAGACGCGCCCAGGGCGTAATCCGCCTCGTGTTGGCGCAAACCGGAATCAGTTCTCAGCTAATCGATAACGTCAATGCGTCTATACATTTACGAGCCTTGCTTACGGACTTATTCGTGCTGGACGAGGCCTTGAAGAGTTAACAGTCAACATCAGTAGGGAGTAGAAACTATGAAATGTCTCAATGTAGCGGCCCTGGTCATGGCGAGTCTGGCGGTGCCTGTCTGGGCACAGCAGGATTTTTCTACCATTGAAATCGAGACGGTCCCGGTAGCGGACGGCGTTTACATGCTCGTCGGTGCCGGCGGCAACATCGGGCTGTCGGTCGGCGACGACGGCGCCTTCGTCATCGACGATCAATTCGCGCCGCTCAGCGAGAAAATCCTGGCGGCGATCGCCGCTGTGACCGACGCTGATGTCAAGTTCCTGGTCAACACGCATTTTCACGGCGACCATACCGGGGGCAATGAGGCCTTCGGTGCAGCCGGGGCACTAATCGTCGCCCATGAGAATGTTCGCGCGAGGATGAGCACGGATCAGTTCAGGGAGATTTTTAATCAGCCGATCCCGGCCTCACCTGCCGGCGCCCTGCCGATCGTGACGTTTACGGACGAAATGACGTTCCACTGGAATGGCGACACCATCCGTGCGATACACGTTGCGCCCGCGCACACCGACGGCGATACGATTCTGTATTTCCAGAACGCGAACGTCATCCATATGGGCGATACATTCTTTAACGGGTTCTATCCGTTTATCGACGTCAGCAGCGACGGTGATATCGACGGCATCATCGCGGCCGGTTATCGGGCGTTAGCCATTTCCAACGAGGACACCGCCATCATTCCCGGTCATGGCCCGCTCTCCGATGCGGCCGGCCTCACGGCCTGGCTCGAGATGCTTAAAGTGACACGCGTCAGCATGCAGTCGCTGATCGACCAGGGGCTATCGGAAGACGAAGCGGTGGCGGCGAGGCCCACGGCGGAATCCGATGAGCAGTACGGCGGTGGCTTTATGAATCCCGAGAACTACAACCGGCTGCTCTATCAGAGTTTGAGCCGCAACTAGCCAGTCGTCTCCACAACGCGGCTCGACCGGCCGCTCCGCGCAGTGTCATTGCCGACATAGCCGGAGCGGTCGCGTCATTCGGTTATCAGCAACGTGCCCGTGAACTCATCACAGTTTGCGGGATAGGTTTGCTTCCAGAGGTTGCGGATCGTGGCCCAGGACAACGGCGGCCGGGCGTCGCGGTGGTACTCAGGGCTACCGAGTGTTCCGTCGGGATGGAGTGACGCTTCCAGCCGCCAGAAGCCCTGCCTCGCGTCATTCGTATAGCCGTAACGAAGATCGCCCAGGATCAGCTTGCTGCCATCCCGGTAATACGTGGTCAGCCCGCTCGCGAACCAGTCGAAAGTACGCGCCTCCGGTGTCGCCCTAAATGTTGCGAGCTCCGCATCGGATTCTCGGGGTTGTCGCCCCCAGCGTACCGGACAGGGCTGCGCCATCGACACGAAGCCGACGTAATCGTCGCTCGGCGTTCGTGCGACGAGCCGCCGCAGCGGTAGCTGAAAGATGGTCGGGAACGCGTAGACTTCAGATGCGATGATGCCGCGCGATTCGAGATCCTTGCGGGCCCAGTTCTCGGCATCGACATTCAGCTTCAGACCGAATAACAGATAGCCTGTGGAGACCAGAAGAGCGAGGCTCGTCGTCAGTCGCGCAGGGCGAGCCGGCAACCAGGCTGCGACCGTGAGACCGACGAACAACATCAGGGTATAGAGCGGCTCTATGACAGGAATTGCCGGGAACGCGAAGCGCCTGTCGGTGAACGGGCTCAACAGCTGCGTCCCGTAATGCGTGCACGCGTCCAGCAGTGGGTGAGACAATAATGCAACCGTGATCAAGATCAGCCAGGGCCAATAGCTGGTCGCAGGGGCATCACGGCTGCGCCGCCAGAGCAGCCATGCCCAGATTGGCCCGACGAACGGCGCGAAGAACAAAGAATGCGTGATGCCGCGGTGTAGCTGAATGCGGATCAACGGATCTTCCGAGATCATGCCGGCAACGTAGGTATCGATATCGGGGAACGCGCCGGCCACGGCACCCCACAATGCCGCGCGGCGATAGCCGAGCTGCTTGCCGACGCATGCATGGCCGACGGCGGCACCTAGAGCGGCCTGCGTAATCGGGTCCATTTGAGTTTCCGGAGGATATCGCTCGCTGTATAGCAGGACGCTTCGGAGTAAGCAAAGATTGGTTGTGACTCTGCGGTTCCCCTATCATCGATCGATCCAGTGATAAATTTTCAGACCAGCGGATAGCACGATGCGAAACGGATCGAAACTCGAAAGCCCGGGTTTAACACTCGGCCCGGTACGATTGCCATGAGCGGGCGTTATGCGCCGCCTCCGGCTGGCGAGCTCACAGAAGAACAGCGGCGCGTGGCGGCGGCGATCAGCGGAGGATTGCGCGGTGAGATACCGGGCCCGTTGGCGATGTGGCTATTGCGGCCGGACTTTGCTGACCGCGCCCAACGTCTGGGTGAATACGCACGTTATCAGACCTGCTTGCCGCCTTTGCTGTCGGAGATCGCGATACTGGCCGTGGCCCGGCACTGGTGTTCTGAATTCGAGTGGCATGCTCACAAGCAGATCGCGTTCGATGCGGGTGTCTCGTCCGCGGCGATCGAGAGCATACGCACACATCAAGTACCGGACTGGGAGACGCCGGACCAGGCGGCGGTACACGAGTTCTCGAGAACGTTGTTGGAGAGCCAGAGAGTGAGCGACGAAATATTCGAGCGAACCATCGCGGTGCTGGGGCAGGACGGCGTCGTGGATCTCGTCGGTATTCTTGGTTACTACTCGTTGATATCGATGACGATTAACGTCTTCGAGGTGCCCTTGCCGGCGGGCGCGGCGCCTGAGCTGGCGTAAGAGCGAGGCTTACTGAACAGTGCCTTTCCGCTGGAATGCGGCTCGCTCCGACGACCTGACGACAATTTCTTGACGCTTCGAATTTCGCAGTATCGTGAGATGGACGTCGACGCCGGCATCACCGAGGCTCCAGACAGAGCGGAACAGATGAGCGAGGCTGAATATCGGCTGACCGCCGACCTCCAGTACGATATCACCGGGCCGCAGCCTGGCATCATCCGCCGGGGAATTATGGTAGACGCCAACGATCGTGACCTCATCATCTTCATCGTGGGCCAGTACGCCCAACCATGGCCTAGGTGCCGCAAGCCGGCGACCGTGATCACAGATCTCATCGATGACCGGCACCAGCAACTCGATCGGCACGAACATATTCACGTTTTGAACCTTGTCGTCGACTTCGAATCCCTGAATAATCAACGACCCGAGGCCACAGAGTCGGCCGTCAGGATCAATCAGCGCGGCGCCCGACCAGTGTTGGTGTGGGGGCGCGGTGAAGATCGCAGCTTCGAGTAAGTACTCCCAACGACCGGCGAATTCCTGTCTCGCAACGACTTCGGCTTGTACCTTCTGGGCTTCGATCCCGGCACTACCGGCCACGGTCACGGCGTCGCCAACATTCAGATCTCGAGCTTGCCCGAGTTTCATCGTAGGTCCTGGCAGGGGGATCGTCGGCGTGATCAGAGCCAAACCGCTCTGAAAATCATTGCCGATGACGACTCCGGGTGCCGCCATGCCGTCGGAGGAAACAATCCAGATCTCATCCGCTTCGCTGATGACGTAACCGATGGTGACGATCAGGCCGTCGTCTCGAATACGTATGCCGTGACCGCTACGCTCGGTCCCCAGCAAACTGGCAGTCATCGCGTCTTCCGGCACACGAGTTCTGACCGAGACCAGTGGCTCCAGCGCCGTCTCGTTCAGTGTTTCTGTGGATCGTGGAGTTCCGGCCATGGTCTAACTAGTCAGTTCGTAACGTCGAACGGCATCATCGGCGTAGCCGCATTGGCTAGAAGCTGATACTTGGTACCCAGAGTTCGAAGTCGTGATGCTCGTGAATGTCGAAGTCTTTGAGCAGGCTGAATCCCGCCGCTCGGAGTTCTTCCTGCCGGAGTCCTTCCGGAAGCCTGGCTTCGAGCGCCGGTTCGCCGGCTTTCTGCTCGATGATCGCGATGCGGCCGCCCGGACGCAGAACCGCACGCAGGCGTCGAAAGTATTCGATGCGATCTTCAATGTGGTGATACGTGTCGACCAGCAGTACGAGATTGAGACGTGCGGGCGGCAGGTGGGGCGTGGAGTAGGACGCTAGAACGGGCACGACGTTATGCAGATCCTCCTCTATCAGCCTCTGCCGTAGTGCGTCCAGTTGCTGCGGCTCCACGTCGACTGCATAGACCACGCCCTTGCGGAGTTCATGCGCGAGAGGCACGGTGAATACGCCTGGCCCGCAACCCAGGTCGGCCACGATTGCATCCTCTGGCAGCATGAGCGCGGCGACGACGAGGTCCGGTTTCAAGTCCGCGACGCGTTCTTCACTCATGAGGCTCTGGATGTAACTTTGGACATCCCGGGGGCCGTGGGGATCCCTGTTGGGAGTCTCCTGTCCGGACGCGGGCTCGACGCTTCCCAGTAGCAACAGCAGACCCGGGAGACCCATCACGTATCTAGCTATCGTGCGGCTAGTCATCAGTTCTCCACGGTCGCATGGGCCTCGACCTGCTCGAGGGCCTCCATCGCCGCGCTCAAAACGGCGGCGGCACGTGTTGGGCCGCCGTCCGCAAGATCATCCTCCAGGTGCCGGATGATCGCGGCGAGATTCTGTCTCATCTTTACCAGTTCGCGAGGACGAATCGGGATACCTCGTTCATCGGCCTCCCGCAGATCATTTTGAATAAAAAATGTGATATAGCGCGACGATTCGATGACCGTATCACTATCGTTGAGAACAATAGCACTTACTGCGCGAAGCAGGTAGAGATCCTGGCTCGGCGCCAGCAGTATTGCCCTGTCGATCAGTCTGCGCGCGTCGAAGGCGTAACGCTCCGGATCGGTCGATACGTTCGTACGCCACTCTGCACGGAGCCGCACAACCTCCGGATACCAAGCGTCGGTTACGCGGCTTCTACCCAGGACCGGATCCAGTTGAGCCAACGCCGAATAATCACGAACGGCGCCATAACCCCAGCCTTCGACCACCGCCGCGGCAGGGGCTGGCAAGCCGGCCGCGAGCGCTCTGGATTCCTCCGATGCCTCGCCCGTGTTGAGCGTCGCGAGCTGATCTCTGATCAGTAGATAACGCGCCTGCGCGTTGGAAGGGTCGGCCACCAACGCCGCTTCATAGGCGGTCTTCATCCGTGCTAACTGCCCGGCCGCTGCATAGACCAGGCCGTAGATCAACAGTTTGTTCGTGTTTCGTGGGTTCACGTCGGCTAGCGCCGCCGCACGCTCCTGTTGACTCATACTGATGAGCCGCTGTGCGATGTAGCCGAAGTTCAGATCGTCTACCAGGCGTGTGTAGATCCAGCTGCCGCGCCTGGTGAGTGGGTCATAGGGTCGGAATAGTTTATTGAGGTCGTAGAGATACAGCCCGTCCGCGAGGCTGCGGCTCTGCGTAGCCATGAGATTATTATCGTCGGTACTGATCGGCGCACCGGCAGCGAATGCTTCGATGCCTTCCTGGTCCATCGTCAACGCGGCCACCAGGTCTTCGACGCTATTCATCCCCATCCGGCTGTAGTGCATGATATCCGCCGTGAACGGCTGTCCCGAGCGCGCCACCTGCAATTCGACGTCCAAAAGCTCTTCGGACGCCAGAAACATCAGGACTTGGGAGGCAGGGTGATAGAGGCGAACGTGCGGAAATTCCGCTAGCAATGTCGCGGCCAGCGTCCGCAGCAACGGCTCTTCCACGAATTCCGAATTCATCCATTGCACGAATACGCCGCCCTCGTTGAGATGGCTTTTGGCAGCCGCGATGAACTCGCGGGTAAACAGATGAGACGCGCCGGCCGTCCACGGGTGAGACGGTTGGGAGACGATCACGTCATAAGTCTTGTTTGTCAGCCGTAGTGCGTTGCGTGCGTCGTTGATCACGAGGTTGACGCGGGGATCCGCCAGAGGGTCCCGGTTGCGCTTACCTTGTAGGATACGATTTGCTTCGATGACGAGCGGTTCGAGTTCGATCGCGTCGATCGTTCGTACCGACGGCGGTACGCCTTCGAGCGCGACGCCGCCACCGAAGCCTATGACCAGCATGCTCTCGGTATCCGGGCGTGCCGCGACGGGTAGCGCGGTCAGCCACTTCTCCGGATCCTGGATGGGCGGGCTGCCTTTGACCGCGATCGACGCTTCCGGTAAGCCGTTCGTCCGGAGATAGTAGTACGCGCCTTCGCCGAGCAGCATCACGGTGGACGACCGGCCGACGCCGTAGAAGAGTTCTTCTGGTACGGTACTATAAGTCAGTTCGAAACCCGTACTGGAGACGACCGCCTGAGGACGCGCGGGGTGGTAGATCAGCAACGTCAGCAGCAGCCCGACAGTGGCGGCGACCGTGTAGACACGCTTCGGAGTAGCGACAAAGGCAATGGTCCATACCGCCAGCGCGAGATTGACGGAGACGGCGAACCGAATCGCTCCTTCGAAGCCCAGTCCGGGGATCAGGAAGAAGCCGGCGAGGATCGCGCCCACAATCGCACCGACGGTGTTCCATGTGTAAACACGCGCCGTTCCTGCGCTCGCTTCCCGCTCGTTCCTGGCTAGTATCCGCACGGCGAGCGGAAAGGTTGCGCCGATGAAGACGGTGGCCGGCAGCATCACGCTGACCGCATAGATGGCCAGTTCTTGCATCGTCTTAGTCTCGGGAATGAGCGGACCGATCCACGCGTAGACTCCCATCGACAGCACGGCGATCGCGATCTGCGTCACGGCAAACATCAGCGCGGCCCGCTGCCTGTCCGTGGCGAATCTCCCCGCCAGGCCACTGCCCAACGCAATGCCGGTCAGGAACGCTGCGAGCATCGTGGCGAAAGCGTAGATGCTGCCGCCCATGACGTGAGTCAGCATCCGCGTCCACAGGATCTCGTAGAGAAATGCATTGGCGCCGGAAACCAGTATCAACGGCAGTATCCAGCCGGATTGCATCCGGAATACCACGCCCAGTCGCTCGGCGAGCGGCCGGCCTCCGGCCAGGAGTGGCGCAATGCAGGCGTCGAAGAACCCCCTGGCCTTCGCCGTCGGCGGCTCGACGGCGTCTTCGCTCGACACGAGCGCTGGCGCGCGCTTGGCCAGCAATGCGGCGATAGCGAAAACCGCGGCATTGACCGTCACGCCGACCCAGACCGTGCCGGCCAGGCCCAATGCCGGTAGCAGCAAGAATCCTGCTGCGATCGTACCGAGCACCGCGCCGGAGGTGTTGACGGCGTACAGCATCGCGACCCTGGGTCCGATCTGCTTGTCGCTGGTGATCGCGTGCCGGATCAGCAGCGGCAGCGTCGCCCCCATGAAACCCGTGGGCAACGCCAGCACGATAAAGGCCACGACGAGGTAGAACACCGGTTGGCCGATCGTCGCCGCGTCTGGCGGGGCGGGCTGATCCCCCAGCGCCAGTGTGTACAGCGCTCTGGCGCCGGCTAACAGCAGCGGCACGGCCAGGGCCGACAGCGCAATGCCGGCTTCCAGCACGCCGTACACCAAGATCGGTCGCCGCACACGGCCGATGTAGCGCCCCGCGACCGCGGCGCCGGCAGCCAGGCCGCCCATGTAGGCAGCCAGGACCGTTGCGACCGCCAGTTCGCTGGTTCCGAACACCAACGAAAATTGCCGCAGCCACGCCGTCTGATAGAGCAGTGCCGCGAAACCCGATAGGAAGAAGCAAGCGACTACACCGGGCAGCACGAAACCCGCGGGCGCGACGGGATCAACCGGCGCTTCCCGGCGGGTTCGATCCCGTTTGCGTGAGCGTCTTGTCATGTTCCTAAGCCTGTCTCCGCTTCTTATCCATACTGGCCCTGGGCGGGCACTTTGCCGAGTCTGCGGCATTGTAATGACCCGAGTAGGGTTTCGTCACGGGTTTAGCGTCTCAGGATCGCCCACCAGCGAGCGATATTGAGCAGGCTGGTCAGCGAACCGGATACATAGGTCAGTGCCGCTGCGGTCAGCAGGCGCCTCGCCTTGTGCTCGTCTCCTGGATGGAGAATACGCCGCTGATCGAGCAGCGGCAGCGCGCGGCCAAAACTCGCGTCGAACTCGGTCGGCAGCGTCAAGAGGTGGATCGCCGTGCCCGAACTCAGGGTCAGCATGCCGCCCAGGAATGTCAGCAATCCGATTACCGGCGTCCGCGTCAGCGCAACGGAGAAGGGCGCGACCATCAGCAGGCCGGCACCTAATTTTTCGATAGGGCCAACCCACTTGACCAGGCGAGTTCGCCATTTCAAGGGACGGAACCCTCTCGCGTCCTGCAGTGCGTGCCCCACCTCATGCGCGGCCACGGTAATAGCCGTCAGCGAGTGCCCGTTGAAGATCGGCGGCGAGAGACGCACGATCTTCGTTATCGGGTCGTAATGGTCGCCGGCCTCCGTCGTCTCGGTACCGACGTCGTGCAGGCCGAGGTGATTCAGGAGTTCCCGGGCGACATCCTCGCCACTCTTGCCGTAGCGATCCGCCGGTCGGCTGTAGCGGGCCATGACGGATTTGACCCAGAGCCCGGGGCCCAGGATGAGTAGCAGTATGACGAGGGTTAAGACGACCAGGTGCATCATGTTCCGGCTGCGGGTTCCGCCGTTGAGCTACCGGGATCGTACCATCACAATTGACACACGGCCTTGCGGCGGACACCCCTATCCCTCACCATGGCCAACAGGCCGTCCGTCCAAGAGTGCAAGACTCCGATGAACTCAGATCCACTGACTCGCTCCGAACCCACACTCGCCGTGTTCGTCGACTTCGAAAACTTGGCGCTCGGTGCCCGCGATAGCAAACTCGGCCGCTTTCAAGTGGATCTCGTGCTCAAGCGTTTACTCGAGAGAGGCCGTATCGTCTTCAAGCGCGCTTACTGTGACTGGACTCGCTACAAAGAGTACATGAAGGAGTTTCATGCGAACGGCTTCGAGATGGTGGATATACCTCACTCCTCGATCAGCGGTAAAAATAGCGCAGACATCCGCATGGTGGTCGACGCGATCGATCTGTGTTACTCCAAGACACATATCGATACCTTCGCTCTACTGACCGGCGACAGCGACTTCTCGCCGCTGGCATCGAAACTCAAGGAGAATGACAAGCGCGTCGTCGGCTGTGGTGTGCGTAGCTCGACGTCGGATTTATTGGCACGTAACTGCGATGAATTTACGTTTTACGATGACCTGATCCGAGAATCGAAACGTGTCCCGCCGAAACGAAAGAAAGGCCAGACGGCCAAGCAGCAGGAGGCCTTCGAACGTCTTGCAGCCACCGTGAGTTCACTCGAGGCGGAGTATGACCCACTCTGGGGTTCGATCGTCAAACAGACGGTAAAGCGAGTCTACCCAGGGTTCAACGAGAGCTACTACGGCTATCGGAATTTCTCGGGGCTCCTCGAGGATGCAGCAGAGCACGGTTCGATAGGACTTGAATTCGATGAGGCACGCGGTAACTACAAGCTCTGGTCCAAAGCCGGTTAGCGTTTTGCCGGCACCAGTTGGTGAAACAGGCTCGACTCGCGTTTAAAAAACCCCTCCGTATGAAATGAGTCCGCGAGCTCAAGGAGTTCGTAATCCAGGTGGTGGCAGATCTCGTGCAGTATCGTCCGAAGAAAGGTCCGGAAGGCGACGACCTTCTTATGCCGCGCGGTACGCATCCATACCGTGATTCGAGCGCGTCGTCGTCCTTCGGGCTCCTCGTAGAGGCCATGGAGTTCACCCCAGTCGTCGCTCGGGCGTGTGGCTAGTACCTTGATTGTGACGGGGCGGACGGCTAACTGGCCGAGAAGCTCCTTCGCGAGCTTCCGCGCTGTTAGCTCGACCGCGTGACGATCTTCGGCCGCCAGGGCTTTTTCGAGCCGCCTGACGACGGGTCGCAGCTCTCGTGAGCCGGCCAGTTTGAACGTCTCGATCGCGTCGCTGCGACGATAAATGGCCTTGTCACTGGCTCTGAGTCTGGAGTAGTAGGCGTACTGCAAGGCTCGCTGCGTCTGGGCTCAGCGTGATGCGAGTGTCGGGCGACCGTCCAGCCGATAGACCGTCAACTCCGACACGGGCGCATGCAACTCGAGCCATAGCTCCAAGGGCTCGGCGGAAAATATGAACTCCGCGCTCGCGGGAACGACCCGCCAGCTACCGGCCGCGATTTCACGATCGAGCTGGCCACCGTCCCAACTCGCGTAACCGGCGTACAGGCGTAACGCTTGCTCAGTGTCGGCGACGATGGCCGCCTGACGCAGAAACTCCGGAGTTGTGCCGACGTACACATCGTCGACGATCGGGTCGAGCTCGAGCTCGGCGCTATCAGGGATTCTGACGAGTGTGACGATATTGGCCGGCGCGACCGGGCCACCGAAGTAGATATGGCCCGTGTAACCGTCCGGGATCGGTATGCCCGGGAACGACTCGACTGCGTCGACCCAAGTCGGGCGATTGATTGCAACGCCGACGGCGCCGTCCGGGCCGTAGTGTAGTAGCAAGATGACCGTCTCGGAAAATCTTGGGTCCCGGAGTTCCTCCGTCGCCACGAGCAGCGTACCGGTCGCCGGCGACACGGCGAACACCGGAGAAACGCCGAGCGAGACCAGCAGCAATACGGCGATCGATCTCATCGCGCCATCATACGCGCTGCTGCGTAGCCGTGCTCCGGGCTAGGAGCGAACTCAATCCAGTACGTGGGTCAGCAGGCCGTCGGCGAGCTTGGGCTCGAACCAAGTGGATTTCGGCGGCATCAGTTGTTCGGTATCGGCGACGGCCATCAGCTGCTCCATGCTCGTGGGGAAGAGCGCGAATGCGACCGCGTCGTCGCCGTCATCTACCCGCCGCTGCAGCGTGTCCCGGCCACGGATGCCGCCCACGAACTCGAGACGGGCGTCGAAGCGTGGATCTCCGACGTCGAGAATGGGTCCGAGTAACTGGTCCTGCAGGAGGCTCACGTCCAGCCGGCCGACCGGGTCTCGCTCGGGTATCAGCTGTGTGTGCAGCGTGAGGTGGTACCACTGCCCGTCGGCATACATGCCGAAGGTACCCGGCTTGGCGGGTCTGACGGGGCTGTCGCGGGTCTCCACGTCGAATTTCTCTCTCACGCGGCTCAGCAGTTGTTGCGGCGAGAGGCCATTCAGGTCTCTGACCAGCCGGTTGTAGTCGAGAATCGTCACTTCATCGTGGGGGAAGACCACGGCGAGGAAAAATTCGGCGTTGCGCGGTTCTGCCGCGGAGCTCGTCGCGGAGCGCTCGGCGGAGACTCGAGACGCGGCTGCGGATCGGTGATGACCGTCGGCGATATAGATCGCGTCCATCGCGTTGAAAGCGTTGGATAGGGCCTCCACCAGGTCAGGCTGATCCATTCGCCACAGCGTATGGACGACATCGTGTTGCCCGATCACGTCGAGGGTCGGGGTGTCCTGTTTGACCTTGTCCAGCCAGGATTTGATCGTGTCGTTGGCCCGGTAAACACAGAGTACCGGGCCCGTCTGGGCGTTCAAGCTGGCGATATTGCGAACGCGGTCGGCCTCCTTGTCGGGGTGCGTGCCCTCATGTTTGCGTATGCGGTTGGCGTCATAGGCCGCTACAGAGGCAGTCAGGGCGACGCCGGTTTGCTCGTGCTCGCCCGTCCGCATTCGGTAGACGTAATAGCATGGGGCCGGGTCCCGGATCAGCAGTCCGAGCGCGGTCAAGCGTTTTAGATTCTCCGCGCCTCTGGCATAGACGTCCTCCGAGTAGGGGTCCGTATCGGATGGTAGATCGATCTCGGGTCGTGAGATCCGCAAAAAACTGTTCGGGCGCCCGGCGACCAGCTCGCGGGCCTCTGCCGTGCTGACCACGTCATACGGGGGCGCGACGACAGCTGCGGCATGCTCGGCCTCTGGTCGCAGCGCCGCAAAAGGTCTTACAAGAGTCATCATGTGGCGATTATAGAATGACTGAACGTCGCGTCAGCGACCAGGGCTCCTACCCCGCGTGACACATCGGCGGTGCTCAAGGAAGACATTGTATGCGCTCTCGCCGCGAAGTTTAGTGAATTCTCAAGTATGCTAGCGATCGTTTGGGCCATCGGTTCCTCCGATCCGTGAGAGTCAGCCTCGGATGATTGCGCTACAGGGGCGCCAAAAAGGCTACCGGCGATAAGTTTTACGGTGCTCGTGATAGCGAATTCGCGCCTTTCGCGGAGAACGACATGTCGAAGAAGATGACGAAGGATCAGCTATTTGAGCTCGTGGGCCAGGAGATTGGGACTTCCGAGTGGTTCGTCATCGATCAGGAACGCATCGATAAGTTCGCCGACGTGACGGAGGATCAGCAGTTCATTCACGTGGACCCCGAGCGTGCGGTGGCCGCGGGCCTCGATGGCACGATCGCTCACGGCATGCTGACCTTATCCCTGATCGTGGGTTTCTGTAAGGACTTCGCCCCCGCGCTGGAGGGGGCGAAAATGGTGATCAACTATGGCTTCGACAAAGTGCGGTTTGCCGCGCCCGTTAAGGTCAATGATCGGATCCGCGCCGTCGCGAAACTCGCGGGAGTTCGCGAGCGCGCCGGCCAGCTGCTCGTGAAAGCCAAGGTGACCATCGAGATTGAAGGCGAGTCGAAGCCTGCGCTGGTTGCCGAGTGGCTCACGATGCATGTAGTCGCCTGAGCGGCACACTCGAGCAGTCGATACCCGGCCTGGGAGCTGCCCCCCGTTGACCCTGGCCCGTCCGAACTCCTGGACGGCCTGGGCGTTGTACCCGCCGCCGTCTTCGTGACGACCTCACGGGGCAATTATTTCGTCGTCCTCGCGGGCCATGCGGTCGAGTATCTCGAGGGTCAGATCACCGTCTAAGCGTGACGTGACGCGGGCTTTCCCAGGCTCGAGACCCTGCCAAAGTTTGAACCAGTTGGCTTACTGCTCGACGACGCGTGGCTAGACTCGCGGGTATGACCGCGTCCCGTACCGCCGAATGAGTAGCCTGGAGAAAGTGATCCGTTCCGCGCGCGCGGGCCCGGCGATTGTCTTTCGTGAGAGAGCCTACGGCGAGCTTGAGCGGAAGGGATTTCTTCGCGAGATCCTGGGTCTGGCGAATGCGTTCGTGGATGGGCCGCGCTACCTGATTATGGGTGTGCGGGGTGACGGGCCGGACGATCGGGTTTTCGTTGGGATTTCGGCTGCGGATCTGAGCGAGGCGAACGAGCTTTACCGAGCACAGATATCCCGCTTCATCGGACCACCGCTCGAGATTGTTCTGGAGTCGCTGGAGCTGGACGGTGTCACGGTCGCGATCCTCGCTTTGAACGCTTGCGCTGAGCAGCCGTATCTATTGCAGGAGAACGTCTCGAACTCGATGCGCGAAGGCAGCGGTTGGATTCGCCGCTCCACAGGGCTCGCGCGTCTCGGACGGGCGGATCTGCAGCAACTGTTCGAAAAGTCCGCCCAAGGCCTGGTCACTAGTTCGACGATCCAGGTCGGCTTCGCGGGAGACGGGCTTCTGGAGGAAATCACGCTCGGGGTTCTCGACTTGAACGACCTTCCGTCTAGACTGGCTGGAGAACAAGTCCGCAAGTTGATGGAAGCCAAACTGGCGTCCCAGAGCTTGGCCGGAAGGACGACGACGAGAATTGAACGCGCAATGCACGCACGTCAAACGGGGGGTGTCCAGCCGCACCAGTACTTCAGCGAGAATACCCTGAAGCGACGCTCGAGCGAGATCGAGGATGACCATCGCGAAGCCGACGATTACTACGAATATGAGATCTGCACGCACTACGTCAATGTCAGCCTGGCGAATTTCGGCGCCGTCGATCTGCTCGACGGTATCTTGACGCTGGATATCCCGCGGCTCGATGGACTCGGTATATCCGAGTACATCCGTGTCGCGCCGGGCCGCGAGAAGGAATGCCCGGCAGGTTACCCGACCGTCGAGACAGGTGAGCGCTCGATACGCGTAGAGTCGACGATCGAATCGGTGCCTCGTGGTGCCCCGGTGCCAGCCTTCTCCGAGCCACTACGGATCTGGGTGAGGCCACCGCTGGCCGGCAAGACGCTACCCGTGGATTACGCGCTACATGCCACGAGTCTTGAGGAGCCCGTCGTCGGCACGCTGCGAATTCATGTGAGCGCTGCTAAGCCCGATTCCTGATCCGGGCTCACCGTCAACCGACTCTGATATCCTGCGTTGTGGTAGGCAGGAAGGAGACCCCATGAGTTCCAGGCTCGCACTCGTTCTATGTACTCTTGCGCTGTCCAGCGGCTGCGCGACCTATAGCGCGTCGGGTAGCAGCTATCCACGCTACGAGACGCGCACTGCCTACGATGTCGAGTATGGCGAGGTCGTCGCGACGCGCATCGTGGAAATAGAGGGGGATGCATCGATCATCGGCGTGTGGGGTGGGTCGGAAGTCGGACGTGCCGTAGGCGGCACCGTGGGTGACGGCGATACGCAGCGCGTCGCACGCGCCTTGGGTAGCGTGGCGGGCGCCGTGGCCGGCGAGGCTATCGAGAAAAAGATCACCGCGGAGGATGGCTTGGAGATTACCGTGCGCCTGGACAACAGTGACACGATCGCCGTCGTACAAGCGCAGGACGTGCTGTTCGCGCCCGGCGATCGCGTCCGCGTCTTATTCGGTCCCCGCGGATCGGCTCACGTCACACTTCCATAGTCCGGGCCGCGGGACGCCGGCATCAGGGCGGATCGCGTTGCCGTAAGGCATATGTTGGGCGTGACGGCCCTCACAGCGTTCTCGCGAAAGTTCTGGTCAAATCAGCGAATCGGTGCGTCGACCAGGAATGAGTCAGCGAGATGCCTTCGGAGAGTCCCCAACGATCGGGAAAGCGAGTCAGCCCCAGTATTCGCTTTATCGATCAATTCCTTAGCCAGCAACCGCCGGAGCGGCTCACGGGCCTGTTACTCGGCCAGATCGACGCATTCAACAGAATCAACACGACCTTCGGCGACGAGCACTCGCGTAAGTTCTGCAAAGAGTACACCGAGACGCTCCGGGGCATTCTTCCGCAGAGGACTCCCATCATTCGCCTATCGGGGCGTCGTTTCGCCATTCTCGTCACCGCTGACACGGACGCCGAGATCGAGAAGGCGGCCGTGCTCATTACCGACAAGCACCAACCCCATATGGAGGTGGGTGAAGAGAGCTTCTTGGTCGACGTCACATTCGGTATCGCGATGCACCCGATACACGCTGACGACGCTAGCAGCCTTTTTCGCCGCGCGGATCTCGCTCTGAAGAGCGCGCAGGACGGAAATCTTCCCTACGACGTCTACCAACTCGACGCCACCAAACAGCAGGCGACACTCTGGAAACTGGAGAGCGACCTGAAGCGTGCAATCGCGGACGGTAATCTAGACGTCTACTATCAGCCCAAGGTAGATCTCCTGCAACGCAACGTCTGCGGTGTCGAAGCACTCGTTCGCTGGACAACCGACGACGGTAAATCGGTGTCGCCGGAGGATTTCGTTCCGCTGGCGGAGCGCTGTGGAGTGATCGTACAGCTAACCTGGGTGGTCTTCGGCAAGGTCCTCGAAGCGGTTCGATCGTGGAAGCGCTTCGACGAACCGTTCGGCGTGGCCGTCAATGTCGCGCCCCAGGCGGTGAATCATTCCGAGTTCTGCGATCGTCTGGAAGTTTTGCGAGACGAGATGGCTAAGTTTAACGTTCGTCTTTCGATCGAACTGACCGAAGACAGCTTGCTGGAGGACGACAGTCAATCTCTGTCGAACCTGCACAAGGTTCGCGAGCTGGACGTCGATCTCGCCATCGATGATTTTGGCAAGGGCTATTCTTCGTTGAACTACCTGAAGCTCGTTCCGGCCACGGAAATCAAGCTAGACAAGGTATTTATCGAGACCATTCACGTAGATCGGACTGATCAGAAGATCGTGAAAGCCGTCATCGATCTCGCCCATGCGCTGGACATGAAGGTCGTTGCGGAAGGGGTCGATAGCGATGAGAGTTTCGCCATGGTTCGCGAGCTCGGCTGTGAGATGGCGCAGGGTTTTGGAATCGCTAGGCCGATGCGGCGTGATCTGGTCGTTGCCTGGGTCAATGATTACGCGCCCCGGCTCGCGCTGGATGAGGACGGCAGCCCTTCGAATGACTTCCTGACCCTCGCGACCTAGCGTCGGCCCCCGAGCGTCCCGAATAGCATTAGAATAGCGGCGTCTGACCAAGCCCTGCAGGGGGTAGCGCCGCTTATCGTATGGGGCGATTGCTGAATCTAGCCTATCTCGCCGCCACTGTCTTCGCTTCGCCGTGGTTGGCCTATCGCCTAATCGTGCGTGGGGATAGGCATGGGCTCTTGATGCGGTTCGGCTGGGGCCTGGGGCCCGGCCTCAAGAACTCCATCTGGCTGCACGGCGCTTCGGCCGGGGAGATTTCATTACTCAAGCCGCTCGTGGATCTTCTCGAGAAGGACATGCCGGCTACGCCACTCGTTATCTCGGCGTATTCCTCAACCGGCTTGGCCGCTGCTCGGCGCGCCTATCCGAAGCACCGCGTGATCTTCTTTCCATTCGACTTGACCTTCATCGTTGCCCGTTTTCTTACGCTATTCGACCCGCGCCTGATCGTCATCGTGGAGTCGGAGTTCTGGCCGAACTTTCTGTCTGCCGCCCAGCATCGGGAGATTCCGGTGGCCGTCATCAATGGCAAGATGTCGTCGATGTCTTACCAGCGCAATGCGAGGATTCGTATCGTGCCGATGTTGCTGCGTCGCATAGCGTTACTGGCCGTCCAGACTGACGAACATGCCGAGCGATTGCGCCGACTCGGCGTGCCAGAAGCCCGGCTCCGAGTCACGGGCAATATGAAGTACGACTTGGCGCAGCCAGTAACGCCGTCCGAACAGGCGCGCGAGATTAGGGCTGCGCTCGGCTACAGCAGCGAGGATGTCGTCATCATCGGCGGCAGCGTGCACGAACGCGAGGACGGGGTCCTCCTGGACGCATATCTCAACCTGAGTCATCACGGTCACCGCGGCGCATTGATTATCGTGCCGCGCTATCCGCGCGACGCCGGGCGTGTCGTGCAGGCTGTGCAAGCGAGAGGACAGCTAGCCGTTCTGAAGACCGCCGTCGATCGGGGCGAGCGAGAGGCGCCGGGACCCGACGGGATCCTTATCGTCGATACGGTTGGGGAGCTTCGAACGCTCTACGCTGCGGCGGACATCGCGTTCGTGGGAGGGAGTCTGTTCTATCGCGGCAGCAACAAGGGCGGGCACAATCTAATGGAGCCGGCGATACTCGGCCTGCCGATTCTGTTTGGGCCGTATAACTTCAGTTTCGCAGAGACGGTTCACGAATTACTCCGTGCTGACGCAGGCTTTGAAGTTCGCGATGGGACGGAACTGGAGGCAGTCTTGCTTTCGCTCGTTGGGAACCGTCAACGTCGGCGAGAAGTCGGCGACCGCGCGCGGGACGTGGTTCTCCGGGGGCAGGGAGCGACGCAGAGAAATTATGAGTTGCTCGTTCCGCTGCTCGGCTCTGGCGGCGAGCGCTTGCCAGCCTCGGCCTTTGAACGCACAATGCCGCCAGCAGTCAGCGACACGGATCCCGGATGATCACGAAACACGTACAGATTGGCGACATCGACTGTGGCTCGGATCAGCTTTTCTTGATCTCCGGGCCTTGCGTGATTGAGGAAGAGTCGCTGATGATGGCGACGGCGGAGCGGCTTAAAGGCATCGCGGAAGAACTCAAACTCCCGTTGATTTTTAAATCCTCTTTCTCCAAGGACAATCGCAGCTCGCTCGAGTACTACCAGGGCCCAGGTCTCGATGACGGCCTGAAGATCCTGGAGAAGATCAAACGAGAATTCGAACTGCCGATCCTTACGGATATTCATTACCCGAGCCAAGCGGCGCCGGCGGCTGAAGTGGTCGACATCCTGCAGATCCCCGCTTATCTATGCATGCAGAGCGAACTCGTCGTGGCCGCCGCCAAGACGGGCGCTGTCGTCAATCTAAAGCACGGCCAGTTTATCGCTCCGGATGTCATGGCCAAGCCGGTACGGAAGATCGAAGTCTCGGGTAATGACCGGATCCTGCTCACGGAACGCGGCTATACCTTTGGCTACAACGACTTGGTCGTCGATCCGCGAAGCTTTTACATGCTGAAGCAGATCGGGTATCCGGTCGTCTTCGATATCACGCACGCAATCCGCAAATACGGTATCCCGAGCAAGGATCCCAAGGGCGGGACTCGAGAGTATCTATCGGTGCTATCGAGGGCGGGGGTCGCGTCAGGTGTCGATGGAATCTTTATCGAAGCCCACCCGCATCCCCCCGATGCGTTATGCGATGCCGCAAGCCAATACTACTTGGATAAGCTGGCTGATTTCGTGCGACCGTTGTTGGACATTCACGCACTGGTTCGAGAGCATGCGGCGCGAGAATTGAGCACAGGGTAGGTAATGGATCTGTATTTAGACTCTGTAGATTTCAAGGAGATTGAACGAGCTCTTGAGTTCGGCTTCGTCAAAGGCCTGACGACAACACCGACGTTCATGCACCGCCACGGCATCACCGATATCGACGGCGCCATCGTCAAACTATCGGGGATGGTGCCGGAGTTACAGGTAGAGGCGCTGGGCGAGACCGTGGACTCTATTCTGGCCGAGGCGGATCGTATCCTCAATCTGCCTCTGAAACGAGAACCGGTATTCAAGGTGCCTATCTCCAATGCCGGCGTAACCGCCTGTCAGCGGCTGACCGAGAAAGGGCATCGCGTCAACGTCCATCTGATCTACACGCTGAACCAGGCGTACATGGCGCTTGCGGCCGGAGCGGCGTTCGTTTGTCCCCTCGCCGGCCGGCTCCAGGATCAGGGTCACGACGCAATAAAATTAATCGAACAGTGTGTAGAGATTATCGAGAAGCACAACTATTCGAGCAAGGTGATGTTCTCTTCGGTCCGTCATCCCGAACATGTTCGCCAGGCGTTGCTTACAGGAGCGCACGTCTGCACCGTACCCTTCGGGGTTATGAACCATCTTTGCGATAACTCGCTGACCGCTCTCGGGACGGCGCAGTTCCGAGAGCATACTCAGCTGATGACGATGACGGTCGGCGGGCTCGTCCGGCCTCAGAACCCCCTCTGCGAGCCGTCCGATACGTTGACGATGGCCATGGTCAAAATGACCGAGTCGCGTCTCGGTACCGTCACTCTCGTTGACGGAGACGGTAATGTCGCGGGCATATTCACCGACGGCGACTTGCGCCGTAGCCTGCAAGAAAACGGCCGCGAAATCCTGGATGAAACCTTAACCCAGATCGGTTTCTCCAAAAGCCCGGTAACGCTGGGCCGCGACGCACTGTTGAATGAGGCTGTGAAGCTCTTCAAGGAATTTGAAGTCGACAGCATCATCGTCGTCGACGGCGTTAAGCCGGTGGGGGTGCTGGATATCCAGGACCTCGTAAAACTCGGACTTCTTGGTCAAGAACATCTCTAAGCACGAAGCCAATCTAAACGACTCTGGACCGGCGGCCCGATTCCGAGAGCTGGGCGGGACATTTCTGACTGACGTGACCACGCTATCGAAACGCCTCGACGTCGTTCGTGCTCTCGTCTTCGATTGGGATGGGGTCTTCAATGAAGGCGTCAAACGGCAGGGTGCTGACAGCGGCTTCAGCGAAGCGGACTCCATGGGAACAAACATGCTTCGCTATGGATTGTGGCGGCGTGACGGGGCCCTACCGATCACGGCGATCATCACCGGACAGCCCAACGCGACCGCCGAGAGTTTCGCCAAGCGAGAGCATTTTCATGCGTGCTATCCAAGCGTCGAGAACAAGGGTGACATGATCGGTCAGTTCTGTGCGACGTACGGGTTAGAACGGGATCAGATCGCGTGTGTCTTTGATGACATCAACGACCTGGGCATGGCTGCGGAGTGCGGCGTACGATTCCTGGTGCGGCGCAGATCGAGTCCGATGTTGGAAGAGTACGTGGTTCGTAACGGCTGTTGTGACTACATCACCGCGGCCGAGGCGGACCGCTATGCGGTCCGTGAAATCGCGGAGCTTGCGCTGGGTGTGATGGGGGTTTTCGATGCCGTCGTCCGTTCCCGATCGGCTCACGATGATGACTATCAGCAGTATTTCTCTGCCCGTCAGGCGGTAGAGACACAGCTCGTGCGGCCGTCGGCAGCCTGAGTCGCGAGTCAGACCATGACAATCTGGTCAGTCGCCGTCTATCTCCTTCTGCCTTTCGTGCTTTTCAATCTGTTTTGGCGCGGCATCCGCTACCCCGCTTATTGGTTGCGCTGGGCGGAGCGTTTTGGCTACCTGGAGTCGATGCGGGGTCAGCGCGTGATCTGGGTGCACGCGGTGTCGGTCGGGGAGGTGCGCTCGGCGGCCGAGTTAGTCAACGAGCTGGCCGACCGCTATCCTCGTCATCGCGTACTCGTGACGACCATGACGCCAACAGGGTCCAGGCAGGTCCAGGAGCTGTTCGGCGGCCGTGTCGGTCATGCGTACGTGCCTTATGATCTCCCTGGCTCGGTCCGTCGCTTTATGACGAGAGTCGCTCCGGAATTCGCGGTCATCGCCGAGACCGAGTTCTGGCCCAATCTGTTCAAGGCTTGCCAGGATCGAAGAATTCCACTGTTTCTCGTGAACGTACGACTCTCTCAGGAATCCTTGCGGGGCTATTTACGCGTTCCGCGAACGGCGCGAGCCATGCTAGAGCGAGCGACGCTGATCTGCGCCCAGACCAACGCCGACGCGCAGCGGCTGGAAAGCCTGGGTATTTCGCAACCCCGCGTCGAGGTGACTGGTAACCTGAAGTTCGACGCGCCGTTACCGGCGTCGCTCCTGGCGGAAGCGGCGATGCTTAGGCGGCAATGGGGATCATCCCGCCCGATATTGATCGCGGCCAGCACCCACGGCGGGGAGGAGAAAAAAATCCTCACCGCCTTCAGGGCGCTTCGACGGGTATACACGAATCTCCTGCTCGTCGTGGTGCCGCGGCATCCCGAGCGGTTCAAGACGGTGGCCCGCCTGTGTCGGCGAACCGGTGCACGGGTAGCGCTCCGCAGCACGCATCGTGGCGATCTGCCGGCCGAGATAGACGTGTTGGTCGGGGACACGATGGGCGAGCTCCAACGACTCTACGCCGCCTCGGATATCGCTTTCGTCGGCGGGAGTCTCGTCACGACGGGCGGGCACAACCTGCTCGAGCCCTGCGCCGTCGGCGTGCCGGTCATCTTCGGCCCACATATGTTTCATTTTGCGGAGATCAGCACGATGGTCCTGGAGCGCGGCGCCGGCCGCCAGGTGCACGATGAGGCTGGTCTCGCGGCAACGGTCGCGTTGTACCTGGAGCAACCGGCATTGCGCCAGGCCTCGGGCGAAGCGGCGCGCGCGCTCGTGGCGGAAAATCGCGGTGCCGTCGGGCGGACGCTGGAGCTGATATCCGACTCGCTGCGCTGGGCGAGGCCTGAGCTGGATACCTCGGACTCCATATCTGCTCTCCAGGATTAGTTAGCCTGGCGTCGTGCGAGAGGCAAACACCCACGACAGCTCGGGTCGTCGCCCCGGTCGATCCTCGGGGTTCGGCGCGTTAGCTCTGCTGTGTCTCGGCAGTCTCGTTGCCGCTCAAAGGGCCCATGGCTTCGGTCCGGATGGTCATCGTATCGCCGGACTGGTGGCTGAGGCCTATCTGTGTGATCAAGCGCGCGTGGAGATCGGCCGTTTCGGTGAGGGCGACGGTCTGGCTGAGCTCGGGCTCTGGGCGGATCGGATCCGCACGCAACCGCCCTGGGACGACTCCGGGCCATGGCATTACGTCAATATCGCCGATGGAGACTCTTTCGACGACTACCGGTCTCCGCCGGAGGGGGATGCTTTGTGGGCGATCGCACATTTTCGTTCGCGCCTGCGCAGCGAGAACCTTACCCGGGAGCAGCGAAGTGAAGCCTTGAAATTTCTCGTACACTTTGTTGTCGACCTGCATCAACCACTGCACGTCGGACGACGAGCAGATCGCGGTGGAACTCTGACCGAGGTTTTTATCGGCGAGAATCGAACCAGCCTGCATCGTCTCTGGGACACGGATGCCATTCGCGACGCTGGCCTGCCGGTCGCGCACTACGTACGCAACGTCACGCCGATGGCGATGTTACTCGCCGCCGGCCATCGGCCCAGCCCACCCCGCCAATGGGCGGCGGAAAGCCTGTCGCTCAGGACCGTAGTTTATGGTTTCGACCCGGAGACAGGACGGCTCGACGAGGATTATCTGCAGATCGCTCGCGATCTCGTCCAGCTGCGCTTGATTCAGGCGGGGTTACGTTTAGCCGATGAGCTCAACGACGTATTCTGTCGCGCAAACGACTCACTCGGTCCGTAATGCTTCCAATGGCTCCAGTGCGGCCGCGCGCCGCGCCGGAAGTACACCGGCGATCAAGCCGATGATCACCGCGATGATTTCGGCAAGCACGGCGTAGACTGGGGCGACGTGAGCCGGCATCGCCGGAACGGTGACTTGAATCAGGGAGACGATGCCTAGGCCGGCGACCAGGCCCGCGATACCGCCGAAGCCTGCGAGCAGGACGGCTTCGCCCAGGAACAGTTGCGAGATGCGCCGCCGCTCCGCGCCTATGGCACGCAGCAGTCCGATCTCCGGCGTACGCTCCCGAACTGAGATCGTCATGATCGTAAAAATGCCGACGCCGCCAACCAGCAGGGAGATCCCGCCCAGCGCGGCGACCCCAAACGTAAGGACATCGATAATGGACCCGAGTACGTCCAGCATCTGCTGCTGGTCGATGATCGTGAAATCTTCGCCACCGTGACGTGCCAGCAAAATCCGCTTGATGCCGGCGATGACTTCATCCACGGGTGCGCTCTCGTCATAGAGGATATCGATTTCGTGCAGACCCTCCCGGTTGAACAGCGCCAGACCGCTGGCCGCGGGTATATAGATCGTGTCATCGAGATCGATACCCAGCATGTCGCCCTTGGGCTCCATCACGCCGACGACCCGGTAACGATCGCCGCCGACGCGGATTCTGTCATTGAGAGGATTGGCCGACCCGTACAGCTCCGAGTACACCCGCGCACCCAGGACGGCGACGGCGCGAGGCCTCTCCAAGTCATCGTCTGGGAGGAAACTGCCGCGAGACACGCGAAACTTGAAGGCCTGATCGAATTCTGGTCCTACCGCGAAGACATTCACCGTACGTTCGCGGCCCCGCGCCTTGACCGATGCGGCTCCTGAGACGGCGGGCACGGAATGCAGCACATACGGGGCCCGTTCTAGCGCCACCGCGTCCTGCAGGCTTAGCGGGCGGACCGAATTCAACACGCCGGCGGAAATACCAAACGTGGTCGCTTTGCCCGGTTGCACCGCGATCGTGTTGGTACCGAACTGCGTGAATTGCTCGACGATGTATTGATTGACCCCTGCGCCGATCGATGTCAGCAATACGACTGCCGTGACGCCGATGCCGATCCCCAAAGCCGTCAAACTGCTGCGCATGGGCTGCGCCAGAACCGATCGGGTGGTAAATCGAATGATGTCTCTAGTTCGCATATTGCATCAGCATTCCGAATGATGGCGCAGGACAGCGGTCGTTATCAGTCATCGCCCGGTGAGCGCGAGTACCGGGTCGAGGCGCGCGGCTCTGCGCGCCGGCAGAATACTGAAAAGCAGACCGCTGGTCACGGCCACGCCCACCGCTGCGACCATCGCCCAGGTCGGCGCAGTGAAGTCGAGGATAGGGAACACGATTCCGAGTAGGCTCGACCCGATATTGCCCAGGATCAGACCCAACAGGGCGCCGAAGAAGGACAGGAAGACCGCCTCGGCAAGGAACAACGCAACGATGTGGCGCTCTGTCGCTCCCAATGCTTTGAGCAGGCCGATCTCGCTCGTCCGCTGGCTAACGGCTACGAGCATCACATTCATGATCAGCACGCCCGCTACAAAAAGGCTGATGGCGGCGATGCCGGCCAGGCCCATCGTGATCATGTCGAAGATCGATTCGAATGTAGAGAGCACCGCGTCCTGGGTGACGACGGTGATATCTTCCTCGCCTTGATGTCGGGCTTTGATAATCTCGATGATGTCTCGTCTCGCCGCAGGGACCGCCTCCCTGCTGGTCGCGTCTGCCAGGATCCGAAAGACGCCGGGCTCGTTGAACAGCCGCTGTGCGCTAGCGATCGGAAGGATGACCAACTCGTCGGTGTTGAACGGTCCCGTCGTGCCGCCCTGAGCCAACACGCCGATCACCCGGCAGCGCGTGTCGCCGATTCGTAGCCACTGACCGATCGGACTTGCGTTGCCAAAGAACTCGTCGCGGACCACGCTTCCCATCACACAGACGGGCGTAGCAACGTCCATATCGATCTCGGGAAGGAAGCGGCCGAGCTGCATGCGCCAGTGTTGGACATCCAACATCTCGGTTGTCGTACCGAGCACGGTAATCTCCCGCTCCCGCGCACGCCAGGATGCATTGCCGCTACCGACAATGATGGGCGCAACCTGTGCGATGCGCGCGAGGCGTTCCACCGCCATCGCGTCTCCGAGCGTCAGGTCCCGGGCCGTCGCGCCGATAATCGTGCCGGTGCCGCCGGCGCCGGCCGTCTCCGATTTGCCAGGCAATACCACGATCAGATGAGTGCCCAGCGCGGCGAATTCTCCCGTGACGTAGCGGCGTGCGCCTTCGCCGACGCCGGTCAGGACCACCACGGCGGCGACACCGATCGAGACCGCCAGCAGCAGCATGGAGGTCCGTAGCGGGTAACGCTGAATCGCCTGGAATGAAAATCGTACGGTGTCGACGGGCTTCATTGCGATCGCGTGTCCTCGTCGTTGATGACTTTTCCATCGCGAAGCGATATGTGCCGGCGAGCCCGCCGGCCGATATCGATGTCGTGCGTGACGACCAGTAGGCTGATTCCTCCCCGGTTCAACTGCTCGACGAGGTCGATCACCTCCTCACTGGACCGCGAGTCCAGATTACCGGTCGGCTCGTCGGCCAGCAGCAACCCGGGTTTCATGACGATCGCACGACCGATCGCAACGCGTTGGCGTTCGCCGCCAGATAGTTGATCCGGTCGATGATCCGCCCGGGGCGCCAGGCCGACCGAGTCGAGCACTTCGCGTGCTCGTTCCCGACGCGCGGCGACCGGCGCACCCGCGAGCAGCAGTGGCAACTCCACATTCTCAAGCGCGCTCAGGCGTGCGATCAAGTGAAAGGATTGGAAGATAAAGCCGATATTCTTCTGTCGTTGCTCGGCCAGCGCGTCGTCGTCCAGACTGGACACATCGGCGTCGTTGAGCCAGTAGGTCCCGGAGTTGGGTCTGTCCAGGAGACCGAGGATGTTCAACAACGTGGACTTGCCGGAACCCGACGGTCCCATGATGGAAATATAGTCGCCGGGCTTGATGTCGAGATCGATATGATCCAGGGCGTGAACGACCTGGTCGCCTACCTGGAAGTCGCGGCAGACTTTTTCTAGCCGTATCATCGGCCGAGTGTCAATCGTATCTGCTCACTCGGGCCGAGCTGCAGCGCCATCCTCTACGCCGTCGCGGTCGATGGAACTGACCACTCGTTCTCCTACGCGCAGGCCCCGGGTAATTTCGGTGTACTCCCAGTTCGAGATGCCGCGCTCGATCTCGCGCAGCTCGATCTGATCGAGAGTCTCGTCATAGACGTAGACCTGGTTCCCGTCCATGATCACCGAGGTTGGCACGCGAACGGCATTTTCTTCGCTCGCGAGTAAGACCTCTACGTCAGCGCTATAGCCGGGCAGCAACGCGCCCTTGTCCGGGTCATCTATCTCAGCCTCGATCTCGACCGTGCGCGCTTGCTTCTCCACATCCAGCACATAGGGCGCCACACGCCGCACGTGTCCGGAGAACGTCCGATCGGAGAACGCGTCCAGGCTGATACGTACGGGCAGTCCTTCCCGCACGGCAGGCGCGTCCACCTCATCGATGGGTGCGCTGATGTATAGACAGCTCGTGTCGATCAAATCGACAGTCGGCGGTGTCGGGATGCCGATCGGGGAGGGCGTCACGAATTCTCCGAGTTCGCCATTGATCTCGGCGATGACCCCCGCGAACGGTGCGATGAGTCGAGTTCGCTGTAGTGCCGCTTCGGTGACCTCGACCCGCGCCTCGGCAACTTTCGCGCCATCCTCAGAGGCCCTGCAGCCCGCGGCACTCGATTCGGCGATGCCGACCGCACGATCCGTGTCCTCTTCTGAAGCGAGCCCATCGGCGAGTAGCATCGTCAGGCGGTTCGCCTCACGCTGAGCGAATTCCGCGATCACGCAGGCTTCCGCCGCACGCGATTGGGCGGCCGTCGCATCCCGTTGCGCGAGCCTGATCTCGGCCTTCAGATCGTCGTTCCAGAGCTCCAACAGAAGCTGACCTTGTTCAACGACATCACCGTTTACGACTGACAGCAGTACGATTTGTCCGCCGGTCGCCGGCGACAGCCCGGCCCGCCGGCAGGCATCCACCGTCCCGGCGCGTGTGTTGCTGACGGTGGCGGATACTGGGCCGCGCTCGACGGTGATCAGCGTGACCGAGATCGGATCGGGACGGGTGACGTACCAGCCGGAGACGACTGCGGCGATTGCTAGGCCTGTGATGATGGCGAATCGCTTCATGGTGTCGGCGTCACTCTAACCCGGCCAGATAGCGTTCTGCATCCAGGGCTGCCATACAACCAGAACCGGCCGAAGTGACGGCCTGGCGATAGATGGGGTCGGCGACATCACCGGCTGCAAAAACACCTTCGATGCTAGTCCCGGTGGCGCAGTCACCGCCCGCCTGATTGACGACAATATAGCCGCCGTCCATCTGCAACTCACCTTCGAATATCCCCGTGTTCGGCGTGTGACCGATGGCGATGAATACGCCTTGTACGGGGATTTCCTTCGTCGCGTCACCTTGCGCTTCCTTAATGCGAATCGTGGTGACACCTTTGTCGTCACCGAGTACCTCGTCCAGTACGTGATTCCACTGTACGGTGATATTACCGTTGGTTGTCTTGTCGAGTAGCCGCTTGCTCAATATTTTTTCAGCACGAAATTCGTCTCTGCGATGAACCACCGTGACCTCGGAAGCGATGTTCGAGAGATACAATGCCTCTTCCACTGCGGTGTTGCCGCCGCCGATCACGGCGACGGCCTGCTCTTTGAAGAAAAAACCGTCACAAGTCGCGCACGCCGACACGCCGCGGCCTTTATAGGCTTCCTCAGAACTCAGGCCCAGGTATTTGGCGGAGGCTCCGGTGCTGATGATGAGTGCGTCGCAGGTATATTCGCCGCTGTCGCCGGTGAGGCGAAATGGCAGTTGCCCTAGCTCCACGCTGTTTATCTGGTCGTAGATCAGACGCGTGCCGAACCTCTCCACGTGGCGCTTCATGCGCTCCATGAGCTCCGGCCCCTGGACGCCGTCGTCGTCGCCCGGCCAGTTATCCACATCCGTCGTCGTCGTCATCTGGCCGCCGACCTCGATGCCCGTGATGATGACGGGTTCAAGCGCTGCGCGGGCCGCATACACAGCCGCCGTATACCCCGCGGGCCCGGATCCCAGAATGATCAGTCGATGGTGTTCAGCGGCCATAACGTCTCCTTGCGTCAGTATGGTAGTGGAGCAGGGTCTCGAAGTCAGGCGGTAGTTGCACGGGGTCCTCAATTTGGGCAAGCTGCCCCTCTTTCAATGGGCGCCGCTCCGACCTTAGCGGTCTTGGCGTATCCCCGGGAACTTAGAGAATGGCAAGCAGCTTTCTATTCACCTCGGAGTCGGTATCGGAGGGGCACCCGGATAAGATGTGCGACCAGATCTCCGATGCGGTGCTCGACGCCGCCATCAAGGACGACCCTTCCGCTCGAGTCGCCTGTGAGACACTCACGAAGACCGGCTTGGTTCTGGTGGCTGGAGAGATCACCACGACAGCGCGCCTGGATATCGAGAAACTTGTGCGCCAGGTGGTGCTGGATATCGGCTACGACAGCTCGGACGTTGGCTTCGACGGCAACAGCTGCAGAGTCATCAACGAGCTGGGTGAGCAGTCTCCGGATATCGCTCAGGGCGTGGATCGTACCGCACCGGAGGATCAGGGCGCCGGCGACCAGGGGTTTATGTTCGGTTACGCGAGCAATGAAACCGACGCATTGATGCCGGCCCCGATCGTGTACGCGCATCGACTCGTGGAGCGGCAGGCGAAAGTCAGAAAGTCGGGAGAGATCCCATGGTTGCGCCCTGATGCCAAGAGTCAGGTGACGTTCCGCTACGAAGACGCGCGGCCCGTGGCGGTGGATGCCGTCGTGTTCTCGACGCAGCATGATCCGGATATCTCGCAGAATGACCTGACAGAGGCCGTCATGGAGAGCATCGTTAAGCCGGTGCTGCCCGAGAAGTGGCTGAGTGCGGACACGAAGTACCACATCAATCCGACCGGTCGCTTCGTGATCGGAGGGCCTGCCGGGGACTGTGGCCTGACGGGACGAAAGATTATCGTGGATACCTACGGTGGCATGGCTCGCCATGGTGGCGGCGCGTTTTCAGGGAAGGATCCCTCCAAGGTAGATCGCTCCGCCGCCTACGCAGCGCGCTATGTCGCTAAGAATATCGTCGCAGCTCGTTTGGCGGATCGTTGTGAGATTCAGGTGTCCTACGCTATCGGCGTGGCGGAACCAACTTCCGTCACGGTGCACACGTTCGGCACCAACAAGATCTCCGAGGATCGGATCAGCAGACTCGTGCACGAGCACTTCGATCTTAGGCCGTATGGAATATTGCAGATGCTCGACCTGCTCCGCCCGATCTATCGACAGACGGCGGCCTACGGACACTTCGGCCGCACCGAAGCCGATTTCACATGGGAAAGCACATCGAAGGCAGAAGCGTTGAAATTAGACGCTGCCGCGTAGGCTCGGTCTTCCCGCCAGCTAGGATTCGTTATGTCTGCCCTGATCTGTGGCTCGATCGCCTATGACAACATCATGGTGTTCGAAGATTCGTTTAAGAATCATATCCTGCCGGATCAGATTCATATCCTGAACGTCTCGTTCTTGGTTCCCGAGTTGCGCCGCGAGTTTGGCGGCTGCGCCATAAATATCGCGTACAATCTGAAGTTGCTCGGCCAGGACCCGTTGCCGATGGCGACGGCCGGCAAGGACTTCGCGCCGTATCGCGACTGGCTGGACAAACAAGGCATTCGCCAAGATCACATTCGGCTCATCGACGACGTCTACACGGCCCAGGCGTTTATCACAACGGATGTGGACGGTAACCAGATAACGGCTTTCCATCCGGGCGCGATGAACGAGTCACATCTCAACCGTGTCAGCGATGCGCAGGATGTCACGATCGGGATCATCTCTCCCGACGGGCGTGACGGGATGTTGGAACACGCAACGCAACTCGCGGCGGCTGAGATACCGTTCATCTTCGATCCGGGCCAGGGGCTGCCGATGTTCGGTGGCGAGGAATTACGTCAGTTCGTGGAACAGGCGGCGTGGGTCACGGTTAATGATTATGAGTGGCAGTTATTGAAAGAACGCACGGGATGGGATGTCGATGATCTCAAACGACGCGTGAAAGGCCTGATCGTGACCCGCGGCGCGAAGGGCTCCACGATCTATACACCGGAAATGGACTTCGATATTCCAGCCGCCACGCCTGCGACCGTTAGCGACCCGACGGGTTGCGGTGATGCCTACCGGGCCGGGCTGCTGTTCGGCTTCATGGCCGGATACGATTGGCCGACTGTGGGTCGTGTCGCCAGTCTGATGGGCGCGATTAAGATAGAATGTCACGGCACCCAGAACCACCGCTTCACTCGGGAAGAATTTCAGGAAAAATTCGAGGCCAGTTTCGGCGAGCCTCTCACGGAGTAACAGATCATGACTGACCAGGCAGTAGCCATCGAGTCGGCGAACAAGGGCTACGTCGTGGCCGATATCGGTCTTGCCGCGTTCGGCCGCAGGGAAATCGTGCTCGCGGAGCACGAGATGCCGGGGCTCATGGCGACGCGCGAAGAGTACGGGGCGAGCCAGCCGTTGCGCGGCGCACGCATCACCGGCTCCTTGCACATGACGATCCAGACCGCCGTGCTGATCGAGACGCTGGAAGCTTTGGGCGCCGAGGTGCGTTGGGCGAGCTGCAACATTTTCTCGACACAGGATCATGCCGCAGCCGCGATCGCCGTGAACGGTACACCCGTCTTCGCCGTCAAGGGCGAAACGCTCGAGGAATACTGGGACTATGTCGACCGGATCTTCGACTGGCCAGCCGGCGATGGCCCGAACATCATCCTCGACGATGGGGGTGACGCGACGTTATTCGTCCATCTGGGTTACCGGGCTGAGGATGACGCGTCCGTCCTCGATAAGACGCCCGAGACCGAGGAAGAGGGCGTGATGTTCGCGCAGCTAAAGAAATCGTTGCAGCATGATCCACAGCGCTTTCATCGGATGGTCGAGGGCATCCGCGGCGTGACCGAAGAAACGACCACGGGCGTTCATCGGCTCTACCAGATGCTGGAAGAAGGCAAGTTGTTATTTCCTGCAATCAACGTCAACGACTCGGTGACCAAGTCGAAGTTCGATAACCTTTATGGTTGCCGTCACTCGCTCGTGGACGGGATCATGCGCGCCACCGATGTCATGCTCGCAGGCAAGGTGGCCGTCGTGGCCGGTTACGGCGACGTCGGCAAGGGCTGTTGCCAGTCACTGAAGGCCCAAGCCGCCCGCGTCGTCGTCACGGAGATCGATCCGATCTGCGCATTACAGGCGGCCATGGAAGGCTACGAAGTCGCGACGATGGCCGAGGCCGTTGAGTTCGGTGACGTGTTCGTCACCTCGACCGGTTGTGTGGACGTGATCACCGCAGCGCACATGAAGCGGATGAAGCACAACGCTATCGTCTGTAACATCGGCCACTTCGACAATGAGATCGAGGTCGAGGGGCTCCGCCAGTACGAGTGGGAGGAGATCAAACCCCAGGTCCATAAGATCACGTTCCCGGACGGCAAGAGCATCATTCTCCTTGCCGAGGGGCGGCTCGTGAATCTGGGTTGCGCGACGGGCCATCCGAGCTTCGTGATGTCGAATAGTTTTACGAACCAAACTCTCGCTCAGATCGAGCTGTTCAACAATCCGGACAAGTATCCGTTGGGCGTGTATACGCTGCCCAAGCATCTGGACGAGAAAGTCGCGCGACTACATCTCGATAAATTAGGCGTGCGTTTAGAGAAACTCTCGCAGCGGCAGGCCAAGTATCTGGGTATCGCGATCGAAGGTCCCTACAAGCCGGAGCACTACCGGTACTAACCGTTTCACTCGGCTTTGCGCTCGTCGGAACGAAGGCCCCGTCGCGCGTCTTTGCCGGCGATTCGCGGCCTTGCCGGCCGCGCCTGCCAAACTCGCCGCTTCGCGGTGTCGATCAGATGATCCAGCGCCACATTGGCGTGAGTCAGTGCTTTCGAGTCCGAGAATAATCGACGCGCGAAGTTGAAGCCGAGGCCAATGCTGTGAAACTCAAATGCGAATTGGCGCGTGTTGAGTCCTTCGCGGAAGTTTCCCTCCGCAACGGCTTTCTGGGACATTCTGCGGATGCGGTCCAGCCAAGTGCCTTGTTGATCGACGAGATAGTCGTGCAGTTCGCCGGGCCGGTCGGCGAACTCGATGGACGCCGACACCAACGGACAGCCGCCGGGACGTTCTTCCGCATAGAGCCACTGAAGCCAGTGGTGGAAGAGAGTCCGCAGGCGTGCTTCACCGGTCGGCTCTTGCTGTGCGGGGGCGAGCACATCGCGGGCGAAGTCCGTTGCGGCGGTTCCAAGAATGGCTCGTTGCAGCGCTTCCTTGGAGCCGAAGTGCCCAAACAGGCCGCTCTTCGACATACTCGTCGCACGGGCCAGTCGCGCGATGCTCATGCCATAGAGCCCGTGAACGCCTGCCATCGCAACGGCGTGTTTCAGGATGGTAGCCCGGGTTTGCGCGCCCTTATTCATCGTTATAATTATGCGAACGTTCGTACGATTTTAGCACGAGCACGTCGGGGGCGCACCCGGATAGTTCTTGCTCTACTCGACATGAACCATCATGCCCACCCCCTCAGCGTCGCCTCAGCGTTGCCCTGACTCTCCGGAGCCGGGTAAGCTCCACGTTCGTTCGCGCTCACTCTACATAAGAAGAAACCGTGCGCCTTGTAATCTTGATCGGCGGGCCGGCATTGGCCCTGGCGCTGGGCTTCGGCCTGGCTACCTCCGGGCAGTCGTCCGATGTCTGCTGGACGGCCGGCGTGACATTGCTCTGCGCGATCTGGTGGGTCGCCGAGCCGATCCCGATTCCGGTGACGGCCATGCTGCCCCTGGCCGTCTTCCCGCTGGTCGGTGTCCTGACCCCCAATGAAGTGGCTCAGGCTTACGGCAGCCCGTTGATCCTGCTGTATGTCGGCGGTTTCATGCTGTCCATGGCCATGCAGAAGAGCGGTGCCCACCGGCGACTCGCCCTGGGCATGGTGAATCTCTTCGGCGGCGGCGGGCGGGGACTGGTCTTCGGCTTCATGGCGGCAGCGGCCATGTTGAGCATGTGGATCTCCAATACGGCCACGAGCCTCATGCTCCTGCCGATCGCCCTGGCGACCCTCGAGAACACCAAGGACGAACGGCTGAAGATTGCGCTGCTGCTGGGCGTGGCCTTCGCCTGCAACGTGGGTGGAATCGGGACGCCGGTGGGCACTCCGCCGAACCTGATCTTCATGCAGGTATATCAGGAAACGACGGGGATCGAACTCGGGTTCCTGGACTGGATGCGCTGGGGCATCCCGGTGGTGGTCTTGTTCGTGCCCCTGATCGGCCTCTGGCTCACTCGGCACCTGTCGGCAGGCGAGATTCTCGAGCTGCCCACCGTGGGGGCGTGGCGCACCGAGGAACGGCGCACGCTGATCGTGTTCGGCCTGACTGCGGCGGCCTGGATCACCCGTAACGATCCGTTCGGCGGCTGGAGCGGCTTACTCGATCTACCCCAGGCCAACGACGCCAGCGTCGCGCTCCTCGCGGTCGTCGTCATGTTCCTGGTGCCCAACGGCAAGGGCGACCGTCTCCTGGACTGGGAGAGCGCGGTGCGTATCCCGTGGGGAATCCTGATTCTATTCGGCGGCGGCATCTGTATTGCGAGCGCGTTCGTCAGCTCCGGCATCAGCCAGATCATCGGCGAAATCCTTGGAGCACTCAGCGGTGTCCACATCGTGGTCCTTCTCGGCATGATCTGTCTCAGCGTCACGTTCCTGACCGAGATCACGAGCAATACGGCAACCACTGCGCTGCTGATGCCGGTCCTCGCGGCCGCCGGTGTCGGTGCGGCAATCGATCCCCGGTTGTTGATGGTGCCGGCGGCCATGAGCGCGAGCTGTGCGTTCATGCTGCCCGTCGCGACGGGCCCCAACGCCGTCATTTTCTCGTCCGGACTCGTCCCGATCAGGACGATGGTCCGGGAAGGCTTCTGCCTGAATCTAATCGGCGCCGCCGTGATCACTGTGGTGTGTTATTTTGTTCTCTAGGGTGACTGTGGTGGTGCGATGACGGTCTTCGAGATCAGCGCATTCTTGATCGGACTCTCCGCGCTGTTCGGCTATTTGAATCACCAGTATTTGCGGGTGCCGCATACCATCGGCCTCGTCTTGATGGCGTTGGCCGCATCGGTGACGGTGATCGTCATCGATCTCGTCGCGCCGGATGCCCACGTCGCCCGGCTCATCACCGACGTACTCGACCAGATCGATTTTCATGAGGCTCTGATGCACGGCATGTTGAGCTTTCTGCTATTTGCGGGGGCGTTGCATGTGAACTTCTCCGTATTCCGCACCCGCCTCCGCGCGATCGGGGTCCTGGCGACATTGGGCACGATGATCTCGACCTTCGCGGTCGGGACGGGTATCTGGCTCCTGTTCGATCTGTTCGACGCGAACCTGCCGTTTATCTGGGCGCTGGTGTTCGGGGCGCTGATCAGCCCGACCGATCCCGTCGCGGTTCTGGGCTTGTTCAAGTCCGTCAAAGTGCCGGAAACGCTTGAGGCAAAAATGGCGGGCGAGTCGCTGTTCAACGACGGTGTCGGCGTCGTTGTCTTTACGGTCGTCGTCAGTATCGCGGTGGCGAGTTCAACAGGCACCGGCGGGCTTGGGGTCGTCGAAGTCGCCGACCTATTTTTTACCGAGATCGTCGGCGGAGCCGTGCTGGGCATCATCGCGGGCTATATTGGTTATCGTGCCATGTATCACATCGACGAACACAACCTGGAGGTACTCATCACGCTGGCCGTCGTCATGGTGGGTTATGCGGTCGCGATACGCCTACATATGAGTGGTCCGATCGCGATGGTGATCGCCGGTCTCTTTATCGGCGACAAGGGTATGAAATATGCAGTCAGCGACAATACCCGTGATCATCTGCAAAAGTTCTGGTCGTTGCTGGATGAGATTCTGAACTCCGCGCTGTTCCTGTTGATCGGGCTTGAAGTGCTCGTCATCGCGCGCGCCGATACGCCTGTGGCGCTAGCGCTGGTGGCTATCCCGCTGACGCTGGCAGCCCGATGGCTGAGTATCTACATTCCGATAAGGCTGCTCAGTCGTTGGGAGACATTCACCAAGGGCGCGGTGCCCGTGCTCGTGTGGGGCGGTTTGCGTGGTGGAATTGCGGTAGCGTTGGCATTGTCTCTGCCCGCGAACGAGTACAAGGAGACGATTCTGACTTTGACCTATGTGGTGGTGCTGTTCTCCATCGTGGTACAGGGGCTCAGCATCAAGGCGCTCGTTAGTCGCGTGATCCCCGAGCCGAGCGGATAACGGGGGCCCTGTCTGCCAAGGAAGCAGTCTCCGCCGTGAGCGCATAGGCCGATAGACAAAGCGTGAACGCCGTGCTGATCTTCACGCTTGTTATTATCGTAATCTCCTGCCGTATCGATTTCTCGCCGTGTGCGCCGTTTATGATGTGCGTTGGGCCGGAGGTGCGCCGCGCGGTCTCCCGAAACTGGCTAGGCGAGCCGTTCAGAACCGCCAGGAGAGGTCGATTCGGAAGGTGTCTAGGCCCGCGTCTTCCGTCGCGCTACTCGTGTCCACTTCGAGCACGCCATAGCTGCCGCGCAGGCTCATCTCATTCCTGAGGTCCCAACGTATGCCGACCGCAGTGGAGTAGGACGTCCTGGTCTCCGAGTACGTGTTGTAGAAATTCTGGCAAACATAGCCCCACCACGGGTCCCACCAGCAGCCCGTGGTCGGTGGGCCGTCGACGATGTTCGAATCAATATAGGTCCAGCCGACACCTGCTTCGACGAATGGAGTCAGCGCACCGTCCAGGAAGTAGAACACGCCCTTGACGTGCAACGTGTTGATATTGAGGCTCGCGCTGATCGTATCGGGTTGACCGGTATCTTCGCGGATGCGGGTCGCGTCGTAACTGGGCTTGCTCCAGGTCCAGTCCGCCAGTACGGCCAGCCGATTCGTGAAGTTGTAGCCTCCCGTCAATCCCCACCCGACATCGCTGCCGATCTCCAGCTTGGCTCCGTTTTCTCCGCTCAAGGACTCGGAGCTCGTGTCGGCTATCTGGAACCCCAGCTCCCACGTGCCGGCCCTATCCCGCACCATCTGGGCGGAGGCAAGCGATGAAAGACAAAATAGGACGATCGCTGGAGTTACAATACGCATGCGGGCTTCCTTTGCTGGAGATGGTTGACTGACGAAAGAAGTATAGTCGATGACCTATCGGTCTATTCGTCTTCACAGCGACGGGCCGTGTTTTTACAATGATCTCACGCGAATCGTCTTTGGAGTCTTCTGATGCGTCGCTTTGGTATTCTGACCATCTTTCTGCTGTCGGGGGTAACGCAGCCCGTCCTCGCCCAGGATCGTGCGGTCGTTCGGCCGCTGTTCTACGACGACTCCAGTCTGGCGCTGACGATCGAGGGGCCGTTCGATCGTCTCACCCGCGAGCGCTATGATAAGCCTGAACTCGACGGGGTCGTACGTTACACCGACGCCGACGGGCAAGAAATCGTCTTGGACGTCGGACTCTCGCCTCGGGGTAATTCTCGCCTGGAGATCTGCAGCTTTCCGCCGCTGTGGTTGAATTTCAGGCGCCGCCAGCTGCCCGATACCGTGTTCGCGGGTCAGAACCGGATCAAACTCGTCACGCTGTGTAGAAGAGGCAACAGCTACCGCGATTACCTGGCCCAGGAGTACCAGGTCTACCGTGCCTACAACGTCCTGACCGAGCACTCGTTCAGGGTACGCTGGGTGACGATCGAATACGTCGAGACGGAAGGCCGGCGGCCTTCGTCGACCAGCGAAGCGGCGTTTCTCATCGAAGAAGACTGGGAGGTCGCGGAGCGTGCCGGCATGGCGGCCGTCAAAGTCAGCTCGTTGCGCGTGGCCCAACTCGACTCCGCCGGGGCCGCATTGCTCTTCCTATTCCAGTACATGATCGGTAATACCGACTGGTCGGCGATCGCCGCAACGGCGGGCGACAACTGTTGTCACAATGCCAAGCCCATCGGCCCGCAGGACCACGATGCGGGACGTATCATTTTACCGTACGACTTCGACCAGGTCGGGCTCATCAACGCGGGCTACGCTCGCCCCTCACCGAGCGTGCCGATCCGCTCGGTGACGCAACGCCTCTACCGCGGTTACTGTGCGCTGAACGATGAGTTGGAGGCGGCGCGGCAGCTATTGAACGAGAGCCGGAGCGATATCGAGGCTGGCTACGCGGCGCTCGAAGTCAGCGATCGTTCCCGCGACCGCGCTGTCTCCTATCTCAGCGACTCTTACGAGCGCATCAATGAGCCGCGACGTTTCGAGCGAGACATCCTGGGCCGCTGCCGGGGCTGAGGTGGCTTGACAGTCGCGAGTAGTCGTTGGGGCCGATCGATTTCGCTAGCGAGGTGGTGAGTTTGAAACCAGACCGCAACAGCGTGTGGTTGCCTTATATTTTACTCGCCGTGTCCTGCTATGGAGGGCAGTCGCGATCTGCCGACGAGTGGCAGGTCGCCGGCGTAGAAAGAGTCGTTGCGGTTGCCGATATCCACGGCGCTTACGACGCGTTCGTCCGCATCTTGCGGCAGAGCGACGTGATCGATGACGAACTCCGCTGGGTCGGTGGCACGACACATCTGGTGATCGTCGGCGACGTACTCGATCGCGGGCCTAATTCCCGTCCGGCGATGGACCTCATCATGCGCCTGCAAACCGAAGCGCCGGCTGCGGGCGGTCGGGTCCATCTCGCCCTTGGCAATCACGAACTCATGGTTCTGACCGGTGACCTGCGCTATGTATCCGCGGGCGAGTACGCAGCCTTCGCGAACGAAGAACCCATGTCGGTCAGGGAAGCTGCGTATGCTCGATTCCTCGGTGAGTCTGCCGAGTCTGAACATGAAGCCAGTGCCCGAGCCGAATTCGATGAGCTTTTCCCGTTAGGCTTCTTCGCCCAACGCGCCGCCTTTGCGGCCGACGGAGTTTATGGTGCCTGGTTACTCGAGCAGCCGCTGCTCGTCGTCATCAACGATACGGCTTTCGTGCACGGCGGCCTCTCCGGGATCGCGGCTGAACTCGGCGGCGAAGGCCTGAATACACAACTCGGACGGCAGGTCCGCGACTACGTGAACGCGTTGAGCGAGCTGATCGAAGACGGTGTGCTGCATGGTACGGATAGCTTCTATGATCACCCCGCGCGACTAAACGAGTTCTCCGATCGAGTGGTGTTGGGCGAGGCTCACTGGCCGGATGGTCTCGAAGAGACCGCCGAACGCCTCGCAGCATTGAATGACGGACTGGTATTCGCCAGCGAAAGTCCGCTGTGGTACCGGGGTACGGTAGGCTGCAGTGTGCTGACCGAGCGAGATCGCCTGCGCGCGGCGCTCGCCAGCATCGGCGTCAGTCGCGTTGTAATCGGCCATACGCCGACGCCGGGTGCGCGGGTCTTCAGCCGCATGGACAACACGGTGCTCAGGATCGACACGGGCATGCTCAATGACTTCTACGGTGGCAGCGCCGCCGCGTTGATCATCGAAGACGGGGATCTTGCCGTGATCTACGAACACAGCGATGACGCTATGGCGCCCTTGCCGCAGCCTCGTCGTGTCGGGCCAAGACCGGCGGGCCTCAGTGCCGGCGAGCTGGAGACGTTGCTGGCGAACGCCGACATCGTCAGCCGGAGTGAGGGTGCCTCTGCGGGCCAGATTAACCTCACGCTCAGAAGCGGAGGCGTGGAGTTGGCGGCGGTCTTCGTGCCGGCGGCGCGGCGCGGAATTTTGCCCGATCTTGCCGCGTACCGCCTCGACCGGCTGATTGGCCTGGACATGGTGCCGGTGACGGTGGCTCGAGAAGTAGACGGCGAATCCGGCTCCGTGCAGTTCGCGCCCAGCCGCGTAATGACGGAGACCGAGCGCAGCGAACGGGGGGCCGGCGGTTCGGCGTGGTGCCCGCTGCGCGACCAGTTCCAGGCGATGTATATCTTCGACAGCCTGATATACAACGAGGGCCGAACGCCCGAGCGCATTCGCTACAGTGCCGATAATTTCCAACTCATTCTCGTCGGGCATGTCGATGCCCTCTCGACCGGACGTGGCCGCCCCCCACATCTGCGCGATACGCCGCTAGCGATTGGCGCCGCCTGGCAAGAAACGCTGGCGTCCTTGGATGAAAGCGGGCTGACACAGGCGCTCGAGGGCGTTTTGGATCGACGCCGCATCCGAGCGCTGCTGCGGCGTCGGGACGAGTTACTGTCGATCGATTGAGCTGCGTCGTTATCTTCTTGGACGACTAAGGCGCCATGGAGGCCAGTTCGTCCAGGAGGCTACGCGCGACGGTGTCGGCCGGCGACAGCGCCAACAGTCGGCGCGCGTAGACTGCCGCTTGATCGATCTCGCCGCCGTCCCGGTGTATCGTCGCCAGCGCGAGCAGCGTGTCCCGGTGTCCCGGGAAGCGGGCGTGTACATCGAGAAGCGTCTCGAGCGCGCGTTCTCGCTCCCCGCTGGAGTTCAATGCGATACCGACGACCGACTGATAGTAAGGTGCGTCAGGCGCGAGCGCGGCCGCGAGTTCGAGTTCGGTGAACGCGTCGTCGGGGGCATTCGAGCGAACGAGCGACAGGCCGAGCGCGAAGTGCGCGCTGGGGTCTAGCGGGTTGTTCGCGATAGCCCGTTCGAGCAGCGCTCGAGCCTCCTCTTCTTTGCCGGTGAGCCGATAGAGATCGGCCAGGTTGATGTACGCTGCCGTGAAAACGGGTGCGCGCTCGATAGCGTCCTGGAACAGCGTTTCGGCCTCATCCCGACGACCGAGTTGGACCAGCGTGCTGGCCCAGTTGAACAGCCCCTCGGCGCGGTCCCCGTTGAACAGTTGCGCCTCGCGGTACTCCGCGAGTGCGGCGTCCAAGTCGGTGGCGCGGCGTTCACTCAACTCCGCGCGAGCAGGCAGGAGCAGACGCGCGGCGGCCATGCGTAGGGCTCGCAGCGGGTGAGTCAGGAAGCGCTGGGCGGGCTGGATCCGCGACGCGGGCGGTAGACTCTCCAGCGCATCCAGCGCCGCCAGCTGGATCAGCGCCTCATCGCCCCGCAGGACCTGGTCGAAGGCGTCTAGTGCGAGGTCATCGACTTGCCTCGCGAGAAGACCGACGGCCGTGGCGCGAACGATGGCAGGCGCCGCCGGATCGGTCACGACTTCGCTTAGCAGTCGCCCGCGGTCAGCCGCCCAGGAGCGGCCGGCATGCAGCGCCTGTCCGTAGTGAAAAGTTTGGCCGCGTCCCTCCGGGAACCAGTCTGCGACGGCCGCCGCCGCCCATGCTGTGCTCTCGTCCTCGTGACAGTCGTTACAGGCATTGGGTGTGCTCAGGCTCGATGACAGGTCCGGACGCGGTACGCGGAAACTGTGATCCCGCCGCGGGTCGACCACCATGTAGGTCCTCGCCGGCATGTGGCAGTCAACGCAGAACGAGCCGGACGTGTTGCGCTCATGGTGTTGGTGCTCGGTTACGTCATAGGTGCTCGCGAGATGGCACTGACCACATAGGGCATTGCCTTCGAATCGCAGTTCGGTGCTGTGCGGGTCGTGGCAATCGCTGCAGCTAACGCCGGCCGCGTGCATCTTGCTCTGCAGGAATGAGCCATAGACGTAGACTTCATCCTGGATTTGGCCGTCTGCGTGATAGAGAGTCTCGTCGAGCAGCGACGGGCGGAACCCGTCCAGGAAGGCGTCCCCTGGTGCGAAGTCGTCGGTGAACTGACTGCGGCGTGAGTGGCATTGCGCACAGGTCTCGAGTTCCTGGCGCGACGTAAGCGTTGATGCGCGTTGTGCGATTCCGCTGTCGTCGACAAAGAGCCAGCGGGCTTCGGCATCGTAGGCGAGATGTAGCGGTGCCTGTTCGGGTGCCGTGACGTGTAAGGAACCCGGGCCGTGGCACGCCTCACAATCGACATCGATGCTCGAGAAGACCGTGCGGTAGCTAGCCGTCGCTAAGGAATAATTTTTTTGCAGATTGGTCGAATGACACTCCGCACAGGTACCGTTCCAGTTCTGAAAAGTGCCGGTCCAATGCAGCGGATCCGTATGGTCAACCGTGTCGTCGGGATAGAGATGAAACCAGCGCTGGCCGCCGGCTGCAACCGGTCGCGAGTCCCAGGCGATACTCAAAGCCTGGACCTGGCCGTCAGTCAACTCCACGAGATACTGCTGAAGTGGTTCGACGCCGAAGGCATGGGTAACCTCGTAGTCGGTCGGTTCGCCGTCCGGTCCGTCCGTCCGCACCCAATATTCGCTGCCTCGTCGAGTGAACTCGGTCCTGACGCCGTTATAGTTGAACTCGGCGTTGGCAAAATCCCCGAGTACCGTGCTCGAGTCGGCCACCTGCATCGCCAGGTCGTGATGAGAGCCAAGCCAGGCATCCGTCTCAGCGCCGTGGCACGCTGCGCACTGTTGCCCGCCGACGTATTCGGCCACGCGACTCTCCTCGGCCGAGGAGAATGACGATGGTGTCTCGGCCGGCTGCTCGCAGCCGGCCAGGTGCGCGGCCAGGCCGATGGCCGCTGCTCCTACGAGTCTTCGGTAGTCCATTGCGCCATGTTTCTCCGGTGAAAACCGCTCGAGGGAAGGTACTAGACCCTGACTGCTGCGAGGACAGAAGCGGGGCGCACAGAGCCGGCCATCAAGACTTTGGGCCCTGGTGTCGTTGGTAAAAGTCGTAGACAAAAACGATGATGCCGACCGCGGCAATGCCGGTGCCAAGACTGAATTCGGAGGCTACGCCGATACTGAACTCCGAGCCGATGAGAAAAATCTCCATCAGGACGCCGATGACGATGGCCAAAATACTGACGACTTTGAGGGACACAGCAGACTCTAGCATTCTTCTTTTCCTGCCCGGTTTCTAACAAAGCCGTGCCAGAAGAGCAATGGCCACGGGTCTCAACCCAACCGTGGGCGGCTCAGAATGTGACGGTGGTCCGCTCAGCAGGCAGAGCTTTTGGCTACGGTTAGGGGTCGATAGGCCACTAATCCGTGCACATGAGTCGCGTACTGCCGCTGCAAATAGCCGTCCTGACCCTGCTCGCCGGCAGCATCATCCCGGAAGCTCGGGCGGAAGATCGAACCTTTCAGAATCCGGTCTACCAGGGTTACCGGCTCGACTACTGTAAAGCCTCGGGCCGGGACTGCGGTGAGCGCGTCGCGACGGCGTGGTGCGCGACCCAGGGATTTGAATATGCGAGTGACTGGGGCATCGATCGGGACATCGGTACATTGCAGCCGACACTTCGCCTGGATAACGGAGATCTCTGCGATCATGAGCAGTGTGATGGCTTCGCTGCGATTACCTGTGGTAGCGAGGAGAGCGTACTACGCATGCTAGACGTGTGGGGGCTCACGCGGAGCACAGTCTTCACATCCGATCGACAGCGCGTGATGAGCGCGGTGACTTCGCCGGAAGCTCAGCAGGTTGTACTAGGCTGCAGCCAGTTGGAGCCAGGTGTTCTACTGTGCGAATCGGCGCCGGGCTATCAGCACTGTCGAACCCTCCTGGAGGCTGGTCAGGTCCTAGGGTGTCGAGCGGCGCTTGGAATGGACGGTCCCGTCGCTGGGCTGTATGAGGCGACATCGGGAAGTTATGAGCTCTCGCTCAGAGCGAAAGCGTCTGTCACGGTTGATCGACGCCGTCCCGGTGAAGGTAGGATCCGAGGGGAAACCCGTTATCGCGTGACTTTCGCGATACCGGAGCGAGCAGGGATTGCGGAGACCTGCCTGCAGCGTGACCGGTATGAATACCATCAGACCGGGCCGAACGGAGGCTCGTCTGTGATCTACGAAGCGGACGACTGCGATGAGCCTCTCGAAGGCCGGTTCTCGCCTCACGAGGATGACCTCCGGTACGCTTATGGCCTGTGTGAAGGTCACCGTGCGTGGGGCACTAGGATAGAGGCGACCACCGATCTGGTCGTCGCGGGCATCTTCCACTTCACAGAACTCACGGCGTCCGCCGGCGGCGCGGCAGCTTCCCGCTCCGTCACGCCTTATCTCGCTATCAGGGCTCCGCTTCGGGTCAACTGTACCGAATAACGCCTCTACCGCATTCACGCGGGCATTGAGCTTGTGAAAACCCCTGTGTTAAGAAGGGGCTCCACAGAGAATCTCCGGGGTTCACGCGGATCCGAAATGCGGGCTAGGCTCTATATCATACTCGGTGCGCTGTTATTCTCGACGGGTGGCGTCGCGATCAAGGCGGCGACGTTAACCGGCTGGCAACTGTCGTGCTTCCGTAGTCTGGCCGCGGCGGTCGCGTTGCTGATCTTCCTGCCGAGCGCACGACGCGGTTGGAGCTGGCGCTCTGTTCTCGTCGCCATACCCTATGCCGCGACCTTCACGTTGTTCACGCTGGCGAATAAATATACGACCGCCGCCAACGCCATCTTCCTCCAGGATACTGCGCCGTTCTACATCCTGTTCCTCGGTCCGCTGTTGCTCGGCGAACGCATACGGCGACGGGACCTGGGGTTTATGGCGGCGCTGTTGATCGGCCTCGGCTTGATCTTCGCGTCGACTCGCGAGGCGACGAGTTATGCATCGGATCCGAAGTTCGGGGACTTGCTCGCACTTATCTCCGGATTGACGTGGGCGTTGACGCTGCTGGGATTACGCTGGATCGCCGTCCGTGCGAAGCACCACGACGATGAACCCGCAGCGGCCGTCGTCGCCGGCTGTCTCGTCGCGTCGTTATTTGCCGCATGGTTTGCCTTCCCCGCAGAGAATGTGAACGTCGGGAACTGGCTCATCGTCGCCTATCTCGGAGTCTTTCAGATAGCGCTGGCGTATGTGTTTATTACCGCCGGCATCCGTCACATCCGCGCGCTTGAGGTCTCGCTGTTGCTTCTCGTCGAGCCGGTGCTCTCGCCGCTCTGGGTATGGCTCCTGCTCGCGGAGTCGCCCGCCGCGCAGGCCCTGGCCGGAGGAGCGATCGTCATCGGCGCCACCGCCGTGCACGCGGTTCGCAGCGGCGGTCCAGCGACCGCGCCGCTCGAGTCGGGCTAGCCGCCCGCCTGCGGTATGCGCGAGGCGGTCGCGCCTCGCATCGGCATCGACCCCGTCAATCCGGTTGTTCCAACCCCAGGCGCCGATGCCACTCCGCAATGGATTCATCCGGGTAGGCCTCGAACTGTTGATCCTGGGGGTCGGCGCGCACCGTGACCCACGGAGCTCTGGAGCCGAGCATCAAGTGCGTGCGTTCCGGTGGTACCGGTAGCGGACTGTCTATGGCTGACGCGAAAGGGTGGACCAGTTCCGGCCAACTGGGCGCCCAGGCCCACAGCGCCGTGCCGCACTGACTGCAGAAGTGGCGTTCACATTCGCTAATCGTCAGCTCTTCCGTCTCCTCGTCGCGGCGCTTGGCGCGATAGATGTTGATCGACTCACGCCCGGATACGGTCAGCGTGTCGAAGTCGGCGCTGAGGTTGATCGTGAACCCGCCTCCTCCCGCGGTCTTACGGCAGATCGAGCAGTAACAGAGGTTGAACGGCTGGGGGTGGGCCGAACGGACCGTGAACCGGACGGCGCCGCAGTGGCAGGAACCTTCGAGCAACATAGCGTGTCTCCTGGCTGTAGAAGTAGCGGCCGTTCCGCCTCGGACGTGCCGCACTCAGCGAACCTGATGGGTCATGTCTCCCCGTGCCATACCCGCATCGCCTCGTTCGACTTCTTGCCATAGGCTTCGGTCAACATCAACCATCGCGCTCGCCGGTAATATCCAACGCAACGGCCGTCACTCCGGCTTCCTCCGGCGCCGTCAACGCCATGCCGCCCAGCAGTGTTTCCGGTATCATCCCCGGCCACCTCGCGTTCTTGGAGAAAGCCGATGGGCTTCACCACGCAACAGATTCACGCCGGCGTGACCCCAGATCCTCAGACCGGGGCCATCCTCACGCCCATTTTCCAGAGCACGACGTTCGTCCAGGACTCGGTGGACGAATATCTCGCCAAAGGCTATTCCTATTCGAGAAGCGGTAACCCGACGGTTCGGGCGCTCGAGGAGAAGCTGACGGTTCTTGAGAACGGCTTCGATTGCACCTGTTACTCGACCGGCATGGCAGCCATCCAGGCGGTCGTGCAGGCGACGTTGAGCGCCGGCGATCACGCCGTGATCTCCGACGTGGCCTACGGCGGCACGTATCGCCTGTGCACGAAGATCTATCAACGCTATGGGGTAGAGTTCTCCTTCGTGAATACCGCCAGCCCGGAATCGGTCGAGCGGGCGATCAAGGACAACACCCGTTTGATCTTGACCGAGACTCCCGCTAACCCGACGCTGAAGCTCACCGATATCGAGGCGATCTCGGCGATCTCCAAGGCGCATGGCATTCCTCATGCGGTAGACAATACATTCCTGACGCCGTTCTTTCAGCGCCCACTGGAGTTGGGAGCCGACATCGTGATCCATAGCACGACCAAATATTTTGATGGACACAACGCCACCGTCGGTGGGGCCGTGATCGTCAAGACGAAGCCGCTCGATGAGTCGATCCGCTTTGTTCAGAATACCGGCGGTATGATCATGTCGCCGTGGGTCGCTTGGCTCACGCTGCAGGGAAGCAAGACCCTGTCGATCAGAATGGAACACCAGACGGCTAACGCGCAGGCCGTGGCCGAGTTCCTCGAGGCACACTCGAAGGTGGATCGGGTTTCGTACCTCGGCCTCCCGTCCTTCGAGCAACACGCTCTCGCGAAATCGCAGGCAAGCGGCTTCGGCGCGATGCTCTGGTTCGAGGTTCACGGCGGCGTCGAGGCAGGTAAGCGTCTGATGGATTCCGTGAAGTTGTGCATGCTCGCTGAGAACCTGGGCTCTGTAGAGACGCTGATCACACATCCGGTGACCATGACGCACGCGGACGTCGAAGAGGCTGAACGTCAGCGCGTCGGCATTACCGACGGACTCGTGCGGTTGTCGGTCGGCTTGGAAGACGTAGAGGACCTGATCGAAGATTTGGCGCAAGCGCTGGATAGCTTGTGATCTAGAAGAGCGGAGATTCGGTTAGGACCATAGAGGGCCCAGGGCGATGAAAAAAGAGACTCGCGTCATACACCAACCGACCGTGGATCTGCCTGACGGTAATCGGTCCGTGCTTGACCCTGTCTATCGTTCGGTGAAGTTTACGTTCCCGACCGTTGAAGCCGCGATGACGGCCGAGGCTCGCCGCGACGGGTTTGATTACACACGAGGCACGAATCCGACGACGCGCCAACTCGAGCGGCTGTCCGCCGAGCTTCAGGGCAGGGACGATGCGATCTGCGTCGCGTCCGGCATGGCCGCGGTATGGCTCTCGGTCGTGGCGAATCTAAGCGCCGGCGACCGGATCGTCTTCTTCGTGGAGAGCTATCGGCCGATACGTGCGCTGGCACGGGAGCGGCTCAAGCACTTCGGCATCAGCTTCTCGATGCTGAGCGTCCACGATTACTCGGCCATCGCCGAAGCGTTCGCCGCCGAGGACACGAAACTGTTGATCTTCGAAGCGCCGACCAACCCGATGCTGCACGTGCCGGATATCCCGGCCATCGTCGCGCTGGCGAAGCAACACGGCGTCACGACGGTCCTCGATAACACGTTCGCCGGTCTGCACAATCACGGCCAGTACGAGATCGATTACTACGTCCACAGCTTGACGAAGTATGCGAGCGGCCACGGCGACGTCATGGGCGGCGCAGTGATTACGGACGAGTCGAATATCAGCAAGCTCAAGCCATGGGCGATCAACATGGGCGCGACGATGGACCCCGGGGTGGCGTTCATGATCCTGCGAGGCTTACGGACCTACTACCTCCGTTATCGCCGTCACTCCGAGACCGCTTTGGCGCTCGCCGAGCATCTGCAGGGCAGGGCTCACGTCAAGCGCGTCTTCTATCCGGGTCTGGCGGATGATCCGGGGTATGCGTTGGCGCAGCAGCAGATGGATGATTGCGGTGGTGTGTTGAGCTTCGACTTGGACGCGGACGAGGAGCAGGCGTGGGCGTTCATCGACGCGCTAGAACTGTTCGTGACGACCTCGAGTGTGGGCTCGACCGAGTCCCTGGTCGCTCCGGTGAAACTCTATTTCGCCGGGGACCTCACCGACGAAGAGCGCACTCGCGCGGGAATCAATGACGGCACCGTTCGCCTGTCCGTCGGTCTGGAGCACCTCGATGATCTCGTGGCCGATCTGGAACAGGCGTTCGACAAAGCGTTCGGGTAACGTGACCGGGCCGCGACGGATGACTACTGGGCGACGACTTCCGCGATCTCGAAGTGAATGCCCTCGGGGCCTTCGAAGAACATCAAGTCGGAGCCCGGCGGGTTGGGTCTGACCAGGTAGGGCTCGTAACCGGAGGCTTCGAGAGCCTCGCCGAACGCTTCCAGCGACGGTACGCGAAAACCCATGTGATCGAGTGACCGATAGCGACTCGGTGCGGGAACACCCTCCTCGGGCTGCGATATGTGGACCCATAAGTCGCCGTACAAGATCGTGTGAAACTGCCCCTTGCCACGCGCCGGGGTGTCCTCGCCGCCGAACACCTCGAGGAACCAGTCGTGAACGCCGTCCGCGTCGCTAGCCATGATATGCACGTGATTGATACCCGTGTAGACCGGGTCCTCGAGTAGTTCGATTCGCGTTCCCCAGGGATCTTCGATAAACGCAATGGTCACTGCGGTAACGCCGAGCTGCGGCTCGGTCCGGATCTTCGCGCCCATCTCCCTGGCTCGTGCCACGGTGGCGGCGACGTCTTCGACGGCGATGCCGAAGTGATCGAGGACACCGCCTTGGCTCGGTGGGGTCGCGCCTTCGGCCGGCATGGTCATGACCGCGCCGTTCTCATGCAGGACGGCTTCTCCAGGGCCCCGCGACACCACCTCGCCGCCCATCAGCGCCTGGTGCCACTCCGCCGCTGCGGCCGTATCCGGCACACGCATGTGCACATGCGTAAACGTGCTCTGCGCCAGGGCGAAACCCGGGAGTAGTAGCACACCGAACGTCAACGAGAGGCGCTGGATTCGAAGCCGTGAACTATCCGTGTGTGACATGGTGATCTCCCCGTATGCAGATCGGTTGGCGTGAGTCGTTGCTTCTTCGTTGCCCTGCAACATAGCATCTCATTATTGTGCGATCCAGCCGCGGGGGGGCGAGGCTGGATGCCGGGGTCCTCGCACTAGACCATGCGAAGGCTCGTCACTCCGCGTACCAACTGCCGTCGTCGTTCTTCGTCATCCACAGATAGCCGTACCAATAGTAGACTCCGCGCTCCGTAATCGAGGGCGCCGTGCAGTTGACTTTGGTTCGGCCCGGGCGTAGCGGTTGCAGCGGGCGGGCGACGATCTCGAGATGCTCGTCCCGGGTCCAGCTCAACAAGTCCATCGCGCCTTGATTCGACGCGTAACACGCGAGGTCGTCGACGCGGAAGTCTCCGGGTGTGATCTGGAGTCTCAGTGCCGGCGACGATTCGCCGGCGTCGAGAACATGACGTTCCTGGCCGAGAACACGGGCCGGTAGGGTTCGGGAGCGGACGCGCAACTCGAAGTCGTCGAGCCCGTCGTAACCGGTCGCGATCGGAAATCTGGGCGCCGCCAGAAGGTCGGACTGCGGACCGACCGCGCCGGAGTGTTGCCCGACGGCGAATAGGCCGAGTTGCTGCGCAATCTCCCTGACCGACGCGTCGTATTCCCCATACGGATAGGCCAGTACGGGAATGGCCGCGTCGCCGAGTTCGCTGCGGATCCGTTCTCCGGCGCCGATGATTTCGTCGCGTACGCGCTGCTGCCATGCTTGCGCCGATTCGTCATCTGTGCGGTGGACGAGATGTCCGTGCGTGCGAGTATGGTTGCCGATCGTGCCGCCGTTATCGGCTAACCGTCGAAGCTGATCCCAGTCCAGGTAAGCGCTGTAGTCCTTATCGACGTAATCCGTACTGACGAAAACCGTGAACGGCCAATCCAAAGCGCGCAATAGTGGTAAGGCATTCGTCAGCACGGAGACGTAGCCATCGTCGAATGTCAGGACGACCGTCTTCTCGGCGAGCTCGCTGCCCGTCCTGACCGCCTCGAGGACCTCGAGTAACGGCCGGATCATGAAGCCTTCCTGCGCCAGATAATCGAGATGGGCCGAGAACCGTTCCGGTGTGACGCTGGTGGATCGCGGCGTCTCCCGGTCGATATGGTGATACATCAGGATCACCGCGCTGTCCGCAGCCTGGGCTAGCCGTTGAGACACGAAGACGCTGCCGATCAACGCCAGGACGAGGACCACTCTATGCGGGCTAATCATGCGGCTCCAGCGCGTTCTGCCGGATCAGCGACTTGATCTCGGCGACGTACGCTTCGCCTCGTTCGGAGTAGTGGATAAGACTGTCCGCCAGGACAATGCCGGTCAGCGGCGCGTCGGACTCTCGCAGCGATTCGCGCAGACGACGAAAGTCTTCGTACTGCGGATGCGTGTTGAGATTACGCACGTAGCTCGTGACCGACGCCCCGACCGTGTCGAACCTCGCGATACCGAACTTGGCCCCGGCTGGAATCCCGGCCGGCGCGATGCCGCAGCCGACCGAGTAGCAGCGCTGCCCGAAGAGATTGTTGCCTTCGCGCGCGAACCGTGAAGTCCCCCAGCCGGATTCCTTCGCCGCCTGCACGAACACGAGCGACCGTGGCACGATGTCGACGCGTCGCTGCAACGCAGGGAGCACCTCGGTCGTCAGATCGGCGCCCTCTGTCTCAACCTCGTAGTACTTAGCGATCCTGTCGAGCTTGCGGCGCGTGAGCCAGGAGAGACTCGCCTGTGTTTCCAGTCGGCCAACGGTCTCCAGTATGAAGGCTCGTTCCGCACGAACGTCGGCAGTGACGTCCGCGACGATCGGGTCGAGAAAGGCGAAAAATTCCGCCTTCCGTAGCTGAGTCTCGAGCGGGCGAAAATCGGGCAGATGGTCGCCGCTGCGTTGCGGCGAATACGTGAGCACCGCGAATAAAGCCGTGAAGCACAGCAATATCGCTAAGGCGCCGGTTGTCAGTATCCGAACAGGGACCGCGGGCCTTCGGATACTCCGCAAACGACCAAATCGCATACCGTTACTCGTTACGATCGTGGTGCAATTCTACACGGGAAAGAGGTCGTGTTGAGACAAACCGAGAAACTTTATGGCTGCCCGGCGTTAGCCCCGGCGGGGCGTAGGCTTCAGGCGTTCGCGCGGGCGCGGGCGCGTCCCATGGCCATGAGCGGGAAGTAGTGGCGGTAGAGGTTGTAGTTAATCATGAAGCCGCGTTGCAGCTCCGTACCCTGGGCGATTCGTTGCCTGGTATGTTTATCGCGGAGGTCCAGACGCGCCCCGAAGCCGTAGCCCGGGAAGCCCGTTCCTGTGTAATAGGGTTCGTCCCAGGTACCGTCGGGCCGTTGCGTGCTGAGCAGATAGCGGAGGCCTTGCAGAGTCGCCGCGTCGCTGCTGCGATCGCCAGCCGCATCGAGCGCGATAAGGGCCCATGCGGTCTGTGACGCCGTGCTGGGGCCTTGGCCGCGCAAATTCTCGTCCATATACGATGCGCAGGTCTCGCCCCAGCCGCCATCTGCGTTCTGGTGTTCGATGATCCAACGTACCGCGCGGCGAATATGGGGTGACGTCATGTCTTCACCAATCGCTGCCAGGCCGGGCAGGACAGCCGCCGTGCCGTAGATGTAATTGACACCCCAGCGGCCGAACCAGCTACCGTCAGTCTCTTGTTCGGCTAGCAGGTACCGATACGCGCGCTGTACGGCCCGGTGCTCGCGGGTCATCCCCAACCGGCCAAACGCTTCCAGGACATGGCCCGTCACGTCAGCGGAGGGCGGATCGAGCGCCTCGCCGAAGTCGCAGAAGGGGATCTTAGTAATAATGAGTTTGTCGTTGTCCTTGTCGAAGGCCGCCCAGCCGCCCTTGCGGCACTGCAGACCGAGTATCCATTGCCGGCCCCGCTCGATCGCCGTGTTGACTCGAGCGGATGAACGTTGCGGTTCGGGGAGACGTGCGAGCACGATCAGCGCGACGGCCGCGTCGTCGACGTCGGGGTAATGGAGGTTCGCCCTTTCGAACGGCCAGCCACCCGGTTCGACGCGCTTGATTTTTTGGCCCCAATCGCCGACGAAGTCAGTGATCTGTTTCTCTAACAGCCAGTCGAGAGCCTTGTCCATTTTGGCATTGAATGGACGATCGCAATCTTCCATGGCCAGGAGTGTGAGCATCGTGTCCCATACCGGTGACTCGCTGGCCTGAATGTGCAGTGTACCGTTACGTTCGTAGGACCAGTGGCCGTCCAACGCTTCCAAACTCTTCGCCATCACCGGGTGCGTCAGGTCATAATTTTCGACGTGCAGTGCCATCAGGCTGTACACCCAAGGTGGCTGTATGCCACCCCAAGCACCATCGGCATCCTGGTGGCGCACGATCCACTCGATGCAGGCTTTGATGGCCGTCTCACGTCCGGGAGTCAGTCCGATAAGCTGGTACCAGTGCACAATGCGATTGCTGAGCAGAAACAGGCGTCGCCAGCCGAAGACGGGTCCTCGCCGTGGAAGTTTGTAATTCATCCGTTCGCGGCCGTCGGGGAAGAGTTCATCCAGGCGACTCCCGGCGGGTAGTGGTCTGACCGCGCGTCGCGCCGACAACACGGCCAGGGGCAGCAGCGTCGCCCGGGCCCAACTCGCGAAGTTATAGATATTGAACGGAAACCAACTCGGGTTGGCGATGACTTCCGGGGGCAGGTTCGGTGTCCTGTTCCACGGCCACTCTCCAATCAGCGCCAGCCAATAGCGCGTAAACACCCGGATGCCGCTTAAGCCACCATGGCTGAATATCCATTGCCTGGCTTTGACGAGCGGTTCATCGTCGGCAGACATGCCGACCGCTCTAAGCGCCGCGTAACACTCGACCGTGCTGTTGATGTCGCCGCTCGGTGCCTCGTAGTAACTTTCCCAGGCGCCGTCCGGGCGCTGCGCAGCGAGGATCGAATTGACGAGATCCTGTTTGCGCGGATGTGCATAACCGAGAAAGTGCATGACCAGAAGCCACTCGGCTTCCATGCACGAGTTCGACTCGAGCATCCCTACCCAGAAGCCCTCCGCATCCTGTTCCTCGTCGAGCCAGAGCGTCGCGCTCGCAATCGCCTCGTCTAGCGGCGACTCGGTCTGGACGGCATGAGTGGCGCTTACGGTCATCATTCATCGGGTATGGTCGAACGCGCGCATTATCACCTTTGTGCTAGCGCGAGGGCAATGGCCGGAATTGGCTTGCAACAGCGGATCCGATCCCGGACGATGCCCGCTCAGCGTACTCAAAGATCGTAGCGCCGTGGCCATCTTACGTTTCAGTATCGTGACTCTCGCCCTGATTGCGGGCTGCGCTACCACGATCACGACGATGGACGGTCGCACGCTGACATTGACTTCGCCGGAATTGCGAGCGTACGTGGAGCGTGTGTTCCGCGAGCAGAATCAGGCGGCCACGGCGCTGGCGTTCGCTCAGGATGACGCGAGCGGCACACGCTACGAGACGCTGCTTGAACTCGAAGATGGTTTACTAGAGGCCTGCGCCAGCCTTAACGCGTTGGCCGCGGCGCGGCGGGACAACCGTGACTTGGGACTGCGTCGACAGGCCAGAATGGTAACGACGGCACCGGACTGCGAGTCGACGACACTCCGAACCCGGGAAGCGCTCGACGCTTTGTAGCAGCGACGGCCGGAGCCAATTCGCAAGACGTGTGAGCCCGGATTGTTCTTGCGAGACTAAATCTTGCCTCGCCGTCCATGGCTCAGCTCGAATCGTGAGCTCGTCGCTTTAGGCCATCCATGGCACGCTCCTCGCCCACGACGCTCGCAAGAACTATCCGGGCTCACACGCCTCACGGTCATCGCGGCGTTAGCCAAGGCGGTAACGGTAGGCCCTTGGACGCGAGAAATTCCGGGTTGTAGAGCTTGGACTGATAACGAGAACCGGAGTCGCACAAAATTGTGACGATCGTCTTGCCAGGCCCTAAGGCATTCGCGAGGCGGATGGCGGCCGCGACGTTGATGCCGCTGGAGCCGCCTAACAGGAGGCCCTCCTCCTGCAGCAGGTCATAGCAGACGAGCAGCATTTCCTCGTCGGGGATCTGGAACGCATCATCGATCTGTGCGCCTTCGAGATTTCCTGTGACCCGGCCCTGACCGATTCCTTCGGTGATCGAGCTGCCTTCGGATTTCAGTTCGCCGGTCTTGACCCAGCTATAGATCGCTGCGCCCAGCGGATCGGCCGCCGCCGTCACGATTCTCGGATTCTTGTGCTTCAGATAGGCGCCGACTCCGGCCAACGTCCCGCCGGTCCCCACGGCGCAGGTAAAACCGTCGACTTGACCGTCCGTCTGTTCCCAGATCTCCGGGCCCGTGCTATCGGCATGACCGTCACGGTTGGCCACGTTATCCCATTGATTGGCGTACAGGACGCCATGGGCTTCGGTGGCCGACAATTCCTCGGCCGTGCGTTCGGCCTGGTGGATGTAGTGGTTCGGATCCCGGAAAGGCACGGCCGGTACTTCTCTGACTTCGGCGCCGCACAGTCGCAGCGCGTCCTTCTTCTCTTGCGACTGCGTGTCGGGCATCAGGATCAGCGTCCGGTAACCGCGGGAGTTACCGACCAACGCCAACCCGATGCCCGTGTTGCCGGCCGTCCCTTCGACGATCAGCCCACCCGGCTCCAACACGCCGCGCTTCTCGGCGTCGAGAACCATGTATTTGGCCGCTCGATCTTTGACGGATCCGCCCGGGTTGAGAAATTCAGCCTTGCCGAGGATCGTGCACCCCGTCAGCTCGGACGCTTTGCGTAATCTGATCAGCGGTGTGTTGCCGACCGCGTCAACGAAATCGTCACGAGTATTCATGGGTGCCCTGAACCGATTTGCGCGGTTGTTCGCGACGTTGATCGGTCACCCGGTCGGGTGCCGTCAGACGCCTCACTCCTCCACGGTGATCGTCACGGTCTCTGATAGCACCGGCGGTTCGTGGGGGGTATGCAGCCAGTCGCCGAGGAGCAGTTGCAGCGTGTGTTCGCCTGGCGGTAGCGTTAACTCGGTCTCGGTCTGGCCCAGGCCGAAGTGTCGGACGTTGTCGGTGGCGGGCAGTGGCAGATCGAAAGACGGCATCTCGGTGACGTCGATCAGAAGATGATGATGCCCCGTATTGGGGAACTGCACGCCGGCAGGTGCGACACCGGCGCCTCTGAGCCCGAAGCGCACGGTAAACGGCGCCGTCACGACCGCGCCATCGACTGGGGTCTGGATGTAGGCTTCGGCTCCCTCCGGGGCCGGTGCGCGAGTAAGCCCGGGGACGTCCTGGGCGGCCGAATTCGTGATCAGAGTAGATAGAAGCAGACCCATCATCGGTGCTATTGTCTTCATGGATGACCTTCTTAACGAGTGAGCGCTGGGAATGTTATCACCTTCATAGCGCAGGCTCGACGTCAACGGCGCGGAGCCCTCAGACGTTATGGAAACTCGGGAAGGTCCGATTTGCAGCGGAGTCGCGCCCGGCGGCGGCCCACGGCGATATTTTTGACGAATGGCATGAATAGGGCGAGATTGGAGGGAACTTCGGTATCCGCCGAGGTAACTAAAGTTAAACTAAGGTCCTACCCGTACCTGGGTGTCGCATGGACCCCTGCGACCGCTAACGGAGGTGAGCTGTGAGATTAGCGACGATTCGAACGAGCCTGGTGGTGTCTTCTGTGATGCTGGTCGTCGCGGCCTGCGTCACCCAGCCGCCGAGCCAACAGCAGAGCCAGCAGCAGACGCCACCGACGCCGCCGAGCCAGCAGCAGAGCCAGCAGCAGACGCCACCGACGCCGCCGAGCCAGCAACAGAGCCAGCAGCAGAGTCAGCAGCAGAGTCAGCAGCAGAGCCAGCAGCAGAGCCAGCAATCTCAACAGGGCCAGCAATCCCAACAGGGCCAGCAAGCGGAGCAGCAGGCACAACAGCAGAACCAACAGGCACAGCAGCAGGGCGAGCAAGGCGAAGCGGGCCAGCAGGGCCAACAGCAAGCCCAGCAGCAGGGCGAGCAAGGCGAAGCGGGCCAGCAG
>SMVA01027479.1_pt1 | contig 85885 bp, 73 predicted proteins | sample 2456451 | NCBI WGS metagenome assembly SMVA01 (sample SAMN11095933, study PRJNA526329) | marine sediment metagenome | biome: Marine sediment; feature: Surficial sediment; material: Deep marine sediment; isolation source: Hadal surficial sediment | place: Pacific Ocean | collected 2014-05 | depth...
CGATGATTACGTCGCTAACACCAGCCTGCAGGAATGCAGTGAATGCCGTGACGAACGCTGGCTCGGCGGTACTGATAAAGGTCGCAAACTCAAAATAACCAACTGCAGACCCGTCCGGTCGATCGATAATGCGCCACTGCGGCAGCGGATCGATGGTAACCAGCCCCTGTTCGACGATAGCCGTAAATTCGCTGCCATCGAGACGACGCACATGAAATTCAAGTGGCGTTTGCGAGAACAGCGCGCCAACACCCTCGTTCGCCTGAATGTCAGCAATCGTGCGCCCATTGAGCATGAGTATTTGCTGACCGCGCTCCAATCCTGCCAGAAATGCCGGACCGGAAGAAAAAACACGCGTGAAGCGCAAGTCATCCACCGCCGCAAAGCGAAAACTAAAGCCATATCCTTCAAATTGGCCAGCGCCAAAAAACTGTGCATCAGCTGCAGCAGTGTCGATATAGCTGAAGTTATCCAGCGGCTGAAATGACCGCAGAAATGCCAGCAAATCTTCGGGCGTCGCGAAATCTCCCGGATCAACATTTGCCGGCAGGAGGTCATTCCAGAAATACACATCGTTCATCGTATCCAGCACGAATTGCTTCTGTGCATCGATACTACAAGCCGCCGTACCAGCCTGTGGCGGAGTATTGCCATTGTCGTCGGAAAGGCTACAGGCGCTTATAACAAGTACAAGTGCGACTAAAGACGAAGTGAGTAATGATTTTCGCATCGTAATCTCCCGCTGCGAGGCGGTGTGAGCTACATGGATTGAGCACATTATTACTGTGAAAAGCGAAGAAACCCGTGACCCGTGCCCGCATTTTGGCAGGCGGTTTTTTACAAAATAATGGCTTCTTTCGTCAACGGGTGCGTGGTGACATCAAATTCATGCCAGTGCTGAGACATCTTTCTGCCAGTGACGGGGTGGACAAGATCAGGCGCGATTTCCGCCAGCGGCCGCAACACAAAACTGTACTCGAGCACGTCGCTGCGTGGCACTCTGACGGGTGGGCCGGTGATGACCTGCTGACCGAATAACAGCAGGTCGATGTCGAGTGTGCGTGAGCTGAACCGATCTGAGTTACGCTCACGACTTGCCAGCTCGTGAATCTCCTCCAGTTCAGCGCACAATGCCTGCGGCGTTTTGTCGGTCTCTATACAGGCCACGGCATTGAAAAAGTCGTCACCGTCGAATCCCAATGACTTGTTGCGATAAACAGATGATATTTTTCGCAGCGTAAACCGCCTGCGAAGTTCGCGGGCCGCTAGCAGCAGATTCGATTCTGGCGCTACATTGCTGCCAAGACCAAGATAGACAGTCGACATATCGCTAGCCGCACTTTTTCATGAATAGTCCCAGGCTATGCCTTATAACGGCGAATCGTGACACCCACATTTTTGGCGTTGCGAATCGCGCCGGGTTTGCATACCCGAAGTTGAATCCACGGAATGTCGAACTCAGCAAGCACCGTCTCTGCAATTTTTTCAGCCAGTGTTTCAACCAACTGGTATTCGGAAGCCGCTACGAACTGTTGCACACGCTTGGCAACCGCTTTGTAGTTCAACATGCCCTCAATATTGTCTGTCTCAGCGGCCTTGGCCACATCGGCGGCCATCTCAATATCAATACTGACGGTCTGCCGAATTTTGCGCTCCCAGTCCCAGATGCCAACGATCGTTTCGACTTTGAGATCTTGCAGAAAAATGGTGTCGGACCGGGTTTCGGTTGCCATTTCGTTTACGTCCTTTATGTTTGCGGACGCGCCAGCGTTTCAAGTGACCAGCGCGCCGTTGCCTGTATGTTATCTGCTTTGCAACCATCGGCAAGACGCATTGCGCCTGCCAGCGCGATCATCGCGCCGTTGTCCGTGCAAAGATCCGCTCGCGGATAGTAAACCTGCCCGGAGAATTGCGCCGCAAGTACCGACCGCAACAATTGGTTCGCCCCTACCCCACCGGCAACGACTACACGCTCCAGTTCCTCGGATTTGGCGGCCCGCAGGGTTTTTGCTACCAGCGTGTCTATCGCCGCGCGCTGGAACGATGCGGCAATATCCGCGCGAACGCTTTCCAGATTGCCCAACGCATTTGCCTTGCGAACCTCGAGCATCACAGCCGTCTTCAGGCCGCTAAAACTGAAGTCCAGGCCTTTCTTGTGCAACATTGGCCGCGGAAACTGATACGCATCTTCAGTGCCACTCGCCGCCAGTTGCGCCAGCGCCGGCCCACCCGGGTAGTCCAGTCCGAGCAGTTTCGCTGTTTTGTCGAATGCCTCGCCAACGGCGTCGTCAAGGGTAGTGCCAAGTACACGATAGTCGCCAAGCGCGCCAACCGACACGAGCATGGAGTGACCACCGGACACCAGTAAAGCGAGGAACGGATAAGCCGGCGGATCGTCCTCCAGCATGACAGCCAGCAGGTGCCCCTCCATGTGGTGTACGGGTATGACGGGACAATGCCAGGCCATTGCCAGGCCGTTGGCCAGGCCACCGGCAACCATTAGCGCACCCACCAGGCCAGGGCCTGCTGTATAGGCGAGCGCATCCGGTCGCTCTATACCGGCCTCCTGCAGCACCTGCTGAACCAAGGGCAGCAGGCGGCGAATATGGTCTCTGGAGGCTATTTCCGGCACCACACCGCCATACACCGCATGTAGGTCGATTTGGCTGTGTAGCGCCTGCGCAACGATGCCCCGTTCGGTGTCGTACAACGCCACCCCGGTCTCATCGCAACTCGTTTCCAATCCCAGTACTTGCATAGGCGGCGCATAATACCGCAGAGAACGCCCAAATCCGGCGAAAATCAGCTTTTTGCTTTACAAACTGCTGCCGGGCCCGATATTATAAGCGGCTCAGTCCCGGCCACGTGCCGGGCTTCTTTGTCTTTGACCTCAAGAAAAGTAAATCGTATGCCGAGTGTTCGTATTAAAGAAAATGAGTATTTCGACGCCGCCCTGCGTCGCTTCAAGCGCGCCTGCGAGAAAGCGGGCGTTCTGACTGAACTTCGCCGTCGTGAATTTTACGAAAAGCCGACACAGGAACGCAAGCGCAAGAAAGCGGCCGCCGTCAAGCGCCACCTGAAGCGCATTTCCCGCGAAGTTTCCCGGCGTAAGCGCCTCTACTGACACCAGTCCACGTTAGCAGGACTCAGGCCGGCTATGACTCTCAAGGGCCAGTTCCAGGAAGACATGAAAAGCGCCATGAAGGCCGGTGACAAAGACCGGCTCAAAGTGGTGCGACTGGCGCTTGCCGCATTCAAACAGGTTGAAATTGACGAGCGCATCGAACTCGACGATGCGCAGGTGCTCGGCATCCTGAACAAGATGGTCAAACAGCGGCGCGATTCTGTCACCCAGTTTCGCGACGGTAACCGCGAAGATCTTGCAAAAATCGAACTCGACGAAATCGCCGTGCTCGAAACCTACCTGCCCGAGCAGCTGTCTGCTGCTGAGCTTGACCAGCTGATTGACCAGGCTATCGCCGATACCGGAGCAAGCAACATCCGCGATATGGGAAAAGTGATGGGCCAGGTCAAAAACAAAGCCCAGGGCTGCGCCGACATGGGTGCCGTTGGGGCAAAAGTTAAAGCACGCCTCAATCAGTAGTTACAACCACTGGCATCTGGCGTTTTTTTGGCTATGATAGTGGTCCAACCAGGTAGAACTGGTCGCGCGCTTGCGGCTGCGACGAAACAAGAAGAATAAAAAAGCGTCGGATTGAACCTCGCTATACCTGATTCCCGTTAGATCAACTACCGATGGTCAAGCCAAAGGCAATGACAAGTATTTAAGGAATGAGCGGACTGATCCCACAGCATTTCATCGACGAGCTTATCGCGAGAGCCGATATCGTCGAAGTGCTCGGCCGCAGAATTCAGCTGAAGAAAGCCGGCCGTGAATTCAAAGCCTGCTGCCCGTTCCATGGCGAGAAAACACCCTCTTTCACCGTCAGTCCGGCCAAAGGTTTCTATCACTGCTTCGGTTGTGGTGCGCATGGCACGGCGATTGGCTTCCTGATGGAACATGATCACCTTACCTTTGTGGAGGCGGTGGAAAGTATTGCCAGCATGCTTGGCGTCGATGTCCCGCGTGACGAGAGTCAGCGACCGGCACGAAAATCCGACGAACTCTTTGAACTCATGCGCAAGATTGAAAGAGACCTGCAGGTGCAACTGAAAAACCACCAACCGGCAGTTGATTACCTCAAGGCCCGTGGTATCGATGGTGCCACGGCGAAACGGTTCGGTATTGGCTACGCCCCATCGGGCTGGAGTCACTTGCTCGACCAGTTCGGTACCTCGAGAGAGGCTACAGAGCGACTCCTTGCCGCCGGCATGATCATTCGCAAGGACAACGGTCAACACTATGACCGCTTCCGTGATCGCCTTATGTTTCCGATCAAAGATTCACGTGGCCGGACCATCGGTTTTGGTGGCCGCGTTCTGGGCAACGAGGAACCGAAATACCTCAATTCTCCGGAGACGACGCTGTTTCATAAAGGGCGTGAACTGTATGGCTTGTACGAGGCACGCCAGGCACTACGCAACATTGAGCGCCTGGTAGTGGTTGAAGGTTATATGGATGTTGTCGGACTCGCACGACATGGTATCGACTACGCAACGGCCACACTCGGCACCGCAACGACCGATGAGCATCTGAACCGGCTGTTTCGCATTTGCGACGAAGTCAGTTTCTGTTTCGATGGTGATCGTGCTGGTCGCGCCGCCGCGTGGCGGGCACTGGAAATCGCGCTGCCACAGATCAGGGAGGGGCGACAGATTCGCTTTGTATTCCTGCCGGATGGCCAGGACCCGGATTCCTACGTACAGGAAAACAGTGCGAGCGATTTTGAAAAAGAATTGCATGCGGCCGTTCCGCTGTCGGATTATCTGATCAATGAGCTCAGCAGCCAGGTCGATATGAATTCGGTGGACGGGCGTGCCCGGCTTGGGGAACTCGCCAGGCCGTTGATCAGCAAGATTCCTGCGGGCATCTACAAAGAATTACTTATCGAGCGACTGGCGGAGTCAGTGGGCTTGCCGGCAAGTAAGCTGGAAGCCATCCTGTCCAGGGACAGACCTGCGACCGGCCGGGGCCAGCAGAGGATGGCAACGCGGATGCGCTCCAGATTCCAGGCCGGGGCGAGCGGCAAACCATCCATCGTACGACGCGCTATCAGCCTGCTGTTGCACCATCCGGACGCTGCTCAAAAGTTGCATATAGAGCGTCTTGCCGGCGTCAGGAAACCCGGTACAGAATTATTGAGTAAGCTCATTGAAACGGTGCAGGCGGAACCCAATATAACTACGGCGGGCTTGCTGGAACGCTACCGCACGCATGACGAAGGCCGGCATCTGGGCAAACTCGCAGCTGTGGAGATACCGACGGCAGAGGATTTTGATGCCGCCGCGGAACTCGCCGACTGTATCACCCAGCTGGAGCTTGCCGGAGAGCGTGAAAGAATCAGTTTTCTTATTGAAAAAGAAAGACTTAACTCGCTGTCGGATGACGAGAGAGGTGAGTTGCGCGGACTTGGCCGGGGACCTGCCTGAGCACGTTTCAATCGGCAGATAAATATGGATCAATAACGGTCAGATCAGTATAATTGTGGGTTGGCCTTTTTAGAATGAAGGAATTGCGTTTTGACGGATACACGACCAGCAGCTAGCGGCAACAAACAGGCGCAGCAGTTAAAAGATTTGATTGCTCGCGGCAAGGAGCAAGGCTACCTGACGTATGCGGAGGTCAATGACCACCTGCCAAACGATATCGTCGACCCGGAACAGATTGAAGAAATCGTCAACATGATTAACGACATGGGTATTGCCGTCCACGAAAAGGCGCCGGATCCCGAAACGTTGGTGATGTCTGAAAATGCCGGCTCAAGCGACGACGAAGATGCTGCGGAAGAAGCGGAGGCAGCACTGGCCAGTGTGGATGCCGAGTTTGGACGTACCACCGATCCGGTGCGCATGTACATGCGTGAGATGGGCACGGTCGAGTTGCTGACGCGCCAGGGTGAGATCGACATTGCCAAACGCATCGAAGCCGGCCTGAACCAGGTTAAATATCATATGGCGCACTTCCCACCTACTATCGAGAGATTGCTCGAGGTGAGTGAAGCTGTCAGCGCCGGCGATACCCGCATGCAGGATTTCATCGTTGGCTTTATTGATCCGAACGCTCCTGACGTGATCAAGTCACCGATGACCAAATCGGACGACAACAGCGACGACGATGAAGAAGAGGTCATCGACACCGGGCCGGATCCGGAAGAAGTCGTCGCACGTTCCAGGGTCATCAAACGCTTATACAAGCGTTCGCTGACGGCGCTTGAAAAATACGGCACTCGCGACAAGAAAACTGCCAAGATTCAGGGCGAGCTGGCGGACCAGATCATGGAACTCAAACTTGCACCCAAGCTCACCGACGCGCTGGTCAGAAATTTGCGCGGCTCCGTTGCGGTGCTGAGAACCCAGGAACGGCAGATCATGCAGATCTGCGTACGCGACGCGGGTATGCCGAGAAAAGATTTTCTCGCGAGCTTCCCCAAGAGCGAAACAGATCTTGGCTGGATTGAGAAACACATTCGCGCCAAGCGCAAACATTCGTCAACGCTGGCCAAGCTCAGAGATGACATCCTGCGCGCACAGCGAAAACTGCTTGCGGTAGAGACGCTGACCAATCTCAAGATCGCTGAAATCAAAGAGATCAATCGCCAGATGTCCATTGGTGAGGCGAAAGCTCGCCGAGCCAAAAAAGAAATGGTAGAAGCCAATCTTCGCCTGGTCATATCGATTGCCAAGAAATACACCAATCGTGGCTTGCAATTCCTGGACCTCATCCAGGAGGGCAATATTGGCCTGATGAAAGCAGTCGACAAGTTTGAATATCGTCGCGGTTACAAGTTCTCGACCTATGCGACCTGGTGGATTCGACAAGCCATTACACGTTCGATCGCTGACCAGGCGCGCACCATACGTATTCCGGTGCACATGATTGAGACCATCAACAAGCTGAATCGCATCTCGCGGCAAATGCTGCAGGAGATGGGCCGTGAACCGCTGCCGGATGAACTGGCCGAGCGTATGGAAATGCCGGAAGACAAGGTTCGTAAGGTGCTTAAGATTGCGAAAGAACCGATTTCGATGGAAACACCGATTGGCGATGACGAAGACTCCCATCTGGGTGACTTCATAGAAGACCAGACTGTGCATTCTCCGGTTGACTCAGCAACCTCGTCCGGGCTTAAAGAAACCACCCATTCGGTGCTTGCCGGTTTGACACCGCGTGAAGCCAAGGTGCTCAGAATGCGCTTTGGTATTGATATGAACACCGACCACACGCTCGAAGAAGTCGGCAAGCAATTCGACGTCACGCGCGAACGCATTCGTCAAATCGAAGCGAAGGCACTACGTAAACTGCGCCACCCGACTCGATCGGATCAACTGCGAAGCTTCCTGGTAGAAGATTGAGCAATAAATCCGTAGCAAGGCCACGTAGGAGCCCGCCCAGCGGGCGACAAACAAAAAGGGGCATGTTTTCAACATGCCCCTTTTTGTTTGCAAAACATTAACCCACGACACCCGGTCAAAAACCACCCAATCAAACAATCTCCAGCGCTTTCCTTCGTTGCGTATGGAAATCCTGTTTTTCTACGAATTCCAGGAATTCGTTCTGCGGCAACGGGTGGCTGTAGTAATAACCCTGTACGCAATCGCAACCATTCTTACTCAGGAAATCTACCTGTTCCTGAGTTTCCACACCCTCGGCAATCACTTTCTTACCCAGTTCATGCGCCATCTTGATGATTGTGCGACATATATTTTCGGAATTGCCGCCTGAACCGATGAGATCGATAAAGGACTTGTCGATCTTGATCAGGTCGAACGGCAGTTGCTGCAAATAGCTAAGCGATGAATAGCCAGTGCCAAAATCATCGATGGCGACCTGCACACCTGCTTCCCGCAATACATTGAGAATACCGATCGCCGTGTCACGATTTTGTGCAACCGTGGTTTCCGTGATCTCCAGTTGCAAATATCCCGGATGAATATCGTGCCGCTGCAAAGCGTCGAGTACGTCGGTCGGGAAGCTCGGTTCCCTGAGCTGCAGGGTAGAGACATTGATTGACATCGAACCAGGATGCAGGCCCAGATCGAGAACTGAACGCAGATCGGCACACGTTTGATCCACGACCCAGCGGCCGATGTCGATTATTAGCCCCGAATCCTCGGCAAGCTGAATAAACTCGCTCGGTTCGATTTGCCCCAGTTCTTTGTGCCGCCAGCGCAGCAACGCCTCTGCGCCACAAATTATACCGTCGGCCAGATTAAATTGTGGCTGGTAATAGACTTCAAGCTCATCGGCAGCAAACGCTATTCGCAAGTCTCGTTCGAGTTCAATCTTGCGCCGACTCTCAGCATTCAGCTTTTTGCTGAAGAATACAAATCGGGAGCGCCCGGAATCCTTGGCACGGTACATGGCCGCGTCTGCATTCTTCAGCAGTGTCTCTACACTATCCCCGTCATCAGGAAACACGACGATGCCGATACTTGCACTAAGGAAATGATTGGTTCCGCGCACCGTGAAAGGCTCGGTCAGTCGTTCCAGCACTCTTGACGCCGTCTTGCGCAACGTATTGTCGCCGGTAAGATGCGGCATCACGATGACAAACTCGTCACCGCCAAGACGGGCCACAGTATCTGTATCCCGAACTTCTGAGACTATCCTCTCAGCGGCCTGGGCAAGAACAATGTCCCCGACTGAGTGACCAAAGACGTCATTAATCTCTTTGAAACGATCAAGGTCAAGAAACAGAATCGCACCGTTTTGCTTCTCACGACGGGCATGTACCAATTGCTGCTCAAGCCGGTCTTTAAGAAGCTGACGATTCGGCAGTCCGGTGAGCTCGTCGAAATGCGCCTGACGATAGAGCACTTCCTCGCGTTCGGCGCTGGCCAAAGCTACGGCAAGTCGCCCGGCAATATCGATGGAGCGTTGCAGACGACCGCCGCGCATCTCGAACCTGGAACTGGAGCCGAGCAGGAGTATACCCTTCAGGTCTTCGTTCAAGATAACCGGGATGAGTACGACATACTTCAAGCCGAATTGCAGGAAGCGCTCTTTGTAAGGAGCAATAGAACCATCTATCTTCGAAAGTGAAACTTCCCGTGGCTGACACCAGCCATGACCAAGCTCCTGCGGGAGCGAAACCCGCTCGTGGACAAATTCATTGTCGGCCCAGGAGATCATTTTGGCCCGGTTTGGGGCGTCCGTGTCTCTTGCTATAACCGCCGCCGCCTCAAATCCGGTTAATTCGATAAGATGGCATATGACATCCTCCGACACCTCTTCAAAATCCGCGCCGGACAGAATAAGCCGGTCGATCTTTGACATCGCTTTCAGGGTCGCTATCTGACGCCCCAGTCTCGCCGCCATGTTGTTGAAAGCATCCGCAAGTGCTTCGAATTCGTCCCCTGTTCTGATACGCACTCTTGAGTCCAGCTGGCCGGCGGCGTACTGACGGGCCACTATTGTCAGGCGCTGCAGCGGCACCAGGCTTTGCCCAATCAGGCTCAGACTTAGCGCGCCAACCAGAATGATAACCAGTACCAATGCCGGCGGGAATATACGCCGAAAATCAGCACTGGATCGCAGCGCGTACGCTTTCGGCTGGCTCGCGATAATATCGATCGCCGGATGCGCATAGCTGCCTTGCAAAAAAAGCTGCCACATCGCGGCGAAATGTTCTTCACCGTCGATATCCCATTCTGTCGGACTACTTTGCCGCGAACTGCGATCTGATGCCAGGGCGATATGCAGCCCCGACTCCATTCCTACTGTACAAAACAGGTTCGCACCGGTTGAGGAAAAAACACAGAATTCTGTCAGATAAGGCCGATTTTCTTTCGGACCCCAGATCGCCTCAGGATTAAGCCGAAACGCAAAGACCGCCTGACCAGCCTCAGCAACGTTCGGGCGATGCAGAAGTACCAGCTCACTGGCTGTGGTATTGAGCAACTGACCATTACCAGCATTGAGGTGATCAAAATCGATACTCGAAGTATCGATCTGGCTGCTGTGCCCGAGAATGATTTCGTCAGGATTGCCCGCCGAGGTCAACCAGACGGCGTCGAAATCATCGAGCAGATAACGCCGATCCAGAGCTGCAGCTGCGCCAGCCGATTCATATACACTGATCAGTTCCCGCGCCTTATCCGACACGCGAGACAAACGCGCCAGGATTTCGACGCCGTACATTTTCGAATTCTCGCGAAGATCTTTGTTAACCTCCTGCTCCAGTCCACGGCCCACTTCGTTGTAAGCAAGTAGCGCGGTGAAAATAACCGGCAAAATGCCAGCCAGCAAGAACAGCATAAGAATTCGGCGTCCAACACCGCCGGTAAGAATTCTGGCAAGGCCGGCCGTAGCCATCAGTAATCCTCACCGCGGCCGATAAAGTCGCCATTGTTGGCGCGAACGATGTCGTCGCGACTTACCTTGGCAGACAGCGGGTCGCTTGAATCACCATCCGAGCCCATACTGAAGAGATCGAAATCAGTGTTGAGCGGATTCAACTTGCCATCTTTGCGTAACCCACCTGCACCCGGTCCAGCAACCTTGATGTTCAGAAAACTGTAAGGATTGCCCCACGGGTCCAACGGAATCTCACCCGGTAACTCGTTGAGACTGAGCGGAATCCGGTCATTGTTGCGCAAGCGGAAACTCTCGATCCGCACACATATTGATCCGATGTCGCCGATCGCCTTGGCATTTTTGCCTCTGTCGATAAAGCCGTTATAGGCAGGCACGGCGAGCGCGGCCAGGAGCGATGCGATTACCAGTGTGAGCATCAGGTCCAGCAGGCCAAATCCGCTAGTCTTGTTGGAACCCAATTCCGTCATATATGTTCTCACACACCCAGCGAAGTAGGCTGAGGCACGCATCCATTGCGAATAGGAGATAGTAAGTCATTGATAAATAAGATTCGTTGACGTTCGTCACAGGGATTTTCGGCACTGATTTCAGTACCGGCGGCGTTCCGTTTGGCCGCCGCTCGCCTGCTCGCATCATTCCGGCAGTTGCAGCCGAACAGACCGATTTCGGCCGGCGAAACTAGCGGCGCGACGATCAAACCATTGAAAGTGACGAGGCCCGGTGACACGGCTATACTTCCGCGTCCTGCGAACCGTGAATAGCGATTCGCATCGGTTGGGCCTGTAGCTCAGTTGGTTAGAGCAGGAGACTCATAATCTCTTGGTCCCAGGTTCGAGTCCTGGCGGGCCCACCACAATCTTGTGCCGTATTGGGAGACACAGTACGCCACAGGCAATGAAGTTTTTTTGGAGTCCTGCGAGATTGCGGTTCGAGTCCTGGCGGGCCCACCATATCCGCCCCCGATGCCAGCATCAGGTTGGCAATCGCGTGCAGATTTATCGTATTTGAATAAGTCTTTTTTGGCGACAGCGCATGAGCAATCCAACAATTATCTACACCCTTACCGATGAGGCGCCTGCCCTTGCGACCCGCTCGTTGCTGCCCATCATCGACGCCTTCGCCACCGCTGCCGGAGTACCGATCGAGACGCGGGATATTTCTCTGGCGGCAAGAATCATTGCCGCTTTTCCGGAGGCTCTGAGCACAGATCAACAACAGGACGATGCACTGGCAGAACTTGGCACCCTGGTCAGCACACCAGACGTCAACATTATCAAGCTGCCTAATATCAGCGCTTCGGTTCCGCAGCTCATCGCCGCCATCGGCGAGTTGCAGGCACACGGCTACGACCTGCCAGACTATCCGGAAGAGCCACGAAACGATGCGGAAAAAGAAACTCACGCCCGCTACGAAAAATTGCTCGGTAGTGCCGTAAACCCGGTGTTGCGAGAAGGCAATTCGGACCGTCGCGTGGCGGCACCGGTCAAGGAGTATGCGAAAAAACACCCGCACTCGATGGGCGCCTGGAGCAAAGAATCAAAAACTCGCGTTGCCTATATGACAGATGGCGATTTTTACTCCAGCGAGAAGTCGGCGGTTATCGAAAACGCAGGCAGCGTCCGCATCGAATTCGTTGGCGCGGACGGAGATGTCAGCGTACTGAAAGAGCATACGTCAGTGCTGGATGGCGAAGTAATCGACTCCGCCGTGATGAACTGCAACGCGCTGCGAAAATTCTTCGCTGAGGCAGCAGAAAGCGCTCTGGAACAGGGTGTCCTGTTGTCCTTGCATCTGAAAGCCACAATGATGAAAGTTTCCGACCCGATCATGTTTGGTCATGCCGTAACCGTCTATTACCAGGATTTATTTGACAAGCATGCCGATCTGTTCGACTCACTGGGTGTAGAACCAAACAACGGCATTGGTGATGTTTACAAAAGAATTGAGGACCTGCCTGACAAGCAAAGAAAATCGATAGAAGAAGATATTGCGGCCACCTATAAGAATTGGCCGGCGCTTGCGATGGTCGATTCCGACAAAGGCATCACCAACCTGCATGTACCAAGCAATGTAATCATCGATGCATCGATGCCCGCAGCGATACGCACATCAGGAAAAATGTGGGGCCCGGATGGCAATTTGCACGACACCCTGGCGATGATTCCCGATCGTTGTTATGCCGGCATCTACCAGGAAATAATAAGTTTTTGCCGACAACATGGTGCATTTGACGTGACGACGATGGGCAATGTCTGCAACGTCGGCCTGATGGCGCAAAAGGCTGAAGAATACGGCTCACATGACAAGACATTTGAGATCGACGCACCCGGGTCTGTCCGTGTCGCCGATGCATCCGGCGACATTTTACTTGAACACGCAGTTGAGCGAGGCGACATCTGGCGCATGTGCCAGACAAAGGACCTGCCTATCCAGGATTGGGTCAAGCTCGCGGTCACCCGGGCAAGAGCAACTGGCTTACCCGCTATTTTCTGGCTCGATCCCAACCGTGCTCACGATACGAACCTGATTGAGAAGGTTAACCGCTATTTGCAGGATCACGACACTGACGATCTGGACATTCGCGTGCTGGCACCGGAAGAAGCCATGCGCGTCACGCTGGAGCGCGTCAGGAATGGCGAGGATACTATTTCGGTGACCGGCAATGTTTTGCGTGACTACCTGACCGACTTGTTTCCGATCCTGGAACTTGGCACCAGTGCCAAAATGTTGTCGATCGTACCCCTGCTTGCTGGCGGTGGCCTCTACGAAACCGGTGCCGGCGGCTCGGCACCAAAACATGTACAGCAATTCGTCAAAGAGGGTCACTTGCGTTGGGACTCACTCGGTGAATTCCTCGCCCTCGCCATTTCATTGGAAGATTTTGCGATCAAGACAAAGAACAGCTCGGCACGGGTGCTGGCGGAAACACTGACAGACGCCAATGCCAGGTTTCTGGAGACCAACAAATCGCCGTCCAGGAAGGTTAACGAACTGGACAATCGCGGCAGCCATTTCTATCTCGCAATGTACTGGGCGCAGGCGCTGGCCAAACAGACCCGGGACGGAAACCTGCAAGCGAAATTTACTGCCGTAGCGGCAGCGCTCGCCGCTAACGAGACCAAGATTGTTGAGGAGCTGAACGGTGCCCAGGGTGATCCGGTCGATATCGGTGGCTATTTCCACACAGATGGTACATTGACAGAAAAAGCGATGCGACCCAGCCCGACGCTAAACGCAATCATCGATACGATCAAATCGGGATAGGGAGGCCCTCACGGCCATTCGCTCCCACACCACCAGGCATACGGGTCCGCTTGCGACCGACATGGAGATAGATCTCGATTGTGCGAATGTCGCGGTGCCCTAATAAGGACTGCACCAGTTTGATATCGTAACCGGTCTCAATAAGCCGGGTTGCGAATGAGTGCCGGAAAGTGTGGCAACTCGCTTTTCGGCGAAGCTTACAAGACCTGATCGCGTTTTTCACCACGCGTTGTATCGTTGAGCTATGACGATGATGGCGTCGCAGTATGCCTGATAATGGATCAACACCGATACGACTCGCCGCGGCGATTTGACCTTTGTGTGCCGTATGCACCCGGCGAACAATCCTAGGCGGATCACGCGTAGCGGCGGCATGGTGTCCGGAGATGAAACCAGATGCAAGGCGCTTCGCGAGGGCTACATCTCCTTGCAAAGCGAAGGCCACGCGATTCAGTACCGGCGTGTGGAACTCCTTTATCTAAAGGGGTGCATGGACCGGCGGGCCGCAATTACAAAAGTTATTTTGTGGCGGACGATCCGGCAAGCTGCAATTAATTCGGCAGACTCAAACCTAACTGCTCCAGCACACCGGCAAGATGCGCCATTGCCGCATCGCTGGCGCCCGGATACTCGCCGACGCCATCCAGCATGCGCTGTTCGATGACAATCCGAAAGAGCATTACCTGGTCGTAGCAGATCCATTTGCGGCAATGATTACGATCGGCAAAGCGCTCGAAGAATTACTGCACCTGAATCACGAACACAGTTATACACGCGAACAACTGATCGCGATGATGGACGAGGAATGGGCATTCCTCAGAGGTGAAAAAACGCGCGATTGATTCGAAGAAGAATAGAGGTCTCGCCGGTTGTCACCGGTCCCGGAGGAGTCGCTGACCAGGCTCGCGCAAACGTGCCCTTGTGATGTTCTCGGTGATTGTCAGACCATAGCCGCTTTGGGTTGCCCATCCCTTTGGGTCATGTTCGCTGCCGTGATAAAGCGAAAGCCGAGACTGCTGAAAATAACGACTGCAAAGGGACGGAGTCCTGCAACATCAAGGCCAGTTATATGTCCTCAACTTCACCTCGAGGCCAATTGATGGTCCTCAATGTCGCGCCACATGGTCTACATCAGGTACGCGGGCGGACCTCGCTCAGCAACGATGAGTGGCAACGCCGGCAATCCCTCCGCGTCAGTTGTTTTATCCAACCTGGACAAAAACCCCTCCGCGGAGGGGTTTGGATTCAGTCCAGGCTCGATGCCATTGGTATCGATATCATCATCGAGCATGTCCGCGGGACAATAACCGCAATCCGGCACGGCTATTCCGTCGGCCGCCTGAAATACCAGCGATCCAGGTAGTCTTTGGCAATAGAGAAACCGCCCTCGTGGAGGAGCCGATGACGGCGCGTGCACAGCAGCAGGTTGCAGAGGCTGGTCTCGCCCCCCGCCGACCAGTGCACAATATGGTGCGCTTCGACGAAGCGCGTGTGGGTACCGCCGGCTGTTAGCTCTGATGCTTTTGGAGTCAAACATGTAGACCGGCCAGCTCGTTTTCTCCCAAGTTACCGACCACCTGCCAATGCATACGTTTTGTCGTTGCTTGCAACGCTATCATGGTGAGCGGTATGTAAAACGGTTTCGTTGTCTGGACCAGTACTTCAGCATGGCGTTTGCACAACTGACCTATCGGGAAAGACTTCGAGATATCGAAGCCTGTCTGCGTGCGCGCACATCACAGCAAGCTCTATCACATGGGCATCCGTTCCAGAGTGAAGATTTGGGACTCGAACTCGACCTGCCGCTGGAACAAATACTTGCAAACTCTGATTACAAATCCGACAAGTGCGATATCTATAACCAATTGAATTTGTTTGAGAACTTAACCGGACAGTAGTGGTGTTTTTCAAATGCTTGCGTTGGTCCGACCCGACGATGCCGATTCATGTAGCGTAGTTACCAACCTGTTTTGCAATATCGGATGAAATCACTATAATTGAATTTTGGTAATGGGTAATACTGGTATTACTTTTTCGGGAGGTGAATATGCAAACTGCGACCAGCAAATTAACCAGGAAATATCAAGCGACTATTCCTGAGCCGGTAAGAAAATTACTGCACCTCGAAATGGGGGATGAGATTGCCTTTGATATTGAGGATGATAATGTTCATTTGCGTAAAGCACGGCCAGTCGATCTGGCATTTGCTCACAGCATTGAAGGCACTTTGACGGAGTGGACGACAGAGGCGGATGAAGAGGCATACCGTGACCTTTGAGGCATTTGATGTGGTAGTAGTTCCTTTTCCGTTTACCGATAGAACAACCACTAAGCGACGCCCCGCACTGGTTTTGTCTGATGCAGGCAACTTCAATAAACAGGTGGGGCAGTCCGTGTTGGCGATGATTACCAGTGCCAGCAATTCCGACTGGCCGTTGGATGTCAATATTGAGGATTTGGATACTGCTGGACTCCCGTCAGCATCGGTGGTGAGAATGAAACTTTTTACTTTGGATAATAAATTGGTTATTCGAAAGGCAGGCGTGTTGGCTAGGCAGGATCGTTCTGCGGTTTCCGCCACACTTCGCCAGTTGCTCAACATGTAAACGTAATGAATTTATCCCACCCTCTTCGCCAATACGCTTTTTCTGGATAAAGTTGCTGAATCGTTTATTACCCCGGACCCGGAACGCACTCGGTCAAGGATTTATTGACTTCGCCGTCAAACTCCTGTGCAGGGCATAAACGATGGCCAATACCAAACCACTTATTCCACCGGCTATATGCGCCACCGATGCCGCACTCACCGTTAGCGCTTCTGCGACCATCCCTGACGCCAGCATGATGCCCGCCATGGACAGCGCCAGGCCCTCCGGCAGAAGCCGTTTTTGCATTGCGCCGGACATCAGTATGAAGCCGAACAGCGCGAACACGCCTGCCGAGATTCCACCCATGTTGTCATAGAGCTGACTACCCCACAAAAACTGAGCGAGTGCTCCGAACAGATTACCAACAACAAAAACTGCAATGGACCATCCTCCGCGCAATGCCCACGCCAAAGTCCCACCTAACATCAAAAGGCAATAGTTGGTGAAAAAGTGGCCGGGACTGTAATGCAGGAACGGCCCGGACAGAAGCCGCCACCACTCCCCGGTACGCAGGGATGGATACATCACGCCATAGGCGTGGAATACAGGATCCATGCCACCCATTACATTTTGTAGCACTAGCTGAGAGCCGCCCGCGACCACGGCAAGGGACATCCAGAGCGCAAGGCCTGTGCGCGCCGACCGGTCTGTATACAGCCAGAAGAAAAACAAGGCGCGGTCGTAGATTCGATTCCCGGAACCTGTGCTTCCCCGGCTGTCAGCCGCAAACACGGCGGCAACCAGCAACAAACTGGCCGCCATAAAGGCGATCCGTACCTGGTTCAACACCAGAGCCAGAGCCACAAATATCACAGCAGCAACGGCAAACAGGATGGCCGTATTCCGCAGATTTCGTGCGACGACCCTTCCAGCCTTATCGCGGAACCGGTCAATACAGATTGGTGGCACAAATCGTGTTGCGCCAGGCGCCCCAACGAGCACCGGTTTTTGTGGCAACCAATTTTCAACCAGTTCGGTAACCGGAGAAACGTCGGCACAAGTAATTGTTTTGCCGTTTCGCCATAAGGCCCATCCATCCCCGCTATGTACGGGGAGATCGATCTGCGACCAGAGTGGTTTATGCATCGACACGCCTTTTAATCCCGAAACACCAAACCTCGTGCCACTCGATAAGCCGGCACGAGGTGTTGGGTGCGAATTACAATTCAAGCCGCTTCAGGTAGCTGATACAAACCGCGGCAATGCGTATTCCAACGATATTTGTCCAGGCTAGCGATCCTGCTGTCCATAACACCGCCTTTTTCGTCGGGGGAAGTGCCATTCAGTCCTCGGTGAGCACGATTCCGATTGTAGTACGCCTCAAATAGAAGCTGGGATTCCGTCGTTTCATCTCGACGATTGCTAAAATCAGTTCCGGAGACGGTCCTGTGGGACCTGGCCTGCCACGGGTTTTCGGCGTGAACAGCAAGCTGTATTTACGTTTCACCATTGAACGATGGAAACTGAGAATCGTGGCGGGCTTCAGGACAATGGCTGAACGTAACAGACGGGCAGGGCGCATGAAGATTGCGCACAGCCCAACAATGACTCGGTCTGTCGGTCGAAGGACCGGTGCTCGCGCTCGTGAGCGATTGGCGATCAGAAGCTGATGTTTGACGAGAAGCGATTCGGCGACGACGGACCGAGCACCACCAGGTCCAGGCAAGCGGGCGATTGTTACGAGAAGGTGGATGAAATTTATGGCGAGATCACGCATCACTGAGTCATCGTAGCCAAATTACTGTGCTTGACAGGTCTTGGAATTATCACGGAATTGTGCGAAGAACAGGAATTCGCACCCAACACGTCACAGTGACGTAGTCTGCACCCTTGAGCGAACCTTTATCCCAAGTGGCGGGCTCCGCGGAGGGCATGCCAGCAGTATCAAACTCGAACACCCCTCGAGCATTGAATGTCCGCTGTGTAAACAGCCGTTCACTCTACGCATACACCAAATGCTCAAGCGGACAATCACCGCCAGAGAGGGAAACCTGATTCAGCCGGCGGTCGTGTCGAAAAGTTTCGGGCCTGCCAGCATGCCTAAGTCCGACAGGCTCCTAGTCTTCGCCGGTTCCCATCGGTTCATCGGCACGGATGAATATCCACAGTAAGGCACCGATGATCGCGAACACGGACCCAGTGACAATGGCTGCTGACCAGCCAAACAGGTTTGCCGTCACTGGTACCAGCATGCCGCCGACAATCCCAGGGAGATTGCCGCCAGTGTTCAGTACGCCTGTGGCAACAGCCGCGTGTTTCCCGGATACCGCCATTGTTGCAACCCAGAATGGGGCTTCGGTAAGCTGATTGAAGGCGAAACAAATGCACAGCATGACAACAGTGATAACAATATCGTTAGACACGGCACCGATGTAAAGAAAGACCGCCGACAGGATAAGTGCGGTCATAATTTGGTATCGAGGCGCGAGCCGTATACCCAATCGGCGCACTAGCAAATCGCAGATAAATCCTCCAGCGGTCGCCCCAATCGCCCCGAGAACCCATAGTGCTGCGGTTAGCATGCCGGCGTCTGCGGCGGAAAATCCTTTGACGTCGACCAGGTAAAAAAAGAACCAGTTGAAAAACAGATAAAACACATAATTCATGCAGAAATAGCTGATCGTAATCAAAAGGACGTTTTTGTTTTTTAATGCGAGCTTCCATGCTCCCCTCTCCGCTCCGTCCACCTCCGGGGGGCGATCAGATTTTATGAGCGAGAGTTCCGCCGCGCTAATCCTTGGATGATCCTCGGGATCATCGGTCACGTACCAGTGAAAGATTGCCGCAACGACAAATGCTGACGGCGCAGTTATCAGCAAGGCGCCGCGCCAGCCATAAGCCTCCATGAGCCAGACAACAATCGGTGCCGTTGCTGCGGCGCCCAAAGTCAAGCCGGTACTCGACAGACCGTTCGGCAGCCCCCACTGCCTGACAGGGAACCAGCTCGCAATCGTGCCTCCTATCGTCACCGGGAAAAATGGCGCATGCGCCGCGCCGACCAGAAATCGAGTAACAATGAGAGCGGCAACGATCGTACCAACCGACCACACATCCGTGCCGGGAATGAGGGCGGTTACTATAGTCAGCAAAGCCCACGCTATTGCGATGGCCGTAATCGTAAATCGGGGGCCGAACCTGTCACCAATAATCCCGCCGGGGAATTGAAATATCGCGTAGCCTGCAGCGAAAGCTGAAAACACCATCCCTAGCTGGTACTCGTTCATGCCGAGGTCATGCATCATCATCTCGCTGACGATCGACAGGTTCGTCCGTAGCACGTAAGCAATGAAGCTTGCGAAGATGATGATAGCCAGAACGACCCAGCGAGTACCTCTCACAATTGTTCCACCGTTGTTATTATTTTTGCAGGAAACCTTTAAGTTAGATTGCAGATTACTCGCTACAATCACAACTTTGGGTCAAAAGGGGAAGTTCCCGATGGCCTTAATCGTAGCAGAATAACGGCTGCCCTTGACTATAAAGCCGGCTCCATCTGTCAGGTCACAAGCCGATCGTCACGAGCAAGTATCCCCCGGCAAAGCTTGGGGCTTGGGGCTTTAGTTTGTGAGCCGCTCAAAGCGGCCTAAAGGGACCACTGCCGCTGCCTCCCCGGCAGAGCCGGGGGGGGTCTCCCGTTTTTACTAGCCATTACCGGTAGCGCAGGCCATACCCCCGCTTTTCAACTGATTGGGTCGGATCCTCGTATACATCAAGGCGAGCATTTTTGTTGAGGTAACGATAATCGTTGCCGACAGGCGACGGGTTACAAGCACAGATCGTCAGCAGGGCGAACAGGCCAGCGGTTTTCAACCTGGCCATCAATGCGTCATCGAATACAAAACGTAGTTGATGCCGTAGCGGTAAGCCAGTGCCGTGTATTCCTCCGGATACCAGGCCTCGTCTGCCAACTCCCAGGCGTCGCCGAGATCGACGTTGAAATTAATGATTACCATCAAGCGCCCGTCATCGTCATAGATACCGCGCCAGGTTGGTTTGTAGCCATCATGTTCCCAGGTCACACCATAGCGAAGCGCCATAATGCCCGGAATCGGTTTCGACTGGTCAACATCGAAATGCATATTCATGACACCGTTTTGCTCGTCGACATCCACGATCGGTCGTTCGGGAAATACTCTTTGCATCGAACGCATAAATCCAGCCCATTGCACGGTGCCGTGGAAATCGTCAACGACCAGGAAGCCGCCACGCAACAGATACTCGCGCAGATTGGCGACCTCCGCCTCTGACAGCAACCAGGTGCCGACTTCAAGCGCATAGATCCACGGCCGGTCGAAAAGCTGCTCGTCAGTCAGGTGGATCGCGATACTGTCGTCTTCGATCTCCACAGTGGTCAACCGTTTCACACCATTGATGAAATGCTGGTCGGATTCAGGCCAGTCGCGCCACGCGGTGTTGCCGGGACCAGGCAGCGTGGAATAACCCGACTGGAAAATGATGCGTGTGAAAGCGAATTCCGCATAGGAATTCGGGTCCGTCGAAATTTCCCCTTCGCGATTCCAGCGCGACTGCGCCGCAGCAATCCCGACGATCGTCAGCAGTAGAAAAAATACGATTCTGTGAACAAATCCGAGCATCGAAAAACCCTGGCTGACATCTGAGCATACAACAACCGCCACGGACAATATCGCGAACCCTCGGCTGCCTAGTTAAGACCGCAACGAGTGCCCAAAAGTCCTGCTTGCTGACAAATTGTTCAGAACAAAACTATTTGGCTAATGGATCAGGCCGTACCTGGAAATGCACGACCAGCGGCTTGCTGCCTTTGCCCCCCTCCTTCAGCCACGGCGTTCGGTCACCACTGGGAACCCAGATTCCACGCCCCTTCCAGCCCGCATTCGGGTCGTCGATCCTGCCCTCCAGGCCTTTCGCATACAGGCCCATAGGATAGGGAATTCGTAACGTGACAAATTCGTCATCCACCAGCGCATGCACGCCGTCGAACAGGTTGCCCGTTGCAATTGGCACGTCCTCGCCAAGCCCCAGTGAATCGTGCTGATCAACCCAGGTGTAGTAACTTGATTCGACACTGAACTGGGGCAAGTCTGCGAATCCCGGTCCGGGCAAATCGTGCAATGTCCAGCCTTCCGGGCAATGTTTGCCGGTGGCATCCGGTCCGTTCAATGGTCCCTTGCACTTGCGGCGATCAAATTCACCCAGATGCCCGCTGCCCAGCGATACCCAGACAACGCCGTCTTTGTCGATGTCGGCACCGCGCACACCAAACCCGGGAAGTGGCGGTTCATAGGTTTCGGCAAGCGCCGTCTGTGGCGGATTGTCACCGGGAACGAGGCGCGTAATAGAACCTGGATAGGCGAACGCATTCGAACCCCAGATCGCATCGCCGCGCGGTTCCGGCATGACGGCATAAAAGCCCCTGGGCACGCGCATATCGAGATCGGGGTTCGCCGGTTCGCCGGGCTCGGTCCACGCGTCCTGTTTGCCATTGCCGTTGGTATCGAGAATGAGTGGCGCCCAGCCTTGTGACGCGGCGGCATCACCAGTCTGCAGAAATTTATTGGTATCCAGCCAGCCTACGACGTTGCGATCGCCGCTGGTCCAAAGCGTATTGTTGTCGTCATAAGCGAATTGCAAATGGTGGGTGCTGAAACAGGTATCAACAAAGACGTACTCGCGCGACATCGGATCGAACACTGCAAGTTGCCGGGAGTTGCGCTGAGTCGGATACAGGACTGCGGATGGATGTGCGGATCCTTCCTTGCAGAAGTCGGGTGTTTCGGGTGCGCGTATTCTTGCGGTTAACCATACCCTGCCATCCTGATCCAGCATCGGATTGTGCACGTTCGCCTTGCTGTCCCAGATGCGTTCATCGCCCCAGTATGGCGATGGCGCCACGACGGCTGCAGCATTGCTGCTCGGCGTGTCCTCGTCGCGCACCGGAAGATGAAACACGGCTGCCGAATTTGCGAGTGGATCGAGAATTGGCATTTCGTCGGTGCTGAGTTCCGGTGCGCCATAAATCTTGCCGTAGCCGTTCACCGTCGGATCGCGCCGATCGGTACCGGACAGGTCGTGCATATAATATTGTGGCTCGGACCAGTCCCGAACCGTCGCGACCACATTCCTTTCAACGCCGGAGGGACGCTCAGGCACCTGTGCGGGAAGCTCACCAGCAGCAATGCGGTCGGTCCACTCGGCCAGGTATTTGATCGGCAGACCCTTTAACCGCTCTGCAGCAATGCGTACCATGCTGTTGCCTGCCTGACCCGAGGCAATGCGTCGGGCCCAGGCCTGCTCCGAGGAATCGAACTCACCGAGACTTTCTGGCAGCGTTCGCGTCGATAGCTGCCCCAGTTGATGACAACCAACACAGCCCATATTCTTGATCCAGGTCAAATAGCTGTTCAGACCACCCGGTATACTTGCGACTTCGTCTTCATCAGGCAAGCCAAGCATGGCGTACCAGTAAGCTGCGGGATAAACTTGTGCCGCTGTTGCAGCATCGGGCGCAACAATGGCGGTAAGGTCGATGTTCTCGCCCGGAGTCACCGCAACTTTGGCGGAATCCTGCAGGCCATAGCCGCGAACCCACAATTGATAGTTCGCAGGTGGCAGATCAGGAACCAGGTAGCGGCCGTAAGAATCCGTGACAACAATGCGCGCAAAACGGGTATCGAAATCTTCGGTCTCGGCAATTACCCAGACACCGGCCTCTGCACCTGCGCTACTGCGAACAACACCTGCGATATCGTCGCTGTCTGTAGCGATGAGATCTACCTGGATTTCTGCTGAGTCCGGCTGACAGCCGGTAAGGGCAACCAACATCAATCCGCTCAATACTGACAATAACGGGACTCTCATGTGTGGCTCTCCTGCTATTCACGGTTTCTGCTTATTCTAAGAATAGCAAAACCACACGGCATTCCTCTGGACTAGTAGTCCAACAGGTATCAACCGATGTGAGAATTGTTAAGACGGCGCGGTAAGATCATCGCATGGCAAGATTGTCTGACAGGAAGGATTCACACATTTCTCCGTGACAATGCCAGCGCGAGACCGACCGTCATCAGAATGCCGCCAGTGACGCGATTGCGCAAATGCCCGTAGCGATCCAACCCACGCCTTGCCGAAGCAGCAAACATAACCCATAGCGCATCACCACAAACTATTACCAACAGGAAAATGCCAGACAGCAGCAGCAGTTGCCCGCCAGGATTACTCGTGTTGCTAACGAACTGTGGCAGAAACGCGGCGTTGAATAGCAGCGTCTTCGGATTGATGATTGCCAGCATCACGCCATGCCAAAAAACATTTCCGGATGATTGCGGCCTGATTCCTGACAGATCGGAGGCGGGCTCACCCCACGCGCGGACACCGAGAAATATCAGGTACGCGACACCGAGCCATTTAATGAAGGCCAACGCGCCGGCGACACGCTCTACTAATGCGGCGAAACCGATCACAACGGTGAAAAGCTGTACCGCAATGCCTGCTGTTGTCCCCAGTGCAGTAATCAGGCCGAGTTTCAGACCATGCCGCAGGCTATTGGCGACGATCAGCGCAACATTCGGACCCGGGATCAGGATGAGTAAAATCGTGGCCGCAATCAACGCAACAATATTTTCCACTGCCTATCTCCGCGCTGAAGTACGCCAGCGATGCAGCAATATGAAGCCGAACAGCATGCCACCCAGGTGCGCAAAATTCGCCACACCGGGGCTGCGCCCGCTGACGCCAAGATAGAGCTCCATCAACCCGTAACCAAGCACGAAATACTTGGCTTTCATCGGGATCGGCGGGAACAACAACATGACGGTGCGGTTGGGGAAAAACATGGCATAGGCAAGCAGTAGACCGAATACACCGCCTGATGCGCCGACAGTCGGATAGTTACCGCCCTGTACCCCGGCCACGGTCAGTTGCACTACGGCAGCACCAACAACGCAGGTCAGGTAGTAAATCAGGAAGCGCTTGCTCCCCAGTACGCCCTCGATATCGCGGCCGAACATCCACAGACCGAACATATTGAAGAAAATGTGATTCAGGCCACCGTGCAAAAAACCATAGCTAAGCAACTGCCAGACCTGGAATTCAGGCTGCGGTGAGCCAAGCGGCCACAGGGCGAAGTAGTAGGCCATGTAGTTCGGCTGCATTTGCTGTGCGGCAAATGCCAGGCCGTTGGCAACAAGCAGGCCAAAAATAACCGTTGGTATGGCACTGTTGCCGACAGGGCGTCGTTGATAAATGTGCTGATTCAAAACGTGGTTGATCCTTTAGATGTTATTTTTGGAAAACAGATTTGTGCATGTTCATGCAAGCAACTTTACCAGCCACCGCCACCACCGCCGCCGCCACCACCACCGGAAAAACCGCCACCGCTACTTCCGGATGACGATCCCGGTGCGGTCACCGATGAACTGATGGCACTACCGAGTCCACTGCTCAGACTTGCCGTGTTGCTGCTGAGATCCAGCGTGTTCCAGGATCCGTTGTACCAGGAAGGTTGGTATGCCGATTTACCGGCTCCCTCCAGCCTGGCGAAAACTGCTGCGAAGCGCTCCGCCCATTGTTGTTCGACACCCATCGCCAGCGCAAACGGCAAGTATTGCTCGAACAATTGCGGCGTACGGTCCGGTGGGTTTCTCAGGTTCATCTCATCTTTTTCTGCGACTTCGAGATACTCGCGGAATCCGCTCATTTCATCCAGTAACCTGCGTCCGACGGGCGTTGGTTGTTTCATGATAATCGCAAACACTACGATAGACACAAGCTCGAGCGCAATGGTTCCGAAGACGAAAAAAGTAGGTCCTGAAGCCACTCTAAGCGCTACCAGAGAACTGACAATCATGATGAGTACCGGAGGCAGATTCAGCGCACCGTTGGTTCTGAAATAACGGTTCTTGTAATCACGCTTTAGCGATCGCTGGTGTTCTGATCGCGCGTTGCCGAGCAGCTTGTGGTACTTGTCGTCGAGAATTACAGTGTCACCATCCGCAAACAGCGCATCGTGCAGTTCGCGCTCGCCAGTAGCAAGCTCCGCCGGATCGTCGCCCGGGTCCTTCCGGTGCAAGGTATGCTCGTCATCATCGTCTTTTTCGATGCGCAAATATCCTTTGACCGCGAGACTGACGACAGCAGCCGTCATCGTCGCGTCGTCGTAACCCATTTGCTCGATGTAGCGCAGAGATGCCGGCGAAAAACCGCCCGGTGGACTGTAACGCGTGAATATGACGCCGGGCTCCGGATCACGCCCAAAGTTTTTCCAGACCGGGATGTAATAGCCGAGAATGGCTAAAAGTCCGGCAAGTGCGATCAACAGATTAAGGTTGTCTTTGATTAGCCACAGCAGTTTTTGCATGCCCCCTGGCTCATCGACCAGGCCTTTGGGCCAGCGAACGGCAATTGTCATGTCCTTGCCAATTCCCAGTGGCATCGTCGTATCGAAGCGCACACCACCATTGACATCAATGCTTGCGTTGAATGCCTTGCCACTCTCACGAAAGCCACCCGTGTAGGCGTCCATACCAAGTGAATCCGTCGGGACCTCGAACGCAAACGAGACTGTTGCTGACGCATGATCGATCGGGAAATCCCAGCCGTTGCCGGTCACATTCCAGTAAAGCTCATCGAAATCTTCGAAAAAACCGAGCATGCGGCCTGCATCGTATCGGTAGATATAAGTGTGCACGCCGTGTTCCAGCAGCACATCGGAACGGCCGAAGTAGGTGCGTATGCCGTTACCTCTTTTCTCCGACCGAAACTCCTCGATAGTGTCGTCGCGTAGCAACGTTCGTGGCTCGTAAAGCACCTGCAAATCATTCCCAAATCGGTCTTCATACCTGGTTGGATAGTCTCGAAAAATACCGCGTCGAATTTGCATGCCCTCCGCACGAACGCGGATAGTCTCCGTTACTTCAATCCAGCCATCCTGTTTGACGAGGATATCGCTGTGATAACTGAGAATGCGTTCATCACCTGACGACAGTGCAGGAATCAGTAACAGGCAAACGAACCAGGTCCTGATCATTCGATTTTCCCGAGATTGACATCAGGGGCCACAGCGGCCTCATCCGAGGTTTTCTGAAAAAACTTCCGTTGTTCGAAGCCGAAAGCGTTGGCGATGAAATTATCAGGTACCGTTTCTACGCGCGTATTGAGCTGGCGAACGGAACCGTTGTAGAAACGCCTGGCAAATTGCAGGAAGTTCTCCGTTTCGACAAGATCGTTTTGCAGGCTCAGGAAATTCTCATTTGCCTTCAAATCGGGATATTGCTCCGCTACGGCGATCAGCCGTTGCAAACCAATGCTGAGCTGCTCTTCCTTTTCGCCGCGCTGATCGATGTCAGCGGGGCCAGCAAATTTCATCGCCTCAGTGCGCAGCGTCGTGACAGCTTCCAGCGTCGCCCGTTCGTACCCGGCGTACTGTTTGACCGCCTTAACAAGTTGTGGAATCAGGTCATGCCGCCGCTGCAACTGCACATCGATATCGCTCCAGGCGGCGTCAACGCGATTGCGATCACGGACCAGGCGGTTGTACAGAACTGCGACCAGCGCGATTCCCGCAGCGACGATTGTGACTGACCAGAACATCGGCTCAACCAGCGTCGACCAGTGACACGGGATCACCGATGGCGACTTCGCCACCTTGCAGGACAGTGCACGCGACGCCGCCGCGCCAGTCCGGCTGCAGCGCCATTTTCAATCCGGGCACCTGCTCCTCCATGCGTGAGCAAGGATCGAGTTCCATCGTAATGCGCAGGCGAACCTCGCCAATAACTATTATCTGTCCTGCCGATGTCGGCAGATCCAGGTCTGCAATCAATAGATTGGAGCGACGCGTGGTCCAGGGAATTTCCTGGTCCAATTCGGCACAAGTTGCCTGCCAGGCCCGTGTGGAGAGCAGCGTAACCTGACGATTGCCAGGCTTACCGCGAAAATCGGCCGCCACACCCGTCTGCTCGCTGATTACTGCTTTCTCAAGCGTTACCATCGGCGCGCGCTTTTTCTCCCGGCGTGCGATTCCCGCCAAACGACCCATGCAACCTCCTAAGAATATTGGGGAAAAGGCATTGTACCGGGTTACTCGCCACTGAAAAGCGCGTTGACAAATGCGGAGAATCGCCCGTCGCGACGGGCTACAGTGATGCCTGCCAACAAAATATCGCGATCGCGCAGCGAGGCGCGATATGAGCTGTAGAAAATCAGGATGCTAACCAGCGATACCCGGTATCGGCTGGTTCAGCAGCAATCGGAGACGAGCCTAGTACCAGAAGGAGAAAAACACCTGAAGTATGTTCGCTTTGAGCTGGTACAAAGGTTCTTCACCCAATACCGCACCAGTCGAGACATTACGAAATTCATCGTAATCCACGACCAGGTAGTCATAGGACACGTTAATAGTGCCTCTATCCATGAAACCAGAGCCATTGCTGAACAATTCATAGGCAACCGCGAACTTGATGGTCTGGCTGGTCAGCGGGCTGAGCTCCTTGTCACGACCACGAAAATTGGTCGCTTCGGACCGCGGGAATATATCCCGAAAAAAATGTGCGCCAGTCTGGTCGTGCCAGCGATATTTCGTCGTGAAGATGAAGTCTCTCCACGGGTGTATGTAGGCAAGCGACACGGTGTTCGCGTCGATTCCCCAGGTATCTGTAAAAAACCTGTACTGCGCCTCGATTGCAGCTCGATACGGCAGGTAATACTTGGCCCGGATGCCAACAGCGTTGGTTGTTCGCGTGGCCGGGTAGAGCTCGGCTTCGTAACTGTAGCCAATCGCACTGCCTGGATCGAGGTAGCGCACTGAGCGATACGGATTGTTCAGGAAACCCTCATCCGTGATCGTTTCGAAATTCACAGCAGTGATGAGATTCCGGGTCAATATTTGTGTCAGACCTACCCCGTAATGTTGTCGCACATTGTCACGGAAAAACGTCGGATCATCCACACGCCTGACCGTATCGTCGCCATAGGCATAGGTCAATGTAAGCGTCGTCATGTCGCCGAACATGTCCTGACTCACGGCCAGATTATAGGTGGTCGAGTCGAAGTCACTTTCTTCACTATCGGTGAACCCGACAGACAACGTCGTATTGCCGCGCAGGTAATCCACGCCCAACGAATATTGCGTGCGTTCTTCCGTGTATGGACTCGCGGTGGTAATAACGTCAATGGATGCTGAGCTGATCATGTCGACGTAGTAATTGGCCGACAATGAGATACTGGACCCGATGCTCTTACGCACCAGAATCGATGGGCCGTCAATCTCTACGCCACCACCGACGAAACTGTGGTAGAGAAGATCGGTACGATCCTCCGGCAGCACACCTGCGAGAGTTGCCTGGCAAAAGCCAAACAATGCGATGATCGTCAGAATGCGTTTGCTAAGGATATTCATTGCAGTCCCTGGTGTGCAGGCTAGTTACAGCCGCAGCCGCCTCCCGCCGTACCCTCGCCGCCCCTGGCGCCTTCGCGGGCTTCGTATACATGATAGATATAGGCGCTGGAGACCGGATCGGCATTCAGAAACATGATCGGGTCGGCGAATCGATCACGCTCGTATGGCTTCACCCACGGCTCAATACCGCCACAGCCGGACAACGCAGCAAATGCCACCAGTGGCAATAGCATGCGCGAAAAAATGAGCAATATACGACCAGTATTCATTTTCATTCTCCAAGCATATCGCGAGGTATGACTCTCAACCGTGAACCCTGCCTCAGAAGAACACTGTCACACCCAGAGTTCCTTCCAGATTGTGTGCGGTTTTCTCGGTACCGAGAAGATCGATATCAAACAGGTGATCGCGAAAATCGATGTGCAAGGCTATTGAGTCGGTGACCAGGAATCTATACCCGGCACCGAAGTTCACCGTAAACCTGTCGTCTCCGGCGAAGGATGTCGATCCCAGACCGGCGATGACGTAGAACGCAGTGTTGTAGGCGCGACCCTCGCCGATGAAACCCTCGCCCGGCAGGATGTTATAGCCGACATTGAGGTTGTAGTAGGTAAGCTCTCGCTCGCTGTCGGTCAGCAATGGCGCACCGCCGCTCAGGACCTCAAAACTGGTCAATCCGCCTTCCGTTCGACCCACCGATCCCTGGACAAAGAAACCTTCAGTGACGTGGTAGGCAAGCTTTACGCCATAAACCAGGCCGGAACCAAAGTCCTCGATACTCATGATGCCCGCGAAAGCGCCAATTTCGAAGTCTTCAGAATCGATTTTGGGTTCTTTTATCTGCCGTCGCTCAACCTGTGGCTCAATTACCTGACCCTCAGGAATCTCTGCAGGCGGCGGAGCTTCCTCTTCCCCCCAACCGAACAGGTTCTTAGTCGCGGCACAGCCCGAAAGCCCCAGTGCGAATAGGGGTAATACTAGAAAAAGAAGGCGAAACCGACTTTCCATTCTTCTACTTCCTCATTGTCGTCGCGACTGGTGAACACGACATAGCTTTTGAATTCAGCTCTGAGGATAAATCTTCGTGTCGCAAAAATACGAAGACCTATGCCTGCATGAGCAACCTCGTCCGTACGATCCTCGCCCTGAATGATGGTTGGTTTAGGCTCGGTGTGAATGATGCCTGCGCCGAGCGTGAAAAACGGTGATATCCGCCAATCTGGCCAAGTTTCATGGACCACGTTAACACTGGCCATCCAGCCGTTCGAAAAATTTCCTAAAATCTGTGAACCCCATACCTCGATTGACACGTTTGGGTTGAGCGAATACCCGGTGTACAGGGAAATAACATTGGCGCCGCCGAAATCGCCGGTCATCAGGCCCAGCTCCCAGCGGGAGTCGGTGAAATCCTGCTGATTCGCCTGTGCGAACTCGATTTCCTGGCCGCCTGTTTGCAGCGTGCGCTCCATTTGCCCACGATCGACCCAGCCCTCTTTGCCATCCAGGCCGCGTACGAGGAACCAGTCAGTCCGACGCTTGATGATATCGACTGGCTCACCACGGTCAATTACGTGGAATATGGGATAGCCGACCGCAGGACCGGTGCGCAATTCCAAATAGGGATCGGCCACCGATACTGTGCGATATTCATCGGCGGCCTGAGCAAGTCCGGTGGTTAGCGTCTGAATCAGTAAGAAGACCAGAAGCGTTATCCACAGCGAATTAGTTGATCGGGACGTCGAATGGGTTGTTGTAATATTGCGCTCCGACATCCAACCATTCCGCAATTAAGCGTTTCTCCGCGTCAGACAAGTACCCAAAGTGCATATCTGCCGGATTGTCGAATCGACTCAGGAAACGAGTCGACGCGTTGGCACCATTAGCACTCATAGAAGGATTTACGTTAACAGTCTGCAATATCTGGTTGCCATTGGCATCAACGCCAACCACGACTTGCAGATCCTGCAAGGCGCCCATATTAAGCTGTTGTTCGTTATCATTAAACAATAATTCGCGATACGAATTAAATTGGTCCGGCTCATCCGGCGACAATCCGTCCGCAAGATCCAGCTGACCGGCCGGAACACGCGCCATCGCCGCTGCATCAATCGGTGTGTGGCAGTTAGTACAGTTGTTGCTCGGTGGCAGCATGGTAACAGGATCAAGAATAGGTAATCCCGTCACAGGGTCGACCGGTGGCAATCCGGTGACCGGGTCAAGTACCGGTCGGTTGGTGGCCCACAGCGGATGCATGTGCATCTCATAGTTGATCACAATGCGGCAATTTGATGCCCATGCCTGTGTCATGCAGTTGAGTGTGGTCGGTGGCGGCGTGGTGAGATCAATATAGGAGTAACTGAAGCTCGGATCCGCCGGGCGTCCTGATTTGATTTCGTCTGTCCATACGTCGGTAAATTCGATGTCCATCGAAGGTTCCAGCGACGAACATCCGTCCGATCCACAAGAGATCCGTGCGCGAACTTCGGCCATCGTCTCACCGACTTCGCCGACGAACAGCGAATCAACCGTACCGGCATTAAATGATGTTCCTGCTGTAGCTGCACCTGCATAGGCAGAAGCGAACGCGTCGAATCGACCGTGCGAAATTCCGCTCTGCGCGACATGACAACCGTTGCATTCAAGCAACTGTCCCGGGCGCAGCTGAATCCAGTTTTGATGGCGTGCAGTAATGCGACGACCATTGCCGTCCAGCACGCTGATCGACAATGCCGTATTGGCAGGTACCTTCATCATGACCGAGCCATCCGGCTCAACCATCGAGTAACCCACAATCTCTTTCATACCAAGATTTCGGATTCGGCCAAATGCGGTGTTATCAAGGTCAACTATATCGTCATTCGGCAGCGAGACTGCTTTGACGATGCGCAGGAATCGTGCAGGCCGCTGGTCAGCCGAGGTCGTTTGGGCCGGGTCGGCCAGGGCATTGATCGGCGCTACAGCGCCGCCGTCGAAGTCGTAGACACTGCGAATACTGATAACGGCTGCACCTTCTGCAACCAGGTCAGGATCCATGGTGAAGGAGTTTTGGCTATCAAGTATGACGGGTGGCACAGGTCGTGGATCAGCGGAAACAACTTCCGTGAACATGAAGCCTTCTTCGGGCGGCACGATGGGTAACTGCGTGTTATCACGCGGGTCATACATCCAGATGCCGTAAATAGGGTCCGCTTCTTCATACAAGGCGTTCGCCAGGTTGTCGACAGTACAAGGGTAATAAACGATCTGCACTACAGGTGCATTGGGATCGATGGGTACATTGGGATCGATGAAGTCTGTCAGGCGGCACTGACTCCAGCTGACCAGCAAACGATCAGTTCCATCCTGAATCGGAAACACTGAACTGTACCTGCCACCGGGTGACGCCACGCCGGTTTCTGTCGAGATATTTAATGTGGTCGCCCGCTGTTGAGCAGGACCAACCATGCCCGGATTGTCCATCGTCGGCTGTGTGTTCTCAAGAAAGGTCGGAGTATCAATGAGAACAATGTCGCCGCCACCATTCGTGTCGGTGAATGGACGAACGAGCGCCATGATGCGACCGTCCTGGAGTTCACGCGGCTGGGTGAATTGAATCACCTCGCCGTTCGACCCCGTGTCATGACTGCTATTGCCATACAGCAATTCAAGCTCAGAGCCATCCGGGTTCATGCGATATAAATTGACGGCGTCGTTGGGTCCTGCGTGATCCCAGCGACTAAATACGATCTGGCCATTCGACAGAACGGCAGGGTCCATGTCGTGGCTTTGATTGAATGAGACCTGCTCAACGTTGGAACCGTCGGCTCTCATGATGTGTAACAGGAACGTAGGCTCGTTCTGATCTTCATCCTGTGCTTCAAATTGTGGTTTGCCCTCATCGAGCAATACCGCATTGGAACGCAGCTGCCGGGTCGAAGAAAATATGATTCGCCCGTCGGGCAGATAGTGAGGCGATATATCGTGACCGATTTCTGCTGTCAGATCTGATGCGATTACGCGCCGTAGCGTTTGTGTTTCGAATATATATTCCCAAACATTCCAGGTCGGTTGATTTTCGTCATCAATATCAATGTTCAGGTTAACGGGGCCACGCATTGCAAAAAGTAATCCGCTGCCATCGAACGCTATTTCGACGTCGCGCACTGCACCCAGCCCCTGGGTCTCAGCTGCGGTGATATTTACAGCATTCGTACTTGGCGAGGCGCGATCTTTGTAATAAAGGTCAGCACCGAACTCGAAAGATATAAGCTCCCGTAAATCAGTTTGTACGAACTCTCCCTCATCATCGACAGGCAGAGGCGCTTTGATAAACGCGATCGGGAAATCAATGGCCACAGGGTCCGGCGACTGGCCCGTGCCGATCTGCACACCCTGATTGGCGCCGTCGCAAGCAACGATTGAGAACAACGCCATAATAAGAGTCGCAGTAAGCACTCCAAAGCGTTTGGATCCATCCGTTTTTGTTTGCGCTGATATATTCATAGCCTTCACCTCTGCGAACCACAATTGGAAATCCCTTTTTCCTGCTGCGGTTCGAATCTCAGATGCGCACTGCTCCACCGTTACAACTAGCCTGTAATAGTGGACGCGGCACGCCCTGCATACCGTTAACGCGATCACAAAAATACCGCGGCGTGACATCAGTTTAATAAAGGAAAAATAGCAATGTAATGTCTCGAAAGTACGACAGTGCGCAAAGTTAAGTTGCACTTTTGCAGATGATTGCCAATACGAACCAGGAAACTATTGCGTTAGCTGCGCGTTTCTTACCAGCTAACAACGAAAAGTTATTTTGGATGATTGCGAAGGAATTTCAGTAATGGCGAAATCATTGAGTAACCCAGATCCACACGCATCAAAAATGTGACACACGTCATTAATGCGTGTCGCAAATCGTCATTGCTGTCTGTCTTCCGCGACAGTCAGGAGATCATTGTCAATCAGCGACTTATCATTAGCTGCATGGATATGTGTGCGAATTGCACGACAATCACTTTACATATCATGGCTCGTGACCGACCCCACCGGGCACTCATAAGTCATTGTAATAATTATACTTATAACCATTTTCCAGGTACAAACCGAAAGCTGGCACGGCAATTGCTTTATATCTGACAAGCGTATGCGTTTTGTGCGCCGGGCAGATGAGAAATAGACAGACTGTGAGTGTATTCACGGTCATTTCTCAAAAGCTCAGGCAAGCTTTAAAAGTAAGTCCACCTGCGGTTAAGCAGATTGTTCAGGGAAGAACGCAAAACGAACAAGGACTTCTGTTTAAAGGCACATGTCGCTTAGCGGTGCTGCCAGGAGAGAGGTGGACATTGCGTCAGAATATTTGACGCCCTCACCAATCCCTGCGGAATCCGTTCTGGTAAAGCCAGAGAATTAATTTAGGCACGTTGTCGAACCATTTGATCATGAGCAGGATTGATATGAAAAACAGGACGTGGACAAAAAACAAACATGGCAAAAGCCTGCACTGGGCTGGACGCTTGATTCAATTGCTGTCGTTCGTACTGCTGAGCGCTGGTCTAGTTAGCGTTGCTAATGCGGGACCTCGTGAGCAGGCGAAACGCATTCACGATCGTCTCGCTGGTGTACCACCGACTGAGGCGGTACTGGCACAGATGGAAGCAGACATCGGGCTTGGACAGACCATGGCTGCTGCGAATCTCGCCATGGAGGACCCGAACTTCTACAACGTCACGTTGAAGAACTTCGCCGCGCCATGGACGAATCGCGACGGTAGTGTATTCGTGCCATTGAACGATTACATTGCGACAGTTGTTGGCATGATTCGCGACGATGTACCTTTTAATACGTTGCTCTCGGCTGACATTCTCTATGTAGGTGCGGGCAGTCTTGGCTTGCCGCCGTATTCAAACAACAACAACGATCATTACGCGCAGCTCGAGAATCAAAGCCTAGATATGAAAACCGGCCTGGTGCAGACGACACAATCTTCTGTAACCGGTCTGCCACCTGCTGCTACCGCCGGTATCTGGACCACGCGTGCTGCGGCAGAAGCGTTTTTTATCGCCGGTACGAACAGGGCTCAGTTTCGATTTACGATGGTCAATCATATGTGCAACGACATGGAACAGGTTCATGACGTCAAGCGCATACCAGACCGTATCCGACAGGACGTGAGTCGCAGCCCGGGTGGCGACAGCCGCCTGTTTCTCAATAATTGCATTGGTTGTCACAGCGGCATGGACCCGCTGGCAGGCGCGTTCGCGTATTACAACTTTAATGAAATGACCGGCAGCATCGAATATACGCCGGGCGTTGTACAACCGAAGTATTTCAACAATGACACGAATTTCGAATTTGGTTACCGAACCACGGACGATTCCTGGGAAAACTACTGGCGCGACGGCCAGAACCAGTTCCTCGGCTGGAGTCCATCATTAACCGGTTCGGGTAGTGGCGCGAAATCAATGGGTGAAGAGCTCGCCAATAGTGACGCATTTGCCAGCTGCCAGGTAAAGAAAGTATTTCGAGCAGTCTGCCTGCGAGAACCAGAAGACGCTGCCGATCGATTTCAGGTAAGCCAGATGGTTACTTCGTTGCAGGCGGGATACCGCATGAAACAGACATTCGCGGAAGCGGCTGTCTATTGCATGGGCCAGTAGGAGACTATGACAATGTATAAAGCAAGCAGAATTGCTGTGGCCCAGGCCCAGGTAATCGGTGAGCATCGCGTACATGCGATACGTCTCATCATAGTTGCCGGTTTGTCCGCTATCGTGCTCGCAGCCTGTGGCGGCGGCGCACAAACGACGGACAACCCGATTACGAGTATTACGCCAACGTCGACCTACTCCGGCCCACCGCCGCAGACCGCCGACGTACAGGCTTTCAAACTGAGTGTCTGGGACAACATTCAGGCAAGCAATCGCTGTGGCGGCTGTCACGTACCGGGCGGAATTGGCACCGGCTCGTTCGCCCGCAACGACGACATCAACATTGCGTATCAGGAAGCCAACATCGGTACCCGCGCGAATCTCGCAGTACCGTCCGATTCGCAGATGGTGACCAAGCTTAGTGAAGGTCATAACTGCTGGCTTACTGACAATAACGCTTGTGCAGACATCATGACCACCTGGATTGAAGGGTGGGCAGGCGCAACGGCAGGCGGTGGGCGACAGATTGTTCTGAACCCGCCACCTTCCGTTGACCCAGGCGCCAGCAAGAACTACGCAGACGCGACCGTTGCGAATTTCGCAACCCTGGTACATGGGCCGGTACTGAAAACATACTGTGCCGGTTGTCATACATCACAATCGCCGACCTCTCAGCAACCGTATTTTGCTGAGGCCGATGCTGCGGTCGCTTTCGAGGCAGCCAAACCAAAAATGGATCTCGACGACCCGTCAGCTTCGCGATTTGTTTTGCGACTGCGCGACGAATTCCACAACTGCTGGACCAACAGCTGCGCGAATGACGCTGCAGCGACGCAAGCTGCTATCCAGGCTTTCGCCGATACCGTCCCGTTGACACAAATCGACCCGACCCTGGTATTCAGTAAGGCCTTGCGCATCGTGGATGGCACGGTCGCATCAGGCGGCAACCGTTATGAAAATGCACAGATTGCATTGTGGGAATTCAAGACCGGTGGTGGCACGACCGCATTCGATACCAGTGGTGTTGAACCGGCAATCAACCTGACACTGTCGGGTGACGTCCAGTGGTTCGGCGGCTGGGGCATTACGATCAATGATGGTAAGGCTCAGGGCTCAACGTCCGCCAGTAAGAAATTGCATGACGTGATCAAGGGCACCGGCGAGTACTCCATCGAAGCGTGGGCTGTACCGGCCAACGTCACCCAGGAGATGGCTCGCATCGTGAGCTACTCCGCTGGCGACACTGCCCGCAACTTCACGTTGCAGCAGACCCTGTATAACTACGATTTCAGGCAACGCACGACGGAAACCAGCCTGAATGGCGAGCCGGCATTGTCGACGCCGGACGCGGCTGAAGTGCTGCAGGCAACACTGCAACACGTTGTCGCAACCTACGGTCCTGTGGAAGGTCGCAAACTGTATGTTAATGGCCAGCTGGTCACACAAACGGACCCGGTTACACCCGGTTCCCTGGTGGACTGGCAGGATACTTTCGCCCTGGTTCTGGGTAACGAGGCATCCGGCGACGGACTCTGGCAGGGCACACTGCGTCTCGTGGCGATCCATGATCGTGAATTGACCCAGGAACAGATTACGCAGAACTACGACGTTGGTGTTGGTGAGAAATTCTTCCTGCTGTTCAGCATCGAAGACATCATCAATGTACCGAGTGCCTACATACTGTTTGAGGTTGCCCAGTACGACAACTACAGCTACCTGTTCACCCGTCCGCACTTCCTGACGCTCGATCCGGCTCAACAGCCAGAGGGCATTCCTATCCAGGGTCTGCGTATCGGCATCAACGGTACTGAAGTCGACAAGAGCCAGAGTTACGGCAACATGGACGACACGTTGAGCGCCAGCCTGTTCACAGAACTCGGACAACCGCTCTCCAGGCTCGGCACGGTCATTCCGCTTGAGAAGGGACCGGCTGATGACGAGTTCTTCCTGACCTTCGACCTGCTTGGTACACAAAGTTACGTGCGCACCAGTGCTCCGGCACTGGTCATCACGGAAACCGATCTGCCGCCGGCACAACGCATTGGCGTACGCACGTTTGACGAAATCAACGCGACGATGAGCGCCATCACCGGTGTGAGTCCTGAGGAGACGAATGTCGATATGACATTCCAGAGCCTCAGGCAGTCATTGCCGACGATTGAAAACCCGACCGCGTTCCTGTCTTCGCACCAGGTTGCCATTGCGCAGCTTGCGATCGAATACTGCAACGCCCTGATCGAGAATCGTGGCTCTATATCAGCCGCCGCGTACTTCCCGGGCTTCAATTTCGGCTTATCACCGGTAAGTGCTTTTGCGAATCGGGATGCATTGATCAACCCGTTGATTGATAACGCAATGGGCATTGCGATTCAGACGCAACCGGACTTCGTGGATGTCAGAGATGAGTTGGGCTATGCCACTTTTGACGGCACACGGCCGGACAACCTGATCGATCGCCTGATCTCGGGCGGCACGGATACCCGTTCAATCGCAAAGGGCACTTGTGCAGCCGTAATCGGCAGCGCAGTTACCCTGTTTCAATAGACAGAATAAAAGGATAGAGGCAACTAGTTATGGCTAAGAAACGTAATGTCAGGCACTACGATGACCCGCTGCGTCACCCTGATCACGCACGACCGGTAACCCGCCGCGACTTCGTATCACAGGGATTTCTGTCTGGATCAGCAATGGCCCTGGGTGGCGGTGTGATGAGCCTGTTCTCAAATCCGCGCGATGCTTTTGCAGCGTTGTCAGATGACCTGCAACCGCTGCTTGCCGATCCGTGCAATATCGCTACGGTTGGTGCGGGCAAGATTCCATTCATCTGCTTCGACCTCGCCGGTGGTGCGAACATCTCAGGTTCCAACGTCCTAGTTGGCCAGGCAGGCGGCCAGATGGATTTTCTGAGCACCTCGGGTTACGAGAAGGTTGGCTTGCCCGGCGACATGGTTCCCGGGCTAAATGATCCGATCTCCGGACTGCCATACGCCAATACTGATTTCGGCCTGGCCTTTCATTCAGACAGCGCATTCAAGCGCGGCATGGAAGCCAGTATGTCACCCGGTCGCGGTACGCAACTCAATGGTGCCATTATCCCGGCTCGTTCCGACAATGACACCGGCAACAATCCGCACAATCCCCTGTATGGCATAGCCAACGCGGGTGCGGATGGTTCAATTCTTACACTCGCGGGCACCGAGAACTCGGATTCGGGTGGTAACTCGATGATTCCAGCCATGATGATGGATCCGGAATTACGACCGACCAAGGTCGATCGCCCAAGTGACGTTACCGCCCTGGTCGACACCGGTCAGCTGGTCGGAATCCTCGGTCCGGACGATGCTACTGCGGTAATGGAATCAATCTATCGCATCAGTTCAGACAAGATGACCACGGCAGATGCCGGGCAGACAGTAAGCGCCGGTGCCGTTATCAAGGACATGGTCCGCTGCGGCTACCTGAAGTCGGCTGATATTGCTGACCGATTTGGTGGCACACCGCTGGATCCGGGTGGCGACCCGATGATCGTCGGCCCGAACGGTATCTTCACCGATGCTGAATTCAACGGTGGCGGTCGCGATGGCAGCTCTTTCCGCAAGACTGCTTCAATCATGAAACTGGTAATCAATGGTTTTGCCGGTGCTGCTTGTATCGAAATGGGTGGTTACGACTACCACGGCGGTGCGCGTGCCGAGGGCGAGGTCAAGGACTTCCGCGCCGGACGCTGCATGGGCGCTTGCATCGAGTATGCAGCCCGCGTCGGTGTGCCGCTGATGATGTATGTCTTCAGTGACGGTTCGTTGTCCAGTAACGGCACCATCGACAACTCAGCCGACGGTCGTGGCAAGGGCGAGTGGTCCAGTGACAACTCCTCGACAGCTGCCGGGTTCTTCATGGTCTTCAACCCGTCAGGACGGGCGACGCTCAGAACAAGTCCGGGCAAGACGGCCGCACAGCACCAGCAGTTGGGCTATTTCAGCTCTGGCGCTTCTGTAGAACGTGCAGCGACGCCAGCGGCGAATAACGTCAACCTCCTGGTCAACACGGTACTCCTGAATTACATGGCCTTGCATGGCGAGGAAGGCAATTTCGCTACTGTCTTCATGAATCATGGCCTGGGTGACGTCGCGCTACGCGACAGCCTGACGGCGTTCCAGCCGATCGTGAATGGCACCATTGGGCCACTGAACCCCACCTAATCGTTACGCTTCATCTCCGGGCAGGAAATGTCGGCCGGTCAGGATATCCTGACCGGCCGTTCTTCATTGGCGTAGTCCATCTATCGTATGCCACCACTACCGGCCGATTAACTTTGACGACGTCTGTCAGTTGCGTGCCACAACTACACGATCATTTCTTATAGAATGCGTTCAACCTCAGTGACTAAGTAGACAACCCATGCCGGTCGAGAACAACTTGTCCGAACTACTCGCCTGCCCGCGTTGTGACAAGACACCGCTATCATCGAAGAACGGTAACTACCGCTGCGACGCGTGCAAGATCGATTTTCCATCGCTGGACGACATCCCGTGGCTTTTTGCAGAACCGGATGCAAGCCTCGGCGAGTGGCGCAATCGATTGCATTTCGCCCTGCAGCAATTATCCAATGACTCGCAACGCATAAAAGCTGAGCTGATTGCCGATGACATGGGTCCACTGACACGGCGCCGCCTGGATCTGCAAATGAATGCCGCAGACAAACATCGCAACATGCTGCGCCAGATTCTGTCTCCCGTCGACATTCAATCGATGCAGGCCAGTTATGAATCGTACCTGGCACTACGCACTCGTCTGCCGATCGATCAGGGTATACATACCTACTACACGAACATCCATCGTGACTGGGCCTGGGGATCCGCAGAAAATACGGCGTCGCTACAGCAAATCAAAGCGGTAGCCAAAGGAGGCGACGGAGACGACTCGCATCTGGGTGACACATTGATACTGGGTGCGGGTGCCTGCCGCCTCGCCTATGACATCCATATGTGGCTCGATACGACACGAACCGTTGCCGTCGATTTCAATCCTTTATTGCTGTTGATCGCGAAAATCGTCATGCAGGGAGACGAGCTGCAACTTTATGAGTTTCCGCTTGCACCGAAAACGATCGAAGATTTTGCCGTCCTTAGAAAATTATCCGCGCCCGAAATCGTTCGCGAAGGCTTTCACCTGGTGTTCGGCGATGCGCTGCGGCCACCATGCGCGCCGAAAAGTTTCGATACGGTGGTAACACCCTGGATTATTGATATCGTTAATGAGGATTTGCCAATCCAGGCCGCAAGAATCAACAACCTCCTCAAACCAGGCGGCCGCTGGATAAATTTTGGCTCGCTCGCATTCGAACATCCCGATCGATCACGGCGCTACAGCACAGAAGAGACTGTCGCTATCGTCGAACAGGCCGGATTCGCCACGCCCTTCACCAGCGAACAAACGATTCCCTATATGTGTTCGCCAGCCAGCCGCCATGGTCGCCAGGAAAATGTATTTACTTTCTCAGCAACGAAAACCGGCGAAGTCGATGCCCCGGCACGGCACAAAGCGTTACCTGACTGGATAGTGACCGGCAAAGAGGCAGTGCCATTACTACAGTCATTCCGTAGCCAGGCACTCTCAACGCAGATTTACTCTTATATAATGTCTTTGATCGACGGCAAACGAACGATTGCGGACATGGCAAAGATTCTCGGGCAACAAAAGCTCATGACAAAAGAAGAAGCTGAGCCCGCCATTCGTACATTCCTGATCCGCATGTACGACGATTCGCAAAGAAACTCGGGATTCTGATAACAATAAACAACTCCTGACCTGACCCGGAGAAAACGATGTCCGATAAAACTCTGTACGAGTATGTGCAAGCCAACACATCGCAACACCCGGATAAAGTGTGGCTGCGAGAACGCCTGGGCGACGAATTCACCGAATGGACCTGGCAGCAGGCGTACAAGCAAATATCAGCTGCTGCAGCCTGGCTGGAGAAAAGCTACGGCTCCGCGAAAACGAATATTGCCTTGCTCTCGCGCAACAGGGCGCATTGGTTTTTCGCCGATCTTGCGATTATTGGTTCAGGCAATGTCACCGTGCCATTGTTCACGACGCTCAATGCAGACAACGCAAAATATATCCTGGAATTCGCTGAAGTCAGCGTTCTGTTTCTTGGTGAGACAACCAACTGGGATGTGATCCGGCCGGTACTCCCGACGGATATCGAAATCATTACGCTGCCAGGCGTCGATTGTGATTTACCCTGCCGCAAGTGGGACAACATCGTCGCAGAATGCACGGGCCTTGAGCCGCAATACCAGGCAGATTTCGAAGACCTGATTTCCATTGTCTTCACCTCGGGAACAACGGGCGTGCCCAAAGGGTCATTGCAGACCCATCGTTCGTCCGTCATTCCAGTAGAGCGCCTGCAAGTAAAAGTCGACTTGCCAGATGACGCCAGGGCATTCTCTTATCTGCCACTAGCGCACATCGCCGAGCGACACCTGGTCGAGTTTTCCTCTGTCATGCGCGCCAGCGTGGTTACCTTCAACGAGTCACTCGAAACGCTGATTCGTGACCTCGCCGAAGTCCGGCCACACTTTCTCTTTGGTGCGCCACGCGTATGGGAACTCTTGCAGCAAGCGGTTATCACGAGCTTTGGCTCCGCGCAAGAACTGGAGCATGCAATGGCAACGGACAGCAGCGGCACGTCACAGAAGGTCCGTGAGATGCTCGGCGTACAACACGCCAAATTCCTTCTGAGTGCTGCCGCACCGGCAGCGACTTCGATGCTCGAGTGGTATGCGAATCTTGGCATGGACCTCGTGGAAGGCTTCGGCCAGACGGAAGCCATGGGGTTGCTTGCAAACTCCGGCGAAGACAATCGCATTGGCTCGATCGGCAAAGCGATGGAAGATGTGGAAATAAAAATTGGCGAAAATGATGAATTGCTGGTGCGGGCAGATGGCTTAAGTCCCGGTTATTACAAGATGCCGGAAAAGACCGCAGAGCTCTGGCAGGATGGCTGGCTGCACACCGGCGACAAAGCCAGAATTGACGAGGATGGCTATGTTTATCTATTTGGCCGCGTGAAAGACTACTTCAAGACCATCCACGGAAAATTTGTCGCACCGGCGCCAATAGAAAACAATTTCGCCGCATGCACCGTTGTCGAGCAATTGTGCCTTCTGGGCCGTGGTTACTCCAAAACGGTAATGGTCTGCGTCGTGACGACTCCGCAAGACAAAAAATCAGTTGAACAAACCATTCTCGATCAACTCACTGAAGTAAACACGACAGTGAGTAAGCACGAAAGAATAGGCGCTATTATTGTTACCAGCGAACCCTGGACAATCGAGAATGGCGTACTGACACCGACTTTGAAAATTCGCCGTGATGAAGTCGAGGCCAGATACGGCGAAAAAGCACAGGTAATGGCGCGCGAATCCGCGGAGCAACGCACGGTCCTACTTGAGTGGGCGTGAAGTCCGACGAAACCGACGTCATTGCGAGCCCGAAGGGCGCGGCAATCTCTTGACGTTGTCGTAAGGCTCCGTTCTGCGCTGTTATAAACTGATGGAGGTTGCCGCGTCGCTTCGCTCCTGGCAATAACTTCTGAATTTTCGGGCATCAGAGAAGGGCAGGGTTGGCCGGGAGCGAAAATCGATTTTCGATCGATTATGCCGCCAATAAAACAACGCACTGGTCATCCCAGGGGCTCGATTGCGTGATTAATTCAATCGAAGAGCTTTCACAAAGTCCTGGCTAAATTTAGACATCAGCAATTCCTCACGTTGCGCATATCTTGATCCTGTTTTGATAATAATTCGCTGAGATTTCGGCCTTCTGGCCCGTGATCTGGGTAGAATCGGCTTTAACTTTGTATCTTGTGCACAGGGAAGACACATGGCCTCTGTTTGGGGGGAGCTGAAACGACGCAACGTCGTGCGGGTGGTGGTGGCGTACACCATCGTCGGATGGCTGTTGGTTCAGGTTGCTGACACTTTCGTGCCGGCGCTCCAGCTGCCAGAGTGGACCGTGACCTTCGTCGCTGGTCTGGTAATCCTGGGTTTCCCCCTTGCAGTAATTCTTTCCTGGGCCTATGAACTTACGCCCAATGGCGTTGAGCGGACTAAGTCCGCTCCTCTATCCGAAAGTATTGCGAAAGTCACGGGGCGCAAGCTCGACTTCATGATCATCGGCGTGTTGGCGATCGCAGTCGTCGTTCTTGCCCTCGAGCGCTTTGCATCGGTTGAGGAAACACCATCCTCTTCGCTCAGTACTGATAACCGACGGTCCATTGCGGTGCTGCCACTCGATAATCTCAGTCCAGACCCTGAGAATGCCTTCTTCGCCGACGGTATTCACGACGACTTGTTGACTCAGCTAGCAAAGATCGGCTCCCTGAAAGTGATTTCCCGTACGTCTGTGCTGCAGTACCGCGATAGTCCCAAAAACATGCGCGAGATTGGACGCGAGCTTGGAGTCGCGACGCTTCTGGAAGGTGGCGTGCGTCGAGTAGGTAATTCGGTGCGCATTAACGTCCAGCTCATCGACGCAGAGACGGACGAACATATATGGGCGGAGACATACGACCGAGAGCTAACCGCAGAAAACGTATTCGCGATTCAGCGTGAGATGGCTACCTCGATTGCCGCAGAATTGCAGGTAACGCTTTCGCTCGATGAGGTTGCTCGCATCGGGGTGCTGCCGACACAAAGCACCATCGCCTACGACCTCTATGTCAGAGGGCGTTTCTTCTGGAGTCAGAGGACGGAGGAAGGCTTCAATCGTGCGCTGGAATACCTAAATCAAGCGATTGAGGAGGACCCCAATTTTGCCTTGGCCTACGCTGGCGTCGCGTCCGTCTATGTTCTGATGGGCCACGAACTTTTTTCCTGGAGCCACCCGAGAGACACCTACCCCAAAGCACAAGCCGCCGCGCGGAGGGCATTGGAGCTCGACGATACGCTGGCGGAAGCCCACTCGGTCCTTGGTGATGCTCTCCTTCGGTACGATTGGGACTTCATAGCCGCTGATCGCGAGCATCAACGTGCTATCGCCTTGAACCCCAACTACGGTACAGGTCACCAATGGTACTCGCACTACCTTCTGCCAATGGGTCGCGAACAAGAATCACTTACCCATAGCCTAAGGGCGTTGGAGCTCGATCCTCTAAACCTCATCATTAATCTCCACTTGGGTTGGCACTATTTCTATGTCGGAGAAAACGAGCTCGCGATTGAGCAACTTCAGCAGACGCTGGAGCTGAGTCCGACCTTTGTTGTCGCCAACCTTTTCTTGGGACAGGTATACGAACAAGAGATGCGGCTCGAAGAGGCGATCGGGCAGTTCGAGCGGGCCGCGGATCTGTCCGGCAGAAACCCAGTCCATGTGGCGGCGCTAGCACATGCCTATGGCATCTCCGGACGGCAAGAAGACGCAGAAGCACTGTTACGGGAATTGCTTTCAAGTGAGCAATACGTGCCGTCCTACGAGATTGCTATCATCTACGCCGGCTTGGATCGTCAGGACGAAGCGCTCACCTGGTTGGAGCGAGCGTACGAGGAGAAAGACAGCAGTTGGCTCGTCGACGTAGCATTGGATCCACGGTTCAAACAGTTGCACACAGATTCCCGCTTTCAAACTCTCAAACGACGCCTTGGTCTCCCATGATTTCGGAACCGCGCCGGCGTGCAGGCCTGGCGCTATTGCGCTAAGAAGCAGCGACATCTTGCCGCGATTCTCAATGCCACTCAGGCGGCCTGGCGCTATTGCGCTAAGAAGCAGCGACATCTTGCCGCGATTCTCAATGCCACTCAGGCGGCCTGGTCCTCTCGTCGACCCTGCGCTACTACTTGCCCAGCAAACTGTTGCCGCAGATATTCCGCGATGCCTTTTATCGCCTTTTTACTTTCCGGCATCTGGCCGATAAAGAATTGAAATACGTGCCACATTTCCGGCCATATTTGCAGCGTTACTTCTCCACCCGCATTAGAAATATTATCAGCCAACCGGGTTGAATCACTGAGCAGAATTTCATGATCACCAACCTGGATCAGTGTCGGTGGCAAATCAGATGCGTCGGCGTAGACAGGCGACACCAGCGGGTTTTTCAGGTCAAATTCGGAACAATACTTTTTGACGATCTCCGGCATGTCTTCCGGTCTGAACCACGGATCATGCTCGGCCCGGGTTTCATGTGACTCGCCCTGGGCCGCAAGATCCAGCCAAGGTGACAGCAGGAAGCAGGTAGCCGGCAAGGGATCGCCTGCATCGCGCAGCGCCAACAGCGTCGCCATGGCCAGGTTGCCACCGGCTGAGTCGCCGCCGATAGCCATGCTCGATGGGTCCGTTCCGGCCTCGACCAGTGCGCGATAAACTTTGGTCGAATCTTCAAGCGCTGCCGGGAACGGATTCTCCGGTGCAAGACGATAGTCCGGCAGCAGCGCCCGCATTCCCGCCCGACGAATGATATGGCTGACCATGCGGCGGTGCGTTTTCGGGCTGCCCATCATGTAGGCGCCACCGTGCAGGTAGTAGAGTATCGGTGCGCTATCGCAGCCTTCAGGCACCAGCCAGTCACAATCAATCCCGGCAATGTTCGCATGCCGAACCTGCACGCCCTCCGCCGCGCGCATTTTCGCACCGATCGCTTCAAATTTGGTACGCAGCTTGTGTATATCGCTATCGGGTCTGATGCGTTTGAAAAACTGCTTCGTCATGAAGCGAATCACGCGGCCTCTCAGACTGATCATTTGGCTTCCATTGAAGTTAGTCCGGTTGAATGATGCGTTGCTGCATTCGTCGGTTAAGTATTGGGATCATCCACGGGATGTAGCGCTTGATGTAATGAATTTTCCGCGCCATCTTGTCTGGAAAAATATGCAGGCGATCGCGCTTTACGCCCTTGATAACCGCAGTAATGACATCCGCCGGGTCGGTCACTATATCATCAGGAATAGCCATGCGATGTTCATAACCGAACCGTTCCGAATCGAGAATCGGTGTACGACTGAAGTACGGATAGACAGTCGATACCTTTATATTGAATTCCGCAACATCGGCCGCAAGCGATTCGCTGTAGCCACGTAAACCAAACTTGGCGGCACAGTACGACGCTATACCCGCCGCACCGATCCAGCCTGCAACTGAAGAAATATTGACGATATGACCACTACCGCGTTTGATCATTTGCGGCAGAAATAAATCGCACAGCCGCATCGGCGCCAGCAGGTTGATCTGCATGAGCGCTTCCCAGCGATCCCGGGGTACGTGTCCTACTCGACCTGAAACAGCGATACCCGCGTTGTTGATTAACAGGTCAGGCTGCAGGTTTTCCGCTTGCACGGCATCAAACAGCTCCTGGCAACCATCTGCACCCGATAGATCCGCTGTGATACACGCGAGAACCTGGTTAGAGGAAGTATCAAACTCTGCCTTCAGGGTTGCGAGCCCGCCGGCATCCAGATCGGTCAGGATCACGCGGCTGCCCGCCGCCATGAACTGCCTGGTCATTTGCCGGCCGAAGCCGCCAGTGGCGCCGGTAATAAGCACCACTGCACGATCGAGATTGGTCATCAGTTTTTGCCACTGAACTCTAAAAGGCTTCGCGGTAGCATAGCAGCCTCAAGCACGGACAGAGTTGCATTTATGCATACGGACTACAGTAATCCTGACCGCCAACAAAACATACCGAACATGCGCTGGCTTGCCCTGGGTTCACTGGCCGGGTTGATTATGGCGGGCTACGGCTTATTGCGACAGGCCGACGTCGGCAGCGACCTGCCGGTTTCTGCCCTCGCCCGTGTTAATGACGTGTTGATCAGCCGTGACAATTATGAACGGGCGCTGGCAAGACTAGCTGATGAATCCACGGACGCTTTGACGCTGGAGAGGCGGGCCTGGATGTTAGAGCGCCTGATCGAAGAAGAGCTACTGGTGCAACGCGGTCTGGAACTCGGTATGGCACGGTCAGACGGTGCGGTTCGCAATGCCATCGTAAATTCCCTGATCGCGTCCGTCACTGGGGAAGCCGATGCAGCAAACCCGACTGATGAGCAACTTGAGCAACATCTGGCAGATAACGCAGCTCGATTCAGTTTTGTCGACAAAGTCGCCGTCGAAGGATGGCAGTCTGATGACGAAGCGGTTGCGCAAGGTTTTGCAACGATGCTTCGCGATACCAACGACCCTGTCACCACTGACGAAATTCGCAAAATTCCGGATCTGCCTGCAGCACTAATGCCAATCGAAAACTTGCGCGACTATCTTGGTCCCGGTATTGCGGCTGCGACTGTAGAGTTGCCCATCGGCAGCAGCGCGGTATTCGCAAGGCGTGGGCGGTGGATTGTTGTGCGCGTGTTGAAGAAAGAGTCAGAAGTCGTCACGGACTTAAGTTCGATCCGCAATCAGGTCATAATTGACTATCGACGAAGCCTGGCGGATGAAACACTGCAACGATATCTTGACGACCTGCGGAATAAAGCAAAGGTCAATGTCGTGCAGCCATGAGTCACACCGGCAGGATTTTTTTCGCGATCGGCGCACTCGTTTGTATTGCGACGACTGCAATCGCGCATACAAGAAGCGAAAGTTACTCGCACTGGTATCTGTCTGAATCAGCAATATCCGGCACCGTCACGATACCGATCCGGGAAGTAATGCTCCTGTACCAGGATGCCGACAGCAATATTCCTCCAAGGGAATTATTCCGCGATGTTCTGACGGAGCACACGATCATCATGGCAGGCGATGTCGCTTGCAACAGGCGATCGATCAATATCCTGCAAGCGGCAAGCGGATTCGTACGTGTTGAGATGCAATTCGACTGCGACACGGAAACTCCATCAACCATTCGTTATCGAGCATTGTTTGATACCGCGCCTGGACATGTGCACTACGCAAAACTGCATCGTGACGGCGACCTGGTGGCTGAACAACTGATAACAGATACCGCGGATACCTGGGACATCAGCAATGTTGACACGACCGCTGACTCCTATTCTTTCGTCTCATTCCTGGCGATCGGCGCCAAACACATTGCCGGCGGCCTGGACCACATCGCATTCCTGCTTGGGTTGTTGTTAATCTCGGGCTCGATCAGGCGCAGCATTATCGCTGTAACCGGATTTACCCTCGGTCACAGCATCAGTCTTGCGGCCGCAGTGCTGGGCTATGTACACGCGGATGGCCAACTCGTGGAAGCGTTTATTGGCTTCACCGTGTCCCTGGTTGCAGTCGAGTATTTCTTGGCGCAACGGCAAACGGTGGCGCGCTATGCGTTTTCCAGTATGGCTCTGGCGTGGCTTATCGGAGCCGCTGCCTTAGCCCTTGATTTGCTGACCACTCGCGCCCTCCTCGCCTACCTGGGTATTGGCCTCTTTGCCTTTTGTTATTTGCTCGCTGCCAGTGAACTTGCGCGACGCGGTGACTCACGTGTAAGCGTTCTGCTGTTCGTTGCAACGACGTGCTTTGGCCTGGTGCATGGTTTTGGCTTTGCCGGCTTCCTGATGGAGACCGGTATTCTTGGTACGTCGTTGTTCATTCCTTTGCTTGGCTTTAACCTTGGTGTCGAGATCGGCCAGCTGGTCCTGGTCGCGGCAGCCCTGACAGTGGCCGGCCTGCTGCGAAACCGACTACCTGATTCGGCAGCGTCCATGTTGGCCGCCGGTCTGTGCGGAATTGGTATATTCTGGTTTGTAGGTCGAACATTTGCGTGACGTCAGCGCGGCTTACATTGCTACAAGGAATCATTAGATGAAATCTTTACGCACACCGGAAAGCCGCTTTGAAAACCTGCCCGACTATGACTTCGCGCCGAACTACATCGACGTTGATGGCATGCGTATGCACTATGTCGACGAGGGCCCAAAAGATGCCGAGCCGGTCCTGTTACTTCACGGTGAACCAAGCTGGAGTTACCTGTACCGGCACATGATTCCACCGATTATCGCTGCCGGCTATCGCACTATCGCCCCCGACCTTATTGGCTTTGGCAAATCCGACAAACCAACTCACCAAAGCGACTACAGTTACGCGGGTCACGTTGCCTGGATGCGCCAGTTCATAGAACAACTGGACCTGAATGGAATAACGCTGGTCTGCCAGGACTGGGGCTCATTGATCGGCTTGCGGGTCGCCGCAGAAAACCAACAACGCTTTGCGCGCATTGTGCTTGGCAACGGCGGCATGCCGACCGGTGATCAGGAGATGCCAAGAGCGTTCCTGCTGTGGCGCGCATTCGCGCAATACAGCCCCTGGTTTCCGATCGGTCGTATTATTCAGTCGGGCACAGTCACAGAATTGTCAGAGGATGTCGTTGCTGCCTACGACGCCCCATTCCCGAGTGCGGATTACAAAGCCGGGGCCAGGGCATTTCCAAAGCTGGTACCAGCCAGTCCTGACGACCCGGCGACCCCCGCCAATCGTAAAGCTTGGGATGTCTTGTGTCGTTGGGAAAAACCGTTCCTGACCGCATTCAGCAATCGCGATCCGATTACGCGTGGCGGGGAAAAACCATGGCAAGATGCGGTGCCGGGCGCCACGGGCCAGGCACATACGAAGATCAGGAATGCAGGACATTTCCTGCAGGAAGACAAAGGGCCGGAATTTGCCCAAGTGGTGATCGCTCTGATCAGCGCGACGCCCGTCGAATAATGCAATAAAATCAGTTATTTATCGCTCAAGATGTTGTAGTTTGTCACTGACGTCTCGCCACTCGTCGGCATCTTCCGGGGGGTCTTTCATTTCCGTAATGACCGGCCATAGCTGCGACAACTCGGTATTCAGCTCGAGGAATTTCTCCTGGTCTGCTGGCAACTCATCCTCCGAGAAGATGGCCTCTACCGGGCACTCTGGCTCACACAAGGTACAATCGATGCATTCATCCGGGTCAATGACCAGCATGTTCGGGCCCTCGTGAAAGCAATCTACCGGGCACACCTCAACACAATCCGTCAATTTGCACTTGATACAGCTTTCAACAACAACGAATGTCACGGGCAGGCTTCCAAATCAGAGATGGGCCACTAACGCTATGCGAAGTCCAGTGGCGGATCAAGCCGAACCCGTTTCTGTGGTCGAATTTCCGCGCCGTTTTGGCGACAATGGCAAGCTGAGGTCCCAACAAGCCCGTTTACCCAAAAGGAATAGTAATGACGCCTGTCCGCCTTGATCTTCGCGACAACGTAGCACTGATATCCATCGATAGTCCTCCCGTCAATGCATTGTCCCACGCGGTTCGCGAAGGACTCATGAGCTGCATCGAGAACGCAGATGCCGATCCGGACGTACAGGCGATCGTGATTATCTGCGACGGCCGGACATTCATTGCCGGCGCGGACATCCGCGAATTTGCCATGCCGCCGCAGGCACCGCATTTGCCGGATATCGTCGATCGTATCGATGCCTGTGAAACGCCCGTCGTCGCCGCGATTCACGGTACTGCATTGGGTGGTGGTCTCGAAGTCGCAATGGGGTGTCACTATCGCGTTGCATTGGCATCAGCAAAGCTTGGTTTACCTGAAGTCAAACTCGGACTGTTGCCGGGGGCTTCGGGAACGCAGCGATTACCGCGCCTGGTTGGCGCCGAAATGGCGCTCAACATGATGCTCTCAGGCAATCCGATACCGGCACAGGCTGCGCTCGATGCTGGTCTTATCGACAAGATCGTTACGACGGACGACCTCGCAGACGCTGCCCTCGACTTTGCGAGCGGCGCGATCGACAAGGGGCCACGACATGTACGCGACTTGCCGGTTGCAGATGTGGCGGAAGAGCTTTTTGACAAGAGCCGCGCGAACATTGCGAAAAAAGCCCGTGGGCTTTTTTCGCCGGAAAGAATTATTCGTTGCGTAGAATTGTCGACCCAGCTGCCCTATGCAAAAGGCTGCAAGGCCGAACGTGAATTGTTCATGGAATGCAAAGACTCACCGCAATCGGCCGGACTACGTCACGCTTTTTTCGCTGAACGCGCCGTCAAAAAAATTCCCGGTATCGGCGAGGAAACGCAGGTCAGAGACATTGAAAAAGTCGCTGTCCTTGGCGCCGGCACTATGGGCGCCGGCATCGCCTACAGCTGTCTCAATGCCGGCTACAACGTGCACCTGCTGGACAACAACAAAGAAGGGCTCGAGCGCGGTCACGCGACCATCCACAAATTGTTTGAGGGCGGAATTGCTCGCGGCAAAATCAGCAAAGAAAAAATGCTGGAGACCATCGAGCGCCTGACCCTGAGCGAGATTTACGATGACCTGAGTGACGCAGACCTGGTCATCGAGGCCGTTTTCGAAAATATGGCCATCAAGAAAGAGGTGTTCGGCAAACTCGACCAGGTTTGCAAGCAGGGTGCGATACTCGCATCGAACACGTCCACGCTTGATGTCGACGAAATCGCTGCCGCGACGAAACGTCCGCAAGACGTGATCGGCCTGCATTTCTTCAGCCCGGCCCACATCATGCGTTTGATCGAAATTATTCGCGGCAAAGAGACTTCGGCTGAAGTCATAGCGACATCACTAAAATTGACCCGGGCGCTGGGAAAAATTGGAGTGGTTGTCGGCAATTGCTTCGGCTTCGTCGGCAACAGAATGTTGTACAGCTACGGTCGGGAGAATCAGTTCCTGCTGCTGGAAGGCGCCCCGCCGGAACAAATTGATAAGGTCCTGTATGACTGGGGCATGGCTATGGGGCCGAATGCGGTCGGTGACCTGGCCGGCCTCGACGTCGGTTACAAGGCCAGGCAGGAACGATCCGATTTGCCCGACGACCCGCGCTTCTATCGTGTCGCAGACATGCTTGCCGAATTGGGCCGCTTTGGTCAGAAGACTGGCAAGGGGATGTATATTTACGAGGAGGGTTCGCGACAGCCAACGCCGGATCCGCAAGTCCAGATAATGATTGAAAAGGAGTCCAGGGCTCTCGGCATAGAGAGACGTGATATTAGCGAAACAGAAATCATCGAGCGGTGCATTTACGGCCTTATCAATGAAGGCGCACGAATTCTTGGCGAGGGCATCGCGCTGCGAGCCAGCGACATCGACGTGATCTGGATCAATGGTTATGGCTTTCCGCGACATCGCGGTGGACCGATGCATTATGCGGATACTGTGGGACTCAAGAATATCTACAAAAGAGTCTGCAAATTCAGAGAAGAATTCGGTGCAGAATATTGGGAACCTGCAGGTTTGCTAAAAGAGCTGGCAGACAAGGGCAACAGTTTCTCGGACTTCGACAAAGACGCCAACTAAATGACAGGCGAAAAACCGCTGGCAGCTAGCAGGAAATATTTGTGGACGTGAGTCGATCACCCGAGACTGAGCCACTAATTCTACAATTTCGCACGATAGATTTTACGAACTGATCCAGTCCTGGCATCGACTGGGGCCTGAATTGATGATTTTGCACTGATTGTTGAACCAGGGCGCTCAAGCCCACGATATCCGTAGCGTGTATCACTGTAACCTCATTTTGTGTTTCCCCCTCAGGTGGCGAACCGTCCTGAGCATGGCTGCCGGGCATCATCTGCAGTGTAATCAGTGACCAGACACCCACTGCGAGGGCTCCAATAAGAATTCGATCCAATTGCCGCATGACTTCCACCTCATCTTTGTGTTGGTTTGGCATTGTCCCAACCGCTGAGCTTATTTTCCAAATATCTTCTGATCGTGGCGTGCGATTTACGACGATCCATAAGCAAAGCGCTCCTGCGAGACACGCATAGAACAAAGCCGCTTTTCTCCACGGAACCGGCAGCGGACTATGTAGTCTTACGAATATGCGCCGAATACAATCTGCAATCTGCTGGCTTTTGATCGGTACCAGTCTCTCTGTGATTTCTTCGGCAGCCCTTTTTGCTCAGACAAAACTTGGCTTCGATCTGAATGCCGCTTCTGTCCCAATCGACGAAATCGTGGCTGGAGGTGCCGAGAAAGACGGAATTCCATCGATTGATTTCCCGCAATACATCAATGCTGGCGAAGCCAGGTTCCTGCGCGGGCGCGAGCGGGTTCTGGGCATCGCGTTTAACGGTATCAGTCGTGCTTATCCAATAAAGATTCTGAATTATCATGAAATCGTAAACGATGTAATAGGTGACACGCCGGTTGTTATTACTTTCTGCCCGCTATGTGGCAGCGGTATGGCATTTTTCGCAAAACACAAAGACCAGCGACTGATATTCGGCGTCGCCGGCCTTCTCTACAACAATGATGTGTTGCTCTATGACCGGCCAAGCGAGTCGCTGTGGTCGCAAATAATGAGCGAGGCGATTACCGGACCTATGCGTGGCGCCCGGCTGATCGCGTTACCGGTCTCACATACCACGTGGCGCGACTGGCGGGAACGACATCCTGACAGCCAGGTATTGTCCGACGATACCGGGTTTAGCTGGGACTACGATGTTGATCACTATCCGGATTACGCCCGCAGCGGCAGAGTATTCTTCCCTTTGAGCGCCCAAAGCGGCGAGTACCGGCGCAAGGAAATGGTTATGGGTTTGGCAATCGACGGGCAGTTCAAAGCGTATCCGTTCAGGGAACTAAAGCGTGGTCCACAGCAATTTTCTGATCAGTTTGCCGGCAGGCGATTCGATATTCAGTACGATCACCGCAACCGGACTGCGCGCGCTGTCGATGAACAGGGCGCCGAAGTGGCAACGGTCCTCGCCTACTGGTTTGCGTGGTATGCATTCCATCCGGATACAGAAATTTACAAAGCAGAAAAATAATCGCAACCCATTCGGGGGCAGTTTACCTGCATCGCTTCGCTACATTAAAAAAATAAACTACCCCAAACGTTTTTCTGGCAACAGCTAGTACTCCGTCAAGGTAGTATTGATGGAGTAGTATGTACCCCCCGGAAAAGCCGGGGGCTTTAGTTTGTGAGCCGCTCAAAGCGGCTTAACAGGACCGCTGTGCGTAGTAATTTCGCCCGTGCCGGTCGAGCGATTTTCACAAGGATTGAGTAATCACTCCTATCGTACGGCAGGCTCCTACAGGTGCTAATAAGAATTGTAGGAGCCTGCCCAGCGGGCGATTGACATTCGCTCCATACGGTGGGCCCTACGAACTTCCCGTTCGTCTCATAATTTCTCCCTGCTACAAATTTTCGCCGCGACGCTTTGAACGTACTTTGCGATTTCCGCAATGGTCAAACTGCGGCTGCCTCCCCGGCAGACCCGAGGGGTCTCCCGTTTTTACTAGGAAAGCCGCCAGCGTCCGCGCAGCATCGTCGCACGACACTCTTCTTCCAGATAAATGAGATGGGCTAGCAGGGTATGCTCGGCAAGTTCATGAAATTTTTCGTCGACGTCGGCATAAACCTGCTCTACCAGTGCTCTTGATGTTGAGTCTGGATTGCCTTTTAACGCCGCGACAACTTTTGCCTCGCGTTCCAGGCGATGGTCGATGTGCCAATCGATCACGGCACGAGGATCCTGCATCAGGCCACCATGTCCGGGGGCAATAATATCGATCTCGAGCTCCCGAAGTCGATCAAGGGAGCGTAGGTAGTCACCCATGTTGCCATCCGGCGGATCGATGACGACGGTCGAGCCATTGATAATGTGATCACCGGTAAACAGCCAGTTGAGTTCGGTGTGCAAATAACAAAGATGATTCGATGCATGGCCTGGCGTATGCACCACCTGCAAACTGAATTCCGCGGCCTCGAAAACATCACCATCCCATGGGATTCTATCTGGTTCGAACGTCTGGTCCTGGTGGCGACCATGTGGTGGCGCCCGGCCGAGTAGTTCGGCTCCCGTTGCCGATGCAAGCTTAGCCGCCGCCGGGGAGTGATCCGGATGTGTATGTGTCACCAGGATCCATGCAATACGACCACCCGCTAACTCCTGAATTCTCTCGATATGCTCGTCAATATCGGGTCCCGGATCCAGTACAGCAACTTCATCAATACCCAGCAAATAGGTATTCGTGCCAGGGCCGGTCATCATCGAAGCATTCGGCGCAATAAGGCGCCGTACACCGGGCGCAAGTTCAGTAATGACACCCGTCTCCAGTACGGCTGCCGGGTTTTGATCCATGGACTTAGCATCTCTCATTATGAATCGGGATCATCCGGGCTGCCGGTTTCCACATAGGATTTCAATCTCGTCATCGCTTCAACCAGTACCCCATCAACCGCGGTTGCAATAGTATCAAGTCCTCCTGGCATATAGCCGCCCACTGCATATTTCAGGGTTACCTTCGTGCCATCTTCGCTGTCGTCAAACTCCCAGGTCATGTTTCCTGCCACACCCATCAGGCCTAACGGACCCAGTCCGCCAGTCAAACGCAACAGTACGCCGGGATTTACGAACGTCACCGTCATGTGCACGAGCCCAGCTCCCTGCCCAAGTGATTCACAGAAGCAACCCTGCGGGCGAGCTTCGAAATACAGGTTGGCTGCGTTGCCGGAAACGGTGTGATCGCTACTCCACCAGGCACCAATATTTTCGATGGCGGCCTTGTAAACGGCCATTCGATCCGCAGAAACAAAAGTCTCGTGTGCAACGGTGAAGCCGTTAGTGTCTGCGTCGACAACGGTTGCGGGGGTGCTTGTTGGGAAAACGATAACGCTGCAGATAGCGCAGATCACGATCAAGTTTTTGAACTTGTTTTGCCTCATGCGACATACCTGAATCAGCGACCGGGGGCGGAAGCTTAACTCAAACCCGAACGCGGGATGTATGTCAGAATAATTGTATTGGCAGGAGTGCTTCCAGCAGGAACAGCGCGGCAAGGGCCGCAGAGCTGAAGTAGCATCTCTTGAAAACTTTCACGTCCGGCTCCATACGTTGTGATGTCGATGCGCTACATTATGATTGCGCGCTACTGAACATAAGCTGAAGGTGATGTGGTGGCTTTTAAATTATTGTTTTTAAAGGATTTTTATTACTGATATGCCCGAGATAGATGCTACAGTGCTGTCCGGATTCATTCGCAGGCAGCCGCGGTTGACCGTCCTCAGCGGTGCTGGCTGCAGCACGGCGTCGGGAATTCCCGACTATCGCGATGACGCGGGTGAATGGAAACACCGGCAACCGATGCAGTTCTCTGATTTTGTCGCCGACGCGGGTAAACGGCGCCGCTATTGGGCACAAAGTTTTGCCGGCTGGACAAGGATTTCCGCTGCGAAACCCAACCGGGCGCACCTGGCGATTGCGCGTCTGGAACAAATGGGATTCGTTAACTGTGTCGTCACGCAAAACGTCGACGACCTGCACAAGACCGCCGGCAGTCAGCGCGTTATTGATCTGCACGGAATACTACGCAGGATTCGCTGCCTGAACTGCAAGGCAACGGAACCAAGAGGGAATTTTCAGCAAATACTTCGCGATCTTAATCCACACTGGGATACCGAAGTATCTGCAATTGCGCCTGATGGTGACGCCAGGCTGTACCGGGAGGACTTCGAATCCTTCGACGTTCCGGATTGCGCAGCGTGTGGCGGAATTCTCAAGCCAGACGTGGTGTTTTTCGGTGAGTCTGTGCCTGCAGACAGAGTCGCTGATGCGCAGCAATATTTGCAACAGTCCGATGCGCTACTGGTGGTTGGCTCCTCATTAATGGTGTTTTCCGGTTATCGTATTGCCCGCAGTGCGAGCGCCAGCGGTAAGCCGATCGCCATCGTTAATCGCGGCATCACCCGCGCAGACGATCTGGCCACCTGCAAGATGACTGGCGACTGTGCCGATGTTCTTTCGCAGACCGTCGACATCCTCGCGGCCTGAATCCAGGGAGTATCGATATTATTCCTGACGGCTGGAAATTCGTGTTTGAAAGTCATTCGAAGCGGGAGTGTTCAGACAGAGCCCTGGTGCTACTCGCTGTCAGTATTCCTTATGAAATCGTTTCCGTCGAGAGCAATTGCGCACTGATCGTGCCCGAAAACATGGCCGAGAAAGCGAAGTACGAGTTGTGGCAATACGACACGGAAAACCGCAAGCCGCCACGCCGCGATGCAGCACCAATGCTCAAGTTTCAAAACGGCATTTGGGGGGTCGTGGTGTACGTCATCGTTATTTCTGTCGTCGCCTGGCTTGCGGCTGAGGCAACCTTCAATCGCGACTGGTTTGCCGCCGGGCGTGTCGATGGTGTCTTGATTCGTAACGGTGAATGGTGGCGATCTGTCACAGCTTTGACGTTGCATTCAGGAATTCGACATCTCATGGGCAATATCGGTTTCGGTATCCTGTTTGGTCTTATGGCCGGAGCGCTTGTTGGTCCGGGAATGGCCTGGCTGGCCATTTTACTGTCCAGCAGTGCTGCCAATATCCTCAACACGGTACTGCTTGAGTCATCGCATCGGGCCATCGGCGCATCGACTGCAGTTTTTGCGGCTTTAGGTCTGGTTGCCGGATACTCGTGGCGAGCAAAACTCATGGCGCAGGATAGCTGGCCGAGACGACTCGGTCCGATCATTGGCGGAATAGCGCTGCTCGCATATACCGGTACGGGAGATGCCAATACAGACATCGGCGCTCATCTTGCGGGGTTTGCATGCGGGTTTTTCGCCGGGGTCGTGGTGACGAAACTGTCCTATTACCTGCCACGAAGAAATATTCAACGCGCCGCTGGCATAGCTGCTGTGTCGCTAATAGTGCTGGCCTGGACTCTCGCACTATTGGCTCGGGATTTCCCGTTGTCTTAAGCATTCGCAGATCTGGCTACCAACGCTATGACCAGGTAAATCGCTTAGCACCGGGTCTGGAGATAATTGCAGATGTAGAATCCGCGTGTTGGTTCACTGCGTTCGGAGGCGCCCGCCACATTGAGAAATTTCCTGCTATTCCTGCTGTTGATTACTATTGTCTGGCGATAACGCTGCGCGTTCGTTACGGCGGTGGTGAGCCGTACCAGGACCTGACGAGCACACCGCTTCACCTCCGATACGTCCATGCCACCGAATTCGTTTTTCCATCGATAAAACGATTGCTCCGAGCAATTATGCTTGCGCATACATCCGTCACTGACAGCCCGCACTCCGCTTCCTGCAAAACTCGAATGACCTGTTCTTCTGTAAATCACCTGCCTTTCATCGGTTCCTCCAATATCGAGAAATCCTAACATGGCGATTGACCAATTATGACAGGGCAATCCACTTCTGCCGTTCCTGAATGCGCCCGCTGCCAACACGAATATTGGTCGGGTAATTCCGGTTGGCGTGCAATTCACTCATGTTCGCTTGCTTGCCTCTCACTACTGATGCTAAATAATTTCAAAGTAACGCTCGAGTTCCCAATCGGTGATGTGCTTGCGGAACTCACGGTCTTCCCATTCCCGACTGGCTGCATAGTGTTCCACGAACTCGTCTCCGCACAGTTCACGCGCTGCATCCGAGCCACGCAACGCCTCTGCCGCGGCGGTCAGCGTTTGTGGCAACGCCAGATGCGGCGGATGCTTTTGATCATAGGCATTGCCGGTCACGATCTCTGTCGGCTCCAGTTCATGCTCAATGCCATACAAGCCCGCTCCCAGCGAGGCGGCAAGCGCGATATAGGGATTGGCATCGGCGGATCCCAGTCGGTATTCGACGCGTTGTGATTTATCACTGCCGGGAATGACGCGCAGGGCCGTTGTGCGGTTTTCGCAGCCCCAGGTGGCATCGGTCGGCGCCCAGAAACCGGGCACCAGGCGCGAATAGGAATTGACTGTTTGCGCCAGCATGACCAACATTTCCGGCATCAGTTTTTGTTGACCCGCCAGGAAGTGGCGCTGTAGGTCACTCATGTTCATCGGCTGCTGCGGATCGTAGAACGCGGAACGGGAGTCCTCTTTGTGACGCAACGAAATATGAATATGTCCGGACTGACCTGGATAGTCGTTGGACCATTTGGCCATGAAGGTCGCCATCATCTCATTACGCTGCGCCCAGATCTTGGTGAAGGTTTTGAATAATGCAGCCTTGTCCGCTGCCTCCCCGGCATCGCAGACGGCCAATGCTGCCTCCAGTACACCTGGACCTGTTTCGGTGTGCAGGCTTTCGATGGGAAAATCCATCTGCTCACAGAGTTCCAGCAGATCGTGGTACAGCTCCGAATGCACGCTATTGCGCAACATCGAGTAACCAAAGAACCCGGGCGTGATCGACTCCAGATTGCGATAGTTCTTGGCACGAATCGAGTCCGGAGTTTCGTTAAACAGGAAGAACTCGTACTCGAATGCCGCATAGGCGTCAAAACCGAGATCGCTGGCTCTGTCCAGCACCCGTGTTAACAGATTCCGCGGACAAATCCTGGCGGCATCACCATCGAACTCACATAGAAACAGCAACATGCCATCTTCAAACGGTATTTCCCGGCAGCTGCCGGGCAGAACCCTGACGGGTGCATCAGGAAAGCCTGTGTGCCAGCCGGTGTACTTGATATCCACGTTTTCATAGAGCTGATCCTGTGAGTCCCAGCCCAGCACGACATTACAAAATGCGAATCCGCCATCGAGCGCAGCAATAAATTTCTCCGCGTTCATATACTTTCCGCGCATGACGCCATCGTTGTCGAACAGCCCGACTTTCACATGCGTCAGCTTGCGTGCTTTGACGATCTTCACAGCATCGGCTGCGGTTTTGACATCTCTTGGGTTCATAGTGTGTTCAGTCCCTTGTGTAAATCAGTTTTCTATTTCAACTCCGCTTCCGCGCTGGCAATCGCTGCAAACTCTTCCTCAGGTGCCTTGGCCACCAGATGGTGACGGCTGTAGAACACGAAGTACGCCACCATCACCGCATAAAATACTGCGGACCACATCGCCGCTTCCTGGCTGACAACAAACGTGCTTGCCAAAGCAACGAGCGCCAGAACCATCGCAATGCCCGTGGTCAATACACCACCGGGTGTTCGATACGGGCGCTCCATCTCCGGGTCCTTCTTGCGCAGCATGATGTGCGACAACATCATCATGGCGTAGGAAATCGTAGCGCCGAACACGGCAATGGTGATCATCAAATCACCTTCACCCGTGAGGGAAAGCAGAAAGCCGATGATGCCGGGAACAACCAATGCCATGGTCGGCACCTTGTGCTTACCGGTTACCGACAACCATTTCGGCAGGTAACCGGCGCGGGACAGTGCAAACACCTGGCGCGAATACGCGAAGATGATGGAGAAAAAACTGGCGATAAGGCCGGCGAGACCCACCACATTCACGAAGGTGACGATGAGCGCACTGTCTCCATAGGCATGCTGCAACGCACCCACGAGCGGTGCACCGTGATTCTTCATCAATTCAGCACTGGAGCCCCCCGGTGCGAGGACCAGTATCAGCCCACCGAAGACCAGCAGGATCATCATCGCTGTAATGATTCCCCGTGGCATGTCCCGGGCAGGATTCTTCGTTTCCTCCGCCGCCAATGGCACACCCTCAATCGCCAGGAAAAACCACATGGCAAAGGGAATCGCAGCCCAGATTCCGACATAGCCTTCCGGCAGAAATGGGTTAGCACCGGTAGCTGATTCATTAACCACAATGTCCGTAAGATTGGCGAAATCGAAATGTGGAATCATGCCGAGAATAAATACCAGCAATGCCGTCGCGGCAACGGCGGTAATAACCAACATGATCTTCAACGCTTCGCCAACACCCACAAGATGAATACCGATAAAGACAACGTAGAACGCGGCATAGACCAGCGGCCCATCGAGTCCGATCAGCTCGCCGACATAAGCGCCGATGAAAATGGCAATCGCCACCGGGGCGATGGCGTATTCAAGTAAAATGGCAGTGCCGGTCAGAAAACCGCCCAGCGGACCCATCGCGCGACGGGCAAAGCCATAACCACCGCCGGCGGTCGGGATAGCCGAAGAGAGTTCGGCCACACCTAACACCATGCAGGTATACATGACCGCCATCAGTAGCGTCGCTATCAGCAAACCGCCAAAACCACCCTGTTCCAGGCCGAAATTCCACCCTGCAAAATCACCGGAAATGACATAGGAAACACCCAGACCTGCGAGCAGAACCCAACCTGCAGCGCCCCTCTTAAGCTGGCGCTTGTCCAGGTAGTCATCCGAGACCTTTTCATAGTCCACGGCACCCACATGAACGACGCCCGAAGTCGTGTCGGCGCCGTCCCCGTTGGTAGCGTTTTTATCGGTCATGGACCATCTCCCCCATCGTTATTTTTCGTATCACAGCCACCGGATACTAGGCTAAATCCCGACCGCGTATAAGACGGGGAATTGGGGACAGCCATCATTTGTAGTCGCATGGGGAGCGGGGAATTGGGGACAGCCATCATTTGTAGCCATAGTCGCATAACGACCTGTAATGCGGAGTGATTCGTCTTTCAGAGAAGTTTCGGAATATAGCGAGCCAGGCCGTGATGCGGCAACGTGAGAAATACCTTTGTGATCGGTCGTCGTTGCTGAGTAAAACGACCCTTGACCTGATTGAATCTCAGATTATGCAGGCTGTGCTGAAACCCTGCCGCTGCCTTTCAACCATTGTTGGCCAAGATGTTCACAATAGTTTTGCATTGATGGCAATGAGCCCACCGCCCGGTAATACCAGCGGCCGTAATATTGCATTTCCCGGACCCAGTCAATCGGTTCCATACCCAGCCTCGCCAGTATCGGTGCCATGTTTGCCGGAATAGCGCCGCGCTTGCCAGCTCTTAGCGCTCGCCCGGTGCCATCAACCAGGAGCAAATAGTCTTTATAGCGCATCGGGACTGACGGTTGCCGTGTATTGCTGCGGGAGGCGAAAGGCAAAAGGTGTCCGGTCTTACCCGTAATACGTGCTCGGATTGAGGTGTGATCCGATAACTCTGGTGTCTGCGCCATTTTGGCCCTGATCGGGTTCAGATCAACGTAGGCCATACACTTGATCAGTGCTGTTTCATCCAACAATGCCTGTGATTTGAAACGACCTTCCCAGAAACGACCTTTGCACTGATCTTCCCGGTTCGCATCACGTGCCAGTTTCTCGTTGATGCAGCGCATGTACCAACTGAGATCTGCCAGGCGTGAGCGCCACAGCGCGATGCGCTCCTCTGGCACCTCGCCATCGGGCAGGGAGTAGATTCGTCCCCACCGTTCGATGATGTCTGTGTCACTCCAACTGACCGCTTTCTCCGTATTGATTCGTACCACCACGTGATAGTGGTTGTCTAAAATGGCGTATGCCAGTAGATCTATAGCAAAGACCTGCGACAGGTAGATAAGACGGTTTTCAATCCATTGCCGGCGATGATCGAAGTTCTTGCCGCTAAATTTATCCCTTCCGCAAAGAAATGCCCGCCGAACGCAGCGCGTAGTGCAATGGTAATACGGTGTATGGTCCAAGCTGATTTGCCGGCTTCGCGCAATCGTCATGTTGATTCCGTCCCAGGATTTGCAGTAAGGATTACAACTCACGGGGAGCGGTCTGGCACCCACACTAATTACCCGGTTTTGCCAGATTCAGTGGAGTTGATGGGTGTCCCGATTCTTTGATGGGTGTCCCGATTCTTTGCAATAGTATTCGGCTCCCTGCTCTGATCTAGGGCATAATTCCCCAGGGCAAAACGTTTCAGGAACACCCTATGGCAATATCAAAAACAGCTATCAGCCGTCGCAAGCTTCTCACCGCGATTGCAGCCGGCGCGGCGGTCGGATTGCCGCTGTCAAGCAGAACTGCTCAGGTGCGCCTGCCAGATTTACCAACCGACAGTAATCCTTCAGTGCTGGCTCAGGATGAATACTTCTGGGCCGAGGTCGCCAGTCAGTACGACCGCACGGTGGGTATCGTCAATCTCGAGCATGGCTACTGGGGAAAGATGGCGCACCCCGTGCAAGACGCCTACATTGACGCCACCCGCATGGTGAATGCGCAGAACTCTTTTTATGCAAGAAAGCAGTTCGATACCGATGCGAAGGAAAGCGTAAGACGCGTTGCCCGCGCATTAGGCGTCCACGACGACGAGATCGTGCTGACCCGCAACGCAACCGAGTCGATCCACAACCTGATACGGCAATATCGTGGTCTCGCCAAAGGTGATGCAATCCTCTATGCCGATATCGACTATCCGAGTTTCGGACGTGCAATGCGCTGGCTCGCCGATGCACGAGGTGTGCGGTCAGTCGAGCTGACCCTTCCCCCGAGGGTTGACCAGACACAGATCTTCGCGTTGTATCGCGATGCCTTTGACAATAACCCCGACCTCAAACTCATGCTGCTCATGCACGTGAGCAACCAGCACGGTCTGACGCTCCCGGTCGCGCGAATTGCGGCGGAAGCGAAAAAGCGCGACATCGATGTCATCTGCGACACGGCCCAATCCTGGGGCCTTCTGGATTACAAAGTGCCGTCTCTCAACGTTGATTGGGCTGGCTTTAACCTACACAAATGGATCGGCTCGCCGGTTGGCGTCGGTGCGCTTTATATGCGGCGGGGAAGCCTGCAGAAGATCACACCTTATCCCGGCGAAAGCGATCCCGGGAACAACGAGGTATCGACGCGTGTGCACTCGGGCACGTTAAATTTCGCTGCGGTCCTGGCGGTTCCACACGCACTCGATTTTCACGAGGCAATCGGCGGAGCAAACAAGGAAGCTCGACTGCGCTACCTGCGGCAGCTTTGGACGAACGAAGCTGAATCGATGTCTCACATCGAACTTCTCGGCGGCCTTGATGAGGCTTCCTGGACGGGCATGGCTTCCTTCAGACTGAGCGGCAGAAATTCTGAAGAAGAAGTGCGAGAGCTGCAGCAGCGGCTGGAGCGGGAGTTTGGCATTTTCACTGTCGTCCGCGCCGGCCTGGCAAGCGGTTATTGCATACGAATAACACCGCAGGTATTCACGACACCAGATCATCTGGCACAGCTGGTTGACGCTCTGAAACGGCTGGCGTGAGATAGCACTGCTCGCGTATACCGGCACGGGTGACGCCAATACCGACATCGATGCTCACCTTGCGGGCTTTGCATGCGGATTTTTCGCCGGGGTCGTGGTGACGAAACTGTCCTGTTACCTGCCACGAAGAAATATTCAGCGCGTTGCCGGCATAGCCGCTGTGTCACTAATCGTGCTGGCCCGGACGCTCGCACGACGAGTTTGAACCTGAATCATCCTGGAATACAGGCGCGAGATCTCTTGTTGTCTTATGCAATCGCGGTTGAAATCGCTCCCACAATTTTGCTAATGGCACCGTGGGAGAAGTTGTCTGGTTTATTGTTCCTGGTTCCAGCTTGCACAAGAGTACGAGACCAAAGGCACCGCGAATGCCCCGATCTGGAAACGCAATGGCCAGGTATATCGCCTGGCACTGGGCCTAAGGGTAATTGTAGATGTAGAATCCGCGTGTTGGATCACTGCGTTCGGAGGCGCTCGCCACATTGAGAAATTTCCTGCTATTCCTGCTGTTGATTACTATTGTCATGGCGATAACGCTGCGCGTTCGTTACGGCGGTGGTGAGCCGTACCAGGACCTGACGAGCACACCGCTTCTTGATGAGTCGAATCTCGAAAAAGTTCTCGATTATGCAGAGCCAATCGGCAACGTAGCGGTCAGCCAGCAGGGACGCCTGTTTTTTACAGTCCATCCGGAGTCCCGCCCACAAGGAAATAAATTGTTGGAATGGGTGCATGGTGCCGCCATCCCCTATCCCAGCGGCACCGTGCAGCCGCATCTCTTCAATACTGTGCTTGGCCTGGTCATCGATCGCCAAGACAGGTTGTGGACCATTGATCACGGTAATCATGGCTTTGGCACGGCACGCTTGCTGGCCTTCGACCTTGCAACCGGCAATATCGTACACGATCACGAATTTCGCCCGGAGATTGCCCCTGTTGGTTCCCTACTCCAGGATTTGCAGATTAGTGCCGATGGCGAAACCGTATTCGTCGCAGATGGCAGCCTCTGGCGCAAACGGCCAGCGATAATTGTTTATGACATTGCGACGCGGGATGCCCGGCGTGTTCTCGAATCACATGATTCTGTATCAGCGCAAAATTACCTCATTCGCAACCCGAGCCGGGACATGTCGTTTCTCGGCGGTCTGGTCACATTGAAAACCGGTGTTGATGGCATCGCGCTCGATGCCGAAAACGAATGGCTGTATTTCGCCGCAATGAATCACGGTGGTTTGTTCCGCGTTCCGGTTCGTGACCTCAGAAATCCGGTGCTTGCCGCACGACAACTTGATAGCGCCGTCGAACGGTATAGTGACAAACCGCTAAGCGATGGTCTTAGCTCGGATTTGAGCGGCAATATCTACATCACCGATATTGAGCACGGTTCCGTTCTACTGGTCGACGGAAATAACGAGCTACATACGGTAATCAAGTCAGGCAAGATTCGCTGGGCCGACGGCTTGTCCTTCGGGCCAGATGGTTGGCTCTATCTCGCTGACAGCGCGTTATCCGAGCAGATACTGCGAACGACGGACCAGATTACGGCAGCAGGACCGTATTCTATTTTTCGATTTCAGCCAGGCTTCTCCGGCATCCCCGGCCAATAACGCAAAAGGAATTCATGCATGCAGGTTGCCCTCCTGTACGCCAGCATTGTCCTGATCTGGGGATCGACCTGGATCGCGATTACCTTTCAGATCGGCGTGGTCGCCGAAGAGGTGTCTGTGGCGTACCGGTTCGCGCTGGGGTCACTGTCGCTTTTCATTTACGCCGCCTTGTCCGGGCGAAGAGTTTACATTCCATGGAATTCTTACGGCTACGTAATGCTCATGGGCGCATTTATGTTTTCTATCAGCTACATATTTGTTTACCACGGTACCGCCTACATCACGTCTGGCCTGGTTGCTGTCATCTTCAGCCTGATCGTGGTTACAAACGCATTCTTTGAACGCGTGTTTTTCAAGAAAGCGCTTGAAGGCCGTTTAATGCTGGCCTCCCTGCTTGGCGTCATCGGTATCGCGGCAATATTCTGGCCGGAAATATCGAATTTCGATTTGCAGGATCAGGCGTTGGTCGGCGTCATGTTTGTAGTGGTAAGCGTACTTCTTTCCTCACTTGGCAACATGACTGCAATCATAAACACCAACCGGGACCTTCCGGTTGTCGCTGTCAATGCACATGCCATGGCATGGGGGGCGTTGTTATCCACTGTAGTGGCAATATTATTTGGGCGACCGTTCAACTTTTCGATTGAGCTTGAATATATGTTCTCACTCGCATACCTTGCTGTTTTTGGCTCTGCAATTGCGTTCGGTTTTTACTTGGCGTTGTTACGAAAAATCGGCGCTGCAAGAGCTTCGTATTCTTCTGTGTTATTTCCGCTCGTCGCATTGTTGATATCAACTTTTTTCGAAGATTATCAATGGTCGACTATGGCAATTATCGGAATTGCTTTCATCGTTGCCGGCAACTGGCTTGCACTCACGAGAATGAAGGAAAAATAGAAAATGAATGATTCGCAAATTGCCGGCATGGGCAATATTGACTGGGCTGGTCTGTGGCAACAATCTCAGGGCGTGATAATGGGCTTTGGTCTGAAAGCACTTATCGCGATCGTCATATTCTATGTCGGGCGCATGATCGCTCGTCTGATCACCAAAGGATTGCGTAACATGATGCAGTCTCAGGAAGTAGACAAGATACTTGAGACCTTTGTCTGCAACCTGGTTTACTGGATGTTGATGACCTTCATCATCATCGCGGCCGTGAGTCAACTGGGCATACAAACGACGTCACTGATTGCGGTAATGGCTGCTGCTGGCCTGGCGGTCGGACTCGCACTACAGGGTGCCCTGGGAAATTTCGCCGCGGGTGTTTTGATCGTCATGTTCAGGCCGTATCGGGTCGGCGACTATATCGAAGCGGCCGGCATAGCCGGGTCGGTATTACAGGTGCAAATACTCACGACGATGCTGAAAACCGGAGACAACAAGCTGATCGTCGTGCCCAACGGACAAATCATGAGCAGCATTATCATCAATTATTCAGCGCACAAGACACGCCGCATAGACATGGTGATCGGTGTCAGCTACGACGACGACATCGACAAAGTTCGGAATACGATTCGGGAGCTTATCGATGCCGATGATCGCATTCTCAAAGACCCCGAGTGCCTGATCGCCGTCTCCGAGCTGGCTGACAGCAGTGTCAATTTTACCGTCAGGCCCTGGGTCAACCGCGCTGACTACTCGGGCGTAAAGTTTGCTCTGACCGAAGCGATCAAGAAGCGCTTTGACAAAGATGGCATTTCGTTCCCGTTCCCGCAACAGGATGTGCATCTGTATAACAATCCGTAGGCGCAGCGTCTCGCCGCGATAGCAATGGTTAATCCTCGACGTCGGGCTCCATAAAACACCATTTGAGGTTGGGAATTTCTGCTTTCAGGTGGCGTTCCAGCCTGTTGATATCTTCAACGGCGGTATCGATATCAATTCCGGACTTGAGTTTTATCTTGGCGGCCAGCAGCGTATCCGGCCCGAGCTGCACGGTAATCGTATTGAATACTTTCTCGATGTGTTCGTCATCAGCGATGACGCGCGCGATCGCCTCCTGAATGAGCGGATCTGCCGATCTGCCTATCAGCAGTGAGCGCACCCGCAAAGTAAGAAAAACTGAGATAACGATCAGCACGATACCAATGCAGATCGAGCCGATAGCGTCATACAGCGGATTGCCGGTCTGGCCTGCAAGCGATATGAAAATCAATGCCAGGAATAGACCCAGCAACGCAGCGATGTCTTCACCCAGCACAACAACCAGCTCTGACTGGCGTGTTTCCTTCAGCCACACCATGAACGGTCGTTCACCGCGAATATTTTTGATTTGCCGAACGCATCCCCACAAAGAGAGTGCCTCCAGCCCTATTGCCACGAGCAAAACGGTAATGGCAATCCAAATCTGTGACAACGGCTCAGGGTGCAAGAGTTTGTGCGTACCCTCATAAATGGAAAACAAGCCACCGACGCTGAACAGCAACAGGGCAACGATGAAACTCCAGAAATAGCTTAGCTTGCCATAGCCCAGCGGATGATCATCATCGGGTGGTTTGGTCGATTGCCGCAGTCCGAGATAAAGCAGGACCTGGTTACTGGCATCCGCATAAGAATGAATCGCCTCCGCGAGCATGCTGCCCGAGCCGGTTAGCCACGCCGCCCAGGTTTTGGCGATGGCAATACCGACATTTGCCAAAAAGGCATATAAAATGGCACGCGCCGTCGAGCCGTGTGATGAATTCGCCATAAATAATCAGATATCGGTCAACGGTTATGCCGCTCGAGCGTTATTGAAGTGGGTTGTGCTGCTCCACCAATGCCTCATTAACGGAGTACCTGTGCAGCTTACCCGCGAATGTGCCTGAAAACCAAATGTGCCGATCTGGCCCGATCGTTCAGCCCGGCTTCAGGCGCTTGGCGTATATTTTGTGCTGTCGGGACCCGCCGACCTGGAGTTTTTATGAGCAAAAAATCCGCTATGACCGTCCTGAGCGCGCTGTTTGTCATCACCGGATGTGCCGCGCACCCCGATCCCATCATCGATATGAAGGGTGTAAACGAGGCCACGATGCAGGCTGACTGGGCCGAATGCGAGGGATATTCCGAGCAAGTCATCGTTGCAAAAGGCACTGCCAAGGGCGCCGCAGGCGGCGCAGTAGCCGGTGCAGCGGCCGGCGCCATTAGTGGGGAGGTAGGTGCGGGTGCGGGTTATGGCGCAATCTGGGGTGCTACCCGCTCAACCATTGATTCTGACCGCGACAAACAAATGGTATTCAAACGCTGTATGCGGGGACGCGGCTACCGGGTTCTGAACTAGCGTCGCAATCCACCCTGCTGAATTTTCGCACTCGTCCACAATGGTTTGATAAATAACACGTTTATCGCCCTCCCTTGCCCTGAAAGCGGCATTGCCCACCGCCCGGTCCCGTGACAAGTGTGATGAGCTGGCTACCACAATTGCCCTCGCGTATTGCCTGATATTGTATAGTTCGCTTATCTGGCCGCTAAAAGAAATAATTGGCGGTTAATAGAGGTCTTGGTGTACTGAGCGTCAGATGAGAACCATTGCCGCCACCGCAGGTCTGAATATAAAGTATCGGAACTAGCCGAATTGACCATGAAAAGCCCGGGATTACTCACATTTTCTCAACCTCTCGCCGTCATCGCGGCATTATTCTCCTGTGCGCTGGCGCTGGCGCAAACGGATGAGGAAGACCAGGAACTGGATGTCATCACCATTGAGAAACATTACGGTGATGAAGAACCCGGAACAGGCGGCGAAAATCAGGGTTATCGCCTGATCGAAGATGACGGCGAAGATGACTGGATTGAACCGCTGCCGAAGCGGGAGTCAGCGGAAGACGAGTTGCGACGCCTGTACGGTCTGTATGTGGAATCATTGGAAGATTCTGCTTATCTTGAAGCCGACACACTGGCAAAGCGCATCGTTGAGCTTTCAATCAGAATTAATGGCATTGACAGCTATGACTCCGCAAGAGCAATTACAAATCTGGCAATCGCGCAACATCACAACCACGATTATGAGTCTGCGCAGCGAAACTTCATCGCGTCAATAGATATCATCGAACGTATTGAAGACAGATTAAGTGTGGCATTGATCAACCCATTGCGTGGACTCGCAGCAACCCAGGTTGCAACAGGCCGACCCGATCAGGCCAAACTAACGTTCCAGCGCGCAGTTCACGTTAGCCATGTAAACGATGGACCACACAACCATAACCAGATCGCAACGCTTGAAGCGATGAGCGAACTCTATATATCGACGGGAGATATCGACGACGCAATAAACATGCAGGAAAATGTATTTGCGATTCAAGCCCGAAATAAGGACCAAAAAAGCATTGACATGTTGCCGGTCCTCCAAAAGCAGGCGCACTGGCAGCATCGCCTGCAGATGTACCACAGGGAACGGCTCTCATGGCGGAAAATTATCCACATTATAGAAAAAAATAATGGCAAAGAAGACCTGCTTCTGATTCCACCGTTAACCAATCTTGGAAAATCCTATTTATATGTATCACCAGCGGAATTCGAATTTCAACAGCAGCCGTCAGCAGGGTCAGGCGAGACCTATCTGAGGCGAGCAAATCGCATCGCCAGAGTCAACCCCGATTCGGATTGGGAGAAAGTTGAGGAAACGCTGCTTGCGCTGGGCGACTACTACATTTTGTCCGGCCGACCAAATCGTGCTGCAAGAGCGTTTAAAGATGCCTGGTCTTCTCTCTCAGAAGACGATGACCAACAACGCAAGTTTCGACGTGAAAACCTGGAAAAACTGAATGTGTTGCAGAAAATCTCTCTGCCCAAGTACTACAACGGCGATAGCAAGGAAGACGGCTCGGTAAAAGCGGAAGATTTCTTGTCCGGTTCAGTGAGTTTTAGCTACACGGTTTTGGCGACGGGCCGGATTACAAGCATCAAACACCTGGAAACGCAGCCACCGCAATTGGTTGGCATTCGCGATCTTGTTGGCGGAAAACTGCGGCATCTGATTTATCGTCCCCGGGTCGAAAACGGCACTCTGGTTGGTAGACGAGATGTAGTCTACACACACGACTTTTTCTACAAACTATCAGACCTGCCGCTCGAAATTGAAGAGGAACAGGAAGAAGTCGCTACTGAACAGCCGACCAGCTAAACAGAATGAGTTTGTCCGTACGTTAACGAAAGGTACATTATGAAAGTTGCCGTAATCAGTAAGCATTCAATCTTTAAATCACTTCCTGCTGTGATCGCACTTTTGTTGTATCAAAACACCGCCTTGGCTGAATGTGCCGACGACTGGCTGGATATCAAAGAAGTGCGAGATGGCGGCAATATCGAACTACGGGCAACCAACCTCAAAGAATTTCCGATCACGTATACGATGCGTGTACGAACCCACGGACTTACTACCGACGGGCCGAAGACTGTTACCGGGACACTGGAAGGCGAACAATCGCAACTGGTCATGGTTCTCAGGGAAGAACAGGATCAGCAAAAAGGCCGATACCGTGTATTTTGCGAATGGGCAATAGGTGACAAGGACGCGAATCACGATGACGAACTTCTGTATCGCTTTCCGTATGCCGTTGAAAAAAGCTACCGGGTATTACAGGGCTACGGATCGCGCTTCAGTCACACCGGACTTGAGAAGTATGCGATTGATTTCAAGATGGATGTGGGTACGCCTGTACACGCTGCCCGCTCTGGCGTGGTCGCCCGTGTCGTGGAATCCAATGAAAAAGGTTGTTGGGAAACCGGCTGTGGAAATTTCGCCAACTACATGGTGGTGCTGCATGACGATGGCACGACGGGGGAGTATTACCATCTGAAAAAGGACGGCGCCTTGATCGATGTAGGAGAAAGAGTGGTTACCGGACAAAAGATTGCGCTCTCTGGGAATACGGGTCATACCACGATGCCGCATTTGCATTTTGCCGTTTACCGAGCGGCATCATGGGGAAATACGCAATCCATCCCAGTGCGGTTTCTGAGTGCCGATGGTGTCGTAAGCGCGCCGCGCCGCGGGCGTCGCTACAGGGCAACTGCGCCGGACAAGAGCCACGAAAACACATGAGCGCACAGTCGTCTAAGCAACGGGCGAAGATAGCCGTGCCTGAATTTCACTATGTTAACGGCAACCGTTTGACGGCACCATTCCCACCCGGACTGGAACAGGCAGTCTTCGGCATGGGGTGCTTCTGGGGCGCGGAACGAATCTTTTGGGAAACTGCCGGTGTTTACAGTACTGCCGTCGGCTACGCCGGGGGCACCGTTACCGATGCTACCTACGCCGAGGTCTGCAGCGGAAAAACCGGACATGCCGAGGTCGTGCTGGTCGTTTTTGATCCGGCAACAATCCGCTATGAGGAACTGGTGAAGACGTTTTGGGAAAATCACGATCCGACCCAGGGCATGCGCCAGGGCAATGACATGGGCAGCCAGTATCGTTCAACAATATATACCACCAGCGATAATCAGGAAGCTGTCGCAAACGCGTCCCGCGACTCTTATCAGACCGGCCTCACCGCGGCAGGGTTCGGTGCCATTACTACCGAAATCGCACCGCACACTAAACTGTTTTATGCCGAGGAATACCATCAGCAATACCTTGCCAGGAATCCACAGGGTTATTGCGGCATAGGTGGTACGGGAATTCGTTGTCCGATCGGGCCTGCACAGGTCGCTAGCCCAGACTATTCATGAATCGCCCGCTGGGCGGGCTCCTACAATTCTTATTAGCACCTGTAGGAGCCCGCCGTACGATAGGAGTGATTACTCAATCCTTGTGAAAGTCGCTCGACCGGCACGGGCGAATTCACTACGCCCAACGGGCGATTGACTTTCGCTCCACACGCTTGACCTCCAAACACCCTGTTAGCTTCATGGTTTCTCCCTGGTGCAAAATTTCGCGGCTACGCTTTGAACTTACTTTGCGATTTCCGGATTGGTCAAACTATGGCTACCTCCCCGGCAGGACTGGGGGGTCTCCCGTTGCTACCAGGAATCAGACATAGCACCAACGTTCCGGCTTTCACGAAATTCCACAGACAGTTTTTTAGTTGGCTCGCCAGTACTCCGTCAAGGTAGTATCACTGCTGGACCCATTCGAAAAGGCGCAAAACCTTGGCACAAAAAGCAAAGAAAACTCCGAAACCGAGACGCCCGAGCCGCAAACAGGCCGAGGAAGCTGTCGAGCGACTGCTATTGTGGGTTGGCGAGGACCCGCGCCGTGAAGGTCTCATCGACACTCCCAGACGCGTAGTCGACGCCTACCTGGACTGGTTCAGCGGCTACAAGGAAGATCCGGTCAAGTTTTTGCAACGGACTTTTGAAGAAGTCGAGGGCTATGACGAATTGATCGTACTGAGGGATATTTCGTTTGAGTCGCATTGTGAACACCACATAGCACCCATCATTGGCGTTGCACATGTGGGTTACCTGCCGAATGATAAAGTCGTCGGCATCAGCAAACTGGCACGTGTAGTCGATACATTTGCAAGACGATTCCAGGTGCAGGAAAAAATGACTGCACAGATCGCCAATTGTATTCAGGACGTGCTCAAACCAAAAGGCGTCGGCGTCGTCATCGACGCAACGCATCACTGCATGACGACCCGCGGTATTCACAAGTCCGGCGTATCAATGGTAACCAGCCGCATGCTGGGTACATTTCGTAAAGACGCGCGCACACGTGCGGAGTTTCTGCGCATGATCGGCAGAAGCGACTGAACAGGCAGGTATGCCATGAAGTTCAAAATTGCTGCCGGCCTTGTCAGCGTGACAGTGATGTATTTGCTCTTCTGGCCCGTACCCATTGAGCCGGTGGCCTGGGATGCGCCGGTAGACGGAGGCCTCGTCGATCCTTTCACCCCTAATGACCGCTTACGAAAAGCGCGCCTGATTGACCTCGGCGAACATGCAGGCCCGGAAGACGTCACCGCCGATCGTAATGGCCTGATATATACCGCTACCGACGACGGGCTCATCATCAGGATGCAGCCGGATGGCAGCAACATCGAAATATTCGCAGAAACTGGCGGTCGACCGCTGGGCCTCGAATTCGACCAAGCAGGCAACCTGTTCGTCGCGAATTCCTATCTTGGCCTGCAAAAGGTGTCCCCAGAGGGCAGTGTCGAAGTACTGGTCGACAGTTATGCCGGTGAGCCGATCACTTACACTGACGATGTCGCGGTGGCATCGAATGGCATTATTTATTTCTCCGACGCCAGTTCAAAGTTTGGAGCGATGAAATCTGGCGGCTCTTACAAAGCGAGCCTGCTGGACATTCTGGAGCACGGCGGTAATGGGCGCGTTTACAGCTACGATCAACGCACTGGCGAAATCGCAATTGTGATGGATGGACTCAACTTTGCGAACGGTGTGGCCGTAAGTGAAGACCAGAGCTACCTGCTAGTCAACGAGACGGCAAACTATCGCGTCTGGCGACATTGGCTTGTCGGGCCCGACACCGGCAAAAGCGAGGTGATTATCGACAACTTGCCGGGCTTCCCGGACAACATCAACAGTGGCTTAAATGGCAATTTTTGGGTTGGCCTGGTTGCGCCGCGCAATCAGCTGCTTGACGATCTTTCCGGCAAACCCTTAATACGAAAGATGGTGCAACGACTCCCTGCATTTTTCCGACCCAAAGCGAAGCCGTCCTCACATGTAATTAGCATCAGCGGCGATGGCGACGTCTTAATGAACCTGCAGGACACGGCGGCGACAGTACCGGCACTGACTGGCGTTTATGAATCCAAAGACACATTATGGCTCACCAGCCTGTTTGGCAATCGCCTTGCCCGCCTCGATAAGGCCGACCTGCAACGCTAAGCGAACGAAATCAATACCGGGAAAATAGGATGCTCTTTAGCAAAGACGAACTGGAAGAAGCCGCACGACTGGTGCACAGCTATATTCCGCCAACTCCACAATATGTTTGGCCACAAATCTGCGAAAAGGCGGCGGCGACCGTATGGGTAAAGCACGAGAACCATACGCCGACCGGCGCATTCAAGATTCGGGGCGGCATAACTTTTATCGACTGGCTTAAGCGTTCCAAACCGACGACGAAGGGCATTATTACTGCGACTCGCGGTAATCACGGTCAAAGTCAGGCGCGCGCTGCTGCTGCCGTGGGAATGCAGGCGAAGATCATAGTGCCACGTGGCAACTCCGTAGAGAAAAATGCGGCGATGCGGGCGTTCGGCGGAGAGATCATCGAATTTGGTGACGACTTCGACGCTGCACGCATGGAGGCAGCACGGCTGGCAGCTGAAGAGAATCTTTTTATGGTGCCGCCGTTTCACACCGAAATAATTCGTGGCGTCGCCACCTACGCGCTCGAACTCATGACGGCCGCACCTGACCTGGACGCCATTTATGTCCCTATCGGCTGCGGTTCCGGAATCTGTGGAATCATTTCAGTGCGTGACGCTCTGGGTTTGAAGACCCAGGTAGTTGGCGTCGTGTCCACGCTGGCGCAAACCGCGAAGCTGTCTTTTGAGTCCGGGAGTTTGATCGAAACAGAATCTGCGAACACCTTTGCAGATGGCATGGCCGTGCGCATCCCGGTGCAGGAAGCATTTGATATTTATTCCCGAGGCGCAGATAGAATCATTGCAGTTACCGACGACGAAGTCGCAGCGGCCATGCGAATATACTTCCACGACACGCACAATGTGGTCGAGGGCGCGGGTGCGGCATCCCTGGCTGCAATTTTGCAGGAAACCGCAGCTGTGCGTGGCAAGGTGGTCGGTGTAATCCTGAGTGGTGGCAATGTTGATGCCGATGTTTTTGTTGACGTTTTGCAAGGGAATACGCCCCGGTCGCGACAAGATGCCGCTCCTGCGAATTAGCAGACTACACCTTGTCCCGTTAATTCCCCGAGACTTGTATTTGGCCGGAAAGGGCTCTTCCCGGCGCCCCTATTCCAGGCCCAACTCTGCAACACCTTGTGAAAACACGATGTCGACCGGTATGTTTGCTTCGGTCAGCCGATCGAGATCAGCCTGCAGCTGATCGCCAATGACGCCTTTTTCGTTGGTCAGTTTGAGCGCACCTTCGTAGTCGCCATCGCCTTGTAGTGTCAGCAGCAATTCCGACAACGATGCCATCGCATCCTGCATACGATCGAAATCGACGCTATAGGTGCCACGCTCTGCGTCGCGAACAAATGCGCCCTGCTCCGCAAAAAAGTTGAATCGCACCATGTTGGCTTTGCCGTGCGCGCTGCTGGCGCCAAATCGAATCGAACGGAATACGCTGGCCATGAAAGTGACGTAGTTGTCCCGCAGGTCAACGTCACCGAGTTCTCCCGCCTCGTGCAATCGCGTAATCATGTACAGGCCGAGGATGTCAGCTTTACCTTCTTCCATGCTGGATGCCACATCCAGCAATGCTTCACGTACCGTGCCTTTGTCGGTCAGCGTGTTTTTGATGCCCAGGCCATGTGCAACTTCATGAAACATCGTGTTTGCGAAAAATGCATCAAACGTAATATTGGACCGTTGCGATTCGTCGATCAAAATGCCTGCGATCGGATCCAGGATTTTCTCAAACTTCGCTTGCATGGCGTTCTTGAGTTGCAGCCTGCGCGTACCCTTCTGTAACTGTACCTGTTCGTCATTTGGCAGGTTTATCGCGATGGTTTTTGAACCAGCGTTGCTGTGCCCGGCATAATAGATAACGTCATAGGCATTAAGATCGGAATCTGTGCCCGGCGTTTCGGCTTTGTACGCGTCGTCCACCGGCAATCCGCGTTGCAACTGAGGAAGAAATTGCGCGAATTTCGCCAGCCGTGCACTCCACTCCTGATCTTTGATCAGTACATAGGACTCATATGCGGCGCGATAGCCAAACAGGCGATCTTCGTAAGTTTCGATCGGGCCAATGACCAGTTCAATTCGATTCGTTTTGACGTCCATCCAGGCGAAGTCGCTTTCCTGGAAATCATCTGTAACCAGGGCTTCTGCGCGCAGCCTGAGATAGTTGGCGAACCCTTGATGCTCAGCCAGGTCTGCCGCTTGCCGCAGCAAGTCAGCTGCATGCGCCAGTTCCGGTGCATATTCGACATGGTAGGGAACCAGCGTCAATTCGCCCTGCTCGTCGCGTCTGACGAACGAATAGAGATCCGCCTTGCCCTCCAGATCGGCAGCCTCGAATTCTTGTTTGCTCATATCTGCCGGATAAAACCTGGCACCGAGCGGTTTCTCGCCAACGCCCTGCATGAACGGTGCCTCAGCGTCGAGGCGATCCCATGGGCCGTAGTTCAACTCGGCAAATCGTCGTGTCTCGTCGACGCCGATAGAGGCGAGCCAATTCTGGAAATCGTCACCATAGGCCTGGCGCCAGAAAAGGTCGTCCATGATCTGTGATGCCTCGATGAACAGCACCAGCATTTGTCGTTGGCCATCGCTTAGCGAGGACAAATCTGCGTCAAGCGGAAAGTCAGCATAGACGTCCGGCCGTGGCGCCTTGATTTCTTCTGCTGTTTTCGTCTCTGCTTTGGTTGCAACTGGCGAGCTCTGTTCCACCGGACCCTCGCAGCTGACCAGTAGCGACAGCGTGCTGACAAGAATCAAGGATTTCAGTTCATTCACTTTGGCGTCTCCACCGGGCTAATCAGGGCGGCGATTATCGCACAGGTGCAACGCCTGTAATCAGACCCGTTGACAGCGGCCCGCAGGTTTCTAATGATGCGCCCATGAACACTTACCTGCGCTATGTTGGCGGCGGCGCACTGCTCCTGATCGTGATTGGCATATTGCTGCCATCACGAGCGCACATCGAACGGGAAATCGTGATCGATGCGCATGCTGCAACCGTATTTGCGTTGTTGAACGACTTCCGCCAGATCAATCGCTGGTCACGCTGGATGGAAGCCGACCCCAACGTGCGCCTTGATCTCAGCGGCCCGCTTCGCGGTGTCGGCGCAACCATGTCCTGGGATGGACAGATTATCGGCCAGGGACGACAAACGATTGTTGCCAGCGTGCCGTTCGAAAAAATCAGCAGCACGCTGGGTGCGGGTGACCAGCAGAGCGCCACCAGCACTTACACTTTGACCGAATCTCCAACCGGCACGCTGGTCACCTGGAGTTACGAACGAGAGTTTGGTTTCAACCTCGCAGGCCGTTACTTCAGCCTGATGCTCGATGGCATTGTAGGGCCGGAGCACGAGCGGGATCTGCAAAGCCTCAAAGAGCTCGCAGAGAATATGCCAAAGGCCGATTTCAGTGAGCTCGAATTAGAGCAGATAGTGGTGGAGGCGATGGACATAGCGTACATTCGCACCACCAGTATTCCATCGGCAGCTGCGATCTCAAAAGCGATGGGCAAAGCCTATTTCGAAGTCCTGGGCTTCATTGACGACCAGAACCTCCGGGAAGCCGGCGCGCCAATATCGATTACGCGCACTTTCAGTGGCTCAGAACTCGTATTTGACTCGGGCATTCCGGTGCGTGGCGTTAACGACAATACGCCGCGCACTGCACTAAAGGTGAAAATTGGTGCAACCTACGCAGGCCCCGTCGTCCGCGTTAAACACATTGGCCCGTACCGTGACCTCGGCCGCACGCATGACAAGATCGCGGCCTACCTCGCAGCGCTAGGTATTGAAAGGAATGGCGATGCCTGGGAGTCATACATCAGTGACCCTGCGCGGACCAACGAAGATAGTCTTCTGACGTATGTGTACTATCCGATTCTGCTGCCATCATACTGAGCGTCCCGGCTGGAATTGTTCATTGAGCCAGAATCAGACCGGCTGCGGCAATCCAAAATGCAATCGCGGCGTCTTCGTTGTCACCCCTTTCTATACGCTGCAACCAAGAACCGTTGTTGAGGCTGCCGCTCCTACGTAATGATTAGCAAAATCGCAAGAGCGGCATCTTGCCGCGATTGGTGCACAGCCCGCTAATGTGAATTTGACTTAACGAGGAACGGCGGAACCGCGACGTGCTCGGCAATACTCAGCGGCAACAATTCCTGCGCGCTGTCCTCATAGCGGATTATGTCGCTATAAAGATCGAGCAATTTCAGGGCGCAGACGTCAGCTTCCGCAATCGACATCTTGCGTACCGAGGCACGAATCCGGCCTTCGCCGTTTAACGGCTCGACCTGGCTCATCTTGTGACGGCAATCTGCAAATGCCTGTTTCAGGGCTACCGGCAAGTCGTCATCGTCGATGACTGCCAGATTCTCTTCATACGCCTTTATAAGTCGTTGTTTTATATCACCATGACCGGCGAGTACCGATACGGCGGCGTATAACCGTTTGACGTGGTTGGACATTTCCACTCCAGGTTATTCTTATTAGTATCGCCGCTTTTTTCCCCTCATAGCGGCTTCGTACGCTTTTCGAGTCAGTTACCTCCTGTAACCAGCGGCAGTGCCGCCTTAAATCCATTCTACTCGTTTGGTATCAAGTACCTGCGTAACATTCTTATATCAGATTTTTGGAACCGCGCGCAACTTTATCCGTGTGGGAGGTCAAGCCAGGCTAATTTCGATGCGCCATTCCTCTTCACCCAGCGTGCGAGACTCCCGATAAAGCGGCTTTTCCTGGTCAACCGACCAGTCCGTCGCCAGCGTCTCAGCCATCAGATAATCCCGATATTGCGCAAGTGATGCCATAACCCCCGCGGAACCCGAAACACCCAGGATGATCCGGTCAGATACTTCCAGCCCGGCCTGCTTGCGTGCCTCCTGTACTGTGCGAATCAACTCGCGGGCAACTCCCTCGCGAATGAGTTCCTCGTTCAGCGTCGTATCAAGGGCCGTCAGGTAGCCGCCATCTTCACTACAGGCATAGCCCTCGGCAGAGCTGGTTTCGATCAGAACATCCTCCGCACCGAGCGTGATTCGTTCGCCCTCAACCTCGATAGTAAAGTTATCCCCGCGCGCCACCGCTCCGGCAATCGCGGCGCCATCAGCATTCTCCAACGCCTTTTTCACCTGCGGCACCAGCTTGCCGTACTGCTTGCCAATCCGCGGCAGGTTGGGTTTGATTCGGTAGCTCACCAGGCCCGCATCTCGCGCAATAAACTCGATCGATTTCACGTTGAGCTCTTCGAGTACCTGTTCCTGATGATCTTGCAGCGCTTTGGCAGCGGCATCATCCGGCGTACGGACCAGCAGTCTTGAGAGTGGTTGCCGCGTCCTGACGCCCGACTGGTTTCTTGCGCCGCGCGCCAAACCGACAACCTTCTGCACCACGCCAATGTCGTATAACAACTGCGGGTCGTCACGCGCGGGGTCAGCCTCCGGCCAGCTAGTCATATGCACACTGATCGGTGCATCTTTATCATTGCTACGTACCAGGTTCTGGTAAATATTTTCGGTCAGGAACGGCACAAACGGCGCCATGAGTTTGTCTGCCACGACCAGGCATTCATACAGCGTGAGATAGGCAGAACGCTTGTCTTGCGGATCGGTCGATTTCCAGAACCGCCGCCGGTTACGGCGCACATACCAGTTGCTGAGCTGATCGACAAAAGACTCGAGCGCCTCGCCTGCCTTCCTGGCATCAAAGTTGTCCATCGCCTCGGTGCAGGTACGAATTGTCTGGTTCAGGAGCGCCAGCACCCAACGATCGATCTCCGGGCGATCTTCGAGCGGCATGTCCTGCGTCAGGTCGACAGCATCGATACGGGCATACAGAACAAAGAAGCCGTAGGTATTCCAGAAGGTATTGATAAATGAGCTGGCAACATCCTGAACAATTTCGACAGAGACTCGTTTAAGCGCTTCCGGAGACAACCGCGCAAGAAAATACCAGCGCAGTGCGTCAGCACCAACAGTGTCGAAAACCTCGTAGGGATCGACCGTATTACCAACCGACTTCGACATCTTTTTGCCATCTTTATCGACGACCAGGTTGAGGCAAACGCAGTTCCTGTAGGCGACGCTGTCAGAAACCAGAGTCGCGATCGCGTGCAGCGTATAAAACCAGCCGCGCGTTTGATCGATAGCCTCACAAATAAAATCGGCCGGGAAATGACTGGCGAACGTGTCCTTGTTTTCGAATGGATAGTGCCACTGGGCATACGACATCGCGCCCGAATCGAACCAGCAATCGATCACCTCCGGTACGCGAGTGTAAGTCTTGCCATCCTTTTCGAAAGTTATGTTATCGACGGCAGGTCTGTGCAGATCGAGATCGCGTTGTGACTGACCCGTTAAGGATTCGAGTTCGGCAATAGAACCAACACAAATATAGTCACCGTCGCCATCCGTCCACACCGGCAGTGGCGTGCCCCAGAAGCGTTCGCGTGACAATGCCCAGTCGACATTGTTTTCCAGCCACTTGCCAAAACGACCGTCGCGGATGTTCTCGGGAACCCAGCCAATGGTTTGATTAAGCTCGACCATTCTATCTTTGAAATCCGAAGTGCGGATGTACCAGGCATTTTTGGCGTAGTAGATGATCGGGTCGCCTGTGCGCCAGCCGAACGGGTAGCTGTGCGTGATCCTTTCGGAACGAAACATCAGACCACGCTCTTTGAGGATCCTTATTAGTGGCTTGTCGGCATCCTTGAAAAACATTCCGGCTACCGGCTCTATCTCCGGCAGAAAATTACCATCCTGCCCGACGGCATGCACAACCTGCAGACCGTTTGCCTGGCCGAGCGCCAGATCGTCGACACCATACGCGGGTGCGGCATGCACGATACCGGTGCCAGCCTCAGTGCTGACGAACGCACCGGGCACGACGCGAAATGCATCACCCTCGACCTGTAAATAATCAAACAGCCGCTCATAGCGCAGGCCAACGAGGTCCGTGCCTTTGACATGGCGAACCACTTTGTATTCGAGATCGCCAAGCACCGATGCGAGCAGCGCCTCGGCCAGAATCAGCGTTTCGTCTTCTGTCTCGACATAGACATAGTCAATCTCAGGATGTACCGCCAGCAACATGTTGGCCGGTAAGGTCCACGGCGTCGTTGTCCAGACGAGGAAGAAGGTGTTTTCTTCTGCAGCAACTTTGAAGCGCACAGTGACTGAAGGATCTTCGACGTCCTTGTAACCCTGCGCCAGCTCATGCGAGGACAATGTGGCACCGATACGTGGATCGTAGGGGACGACTTTGTAACCGCGATAGATCAGCCCCTTGTCCCAGATGGTTTGCAACAGGTTCCAGACACTTTCGATGTAGCTGTTGTCAAGTGTGTAATAAGCCTCGTCCAGGTTTGCCCAGAACCCCATCCGTTCCGTCATCTTCTCCCAGTCATCGATATACCGCATGACTGACTCGCGACAACGACGGTTAAATTCCTCTACCCCTACCTTTTCTTCTATTTCTTTTTTATCAAAAATACCGAGTTCTTTTTCAATCTCGTGCTCGACCGGTAACCCGTGTGTGTCCCAACCTGCTTTGCGCGGCACGTGATAACCACGCATGGTCTTGTAGCGCGGATAGGCGTCCTTGAAACTGCGCGCCAGCACGTGGTGAATGCCGGGCTTACCATTTGCAGTCGGCGGGCCCTCGTTAAACGTAAATCGCGGCCGTCCCTCTGACTGTTTCAGGGTTTGCGCAAACACGTCGTGCTCACGCCAGAATTCCAGCACCTCTTGCTCAAGTGCCGGCCCGTCGTATCGGCCTGAGATTTCTTTAAAGCTCATCGATCAATTCCTGCAAAAAACAAAGCCCCGGACGCCAAAAAAGCGTCCGGGGCGAATGACTAAAATCGCGGTACCACCCGGTTCACAGGGTTCTTCACCTCTGCCTCGTAGTGCCCGTTATCGGGGGCCAGCCGGCCGGGCCTACTGGGCGATCAACTCGCTTTTCGATCGGCGACTCCGGGGTGATATTCGGCGGTATTTGCTGTGGAGCTTGCACCATCCTCCACTCGCTTGAAACAAATGGCTCCGCCTGTTTGTCCCCGTCATTGTCCTGATGGGGAAACTATCTTTGGGCGAGGCAAAATACAAGGGAAATCGGGCGTAGGGTGATAATTTTCCCGTGATCTGTGGCTGCTGATTTTGTGCCGTTTTTCGGTCTTTCGCCCGCTGCACGGGCGATAAGCCAGAATTCGCGAATCGGCATGCTGTCGCTATGGTGCCGACAATCGTTTAAGTGATAGCTTTACGCTACAGCCACCTCGTCCGGCGACCTCAACAGACAAGACTAATGACCGCCCAATTCCCGAAACCCAATATCGTCGATAGCGGCGAAATCCGCATGGCAGTTCACGAACTCGGCGAGGGTCCGCCGGTCATCCTGGTGCACGGCTTTCCGGAGCTGGCCTTTTCCTGGCGACATCAGCTAGGGGCATTGGCTGGAGCCGGCTACCGGGCGATCGCTCCTGATATGCGCGGCTACGGTGCCACAGACAAACCGGCAGATGTGGCTGACTACACGATCCAGCACCTGATCGGCGACCTTGAGGGCCTGCTGGATGCACTGTCGATTGAGAGCGCGGTTTTTGTGGGTCACGACTGGGGCGCGATGCTCGTCTGGCAAATGGCGCTGCTTGCCCCGCAACGCATGGCCGGCCTGATAACGCTGAACATTCCGCACATCCCGCGCCCGCCAATCAACCCGGTTACCTACATGCGCCTGAAACTGGGTAAGGATTTCTACATCGTCAATTTCCAGGACTCGGATGAAGCCGATCGGCGCTTTGCCGAAGACCCGCGACGTTTTATCGATACCATGATGCGCCGCCGGCGAGCTGAAAGTAATTCTAAGGTGCAAAAAAAGCGTGTCCCGCTGAGCTTGCTGGCGATGCTGGACCAGGAACACCCGGCTGGCAGCCCGTTGCTCAACGCAGAAGAACTGAATTATTACGGTGACGCATTCGCAGCAGGTGGCTTCACCGGCCCGATCAACTGGTATCGCAACTGGAAGCACAACTGGAAATCAACTAAAGGCGTCAAACAGAACGTTAAGGTGCCCTCATTGTTCATCGGCGCGGTAGAAGATCGCATCATCGGCCAAAAGCAAATCGATGGCATGCGGTCTTATGTGGCAGATCTTGAGATACAAATGATTGATGACTGCGGTCACTGGACGCAACAGGAGAAACCCACGGAACTGAACGCAATTATGCTGGAGTGGCTTGCACGGAAGTACCCACTGAATTCTGGCTGACCCACGATGGGGACGGAGCACGTGCTCCGTCCCCATCGTGGCCGGGGGGTCCCGTTAGTACTAGTGAACTATCGGCGAGACCGGCTGATCGCTGTCCGCACCGAACATCACCCGATCAAAAATGGAGACCAGATTTTCTGTGCTTTGTGCGCCGACAACGAACAGCCGTTTGTTAATCAGAAAATCCGGCACGCCGGTTATGCCACTTTGCCTGACCTGGGCTTCCTGTGAGGCAACAATGCGGCTCGATTTTTCGTCTTCCAGCGTTTCGTTAATCGCGGCTGCGCTAAGACCGCTCGCCGCACCGATTTCAATGAGCACATCACGATCTGCGATGTTGAGGCCTTTTTCAAAAAATCCCTGCAGAATATTTTCCGCCAGCTCTGAAGTATCAACGCCTTCATCTTCAGCCAGCTTCATAAGGCGGTGTGCGCTGAGCGTATTGGGTACCTGGGACATCTTGTCAAAGCGAAATTTTACGCCTTCCGACTCACCTGCCGCAGTCAATGCCGCCAGGCCGGGTTCCAGTCGCGCCGGATCGCCGAATTTGATTGCCAGATAATCTTCAAACGGCATGCCCTCAGTTGGCATCGTGGGATTGATCTGGAATGGATACCAGGTAACAAGACTGGGCCCATGTACGGCCTGCAACGCGCTATCAAGGCGCTTCTTGCCAAGGTAGCACCAGGGGCAGATCAGATCGGCAATAACGTCCACTTGCAGCGTTGCCGCCGGGTGGCCGTATTCGCTGGCCGTCGCTTTTGCTGTTTCAGGACTAATCATGATCATCTATAAATTGGGCTATCCACGACTAATTCAAGATGGCTCCAGTCTGCCATGGTTAAGCTGAACAGACGCTTACTTTATTGGAGTCCCGGTGAGTCACAAAGTTTTATCGGATTTTCACCCGTTTGCCGATTTTAGCGACATTTAGCTACATAAACGCTCAATTTTCGATCTAGATCTGCTTCGACCTGCCGCTGAGGGCGCTCGCGCCGCGCCGATAAGAAACGTACGCAGCAACCGAAACAATCGCAAAATTAATAATTTCGCTCGTCGTCACTCCTCCCCGGCCCGTTTCGATCATCTGATCGGTCACCACGGTCACGCGCACTCCCATGTTAATAATGAGTAGCGATAACGTGAGCACGGACTCGAAAGTCGCTATCAAACGGGTCCAGGACGGTCGCCACAACATCAGTCCCAGGCACGCAAAGCAAAAGACATAATAGATTGCTCGCCAGTTTGGCCAGTCCTGCAAGAAAGCCACGCGGACGTTTATGTTCAGGAGATAGTCCAGCAAGACAAACACCGCCGTAGCCGCGTAGTAATAGCTGAGCAGCTTCGGCACGAGCGGCGATGGTTGTCTGGTCATGATGTCCGGGTGACTAAATTCATTTGCTCGCTGTGCAATATTTAAGATATTCCGCAGGTCTGTTAAACTGAGTCTAAAGCCTTGGAGAACGTATTGCTTATTCGAAAGCCCGCAGATATTCGACCATCCGAGATCACGAGCAAGGAAAACTACCTTAATCGCCGCAAATTCATGCAATCGGCGGCACTGGCCGGCAGTTCGATTCTCGCAGTCGATGCCCTGGGCGCCATGTTGCCACAAGAACGCGGTGCGAAACTCGCGGACGTCGTGAAAAGCGAATTCAGCACCGATGAGGCGCCGAACAGTTACGATGACATTACAACCTACAACAATTATTATGAGTTCGGCGTGCGCAAGGATGATCCGGTGCGCAATGCACAGGAATTCAAGACTCGACCATGGTCGATCGAGGTATCAGGTAAGGCGGAGAAAACCGGCACTTTCAATCTTGAAGACTTCATCAAGCCGTACACGCTCGAGGAGCGCATTTATCGCATGCGTTGCGTCGAAGCCTGGTCGATGGTCATCCCGTGGGTCGGCATCCCGCTCGCCGATGTCATCAAGCAATTACGACCGCTGTCCAGTGCAAAGTATGTTGTCTTTGAAACGTTGCTGGATAAAGAGAACATGCCCGGACAACGTGGCCGATCCCTGCGCTGGCCCTACGTTGAGGGATTGACTATTGCCGAG